>Ga0169931_10010028_pt1 | contig 13535 bp, 8 predicted proteins | sample Kivu_15m_20L_FD_129675 | JGI IMG/M metagenome (GOLD analysis project Ga0169931, IMG submission 129675) | Freshwater microbial communities from Lake Kivu, Western Province, Rwanda to study Microbial Dark Matter (Phase II) - Kivu_15m_20L... | ecosystem: Environmental > Aquatic > Freshwater > Lake ...
ACCCATCGGGTTCCTCGGTCAGTTCGACATGAAACGGCAGAATACCCCTGGTTTTCCAGGGTCTGGCGCAAATCATGTGCCGAAGATCGAGAGGTCATCTGGGAAATGCGGGGTAAAACAACGCGAGCCGGTCGGATCCCTTCGATCCGACCGGCTCGTTGCGTTTACTGCCATTGTTCGCTGGGCCAGCAACTCACGGAAGCGGGAGCGGATTGCGAGTCGCCCGCTCGTGCCCGTCGGCCTGAGACGGTCTACTTCTTCCCCGAGTCTCGGCGGGCCTGCGTTCGCTTGCCGCGTGCCGAGACGTGCCCCATCATGCGTGTGGTCTTCCCACTCGTGGCCAGCCTGGTCTGCTTGGCTTTCGCGGTTACCTTCGCCTTCTTGGCCTTGCTCGGTTTGGCGAGTCCTGCCTTGGCGGGCGCAGCCCCCTTCTTCACCTTCTTGGCCGGCTTGGCTGACTTCTTAACGTTCTCGCTTGTCGCGGTTTCGGCGGCGCTGGCAGCGGCGCCAGCGGTTGCTCCCGCGGTGGCGTTGCGATGCGACAGGCTCGCGGCCGCGTTCAGCACGGTTTTCTTCACCATCTTGGCGCCCCGATTAAGCACGTCGGTCACTAGCGCCAATTCATCTCGAATCACCGCCCGCGTTCCTCGGTGTGAAGTTGCCCGGGCTTTTTTCGTAGGCGTTTTCTTCTTGGTGGCCGGCTTCGCTCCCTTGGCTTCGAGTTCCGCCTGACGAGCTTCAAAGGCAGTCAGCGCCTCGCGGAAGATCTCGGCCTTGAGCTGCGTGTTGGCATCGCTGCCGGAGACTCCCTTGGCTCCTTTTTTGACGCGGGCCTGCTTGTGCAATTGGCCTTGCCACTTGTCTGCCAGCTTGCGAGCCCGGGCCTTGGCTCCTTTGACTTCGGCCAGCGAGAGTGACTTGATCTGGGGCGGACGGCTATTTCGAACGAGCTCAGCTTCCGTCGAATTGCAAAGTGCTTTGACTTTCGCGGCAGGAACCGGCATGGAATCAACTCCTTCATGGTTGGCTAAAAACAAGGCGATGGTGCAGCGTAGCAGAATTGCCGTCTTCGTGCGAAGGGCCGAGCGGCCCTCAGGCAGTCAGTTGTGGGCCCTGGCGCGGCTCGCTCCGCCTTCTCGGGACAAGCTTACGTCGAAGATCGCCACCGTGCGCTACCCGAGCTTTCGCACCCGCAATAGCAGGCTGTTGGAAACCACCGACACGCTGGAAAGTGCCATCGCGGCGGCCGCCGCCACGCTCGGAAGTTGCACGCCGGCCACGGGGACAAACACGCCCGCGGCCAGCGGAATCAACACCAGGTTATAGACGAACGCCCACCCCAGGTTTTGCTTGATCGTGCGCAGCGTCGCTCGCGAAAGCTTGAGCGTTCTGGGGACCGCCCGCAGATCGCCCCCAGTGATCACGATGTCGGCCGCTTCAATCGCCACGTCCGACCCGCTGCCCATGGCCACTCCCAAATCGGCCGCGGCCAGGGCCGGCGCATCGTTAATTCCGTCGCCCACCATGGCCACGGTCTCGCCCTGCGCCCGCAACTGGACGACGAGCGCCTGCTTGTCTTGCGGCAGCACCTCGGCCTTCACATTCTCGATGCCGGTTTCGCGAGCCACGCGCTCGGCAATGACGCGATGGTCACCCGAAAGTAGCCAGACATGAACGCCCAGTTCCTTGAGCTGGTCGATCGCCTCACGACTTTGCGGGGCGATCACATCCGCCACGACAATGATTCCCAAGTACTGCTTCCCGAGCGCCACGGCGAGCGGCGTCTGGCCCGCGGCCCGAAACGATTTGATCTGGGCCGCGTGCACACCGGGCGAAGCTCCGGCCTCGGCCATCAGGTGTTCGTTACCCACATAGATCGTGTCACCCTTTGAGCGCACGCGAATGCCCCGGCCCGGCACGACTTCCAGATCCACCGCCGAGGGCAATTGCAGCTTTTCCTTGCGGGCCGCCGCCACGATGGGCTCGGCCAACGGATGCTGACTGAGCTGTTCGGCCGCCGCCGCGGTGGAAAGCAGCCGGTCGGGCGTCACTCCCGTCGCCGCCAGAATGTGCGTCACCTGCGGTTTCCCCGAGGTGATCGTGCCCGTCTTGTCGAGCACCACGGTCGTCGCGCGGCCTGCGACTTCCAACGCGTGCGCTTCCTTGATCAGCACGCCCATCTCCGCGCCGCGGCCGCTGGCCACCAGCACCGCGGTTGGCGTGGCCAGGCCAAGCGCACAGGGGCAGGCCACGACCAGCACCGCCACCATCGCCGACAGTCCACCCAGCCAATCGCCGGCAGCCGTCCCCCACACAAGGATCGTGATCGCGGCAATCACCAGGACGATCGGTACAAACCACGAGACGACGCGATCGGCCAGCCGCTGGATCTCGGTTTTCGATTCTTGCGCCCGGCGTACCAGCTCCACCACTTGCGCGAGCGATGTGCGTTCTGCTACCCGCACCACACGCGCCTTGAGCGCCCCCTGTCCGTTGATCGTACCGGCCAGGATCTCGGCGCCAGGGCCTTTATCCACCGGCAGAGACTCTCCGGTCAGCCAGGATTCGTCGAGACTCGAACTGCCGCTCGTGATCTCGGCATCCAGCGGCACCTTCTCGCCGGGACGCACGACGATCGTCTCGCCCACCGCGACCTCTTCAGGCGAGACCGACACGAGTTGACCGCCGCGTTCGACCACGGCCTCCGGCGGCGCCAGATCGAGCAGCTTACGAATCGCCGCCGAAGCACGTCCTTTGGCTCGCGCTTCGAGATACTTTCCCAGCGTGATGAACACCAGGATCATCCCTGCATCCATCAGGTACATCGGTCGGTGGGCCCCGTGCGCGGCATGCTGCATTTGCCAGGCGCCGTAGATTCCCGCACCATAGGCCGCCGTGGTGCCAATCGCCACGAGCGTGTCCATGTTCGTCGAAAGGTACCGCGCCCGCTTGAGCGCCCCTTCATAGAACGGCCAGCCGACGACCACCTGCATGACCGTCGCGCACACCACCTCAATCCAAGTGCCGACAGTGCCAGCCGATTTCATAAAGTGCAGGGTTACCAGCGGCACAAGGAGCGCCACGCCGAGCAACAGTCGCCACCGCCAGCGGGCCAGTTCCTGCTCGGAATACTGCGCGTGATGGGCATGCTCGTCATGTCCCTGACCAGCTTCAGTCGCCGTGTAACCCGCCCGAGCCACGGCATGTTTCAGGTGCTCCATGTCGGGCGTCTCACCGTCGAACTCCACGGCCGCCTGATTGGTCGCCAGATTGGCCCGCGCTGCTTTTACGCCCGGCACCTTGGCCAGCGCCTTCTCCACCCGCGAAACGCAGCTCGCGCAGGTCATCCCCTCGACATTCAGCAGCAGCTCGTGCTCTCGATCAGGCGCATGCTGGTGCTGAGGGCTCGGCTTCTTCGGTGCGCTGGGCGCCAGCGGGGTCAACGTCGCCGACGAGTTGGAAGCCTTCTCGCGCGGCGTCGGAGCAGCCGGCGGGGCAGGGGCGCCAACGCCGCCAATCTGCACGACATTGGCCGGCGGACCAGTCGTTGGCGCGGCAGTTCCTCCCACGCGATAACCGGCGTCAGCCACGGCCGCCACCAGATCGCTGCGCTTGACCTGACCGTCGGCCACGTCGAGCGTCGCTTTCTTATCCGCCAGGCTGACGGTGGCGGAGCGCACGCCGGGAACCTTTTGCAGTGCCTCGACGACCGTGCGCACGCAGTGGCTGCACGTCATCCCTTCGATCGGTAGTTCAACGCGTGCCATGTTTGATTTGCCCCCCAGGCGTTCGCCCCGCCAGTATAGCGGCACTCCACCCATTGGCGGCAACCTCGCTTCCGCCGGCTTGCCCAATTGGCTCGTTCCGTTTGGCCAGCCCTCTTCCGATTGGCCAGCATCATTTCCTGTGGCAGAATGGAGCGCCACCAAGGACCCCCGATGCCAGCCAGCTCCGCCGCCGACGAAACCCGCGAAATTCTGCACGCCGCGCGGGCCATGCTGGCGGACGATCACTTCGTTTACCCGGCTACCGGGAGTGTTGACGCCCCGGCAGCGACCTGATCGAAATCACGGATCAACCACCAGGTAGCAAGATAACTCCATGATTGCCGAAGTCATTTCAATTGGCGATGAACTCACCAGCGGCCAGCGGCTCGACACGAACAGCCAGTGGCTCAGCGAGCGGCTCGGCGAACTCGGCGTTCGGGTCATGTATCACTCGACGGTCGCCGACGATCTGGCCGCGAACGTGGCCGTCTTCCGCCATGCGGTCGACCGGGCTGACATTGTCGTCGCCTCCGGCGGCCTCGGGCCGACGGCCGACGACCTCACGCGCGAGGCCATCGCCGCGGTGGCCGGCAAACCGCTAATCCTCGACGAAGCCTCGCTCGAGTACATTCGTGGCCTGTTCGCCCGCTTCAAACGCGACATGCCCGAGCGCAACCGCGTGCAGGCGTTGTTTCCCGAGGGAAGCCAGATCATTCACAACCCCAACGGCACCGCGCCGGGTATCTGGATCGACATTCCGCGCACCGATGGGGGCGTGTGCCACGTGTTCGCGCTGCCGGGCGTGCCGGCGGAGCTGTTCGAGGTGTTTCGCGCCACGGTCGCTCCGGCCGTGCTCTCCTACCAGGACGTGCCGCGGCTGATTCGCCACTATCGCGTGAAGGTCTTCGGTGCCGGCGAAAGCCACGTCGAGCAGATGCTGCCCGATCTGATTCGCCGCGGCCGCGAGCCCACGGTCGGCATCACGGTTTCGGCCGCCACGATCACGCTCCGCATCACGGCCAGCGGCGCTACGCCCGAAGCCTGCCTGGCGATGATCGATCCCACGGTCGGCACGATCCGCGAGTGCCTGGGTAACCTGGTCTACGGCGACGAAGACGACGAACTCGAAGACGCCGTCGTGCGGTTGCTCAAAGAACAGGGCAAGACGCTCTCGACGGTCGAATATGCCACGGCCGGCTTGATGACCGAGTGGCTCAGCCGCGCGGCGGCTCGCGGAGCGTGTTACCTCGGCGGCCACGTGGTTCGCAGCGCCGCAATGCTCGCCAGCGAACTAGGTGATTCGGCGGGGCTCGTCGCGTCAGCCGGTCCGTCCTCTCGCGAAGTGGCCGAGGCGCTCGCCTCGATCTGTCGCACGCGCACAGGCGCTGACTACTGCCTGGTCGTGGGGCCGTTTCCCGAGCCGACTGCTGAGGATCCCGCGCCGCCGTATCACTTCGCGCTGGCCACGCCGAAGAAAGTCATCGTGAAGGCCTCGAACATGGCGGGGCACAATTCGATTTGGCTCCCGCGCGCCGCGAAGGCCGCGTTGAATCTACTGCGGCTGGAGCTCCTCGGCGCGGTGCATTAAGCCCTCGTCGGGTGCCACTCTCCGGGACTAACTCTCTAGTTATTCGCCGCCTGCTGCGGCGCAGCTTCGGCCGGGGCAGGGGCCTTCAGCGATTGCAGCAGCTGCCCGTCGCCCACCAGCCACACCAGCAGTGTGCTGTCCTGGCCTCCGGAGATCGCGAGCAGTCCGTCGGCCGTCGTGGCGATCGTGTACATGAAGTCGGCCGAGCCGCTGTAGGTGCGAACCATCTTGCCGTCGTCCGTGTTCACCAGCCGCACGGTCTTGTCGCCCGAGCTGGCCAGCACTTGCGGAGTCGCGCCGACGAAGGCAATCGCCGTGACTTCCTTTTCAAAGGCCGCGGTCGTGCGAAGTTGATCACCGGTGATGAAGTCCCAGACCTTGATCACGTTGTCCGCGCCGGCGCTGGCCAACACCTTCGCGTCACTCTTCCAGGTAACGTCTAACACGTGATGCGTGTGCCCTTCGAAGCTGCGAGCCAGCTTCCCGTCGGCCACCTTGAATACCTTTACAAACCGATCCGCCGCCGAACTGGCCAGGTAAGCCGCGTCGGGCGAAAATTCCAGGCCGAATACCGTATCGCTATGCGCCTCGGGAATCTCCTTCACGAGCGTCCCGTCTGCCGGATTGAAGATCTTGAGCTCGCCGTCGCGCGAAGGCTCACCGCCGCCGGTTGCCAGCAGCTTGCCATCGGGGCTGAACGCCAGCGCGGTCACGCGGTCGTTGAACGTCGTGGCGTCGTCCACTCCCCCGATCGTTCTCTCGAGCGCAAAGCTCGGGGCGCCTTGCCACAGGATGAGGCTGCCATCGGCCGCGGCCGAAAATACGCCCCCCGGAGTAAACGCGGCCACCTGCGGCGCGGCCGCAGGTCCGGCAAACGATTCGATCGCCACGCCCGTGTCGCTGTTCCAGGTCCGCACGAGGTTGTTTTCGCCGGCACTGGCAAGCTGCTTGCCGTCGGCCGAATAGGCCAGCCAGCGGACGGGTTTCTCTGCCGCCGCGGCTGCCGCCTTGGCTTCGTCGAGTTCTTTTTGCACGGATGCAAGGACCGCGTCCGAGTCTTTCACCATCTGTTCGGCAGCCGGCACGTCATTCACGGCCTTCTTCACGCCCGCAACCGCGGCGGCGGCTGCCTGCTCAGCAGCGCTGTTGGCAGATTCCGCCGTGGTGAGTTCCTGGGCTGCCTTGTCGTGTGCGGCTTTGGCTTCGCCAGCCTTTTTCTCAGCTTCCTTCAGCGCGGAGTCAGCGGCCGTTGCCGCCGCGGCGGCATCCGTATTCGCCTTGGCCAGATCGGCGTTGGCAGCGTCCGCTTCAGCGGCAGCTTTGGCCTTTGCCGCGGCATCGGCGGCCGCCGTGTTCGCGTCCTTCGCCGCGGCCAGCGCCTTGTCCGCAGCCTCTTTCGCATCGGCCGCAGGCTTCACTGCGTCTTGCTTTTCTTTCAATGTCTTGGCCGCCGCTTCCTTGGCCGTCTGCGTGGTGGCGACGGCTTGCGACGTGCTGATGATCTTGGCCTCGGCATCGGCCAGCGCCTTCTTGTCGTCGGCCGCACGGCCACTGACGAACGCCAACCGGCGATCGATCTGAGCCACCTTAAATTGCGCGGCGAAGTCGCCTTTCAGCTCGCCAATTGCGCGCTTGTCGGGCGAAGCCCAGGCAGCACCGTCCGCCGCGTTCCACAGCTTGATCTGGTTGTCCACGCCGGCCGAAGCAAGCTGCTTGCCATCCGGCCGCGCGGCCACCGCCGTGACCGCCGCCCCATGCGCGATCTCGCGCACTTGCTTGTTGTCCTCCAGGTTCCAAATACGCACGGTGCCGTCGGCCGAGCCAGACACGAGCTGCGGCTGCTCACCCGCCAGCACGGCCAGACTGGCGACCGGCCCTGCATGCCCGGCGATCTCACCCGCGGCCGCAATCGCGCCACCAGCTTCCACCGGAAGCGCCCAGCGGCGAATCAGATTGTCGGCATGCCCCGTGGCAACCTGCTCACCCGGCAGGGCAACCAGCGACGTTCCCGCCGCTGGCGTTTCAACCTTCGCGAGCTCCGCGCCATCGGCCGCATTCCACAGCCGCACGGTTTTGTCTTCCGAAACGCTGGCGAGCTTGCCGCCCTCGAGCAGGGCGATGCCCGTCACCGGCGCGGCGTGTCCGCTCAGCACCTTCGGGTCCTTTAGCGTCGCAACACCCCACAGCTTGATCGCCCCCGAGGCATCGCCGGTCGCCACCAGCGTGCCATCCGCGCTCACGTCCAGCGAACAGACGGCCGGTCCACCCGCGGCCACCTCGGCAGCCTTCACGTTGTCCGCGCGTCGCCACAGCTTCGTCTCGCGGAAACCACCCGAGGCCAGCGTTTGTCCATCCGGACTGAAGGCCAGCGAGTTCACCAGATCGAGATGTGCCACGCCGCGATTCTTGTAGAGTTCCCCATTCACCAGCGCCGGATCGGTCAGTCGCGTCACCAGTTCGCCGGTCGCGACGTTGTAAATAAAGATCTGGTTCGAGCGGCCGCAGGCCACGTAACGTCCGTCCGGCGTGACCGCGGCGGCATAGATTGGGTTCATTCCCGGTGGCAACGTCTGCCAGGCAAGCGTTGTATTCTTGGCCGCAACTTCCCCCTTCGCGCCCTCGTCGATCCAGAGCTTGATCAGGCCAAGCTGTTCGCTGGTGAGCGGCTTGGCATCGACGCCGTTATCGGCCGGCGGCATGATCGGTTCTTCCAGGTGCGCGGCCACCTTTAGCAGCAGGCTCTCGGCGCTCTTGCCGGCCACAACCGCCGGTCCCGAGAAGCCGCCTTTGAGAATCGCTTGCGGCGTCTCCAGCACCAGGTCGCCTTCGGCATCCTTTGCGTTGTGGCATGCCAGACAGTTCTTCGTCAGCGCCGGCAGGACTTCCTTCTCAAAGTCGACGGGCGACTCACGCTTGATCTCGGCAATCTCGATCGGCTTCGGTTCGTCCTCAGCCAACGAACGGCCAGCCCCGATCAAAACCAGACACAGTCCAAGCACGGCGAGCGCGGGCAAACGTTTCACGGGTGGATACCTGGGCGGGAAGGTTGGCGAGTCTCTCGAGCGCCACGGTGGGAGCTTAGGCGCTCTTCGGGCTGCGGCCGATTCGAAGCGTAGGCTCCGAACCAGCCCCATCCCATCATAATTACCGATAGCTTCAGGTGGGCTAGCTCACACTGTTTTCTCGAAGCCCGTGGCCGAGCAGCGCGAAACTAGTGATTGAACAGGAATTCCTTCGTATTCACCAGCGCCCAGAGAATGTCTTCCAGGGCCAGCTTTTCGTCCGGCGATTTTTCAAGATGTTTCGCAGCCACGGCCAGTTCATCGCCCTGCGGCTCGCGCGAGTACACCCGCAGGTAAAGCTCGCGGACCTTGTCCTCCCGAGCTCGTTCCTTCTCACCGGCGAGCACGGCAGCGCGGCCGGTGTTCGACGACAGTTTGCCTTGCACCTCCGAGCTGTTCAGCAGGTGCAGGCTCTGGGCCAGGTTCGCTTCGCTCGACCGCTCGCATTCGCAGGCGCTCGAATTCTCGGGCTTGCCGAACACGGTCAGGAAGTACGAGTTGAACCCGGTGTCCGGCAGTTGGATCGCTCGCACGCTCTGCGGCAGGCCCGCGAACTGCGTCTTCGATCCGGTCACGTCGTCGATCGAGTCGAGCAACACCTCGGCCGGCAACCGCTTGGGATAGTAGCGCGAGTAGTTTTGCTTGTCTCCCGCGTTGTAGTCGTTCGGCAACGATGAAAGCTGATAGGTCTTCGACGTGCAGATCGTGCGCACCAGGTGCTTGATGTCAAAGCCGCTCTTGATGAAATCGTTCGCCAAGGCGTTGAGCAACTCCTCGTTCGTCGCCGGGTTCGTCACCCGCATGTCGTCTTCCGGATCGACCAGACCGCGGCTGAAGAAGTGCTTCCAGTAGCGGTTCACCAGCGAGCGGGCGAAGAACGGATTCTCCGGATTGACCATCCAATCGACCAACTCATGCCGCGGATCGTCGTCGGCGGTTCCCTTGATCGGTTCAGCGCCCAGGCCTGTCGGCGGAACGTCCTGATTCGTTTTGGGGTTCTTGGCCGTGGCCATTCCGCGCTTGTGCACCACGCGTTCTTCGCCAAACTGCGCGCCGGGCTTACGGCCAAGCTGCGAGAAGAACGCCGCGAAGCCGTAGTAATCCTGCTGGCTCCACTTCTCGAACGGGTGATGGTGGCAACGGGCACACTGAATCCGCAGCCCAAGGAACAACTGGGCCGAGTCTTCCACCTGTTCGTTCACGCTGTCCACTTCGCGATACCAGGCGACTGGCGGGTTCTCGCCAATCTCGCCCGTCGCGGTGAGCAGTTGCCGCACGAAATCGTCATACGGCACGTTCGCATGCAGGCTGTCGCGTATCCAGTCGTGGAAAATTCGCGTGCCGCGAGCATACGTGGCGTCCAGCCGCTTGTTGCGCAGGATCGAGCTCCACTTGTTCGCGAAGAAGTCGGCATAGTCCGTGCTCGCCAGCAGCGTGTCGACCCACCGATCGCGCTTGTCGGGCGAGTTGTCGGCCAGAAACGTCTGGGTTTCTTCCGGCGTTGGCAGCCGGCCGGCAATGTCGAGAGCCGCGCGACGGAGGAACGTCGCGTCGTCGCTGATGTCCGAGGGCGGAACGCCCAGCGTCTTGAGCTTGGCGAAGACCTCCTCGTCGATGTAGTTGGCTGGCGCCGGTGTCGATTCAACCGGAATGCCCAAAGGTACGGTTGCGCGGAACACGCCGACTTGCCCCTGATAGCGCGCCATCACAGCCACGTCGCCGGCCAGGTCCAGCGTCTTCACCAAACCGGTCGCGCTCACCTCGGCCATCTCAGGATTGTTCGGTTCGAACGTCACCATGCTCGTGACGTCCAGTGTCGATCCGTCCGTGTAGTGGGCGATCACGAGCAACTGTTGTTCGCCGTGCTGTGGCATCGTCCGCTCGTGCGGCAGCACTTCAATGCGCGCCACGGTCGGGTCGCTATCGCTGCCATAGGGCATCCCCTGCAGGACCCAACGCCGAATCAACCGATAAGGCGTCGTGTCGACTTCCATCCGGGTGCCACCGCCGTGCGGAACCGCGCCAATCGCCTTCAGCAGCAGCAGGCTCTTGTCCGGTGCAGCCGGGAACAGCCGGCGTCCGCGTCCTTCCTTGACCAGGTGCTCAAAGTCCTCGGTCGGTTCGAAGCCCAATAACGAAAGCTTGAAGCCGTTCTGGCCGCTCGCCTTGCCGTGGCAACCGCCGCCGTTGCAGGACAGCTTCGTGAAGATCGGCACAATTTGATTCGGAAAATTTACCAGCGGATCGTTGCCGTACTGGCTGACCGTCACTTTGATCGTGCCGACAGGCCCCGCTTCGCTCGTGGCCGTGATCGTCGTGGTGCCGTCACCCGCCGGCACCACATAGCCCGAGGGGCTGACTTCGACGACGCCAGCCGGCTCGGTCGCATAAGTGACCTTGGATGTCAGGTCGCGTTGTTGGCCGGTAGCATAACTGCCGGTCACGACGAGCTGTTGCCGCGCGTCCTGCCCCTTGAGCTCAAAGCCCCCTTCCACCGCGCGGCCGCATTCGATCGACACCTCGCGAAGCTCCCCGGGATCGCCCAGCCCAGGCGGTTTAAATGCCGGAGCCGCTCCATTAGGTGCGGCAGCATCAGGGGTGTTCGCCAGAGTGGTTTCAGCCAAGATGGCCAGAACCGAAAGCACGATGGCAGCAAGGCGAGCAATCCAACTCGTCATGATGCATCTCCTTCAGGGAGTAAGGGGTGCAAGCTGTGGGCGGGAGGGTCTGCGGGGAGCAGCGCACTTCCTGGAGCGCTACTGCCCGCGATTATCCCCCAGATTTTCCCAACTTGCAAGCATATTTATCAGCCAAAGTACATATGTTCGTCCGTCGCAAAGCCAGCCAGCATAATGATCTGCGCCGCGCAGATCCGCACACGACCAACCTCCGAGCGCGGCCGACTGGCACATGAGTATCGCGAATGGATGGCCGAAACTATTTCCGCTATGCTCACGCCATGAGCACCAACCAACCCTATTCGCGCAGCCCAGAGCTCATGTCCGCCGAGGACACGGCCCTGGTTGTGGTCGACGTCCAAACCAAGCTGATGCCGCTCATCCGCGGGCAGGCCCGGATCCTCTGGAATCTTCGCCGGCTAATCGACGGCGCCGAGGCCACGGGCGTCCGGATGCTAGCGACCGAGCAGTACCCCCAAGGCCTGGGTCCCACGGTCCGAGAACTGGCCGAGCGGCTGGGCACCATCCCCAGCAAGATGGCCTTCAGTTGCGGCGGCTGCGAGCCGTTCATGGCCCAGCTCGGGGCGTCCGGCGTCAGCAAGGTCCTGGTCTCCGGCATCGAGGCTCACGTCTGCGTTCAGCAAACCGTGCTCGACCTGCTGGCCGCCGGCTATCGGGTCTATATTCCAGTTGATGCCGTCGGATCGCGCTATCAGATCGACTATGAGACCGGGCTGCGCCGCATGGAGTCGGCCGGCGCGACCCTCACCACAACCGAGTCGGCCCTGTTCGAGTGGTGCCAGGTTTCCGGCACGCCGACGTTCAAGAAGATCAGCGCCCTGGTGCGCGAAGCCCCACCGGCCGACTGATCTGCGCTTTTCATCCCGCTTACCAATCCAACTCATTCCGCAATTATCCCGATGACCCAAACCGCTCCCGCGCTCAATCCGCCCGTTCGCATCCTGATGGGCCCTGGCCCCAGCGACATCCACCCGCGCGTGCTTCAGGCGATCGCCAAGCCCACGGTCGGTCACCTCGATCCGTACTACCTCGAGCTGATGAACAACATGCGGGTCCTGATGCAGGGCGTCTTCCGCACCAAGAACGAAATGACGCTCGCCGTCAGTGGCACGGGCTCCGCCGGCATGGAAGCAGCCGTGGTGAACATCATCGAGCCGGGCGATTCGATGATCGTCTGCGTCAACGGTGTGTTCGGCGGTCGCATGGTCGATGTTGCCACGCGCGCGGGCGCGAACGTCACGAAAGTCGAAAAACCGTGGGGCGAAGTGTTTTCCCCCGCCGACCTGAAAGAGGCCATCGCCAAGGCGAAGCCGAAAGTGGTCGGCATCGTAATGGCCGAAACCTCGACCGGCGCCTGGCAGCCGATCGAAGAGATTTCCAAGCTGGTGCACGACGCCGGCGCGCTTTTGCTCGTTGACGCCGTCACGTCCCTCGGTGGCGTACCCGTCGAAGTCGACAAGTGGAACATCGACGTCATCTATTCCGGCACGCAAAAATGCCTGAGCTGCCCGCCGGGCCTGGCGCCCGTCTCGTTCGGCCCGCAGGCGATGGAGGTCGTCCTGGGCCGCAAGACGAAGGTCCAAAGCTGGTATCTCGACCTGACCATGCTCGCCAAGTACTGGGGTTCCGAACGCGTGTATCACCACACCGCGCCGATCAACATGACATACGCCCTGTACGAAGCCCTGCAAATCGTGCACGAGGAAGGACTCGAAGCCTGCTTCGCCCGGCACATGCTGAATCACAAAGCCCTCAAGGCCGGCCTCGCCGCGCTTGTCATCGGCTACACGGCCGCCGAAGGGCACCAGCTTCCGATGCTCAACGCCGTTCGCATTCCCCAGGGCGTGGACGACGTGGCTGTGCGTGGCGGACTTCTGAAGCGGTTCGGCATCGAGATCGGCGGCGGCCTCGGCGACTTCAAAGGCCAGGTCTGGCGCATCGGCCTGATGGGCTACAGCGCTCGCCCGAACAATGTCTACCTGCTGCTCTCCGCCCTCGAACAACTCCTCGCCGAGCAAGGCCACAAGTTCGACCACGGGGCATCCACTGCCGCAGCGGCGGGCGTGTACTCTTCCGTTAACGTTAAGTAGCGACTAGGCCTGTCGTTCGCCGTTTAGCCCGGAGTCATCGCCGACGGCGCGTCGTCGCGCTCTGATCGCGACTTTGCAGGCCGTCGCACTTTCCATGCAAAGTACACCAGGGCGAGTGACGGCCACCCGAACAACACCGTATTGAACACGATCGTCGCCCACCTATCGCTAGCGCGGCCGATGTAGGACACCTCGATCAGCGTCCTGCTTAGCCCGCATTTCTCACCATGTGGATTGAAAAAGGCCGCCCTCCTTGGCATAAGTTGTTTGTCAAGAACAAACCTGTGCTCAGGGAGGAGACGGCCCGATGCCGACACAGTGTATCCAAA
>Ga0169931_10010029_pt1 | contig 13535 bp, 10 predicted proteins | sample Kivu_15m_20L_FD_129675 | JGI IMG/M metagenome (GOLD analysis project Ga0169931, IMG submission 129675) | Freshwater microbial communities from Lake Kivu, Western Province, Rwanda to study Microbial Dark Matter (Phase II) - Kivu_15m_20L... | ecosystem: Environmental > Aquatic > Freshwater > Lake...
AAATCGGCCAGCCGCCGAGGGATCGGGATCCGATCCCAGTCGTAGCGAATGTCGAGTAGTTCGCCGCAGCGGGCACAGCTCGTGCGAACGCTCCGGGTCTCATACGTCGCCTCACAGCGCGGATTGATGCACTGCTGCCAAGCAACGTCGGTCTGGACCTGCGGCGAGAGCGTGATCGAAGCCATAAAATCAATGAAACTCCTCTGCGAGCACGCGCCCTGAAAGCACTGGCGGTGCGAAAGTCCGGGTGCATCGCCTGCTTTCCCCGTCAAATCCTCACAACCATAGTTCCCGGGGCTCGCACCACTCCGCTGGGAATCGTACCGCAATGCCCTGGAACTGGCGAAAATTTTTTCGCTTCTTCCGACCCTAGCGATTGCTCATGCGCGAGACACCTTTTTTATGACCGCTGACTTTGTGTACATTCACAATTCTGCATCGTCGGCTCGCGGGTCGATCAGGACGCTGCGGGGAAAGTGCGAGGCTCACCAAGTGCAAGGCTCATTAAGGGCGAGGGTCATATGGAACACGATCGAGAACGCCAGCAGCATGGAGCTCGCCCTCTTCCCGCTAGCCGCGGATGGACCTATCTCGCGATTGCCGCGGGGGGCGCTGCGGCGGACCTTCTGACCAAGGCTTGGGTCTTTCGCTCGCAGGGGTTGCCGGGGAGCCGCGAGCCTTGGTGGCTGATTGAAGGAGTGGTCGGAATCGAAACGGCGGTCAACACCGGCGCGGTCTTCGGCATCGGTGCTGGGAAGGGGCCTCTCTTTGCAGCCTTTTCCGTGATTGCCGGGGTCGGCATCCTGACGTGGCTGTTTTGGTTCGGTGCGGCCCGTTCGTGGTGGCTGTGCATCGCGCTGGCGATGGTCACGGGGGGAATTCTTGGCAACCTTTACGACCGCCTCGGTTTCTGGTGGCGCGAAGGGATGCCTGAATCTTGGAAAAGTGGCGTTCGCGACTGGATCCTGATGCAGGCTTCGGACGCTTATAAATGGCCCAATTACAACATCGCCGACAGCCTCCTGGTGATCGGAGCAGGATTGCTCGTCTGGCGTTCCTTTTTTCCGGAGCCGGTCGACGACATGCCAAAGCCTGTCGATGCGGAGGGAGGATCGACCGATGGACGATCGTGATCGAGGGATGCCAACATCGGTGCCAGCGGCAGAACCGAGCAATTCACCCTGGGGCGCTCCCACAGAACATGGGGGTCGTCTGATGGCGCTGCTGCGAGCCGGTGGGATTGCGGCCGAGGCAACGCTACCGTTCTTCGGGAGCCACCAGTTGCTGGTCGAATCGAAGGAGGATCAATCTCCGGTCACGATCGCCGACCGCACCGCCGAGGCCCAGTTCCGCCACTGGATCAGCACTCATTTCCCCGGCGATGCGATTCTTGGCGAGGAACATGGGGAGCGGGAGGGCAGTTCCGCGTACCGCTGGGTTGTCGATCCGATCGATGGGACAAAATCGTTCATCGCCGGAGTCCCCCTCTACTCGACCCTCGTCGCGCTCGAACATGGAGGGGAACCGATCGCCGGGGGAATTTGGATTCCAGCCCTTGGGGAAATTGTCGTCGCGGCGACCGGACTGGGCTGCTGGCATCAGCGGCACGGAGCACGGGGCTGGGAACCGGCCCGGGTCGCCCCCCCCCGGCCATTGTCCGAAGCGATTCTCGTAACGACGGCGATCGATTCCTTTGCCGCCGTCGGGGCCGCGAGCACCTTTGGCCAGCTCCAAAACGAGGTCCGATTTACGCGGACTTGGGGGGATGGGTATGGGTACCTCCTGGTCGCCACCGGACGCGCAGACCTGATGGTTGACCCGATCGTCAACCCGTGGGATGTCGCGCCCTTGCTCCCCGTGATCCGCGAAGCGGGGGGGATTTTTACCGACTGGGAGGGGAAGGCAACGACGCGGAGCACCCATGCTGTGGCCTCGAGCGGTCCCCTCCATGCGGAGGTTTTGCGGCTTCTGCGCCCCTCTGGATCGATCGCCGGACCTTGACCCGGTTGGGGGATGCAGCAATAGGCATTTACAACGTGTCGGGGGTTGGTTTACACTCCGGGGCTCGATTTACACCCTGATTTGACCCCGATTACACCCCAAAAATTCCCAGCGATTGGGTCTTTGCCGCGCCATGTTTGAATCGCTCTCCGAGGGCCTCCAGTCTGCCTTGAAAAGCTTGCGTGGAAAGGGCAAGCTGACCGAGGGGAACATGCGCGAAGGCTTGGCGACGGTGGAGCAGGCGCTGCTCGAAGCGGACGTCAGTTACCCGGTGATCCGCAGCTTTATGGATCATGTCAGCGAGCGGGCGCTGGGGAAGAAGGTTTTGCTCAGTTTGCGGCCGCACGAAGAACTGGTGCGGATTGTCTACGACGAACTGGTTGCGCTGCTCGGGCCGGTCGATACGTCGCTGCACCTTCGCGGGGATGGAGTCACGGTGCTGATGCTCTGCGGGCTGCAGGGTTCGGGAAAGACGACGACATGCGGCAAGCTGAGCCAGCTGTTGCTGGAAGAAAAGATTCGCCCGGTGCTCGTTGCGGCAGACCTGCAGCGACCGGCGGCGATTGACCAGTTGCATGTGATTGGCGAGAAGCTGGGGATTTCGGTTTACAGTGATCGGACGGAAAAGGACCCGGTCAAGGTCTGCCAGGCGGGGCTCGAGCTGGCGCGGCATGAGCAGGCGCGGGTCGTGATCCTCGATACGGCAGGTCGGTTGGCGATTGACCAGGAGCTCATGGACGAGCTGCGAAGAATCGACAAGAAGCTCGGGCCAGACCAAGTTTATTTGGTGGTCGACGGGATGACGGGGCAGGATGCGGTCCGGAGTGCGGGGGCGTTTAACGAGGCCCTGGAGCTCGACGGCGTGATCATGACAAAGCTCGATGGAGACGCCCGTGGCGGGGCACTTCTGTCGGTCAAACATGTAACGGGGGTCCCGATTAAGTTCATTGGGACCGGGGAGCATTTGGATGCGCTCGAGCCTTTCCGTCCCGAGGGGATGGCCAGCCGCATCTTGCAGATGGGGGACATTGTTGCCGCGGCCCGCGAAGCGCACCGGATTGTCGACGAACGAGAGCGGGAAGCGCTTGAGAAGAAAATGGCCGCCGGCGAAATGACGCTGGAGGATTTCAAGAACCTGCTGGAAAAAGTCGCGCGTCCGGGGCTCATGGGAAAGATGATGAGCCTCATGCCGGGGATGGGTCAGTTTCGGGAATTGATGGAGAGCGAAGAAGCGTCGGGGGGGATTCGGCAGACGATCGGCGCGATCAACAGCATGACCCCGGCCGAACGTCGCAACCCGCGATTGATCGACGCCAGCCGTCGCAACCGGATTTCCAAGGGGGCTGGAGTCCAGGCTCCTTTGATCTCGCAATTGGTCAAGCAATTCGAGATGATGAAGCCGATGATGCAGATGATGGCTGGCCAAGGGGTGGGGGATCGGATGCAAATGATGCGTCAGTTGCAGGCCAGCGGAGCGCTTGCCGATCCGCGTATGGGTGGAATGAAGGTAAAGAAGGATACTGGCAAGCGATTGACCAGTGCCGAGCGAGCGAAGATTAAGAAAGATCGCGAGCGTGAGCTGCGGCGACGGCGTCGCAAAGAGGGTTGATAGAGGGCTGATATTGAGAGCAGAACAGAGGAAAGCAGAACAGAGGACCAGTGGTCCCGAGCGGTTCGGTCCTTTCTGGTCGAAGCTGTGATTTGTGTTTTCAAAGTCGTGAAACAGTCATTTGGTATAAAAATCGTCATTTTGTGAAAAAGTGGAGTGGTAACTCGTGGCAGTCCGTATTCGACTGAAGAAATTTGGCCGGTTGCATCGTCCGTATTTTCGCCTCTGTGCGATGGATGGTCGTTCCCCTCGGGATGGGCGCGTGATTGAGGAACTGGGGCATTACGATCCGATGATTCCGGAGACCGATGCCCGCGCGCGGCTCAACGGCGAGCGGATCGATTATTGGCTCAGCGTCGGTGCCCAGCCGAGCGAAGCGGCGGCGGTGCTGATCAAGAAATATGGAACGGGCGGGACGCACCTCGAAGCACGGGAAGCGGCCCTCGCGCGGCTCAAGTCGCGGAAGGTTTATACCCCCAAACCGATGGCCCCGATGAAGCCTGCGGCCGCGGCCGCCGCGCCCAGCGAAGATGATTCCCAGGGGGCTCCGGCAGCCGACGGCTGATGCGTTTTGACATTGTCACCTTGTTCCCGGCGATCTTCGAAGGTTATTTGACCCAGAGTCTCCTCGACAAGGCGATTGAACGTGGGATTGTCGAGATTGTGCTCCATAGTTTGCGAGCATGGTCCGAAGATCCCAAACACCATAAAGTAGACGATCGACCGTTCGGTGGAGGTCCCGGCATGCTGTTGCAGGTTGGGCCGACAGTCGCCTGCGTGGAAGAGGTTGAAAAACTCGACCCGCGGCGGGCACGACGGTTGATCATGACACCTCAAGGCCGACGGCTCGACCAGCCGTTTGCCGAGGATTTGGCGACAGCGGATCGCTTGCTGATCCTCTGTGGCCGGTACGAAGGGTTCGACCAACGAGTGATCGATATTCTCGAACCTGAAGAAGTCAGCGTGGGGGATTTTATCCTCAACGGGGGCGAGGTAGCGGCGATGGTCGTTATCGATGCCGTCGTCCGCTTGTTGCCGGGAGTACTCGGGGACGAGCTGAGCCATTTCGATGACTCCTTCAGCCGTGGAAATCGCCTCTTGGAGTTCCCCCAGTACACGCGACCGCGTGAGTTTCGAGGGTACTGCGTCCCCGACGTGCTGCTCTCCGGCGATCATGGTCAGATCGCCGCTTGGCGAGCACAGCAAAGCCGCTTGCGAACCGAGCAACGAAGACGTGATTTATTACCTGACGATTCGGATTGCGGTGGACATCCACCTGCCTCCGAGCCACCCCTGTGAAAACTTGAACTTCCCCATCCGACCCTCCACTGCGGCATCTGCCATGTCCAATCCGCTCATGAAATTGGTCGAACAAGACCACGTTAAATCCGAACAAGCCCCGTTCAAGATCGGCGATTCGGTCGACATCCATACAAAAATCCTCGAAGGGGACAAGGAACGGATCCAGGTCTTCTCCGGAACCGTGATCGCCCGCAGTGGTGCCGGGAGCCGCGAGATGTTTACCGTCCGCCGGATTGTCGCCGGGGAAGGGGTCGAGCGGAAATTCCCCCTCCATAGCCCACGGATCGCCAAGATCGAAGTCAAGCGGAGCAGTGTTGTGCGCCGTGCCAAGCTGTACTTCCTCCGCGATCGAGTTGGCAAGTCGGTTCGTTTGAAGGAATCCCGAGGCTGAGCGGAGGTCTCCTTTCCCGCTGCAGAGCCTGGCTTGCCCATGGGGTTCGCCGGTATTCCCAGTGGCGGTATGGGTCGATTGATCCTTCCGCCCGGCTGGGCCAGCGGGGTGAACAAGCCGCTGCGCGGATGCTGCGGAAGGCAGGTTACCGAATCGTCGCACAGGGATATCGCGATCGGGGTGGCGAGATTGATCTGATCGCGATCGATCCGAGCGGTCCGCGCGGAGGGTTGATCGTCTTTGCCGAAGTTAAAACGCTCGGCTCGTCCCTCCCGGGGCATCCGGCTGATCGCGTCGATGCCGCCAAACAGCAGCGTCTGACCGCCGCCGCCCTCCGTTTCCTCAAACAGCAGAAAATGCTCGAGCAGCGGGCGAGGTTCGACGTGATTGCGGTTTGGTGGCCCGACCGCTCGGCCGCCGAACCGCAGCGGATCGAACACTACCGCGATGCCTTTCCCGCCTCGGGAGTCGATTCGTTTTTTTCCTAGCAGCGACGGTAGCGCACCCCACCGCGAAAACGAGAAACGCAGATGCCCCGAAAACTAATCTCCACGCTCGAGCCGCAAGAACAAGTCGACCAAACGTTTCGCATTGCCGACAAACAACTGCGGGCGAACCGGCAAGGAGGAAAGTACATCCTCCTGCGGTTATCCGATCGCTCCGGAACGCTCACCGGGATGCTCTGGAATGCCGAGGAGAGCCATTTCCAGTCTTGCGAAAGTGGCGACATCGCTCGCTGTCGTGGACGGCTGCAACTGTTCAACGGGGCGATGCAGATGATCGTGACGTCGATCGCGAAGGTCGAGGTGGATCCGGCGGAGGAAGCAGATTTCCAGCGTTTTGATCCCGACCGCGCGGAGGCGCGGCAGAGCCGGTTGCGAGAAATTCTTGGGGGGATCGAAGACGAGTGGCTGCGGCGGCTGGGGTTAGCTTTTTTGAATGACCCCGCATTTATGGAACGATTTGCCCAAGCCCCAGCGGCGATCACCCATCATCATGCCTATCCCGGGGGATTGCTCGATCATACGGTCGATCTGATGGAGCTTAGCTTGATCGTCGCCCCGCGGTACCCGAACATCCACTTGGACCTCGTCTTGATCGGAGCCTTTCTCCATGATCTGGGGAAGATCGAAGAGATGTCGGGAGGAGATGAGCTGAGCTACACCGATCGGGGCCAGCTCGTGGGCCATATCGTCATCGGGGTGCAGATGCTCTACGAGAAGACAGTGGTCGTCGCCGCGGAGATGGGGCAGACATTTCCCGAACAGATTCGCTGGCAACTGGAGCATTTGATTCTCAGCCATCATGGCCAGCTCGAGTACGGTAGTCCCAAGCTGCCGCAGACTCTGGAAGCGATCCTTCTGCACCAGCTGGATCATCTCGATGCGAAGATTGCTGCTGCCACGGCAGTGATTGAAAGCGATGTTTCTGGGGAAGGGCACTGGACGAATTACCATCCTTCCTTGGGGCGAAAATTGTGGAAAGGGGACCCGCTCCGTCATTCATGACCTGAATATTCCTTCGAGGGTGAGAAGATGTCGATCTTACCGCATCCTGTCCGTCCAGCCGTTGTGCTTCTCTCGGGAGGGCTCGATAGCACTGTTTGCTTGGCAATCGCCCAGCGCGAAGGTTACGAGGTGCACGCGCTCAGCTTTCGTTACGGCCAGCGGCATCAGTACGAACTGACGTGTGCCCAGCGGATTGCCCAAGCGCGACAAGTCGCTTCGCACACAATCATTGAACTCGATCTGGGGGTCTTCGGAGGGTCGGCGCTGACCGATGCCTCGATCCCGGTCCCCAAACCCCAATCGGCTGAAGAGATCGGAAGGTCGATCCCTGTGACGTATGTTCCGGCGCGGAACACGATCTTTCTGTCGATCGCCCTGGCGCTCGCCGAGACGCGTGGGGCACAGGAGATCTTTATTGGCGTCAATTCACTTGATTACAGCGGGTATCCTGATTGTCGTCCGGAATTCATTCGCGCCTTTGAAACGATGGCGAATCTGGCGACGAAGCGCGCGATCGAGCAACATCACACGATTCGCATCAACACGCCGCTGATCGAAATGACCAAAGCGGAGATCGTTGCCACGGGGATGCGATTGGGGGTCGATTTTTCGCTGACCCTTTCCTGCTATGACCCGCTCATTGGTGGGATTCCGTGTGGCTCCTGCGATGCCTGTCGGTTGCGGCAGCGAGGGTTTCAGGACGCGGGCTTTCTCGACCCTGCCATCCCAAAAGTCTAAGCTAAGAGCCTATCCGAAAAGGGGTCTGACCCTTTGGAGGCAAGTCGATTTCATTGGTTTTTGGGCCGTGCTGGAGAGGGTCAGACCCCTTTTCGGATAGGCTCTAAACAAACCGCGGTTTGGCGGATCGGCCGTTACGCTGGTTCGTAGCCGAGGTTTGGAGAGAGCCAGCGTTCGGCTTCTCGCAGCGTCATTCCCTTTCGCCGCGCATACGATTCGGCCTGTTCGCGGGTGATCCGATCGACGGTGAAATAACGGGCTTCGGGATGCGCGAAATAGAGGCCGCTGACGCTGGCTGGCGGGGTCATCGCAAAACTCTCCGTCAATCGTACTCCTGCCACTCGTTCGGCATCGAGGAGGTCGAAGAGGATTTGTTTTTCGGTGTGATCGGGACATGCGGGGTAACCGGCCGCGGGACGAATCCCGCGATATTTCTCCTCGATTAAATCCTCGTGCGAGAGCTGTTCCTCGTTTCCATAACCCCACTGGTGCCGCACGCGCTGGTGGAGCATTTCGGCAAACGCCTCGGCCAAGCGATCGGCGACCGCCTGGACGAGGATCGCGTTGTAATCATCATGCGCCGCGCGATAGCGCGAGGCCAGCTCGTCGGCTCCGATTCCTGCGGTGACGACGAAAGCACCGACGTAATCCTTGCGTCCGCTCCCAAGCGGCGCGATGTAATCGGCCAGCGAACGATATTCCTCCTGCCCACGACGTTGCCACTGCTGGCGGAGGAAATGGAATTTGGTCCGGACTTGACGTCGATCATCGTCGACATAGAGGAGGAGATCCTCACCATCGCTGGCGGCGGGAAAGATGCCATAGACCGCACGCGCCCGGAGCGTCCGATCGGCGATCACTTGATCGAGCATCGCTTGGGCATGGTCATACAATTCCTTCGCCTCAGCGCCGACGACGGCATCGGCGAAGATCTTGGGATACTTCCCTTTGAGCTCCCAAGTCATGAAGAATGGAGACCAGTCGATAAACGGACGCAGCTGCTCGAGCGGTTGATCCTCGATCGTTCGAACGCCGAGAAACGACGGGGTATCGATGCGTACCTTTTCCCAGTCGGTGACAAACGGCTTGGACCGTGCCTCAGCGTAGGGAACCAAGGTTTGCTGCCGTTCCTGGTAGCTCGCGACGAGCTGCGTCTGGAGCTGGCGATTGCCGGCCACGAAGGCCTCGCGATGCTGGTCGCTGATCAATTTCTCGACGACCCCCACACTCCGGCTGGCATCGAGGACATGGACGACCGGCCCGTCATAAGCGGGCGCGATCCTCACCGCCGTATGTTTGGCACTCGTCGTCGCGCCACCGATCAGCAGGGGGATCTTCATCCCCGTTCGTTTCATCTCGCGAGCGACATGGACCATCTCGTCGAGGCTGGGGGTGATGAGCCCCGAAAGGCCAATCATATCGACCCCATGGGTTCGCGCCGCTTCGAGAATCTTCTCGGCGGAGACCATGACTCCCAAATCGATCACTTGATAATTGTTACAGGCAAGAACGACACCGACGATGTTTTTGCCGATGTCATGGACATCTCCTTTGACCGTCGCGATCAGGAATTTACCTCGCGCTGATTGGTTTTCAATCCCTGCTTCGATCTTCTCCTGTTCCATGAAGGGTTCGAGATAAGCAACCGCTTTCTTCATGACCCGCGCCGATTTGACGACTTGGGGGAGGAACATCTTCCCCTGTCCAAACAGATCGCCGACGGTCTGCATACCATCCATCAGCGGCCCTTCGATCACCTCCAGGCAACGAGTAACTTGGTGCCGTGCTTCCTCTGTATCCTCGACGATATACTTGTCGATTCCCTTGATCAGGGCGTGCGACAACCGCGCTCGGACTGGCTGGTCGCGCCACGCGAGGTCCTCGCCCGCGGCCTTCTTCCCACCCCCTTTGACCGTTTCCGCAAAACTCAGTAGCCGATCGGTCGCATCGGGCCGGCGGTTCAGCAGTACATCCTCCACATGCTCCAGCAGATCCTTGGGGATCTCCTCGTAGACCTCCAGCTGGCCTGCATTGACGATCCCCATATCGAGCCCCGCACCGACAGCATGGTACAGAAAGGCGCTGTGCATCGCCTCGCGGACTCGATCATTCCCCCGAAACGAGAAACTGATATTGCTCACCCCGCCGCTGGTTTTTGCTCCAGGGCAGACTTTCTTGATTTGGCGGACCGCTTCGATGAAATTTACGGCATACGGATTGTGCTCTTCGATCCCCGTGGCAACGGTCAGAATGTTGGGATCGAAGATGATGTCCTCCGGTGGAAAGCCGGCCTTCTCGACTAGCAGGTCATAGGCCCGCTTGCAGATCGCAACCTTATCATCAATCTCGCTGGCCTGCCCCTTTTCATCGAACGCCATCACGACCGTCGCCGCACCATAGCGGCGAATGAGGGCCGCGCGACGGAGGAATTCCTCCTCGCCATCCTTCAGCGAGATCGAATTGACGATCGCTTTTCCTTGCACATTTCGCAAACCTTCCTCGATCACCTCCCACTTGCTACTGTCGATCATCACGGGGACTGCCGCGACCACCGAATCACCGGCAATGAGCCGCAAGTAGCGACGCATCGCCTCGACACCATCGAGCAGCGCATCATCGAAATTGATGTCGATCACCGTCGCCCCATTTTCGACCTGCTGCCGCGCGACCTCGACCGCTTCCTCAAACTGGGCGTCGCGAATCAGCCTGGCAAATGCGCGGCTCCCGGTGACATTCGTCCGTTCGCCGATCATCGTGAAGGGGATTTCGGGGCGGAGGACCAGCGGAAGCTGGCCAGAGAGACGCGTGTAATTTTCCACCTGCGGGGGGCGCCGAGGTTTCATCCGCCTCACCGCAGCAGCGATCGCACGAATATGATCAGGAGTCGTCCCACAGCAACCGCCGACGATGTTCAACCAACCGCTCGCTGCGAATTCCCCAATCATCTCCCCCATTTGCTGCGGACCTAAATCATACTGCCCCATCGCATTGGGCAGCCCCGCGTTGGGATAGCAACTGATTGGCATCGGTGAGATCCGCGCCATTTCTTCAAGGTGCGGGCGCATCACGTCGGGACCGAGCGCACAATTCATCCCCACCGACATCAGCGGTAGATGGTTCACGGCGGTCACAAAGGCCTCGACATTCTGACCACTGACAAACGTTCGCCCCCCTTTGTCAAAAGTCCCACTGACCATCACCGGGACGCGCCGACCTCCACTCGAAAAAAACTCTTCGATTGCAAACAGACACGCCTTGAGGTTCAGGGTATCGATCGCTGTTTCCGGCAGCAGGATATCGACTCCACCGGCGATCAGCGCTGCAACCTGGCGGCGATAGCTGGCGACGAGCGAAGGAAAATCGACATTGCGATCGGCCGCGTCATCGACACTCGTGCTGATCGCCAACTGCTTGCTCGTCGGTCCAATCGAACCCGCCACGAATCGAGGTCGATCCGGCGTCCGCTCGCTCCATCGCTCGGCCGCCTGCCGCGCACAGCGCGCGGCTGCGACGTTGATCTCATCCACCAGTTCTTCGGGGAGTTCAAAGTCCGACATCCCAATCGGAGAGGCCCCAAAGGAGTTGGTCTCGACAATGTCCGCTCCGGCTTCGAAGTAGGCATCATGGATCGCCGTAATCTTCTCCGGATGGGTCAGGCAGAGGATGTCCGAAAAGCGGCTCAGGTCTTTATGATGCCCACCAAAGCGATCCCCCCGGACACGCCCTTCGTCCAGCTCCAAGCGCTGGATCATCGTTCCCATCGCTCCATCGAGGATCAGGATGCGTGTGTCCAGTAATTCCGCGATTTGGTCCGCAGTCGATGAAGTTTTCAGCATCAGGAGCAGTTCAGCACATCAGAGGTGGACAAGGGAAAAACGAACCGATTGAGCAAATTGTACGCCCGTTTCCCGATCGGTCCCAGGCGGAGGCTTGCTTTTGAGCTGACCGATTTTTCTTGCCGTGGTGGAAAGGCCACATAGGGGACCCAACCAAAAGATCTTGCCAAATCGTTCAAGTTTCGCTATTCCGCAAAAAGCTCAAGGTCGATCCACTCACGACCGATAAAGCCCGAGAAGGAGCTCTCCGTCGTCGCACTGATGCGGCGCGGGTTCCCACACACGACATACCCGGTCTCCCGCCACAATCCTCTCACGGAAGAGAACCGTTCCGATGGCCTCGACCAATACCGGATCACGAAGCCGCCAGCGTTCCTTGGCCAGCCGCGAAGGTCTGCTGGCTTCCGAGAGCCTCTCCGAAAAGGGGTCAGACCCTCTTCGGAGAGGCTCTGAGACTGCTGCCTATTCGATGTTTTTTCATCGCGGGACCAGGGTGGATAGGCCGCCGGTGCTGATTCGTCTCCCGAAAATTCAAACCCCCTCCAGTCCGGCCGTCGAGGAGGAGAGTGATTTCGTCCCCCCTCGAGAATTGCTCAGTACTCAGCGGAGGCAGGAGACTCAGGGGAGGCAGGAGACTCAGGGGAGGCAGGAGTTGCGTGTCGATCCACCCTCGAGCGTCGCCGGGCCTCCGGCACCCGTACGATTCCCCTCGCTGGCCAGCAGCGAAAGCTCGCAAGGCGCTGCCCCGGAAAGTGTTTCCGTCGCCGGCACAGCCGAAGCGAAGTGGAATCTTCATCCTCCGCATGCCGCCGTCGCTCCGGTGGCACCCGGGAATCCCGAAGTCCTCGAAATTCCCGCCGGACAGGCATGGGCCGAAATCCTTGGCTCGCGTTTGATCATGCTGCTGATTTTCGTGGCGATCGGTGGGATCGTGCTCATGGCCAACCGGAGCAAGCGGTTTCCTTCTTCGGCAACACTCGCCACGCTCGAGAACCCCGCGGAGGAATCGCCGGAATCTGCCGCCGCCGAGGGTACCCGAGGGCAGGAAACCTCGCCGCAAGGAACCAATCGCCAGGGAACCAATCGCCAGGGAAGTGGCCCGCGCCAAACAGCGCAGTCCGCCGCACTCCGCTCCGCGAATTCGCCCCCTGAGCCTTCGAAACCAGAGCCGATCGCTACATCGCAGGCCGCGACCCCGCAGGCCAATCCAACGCAGGCGACGACCCCAACGGCCACTCCATCGACCGACATCCGCTCAACGGAGCCCGCTTTCGACCTGCAAGCAATCATGGCTTCGGAACGCCTCGAAATGTCGCAGCCCGCGGGGACCGCGGCGGATGCACCCGCCCAGAGCAGAACGAATCAGAGCGGCGCGGGCCAGAATAACTCGGGCCAGAACAGTACGGGCCAAGGCACCTCTGCCGTCCAGGATACCCCGGCGACTCAAGGTCCCCCGGCGACTCAGGGAATCCCCTCCCTCGAAACCGGAGCAAACGAGCGGCAAGCTGCCTTGCAGCCGACCACTTCGGGCATTCGCTCCGGAGGGCTGACCGGGCCTGGGCAGCGATCCCCTGCCTCCGCGATCACTCCTCCCACCCCACCGGCGTTTCGCAGCGCCGCAGAGACTCGCGGAAACATCATTCGCGAACGATCCGAGAACGTTTCGCTCTCCGCCCAGGAAGCGATCGATCGGGCTACCGAGGCAGCGATCAGTGGCCAGTATTTCGCGACAGGACCACAGGAACCAGCGGCTCCGCAGTGGCAGACGACCGATTATCCCGATGCGATCATCGACTGGACAAAGTACCTGCCCCCGATTCCCCCGGCCACAGCGCCGCAGTCGTGGGAGTACCTGCAGGGTATGGAGCCTGGAAGTGGCGCTGCGGCACCCCAGATTCCGAGCATGGGCCAGCCTCCTATCTCTCAGGACTTTCCCAGCGCTCAGGGGCTGCCGAACGCTCAGGGCTTTCCCAGCGCTCAGGGCCTGCCGAACTCTCCGGGCTTTCCGCTCAATGCGCCCGCCGGGTTCCAGCCGCTGCCGGGGAACCAGAGTGCTCCGGGGCGAGCCTTCACCGGTCGCCAGCAGCCCTACGGCCCGAATGCTCTGGACCCCAGAGCGAACAATGGATTACCACCCGCACCAGGGAACA
>Ga0169931_10010030_pt1 | contig 13533 bp, 9 predicted proteins | sample Kivu_15m_20L_FD_129675 | JGI IMG/M metagenome (GOLD analysis project Ga0169931, IMG submission 129675) | Freshwater microbial communities from Lake Kivu, Western Province, Rwanda to study Microbial Dark Matter (Phase II) - Kivu_15m_20L... | ecosystem: Environmental > Aquatic > Freshwater > Lake ...
CGAGCAAAGCGGCGGCCGACGATGGACGAACTCTCGATGCCGCTCGCATGGCAGCCTGGGCGGGGGACGCTTTCTTTCGAACTGGCAACTCAGCCACCAGTGCCGACTGCTTTGCTCAGGCCGCTCAGCTGCACCAAAACCCGGATCTGCCCAATCCGCGTCTCGAATTCGGACTGTCCGTCCTGACAACCAATCCTTACGTGGCCCGTGAGGAGTTTGCTGCTGTGCGCAGCAGCCTTGCGCCGCAGGAGCAGGTATTTCGCCCGGCTGCCTGCCTGCTGCTGTGCCTCACCAGCCTGAGCGAACGCGGCAGGCAGCCTCAGCAGATTGTGATCAGTGAACAGGAGCGGGAGTTGCTGCGGGAAGCCGTGCTGACCACAGCTGACGGGCCGCCACGAAACCTGCAGGTGCAGCAGCAGCTGGCGCGCCTGCTGCAGGCCGATCCAACCGCTGCAACGCCGCTCCGCAAGGCCATCGTCGAGGAGATTTTAAAGCTGCTGCCGGCCAGTCCGGAAATTCGACAGCTCTACAAACAGGATTGATGGCCAACGGTCGGCAGCCGCCGGGCTTGCCGTCGCGAGCAGACGGACGTCTCTGCTGAGTGGCCGGTCGCTGCCCACAGGTGCATGGCACCCTTTGCGAAAATCCCAGTGAATTTATTGGCATCCGCATCACCTGGTGCAACACCGGGGACAGTCCCTGCGGGCACAGCGGCGGGCGGGCGAGAGCCGTTGCTGGCGGGGCGGTAGAATCGTCGCGATCCGAAAAACTGCCAGCATCCGCAATGCCCGCACCGTTACCGGGGACAGTCCCCGCAGTCGCAGACACCGGGGAAGTGAGGAGGGGCGTGGCCGGAAAACGGGGCCGGTCGCTGCCCACAGGTGCATGGCACTTTTCACGAAAATCCCATTGAATTTATTGGCATCCGCATCTCCCGGTGCAACACCGGGGACAGTCCCTGCGGGCACAGCGGCGGCCGGGCGAGAGCACCGCTGGCGGGGCGGTAGAATCGTCGCGATCCGAAAAACTGCCAGCATCCGCGATACCCGCACCGTTGCCGGGGGACAGTCCCCGCAGTCATAGACACCGGAGAAATGAGGAGGGGCGGTGGCCGGAAAACGGGGCCAGTCGCTGCCCACAGGTGCATGGCACCTTCTGCGAAAATCCCATGGCACCTTCTGCGAAAATCCCAGTGAATTTATTGGCATCCGCATCTCTCGGTGCAACACCGGGGACAGTCCCTGCGGGCACAGCGGCGGGCGGGCGAGAGCCGTTGCTGGCGGGGCGGTAGAATCGTCGCGAACCGAAAAACTGCGAGCATCCGCAATGCCCGCACCGTTGCCGGGGGACAGTCCCCGCAGTCGCAGACACCGGGGAAGTGAGGAGGGGCGTGGCCGGTAAACTGGGCCGGTCGCTGCCCACCGGTGCATGGCACCTTTCGCGAAAATCCCAGTGAATTTATTGGCATCCACATCTCCTGGTGCAACACCGGGGACAGTCCCTGCGGGCACAGCGGCGGGAGGGCGAGAGCCCTGCTGGCGGGGCGGTAGAATCGTCGCGAACCGAAAAACTGCCGGAATCCGCAATGCCTGCACCTTTGCCGGGGACAGTCCTCGCGGTCGCAGACACCGGGGAGATGAGGAAGGGCGGTGGCCGGCAAACGGGGCCGGTCGCTGCCCAAAGATGCATGGCACCTTTGGCAAATGAATCGGCCGGTCAGGCTTTGGTGCAGTCCTGCATTTTTTGACGGCACCTGCCGTCAAAAAAAAATGGAGCAGGAGCATGGAGAAAGGAGACTCTCGACTTTCTTCGCACACTTACGTACACGGCACCTTTGCGCCGCCGACGGACTGGAAGTCCGTCGTACAGAGGTCTTTAAGGTGCATGGCACCTAAAGCGAAAATCCCTTCGGAGGTGCTGAACCTAAAGTGGGGGGATATCGACTGGCAGGAAGGGCGAATCAGTGTTCCGGAACCAAAAGTGGAACACCACCCAGGGCGCGGCCGGCGGATTGTGCCCCTGTTCCCCGAACTTCGCGAGGTGCTGGCGGAGTCGTTTGAACTGGCCCCGGAAGGTTCGGAATGGGTGGTGAATCGCTATCGGGACCGTGGTTCGAATGCTCGAACCACGTTCGGGAAGATCCTGGACAGGGCGAAGGTGCCCCGGTTCGAGCGGCCGTTCTGCAACCTGAGGGCTTCAAGGGTGACTGAACTGCGGCTGCGGTTCGATCCGAAGGTGGTGGCGGTGTGGCTGGGGCATTCGGAGTCGATTTCGACGAAGCACTACACACAGGTTCGGCCCGAAGATTTCGCGGCGGCCGTGGCTTCGGCCCCTGAATCGCAGGAGGGGCACAGCCAGGGGCACAGGCAGGGGCAGAAGGCAGCCGAAACAAGCGGAACTGACCCGAAGCCCAAAAAAGCGAACCCGGAAAAAACCAGTGTTTTTCCGGGTTCTGCGGTTTCGTTCGCGTCTTTGCGGGTAGTAGAAGTGCTCCGACAGGGATTCGAACCCTAGACCTACTGATTAAGAGTCAGTTGCTCTACCAACTGAGCTATCGGAGCGGATTGCCTTCAGGAATGATAATGGTGACAGGCGGGTCTGCAACTGGTTCGGGGGGATTTATTGGAATTTGGTGGATTCGGCGATAGCGGTACCAGAGCTGGCGGGAGATGGTGAAGGGTAGTGAGATGAGGGTGAAGGCGGTTTGCAGGCTGGAGTCGTTCAGGCAGGTGAAGGCGAAGATGGTGATGAAGGCGGCAAGCCAGAGGAGTTGCTGGCGGAGTTTTTGGCTGGAGTCCAGATGGTGGGCGGCGGGCAGGAGAAAGTGATGCAGCAGTTCGTGGAATGTTGGGATGCGAAATCCAGCTGGGAGAACTGGATGGCGGCTGGCATCCGTGGCCATTTTCTCGGCGTGGCCGCTGTTGTGATCGGGGCTGTTGAGTGTGTGGTTGAGATTCAGCTGTGCTCTGGCGGCAGCAGAGGAGTGTGCTCCGGCGCGGACGGCGGCGGCGAAGCTGGGGTCGTTGGCGAGGGTTTCGGTGAGTCTTTCCAGTCTCTGGAGTTCCAGTTCGAGCAGTTGCAGTTGATTTGCGTGCTGTTGGCGGAGGAGCGATGCCTGTTGCCAGCGGATGAGGCCGGGTGACAGGCGGACGGCGGCGAGAATGACGGCGGCGGTTGTGAGGGCTGACCAGAACGCGAGTGAAGAGAGAAGCGAACCCGCTGGATGCCGTGAAGCAGCAGCGGGTTGGGATTCGGCTTCAAGGTTCGTGTGTGTTGGTGGCTGCATAAATCCGGTGGATTTCGGACGGCAGCCGAAAGGTCAGTGGATGGTACCACCGTAGACTGCGGAAGGTCCGAGGAGTTCTTCGATGCGGAGGAGTTGGTTGTATTTGCAGATGCGGTCGGTGCGGCTGGCGGAGCCGGTTTTGATCTGTCCGGTGCGGAGGGCAACGGCAAGATCGGCGATGGTGCTGTCTTCTGTTTCGCCGGATCGGTGGCTCATGACGGCCGTATAACCATTTTCGTAGGCCAGTTGCACGGCTTCGATGGTTTCGGTGAGAGTACCGATCTGGTTGACTTTGACGAGGATGCTGTTGGCGACGCCGCGGCTGATGCCTTCGGCGAGTCGTTTTGAGTTGGTGACGAAGAGGTCGTCTCCGACGAGCTGCGTGGAGTCACCGAGTTTATCGGTCAGTTTCTTCCATCCATCCCAGTCATCTTCGGAGCAACCGTCTTCGATGGAGCAGATTGGGTAGCGTGAGGCCCATTGTGCGAGCAGATCGACCATGCCGTCGCTGTCAATTTTGCGGCCGTCGATGGTGTAGAGACCGGTTTTGGTATCGAAGAATTCGGTTGCGGCGCAGTCCATAGCGATTTTGATCTGGGTACCTGCCTGGTATCCGGCTTTTTCGATGGCCTGCATGATGACCTGCAACCCTTCTTCGTTGGTTTTGAGGTCTGGTGCGAAGCCACCTTCATCGCCAACTGCGGTGCTGAGACCTTTTCCTGCGAGCACTTTTTTGAGGTGATGGAAGATTTCGACACCGGCGCGCAGAGCTTCGCTGAAGCTGTCGAAGCCGAGCGGCATCACCATAAATTCCTGGATATCGAGTCCATTATTGGCGTGTGCACCGCCATTGATGATGTTCATCATGGGGGCAGGGAGTCGATTGGCACCGACCCCGCCGAGGTAGCGAAAGAGTGACTGCCCGGTGTAGGCGGCGCCAGCGCGGGCGCAGGCGAGCGAGCAGGCGAGGATGGCGTTGGCACCGAGTCGGGACTTGTTGGGGGTGCCATCGGCTTCGAGCATGGCTGCGTCGATTTCACCCTGTTCGGTGACGTCGCGGTCCTGGAGGACTTCGCTGAGTTCGTCATTCACGTTCTGGACGGCTTTGCGAACTCCTTTTCCGAGGTATCGCTGTTTGTCTTCGGTGTCACGCAGTTCGCAGGCTTCATGGGCACCGGTGCTTGCGCCGCTGGGAACCGCAGCACGTCCCATGGTGCCGTCCTCACAGATCACGTCCACTTCCACCGTCGGATTGCCGCGGCTGTCCAGAATCTCACGACCAACGACCGACATAATCAGAGGCGACATCGGCTGGAATTCTCCTGTACTGCTGTCAAAGGGAACCTGAGTCCGCCGGGCGAATCCGGCGGGCGCCGCAGGCAACTGCGGTGAACGCGGAGCATATCAGAATTGGCTGCCAACGCACCCTCGAAGCTGATCAAGGCTGCCAATCGTGGGAAACACTGGCATTCCATGCTGCCGACGGGTTGTGACTCTCCGCAGCCGAATTCGCTGCCAGGACTTGCCTTTCCCTCGCAGCCCGTAAGAATAAAGCTGCGGAGTCCCTGCATCCGTCCGCTGGCTGCGGGTACTGGAGGTAACTGTGTTTTCACGGGAGTACTATCGATGCGATTTTTGCAGACTGCGTTTCTGGCGGTCGCCTGCCTGTTCGGAGAAGTTTCCATGGGTGCTGACAGCGTCCACGAATTCAAGATGAAGACGATCGACGGGAAGGAAGTCAGCCTTTCCGAGTACAAGGGCAAAGTGCTGCTCATCGTGAACGTAGCCAGCCGCTGCGGATTGACACCTCAGTACACACAACTTCAGGACCTGCACGAGAAGTACGCAGAGAAGGGTGTCGTGGTCATCGGCGTTCCCTGCAATCAGTTTGGCGGTCAGGAACCGGGTACGGAATCCGAAATTAAGGCCTTCTGCTCCACAAAGTACGACGTGACCTTCCCGATGATGAGCAAGGTGGACGTGAACGGTGCCAAACAGGATCCGCTCTACGCGTTCCTCAAGGGCACCTCAACAAAGACCGACGACATCAGCTGGAACTTTGAAAAGTTCGTGGTTGGCAAGGACGGCAAGGTTGTCGGACGATTTGCTCCGCGGACGAAGCCTGACGCCGCAGAAGTTGTCGAAGCCGTCGAAGCTGCGTTGAAGAAGTGATTGTCGAGAGGCACATTTTGTGCCATTGAACAGGAGTTCGGACCCCATGGCTGATGAGCGCCATGGGGTTTTTTGTTTGAGCTATTCGGTACCGCCGACTTCCTGCATGTCCAGTTGTTTCATTTTTCGGTACAGATTGGACCGATGCAGTCCGAGGAGTTTGGCGGCATCGGTCATGTTTTCGTGGGCCTGACGGATACTGCGGCGGATGAAATCCCGCTGAAACTCACGGGTGGCATTTTCGAGTCCGAGTTCAATTGCAGGCAGGCGTGAGTTGGGGGCATCGGGGCTGAGCATGAACGAGAGATCTTCGGCTTCGACGCGTTCACCTGGGCAGAGGAATGCCAGTCTTTCCATGAGGTTTCGCAGTTCGCGGACATTTCCAGGCCACGGATGTTCCTGAAGTCTGCGGCGGGCTTCTGTGGCCAGCGAGAGTCCGGGTCGGCGGGCCTGAGCGGCGAAGCGTTTGAGGAAGTGTTCGGCGAGTGGAAGGATGTCTTCGGGGCGTTCGCGGAGTGGAGGAAGTTCGAGCGTCACGACGCCCAGCCGATAGTACAGGTCTTCGCGAAACTTGCGGGCGCGGACAAGTTCGGCGAGGCTGGCATTGGTCGCTGCGACGATACGCACGTTGACGGGGATAACCTGTGAGCCACCAACGCGCGTGATGGCTTTTTGCTCGAGAACCCGCAGAAGTTTGGCTTGACCTCCGGGTGACATGTCACCGATTTCGTCGAGGAACAGAGTTCCGCCGTCGGCCAGTTCGAATTTGCCCTGTCGCATTTCGCGGGCGTCTGTAAAGGCACCGCGTTCGTGACCAAAGAGTTCGCTCTCCAGCAGTGATTCTGAGATGGCTGCGCAGTTGACCGCGACAAACGGGCATTGTTCGCGCGTGCCTTCGTAGTGCAGGGACTGTGCGACAACTTCCTTCCCGGTGCCGCTTTCGCCGAGGACAAGGACAGGCAGATCGGTGGAAGCAAGTCGACGAACGGTGTCGCGCAGAGCCGTCATGGAGGCGCTTTCGCCGATAATGGCGACACCTTTGGTGATTCGTTCGGCAAGCTGGCTGCGGCTGCGGCTGAGGAGATTCTTTTCCTGCAGGTTGGCCAGCGCGACGGCTGCCTGGGTGCCGAGGAGCGTGAGACATTCCACGTCGTCAGCGGTGAACGGCCGCAATTCTTTTTGGTTGATCCCCTGAAACGCTCCAACCACCCGGGCCTGAGCATCTCGGAGAGGTACACAGACGATGTTGCGGGTGCGATAACCGCTTTTCCTGTCCACGTCCTGGTTGAAACGCGGATCCGCATAGGCGTCATCGACGCAGATCGCCTGACCAGTTTTCAACGTCTCTCCAACGATGCCCTCGCCGGCTGGAAGTCGGAGCGAAGCGCCGCGGATTCCGAGTGCTGGACGGGCTTCGACTTCGTTGCGTTCCCGATTCCAGAGAAAGATGCTGCTGCGGTCGCAATTGAGCAGTCGAGTGGCTTCCTGGGCAATGAGTTCCAGCAGAGGCGCCGCATCATCGGCCTGGGAAAGGCGGGAGGCGATTTCCAGTGTGGAGCGAAGACGTTCGATTCTTCGCAGCTGGGACTGTTCCCGGTGCACAAGTGCCAGTGCCATGGAGAGAGAACCGGTGAGCATCAGTCCGGCGTCCACCATGTCCGGATCAGCGTGGCGTCCGGCAACGGCGAGGAGTCCCTGAAAGGGAGCAGCGGATGTGAGCGGGAAGCCGGCGGTCATGCGGTTGTTGTCGGATTTGATCACCCCGGCCGCCTCACGGTCGAGAACACTCTCCCAGAGTGAAATGGGACGAGCGGATGGCGGTTGCTGTCCATGTTCCGCCACCGTTTCCCAGGAGGGCTCGGCCGTCCGCCGAATTACAGCAATCCACTGTACGCCCAGTTCCGTGGCAATTTCCGCGAGTGCCGTGCGAAGCCAGGAACTGGTGGCGACGGCCTGAAGAGCATCGGACAGCAGCCGTCCGCTCAGCTGCAGCAGCGAGCCGCTGTTTGAACCGGGTAACAGCAACGGCACCTGTTGTGCTGTCTTCCACTCCGTTGTCATCTGAGTTCGCCTTCCGTAACGCCCCTGGCCACCGAGCAGGTCGCCCGGATCGATCACGCGAGTGCTGACGCGCTATCAGGTCGATGATTCCGAGCGCCATCGGACTGATGGCGGGAAATATAGTACGTGTCGCGTGAAAGGTCAAACGCCTGCATTCGGGACTGTCCGGAGTCGTGGCAGTTCCATAGAATCGGCATGTGTAGATCCACGGAGAAAACTCACGTTGCGGGAGTCAATGCGATGGCCGTCCGAAAAAAGTCAGGTTCCTCGTCAGTTTCCGGGCGGAGTGCAGGCACGCTGCGACTGGGAGAGTATTTGATTCAGCGATTGCAGGATTACGGGGTTCGGGATGTCTTTGGCATCCCGGGTGATTTTGTGCTGCAGTTCTACGGGATGCTGGAGCAGAGTCCTCTGCGTGTGATAGGGACAACGAGCGAGGCCTGTGCGGGCTACGCGGCAGACGGCTACGCGCGGATCAACGGTGTGGGGTGCGTGTGTGTCACGTACTGCGTGGGTGGTTTAAGTTTGTGCAACGCGGTGGCGGGTGCTTATGCTGAAAAGAGTCCTGTGATCGTGATCAGTGGTGCACCGGGTATGGGTGAGCGTCGAGCGGACCCGCTGCTGCACCATCGCGTACGTGATTTCCACACTCAGAGGGATGTGTTCGAGAAGATCACGATTGCATCTGCATCGCTGGAGGACGAGTTAACGGCGTTTCGTGAGATTGACCGAGTTCTGGCCGCGTGTGCTCGATACAAGCGGCCGGTGTTTCTGGAAATTCCGCGGGATAAGGTGCTGGCGGAGTGTCCGTACCCTCATCGACCAGCAGAGGAGCAGCAGCGGAGCGATGCGGCGGCTTTGGCGGCAGCGGTTGCGGAGGCTCGGGAGATGTTGTCGGCGGCGAAACAGCCAGCGATCGTGGCGGGGATTGAGCTGCATCGATTTGGTTTGCAGGATCAGGTGCTGCGGTTTGCGGAGCAGAATCGGATACCGATCAGTGCAACTCTGCTGGGCAAGTCGGTGGTGAGTGAGCGGCATCCCTTGTATCTCGGTGTTTATGAGGGTGCGATGGGTCGTCAGGAGGTTCAGGCCTACATCGAGAGCAGCGACTGCGTGGCTCTGCTGGGCGCATTTATGAGCGACATCAATCTGGGTGGGTTCACAGCCCATCTGGATCCTGCTCGATGCATCTACGCCACGAGTGAAAAACTGAGGATTGGGCATCACTATTTCCACGATGTGCTTTTCAGCGACTTCATGCAGGCGCTGGCAGCACCAGAATTTGCGGTCAGGCGGAAGGCTCCTCGGATTCACCAGCCTGAAGTCCGAGCGTGGAAGGCGGTACCGGAAGCGGCCATGACCATCAGTCGATTATTTGCGAAGATCAACGCGATTCTGGATGACAATCTTGTCGTGGTCGCGGACACAGGCGACTCACTGTTTGCTGCTGCCGATCTGGCGATCTCGCAGAGGACAGAGTTTTTAAGTACTGCGTATTACACGTCCATGGGTTTTGCAATTCCGGCAGCAGTTGGAGTGCAGGCGGCCAATCGCAACCTGCGACCGCTGGTGCTTGTGGGCGACGGTGCGTTTCAGATGACGTGCATGGAGCTTTCCACGGCGGTGCGGAAGCAGTTCAATCCGATCGTTGTGGTTCTGAACAACAAGGGTTATTCGACTGAGCGTTTTATTCAGGAAGGTCCGTTCAACGACATTCACAACTGGCAATATCATCGACTCCCGGAACTGCTTGGTTCCGGCTGGGGATTTGAAGTGCACACGGAAGGTGATCTGGAAAAGGCGTTTCGTGCAGCGCTGGCCAATGTGGACTGTTTCAGCATCCTGAACGTTCACCTCGACAAGCTCGACGTGAGCCCTGCGCTGAAGAGACTGGCGGCACGTCTGGCGGAGCGTGTCTGAGTTTGCTTTTTTTACCGATGACATGAAACGGCAAATCCGAACAGATGTTCTGGCCACGGTGCTGTCACTGATGAGCCATCCTGCAGCCTTGCAACGGCGCTCTGATCCAGCCAACTCTCTGTGCGCACTTTTCTCTCCAGCAGAATCGCGTTGCCTGACGGCTCTTTCCAACCGGAACCCTCTGGGCGCCCACTGGCTCCCGTCCCTGCACTTTCCGTTCACCCCACACCCGGCAGCTGACCGCTGACCCGCTGGAGAAAAATTATGGCTGACAAAGGACGCAAACACCATCGCGGTAGTCACCATCGTCAAGGCGACAAAGTCCGGGTCGATCTGCGGAGAAATCGTCAGTCGCGTGCTCGCAGCCAAAACCTGACTCACCAGATGCTTGACAACGAGGACACAGCAGCAGATACGCCGCAGTCTGAACGCGTCACGGCTCGGGGTGACCTGTTCCGACGTCGGACGATGGTAGGGGTCCGAGCCGAGGGCGACCAGTTGCTGCGAGTGGTTGATGAGTCGACCTGTCGACGTGGTCGTGTGGTCAGTTTTATTGGTCTGACGATTCAGGTTCGCTGTGATTCCACTGGCGAAGAGTTTGCATGTTCGGTTCGTGGCATTCTGCGATCGCTGGCCCGCGATGCTCGCAACGTGGTGGTGACCGGTGACTGCGTACTGTTCAGGCAGGAAGGCGATGCGTGTCAGGGCGTGATCGAACGTGTCGAGCCTCGCCATGGGATACTCTCGCGGGGCAGTCAGGGGCGTGAGCACATTCTTGTGGCCAACATTGATCAGGTGCTGATTGTGGCCTCAGCCGCGGATCCCGAGTTTCGCCCGCAGCTGGTGGACCGCTATCTGATTTGCGCCGAGGAGCGAGGCATACTTCCGATCGTCTGTGTGAGCAAAATCGATCTTGCTGACCTCCGATCGATGCTTCCGAATCTCCGGGCGTTCGCTCGAGCTGGCTGCGTTGTGGTGCCGGCCAGTATTCGCACGGGTCAGGGAATTTCCAGGTTGCGACACTTGCTGGCTGGCCGTCAGACAGCGGTGAGTGGCCAGAGCGGAGTCGGCAAGTCATCACTGCTGAACGCCATCGACCCGGCACTGGGACTGGCGACGGCGGACGTCAGTGGCTGGACTCATAAAGGCACTCACACGACTCGTCGTGCGCGACTCGTCAATCTTTCGATGGGTGGCTGGGTCTGTGACACTCCGGGTATTCGCCAGTTTGAGCTCTGGAATCTGACTGGTGACGACGTGGGCGGTTACTTTCCGGAGTTTCGTCCTTTTCTGCGTTATTGTCGGTTTCCGAACTGCGCGCATTCGCATGAGGAATCGTGTGGTATTCGCCAGGCAGTCAGCAGTGGTCTGCTGTCCGAAGTGCGTTATGCGAGTTATCTCAGACTCCGCGAGGAAGACATCTGGGCCTGGAAGAACCCGGCTCGGGGTCAGCCCGGTTCGCGGGATGAATCCTGAAGAACGCGGGATTCCACACCCACGGGTTGTTGCCGCGGCACGCGTGGGCACTTCACGGCAGCAGGCCGAAGGTCACCGTGGCTGGTCGCTCGCTGCTGCGATGAATGCGATGGCTGGCTTTCCGGAAATCTTCGGGTTTGGCAAAGAAGATATTCGGCACGAACGTTTGCGGATTTCGATCGACAAGCGGGAACCAGGTGCTTTGGATCTGCAGCATAATCCGGTGCCCGCGACGAAACCGATGCAGCACATCCAGCAGTTCCAGTCGAATTCTGGCGGGTTCGCCAGGCCTGAATGCTTCAGGACGTTCATAGGAGTTTCGAAAACGCCCGCGAAGCACTTCGCTGCGGACCATCATCTGATAGCCGGGCAGCTCCTGCGGATCGGTGCCATCGGGAAGGACATCGATCAGCTTGACAATGAAATCAGCATCGGTGCCGGTCGTCGATACATCGAACTCTGCCAGCAGCGGACCGGCCATGGTGATGTCTTCGCTGAGTACTTCGGTCTGGTAGACAAGCACATCCGGTCGCCGTGCAGCGAACCGCTGATCTTCCACCATGTACTCCACGGTCATCCGATTGGTAATGACTTCCGTGTAAGGCACCGGCCGCGCAGGATCACTGGTGTATTCGTCGTATCCGGGGTCGTTGGTCGCTGCCGGCAGAGGAATCGGTGCGGAATCCTGCAACAGCTTTCCGGAAGCGGTTTCAACAGCAAGTTTTCCATTCGGCAGCAGTCGCAGGCGCGATGGCACAGCGTTATGGGGGGGCCATTTGTCGAAGGTTCGCCAGGTGTTGGAGCCGGTTTCAAAGACGGTTGCTTCGGCTGGCGCTACGAGATCGCGGCCTCTGAGATATTTCTCGAAGAACGGGAACTCAATTTCCGCTCGGTAATGTTCGGCGGTGGGTGAGTTGAAGGACACTTGCCCGAGTCTGTCACCGCGAGTGGACGCCCAGCCGCCATGAATCCACGGCCCGACGACCAGTACGTTGTTGACAGTCGGATTCAGCTGTTCGACGGATTGATAAGTCTTGAATGAACCGTACAGATCCTCTGCGTCAAACCATCCGGTGACCACCATCACGGCAGGAGCCGTATTTTTCAGGTGCGGCAGGATTGCTCGCTTTTGCCAGAATTCATCGCGATTCGGATGTGCCATCATTTCGTTCCAGAAGGGCACACTGTCCTTCAGCCAGCGACGATTGATCTCGGTAATCGTTCCTGCTTCAAGGAACATTTGATAGCCGTCAATGGATGGCAGTGCATTCGGGGCAGCACGTTCGGTGGTCGGTCGAGGGCGTTCCTGAGCATTGCTGTTGAGCCAGCGGAATGCGTGGGCCAGAAAGAAGGCGCCGTGGTGCAGGAAGTCGTCAAAGTACCAGTCGCCAACAGGAGCCTGCGGCGACACAGCAGCAAGAGCAGGGTGAGCATCGATCATGCCCGCTGAGGCATAGAAACCGGGATAAGAGATGCCGGCCATACCCACTTTTCCGTTGTGGCCCGGTAAGTTCTTCACAAGCCAGTCAATGGTATCCCATGCGTCCGTACTCTCATCGATATCCTGCGGACCATTTTTAGCGGGGAGGTGCGGGCGGACCTGTTCGAAAGTGCCTTCAGAAAGAAACCGACCTCGTACGTCCTGATTGACGAAGATGTAACCGGCTCGCGCGAATTGTTCGGAGGGGCCAAGTGCTGCAGGGTACTTCTCCAAACCGTAGGGCCCGGATCCGTATGGTGTTCGCTTGATCAAAATGGGCCATATCTTTGATGTGTCCTTAGGAATGTAGACAGCCGTATAGAGACGCACTCCATCACGCATCGGAATCATGTGCTCCTGCTTCGTGTAGTGCTCGCGGATGTGCACCTCAATCGAAGAAGCCGTGCTCTGAGCACGGCAGTCCTGAAAAGGCAGAGTGCTCAGGAACATCAGCAGCGCAATTGTCAGAAAGCGGGGGCGTGGGCACATAGATTGGCGCTCCGGGGATCATTGATGGCCGAAGAATCAAACGTGGCATCTGAAGAAAGCGAACCGAAAAAGCCACAGCTTGCGAATTGGGCGACTGCAAAGCAAATCGTGGCGCAGTGTGCACACCTTTGGTGCAAAACGCAACCGGCGGGCGCCGCCCAATGGACTTGATCTTCTGACAAAATGCGGTGTCGGGAGGCCGAAACTCCTGCTGAGCCGCATCTCTGCCGCGCGCACTGCGACGATCACTGCTGCTCCGTAAAAACGCTGGCAATCGCTCATAGCGCGGGCCAGGGTTGGGTGGCTCGGCAAGAGCCTCGCCCTGGGATGGTGAAGTGAAGTCAAGCCGGGCAAATTGGGATGATTTTAGTGCTGCCTGCCAGTCGACATCCCGCGACTGGATTGAGTCACAAAAACGCAGTGTGGCGTGCGGTCGATGTCAATCGGCCGGTCAGGCTTTGGTGCGTTCCTGATGCGGTTCTGGGTGCTTTGGCACGCAACGTTACCGGGGGATTGACATCTGTTGCACGCCTGATTTTCGCTGCAGGTGCCATGCAACTTGAGGTCAGCCGCACAACCGCCCGTTTCAGCCGCATGGCGGCAGCCTGCGGGCAAAACGGCCCCTGCAAACACGCCGCCAACGCACTCG
>Ga0169931_10010031_pt1 | contig 13533 bp, 13 predicted proteins | sample Kivu_15m_20L_FD_129675 | JGI IMG/M metagenome (GOLD analysis project Ga0169931, IMG submission 129675) | Freshwater microbial communities from Lake Kivu, Western Province, Rwanda to study Microbial Dark Matter (Phase II) - Kivu_15m_20L... | ecosystem: Environmental > Aquatic > Freshwater > Lake...
AAAACTCCGAATTCCTCAAGAGATTAATTTTATACGTTTTTCTCTACGTATTTAATGATTTGAGCTGCAATATCACGTCCCGTAGCCTGTTCAATTCCTTCCAAACCAGGAGAAGAATTCACCTCAATGATCAGGGGACCACGTTCACTTCTTAACATATCCACTCCGGCAATCCCCAATTTCATGGCACTAGCGGCTTTGATAGCGGTGATCTCTTCTTCAGGTGTCAACTCAATCACCTCTGCCGATCCTCCCCGATGAAGGTTGGAGCGAAATTCCCCTTCCTTAGCGGTGCGCATCATAGCCCCCACCACTTGACCATCCACCACAAAAGCTCTGATATCGGCTCCACCCGCCTCACGAATGAACTCTTGCACAATCACTCTTGCCTTTAGCCCATTAAAAGCCTCAATGACAGAAATCGCAGATTTCTTGTTGTCTGCTAATACAACACCTAAACCTTGGGTTCCCTCCAAAAGTTTAATTACTACTGGCGCACCGCCCGCTTCCTTTAAAGTCTTCTCAACATCTTTGGAGTAATTCGTGAATACCGTCTTGGGCAATCCCAAACCCGCTCGAGAAAGTATTTGCAAACTCCTTAATTTATCCCGAGATCTTACCAAAGCTTGACTTTCCACGGCGGTAAAGACATGCATCATTTCAAACTGCCTCACCACAGCCGTACCATAAAAAGTGACCGAAGCTCCAATTCGAGGAATCACGGCATGAACACCCTTAATCTCTTCGCCTTTATAAATGATCTTTGGATTTTTCTTTTCAATCACCAAATTACACTTGAGATGATCCAACACCAACACTTCGTGACCGCGCTTAATACCAGCCTCCACCAAACGCTGTGTGCTGTACAACTTTGGATTTCTTGAAAGAATGACGATTTTCATATGATTTAGTATGCAAGATAATATGACAAGTGTTAAGGGAAAATAAAATTATAAAAAAGGGAACATTTTATTCCAATCTCGCTCCTGATTTTGCTGTGCCAACCAACGTGCACGAAATGAGTTTATTTGATCTAACTTTTCTAAATATTGTTTTTCATCCAATCTCCACCAGCATTCTATCGCATTGTGAAAGCCTTCCTTTGACCATTCCACATCCCATCCAATTCCAGATGCCTCCAAATTCCTCCATGCTGTGGTATTGGTGATGATCACCGGCATTCCGGATAAAATCGCCTCAGCAATGGCATGTCCATAATTTTCTCCCTTGGTGGAAGAAAAAAACAAATGACAACTCTCTCGATAGGGTTGGATTTCCTTGGCAGGTAAATCGCCTAGGAACTGAACTTTCAAATTTGGAAAAGTCGCTAGCGCTTGGAGACACTGCTCAAAATACATTTTATTCTCTATTGGGCCGATCACGATCAATTCTGCTTTACTTCCTGAATGTGACGTGGCTATCCATTGTATGCTCTCTAAAATCCCCTTTTCGGGACTTATTCTCGAGACCAATAACCATCTTTGATGATGAGGATTCCAAGATGGGAATTGCTGACGTGAAAGCACCGTGGGAATGTTTGGAAATACCACCACCCTCGCATCATTACCGATGATGGATAGAATCCTTTGTCGCTCCAATTCACTGGTGGCATGCCAAAGAATATTGCTCCAAAGTCCTAGACGCTTACCTAACCAAATAAATAGGCGTTTTTTGATTTTTTTTTGACCAAATGCTCCCTCGTGGAGCATTCCTCTTGGAGCTAATACCACCCGATGCGATAAGGACTTGCTCTTTAAAATCCACAAGGGCAGGATGGAAAACCACAAGGAGAACAAAGAGTTTAAATAATAGGCTCCCCAGGTATCGGAGAGCATCACATGCTTTAAATGCGTGAAGGATCGCCGTTGGCTAGATTGATAATAAACGTGAAGATTATCGTTTCTATGCACCCACTGATCTGACTTCACATTTTTCAATGGCCCTTGATCATCCAAATCTTCATTGCTCGTATACACACTGGTTGTAAAAGGCCAATTGGTCGTTAAATTTAAAAGAGAGCGTACAGGACCACCGGCCTTGTAGGCAGGGTCAAACCAATCACTGAAAACTAAAATTCGTTTATCCATTCATTTGATTGTTCTTCATCCAATGTCCTAAAACCACCAAGTGCCATATTTTATTCCATGGCACTTTATCATCCTTTGCATTGAATGCCTTCCACCATTGTTGCAATACTCCTTGATCTAGATTTGTTCTGGCGCCCAGTTCATTCAAACCTGCTTGACAATAACCATTGATCTCATTCAGCATCCAATTCCTCCATGGAAAAGCAAAACCCTGCTTTCTTCTTTCATACACTTCGGAGGGAATTGTATCTCGGAATAAATCGATCAATAGTTGTTTTGGATGAGCCCCCATCTTGACGTGATCAGGCAGATTAAGCACTTCCTCGATCAATTGATAATCTAAAAATGGCACTCTGATTTCCAAAGCATTGGCCATGGACATTTGATCACCGTCTCGGAGTAAAACATGTGTCATATAGGATTTCATTTCCGCTTCAGAAATGCTCGAAAACAACCTTTCCGTGCCCCAATCTTTCCATTCGCGTTCTTTAACACTTTCAACCCTCTCTTGTAAAAGTTGAGACAAACTGGTTACACCATTCACTATTCTGTCCGCATGATACATGGCAGAGTTTGAAAAATTTGCACTTCTGAGAACATGAACCATTCGATCCACTTGCACGCCATTCCACCCGGTGCTCAGTACTTTTTCCAACCAGTTTAATGGCACAGGAGGAAACCAAAGGAATTTTCGCAGATTCCTTGTTCGATGCATTCGAGTAAAGATTGGATACCCACCGAATAACTCATCACCCCCTAAACCCGACAGGGCCATTTTAATTCCATGTTGTTGGGTGACTTTAGAAACAACAAAGGTGTTTACTCCATCACCAGATGGGTGATCTAAAGCGTTGATAGCATTTTCTATTTCACCTAAAAAATGATGACTATTCAATATCAACTTGGTGTGTAGCGTGCTGAATTTTCGTGCGACATTTTCTGCAATTTCACTCTCATCCCATTGTTTTTCTTCAAAGCCAATCGAAAATGTATGAATGCGTCTTTCTGAAATTTCTGTCATCAAAGCCACCATCACAGAGGAGTCTAGGCCTCCAGACAAAAAAGCACCAAAATCAACATCAGCACGCATTCTCCATTCCACGCTGCGATATAATTCTTGCCTTACTTTTTTCTTGATCTCCGGTAAGCTGGGTAACTCTTCCCTTTCACGATTAAAATCCCAATACCTCAATTCTTCAAAACTCTCCCTCGAAATTTTCAAGTAAGTACCCGGCATCATAGCCCGCACATCTTTGACAATGGTTTTTGGGAAAGATACCGTTTGTGTCATTACATATTCTTGTAAGGCTTCTTGATCCAATTCCCTTTGAACACAACCTGATGATAAGATGGATCGAATTTCAGATGAGAAAATCACCTCATTCTGATTTCGGAAATAGTACAATGGTTTTTCTCCGATTCGATCGCGGTACAAAAGCAGTTGATCCAACTTACGATTGTACAAAGCAATCGCAAACATGCCATTTAGATGTGGGACAAATTGCTCTCCCCAATGCTGATAAGCAGCGATAATGACTTCTGTATCGGATTGCGTGCGAAAATCAAAGTAGTCAGATAGTGTTTGCTTGAGCTCTAGGTAATTATAAATCTCTCCATTGAAGACCATTACCACATTCCCATCTGCACTGAACATAGGTTGATGACCGGAATCAGATACATCGATGATGGATAATCGACGATGACCAACAGCAAAGCCCTCCTGTATCCAATATCCCTGATCATCGGGGCCACGATGTGCGATCGTGTCGGTCATCTTTTGAACCACATTAGAAAGCTCTTCTTCCGATAGAAGAAGAGAATAAATTCCAGCTATACCGCACATGATTCCGATAATTTTAACCAATCAACGAGCTGACCTGCCCAAATCCTCTGATTCACTTGGCTAGCAAGTGTAAGACTACGGGCAGAAAAAAGACGATATTGCTCATCACTGAGTTGATTTATATGCTCAATACTTTGAATCAAAGAAATAAAATCTCCATGAGGAAATACAAATCCATTTTCTCCATGTTCAAGAAAAGCATCCGATGCACCTACTGCGTTTGACAGAATCAATGGAAGAGCGCACATGGCCGCCTCGTGAACCGAAACACCCCATGGCTCATATAAGCTGGAGAGGACATACACATGATGCTGATTTAATATGGCTGCCAAATCCCGTGGTTGGATAAAACCCAAATAATCAATACCATCCAATCGAGGACAATCGGCTAATTTAGGTCCAGTTCCCACGACTGTGATTCTCCAGTTTAACCGATTTTGGGTAATATGCTCTGCAAGAGCCGATATCACTTCTGGGAATCCCTTTTCAGAGACAATTCGATTAACGAATACGATTCTTAGGATACTTCTGTCAACGTTTATCTCAATCAAATGTTGAAATAAACTTTCATCAGCCACATAATATCCTTGCTTAATAAGTTGAGGGTTGAATCCAAATTTTCTTGCCAAAATAACTTGGCGATGGCCAGGCACCCATGCTCCTTGAAAAAATCGCATTGACTTTAAATACAACCATTTTGCTCCCAAGTGAAAGGTAAGTGTATTCCGCCATTGAGTATCAAAGGCCACAATTTTATACACTTTTTTAAATTTCTTAGTCCAACGCATGTAGCGTCTATCTGCCCAACCAGAAACAATCCAAAGTGAGGGTTGCCATTGAGCAATGAAAAGCGCGAAAGCGTCATCATTCATCTGCTCGACAGGAATTAATCGCAAACGTTTTTTTGAAATTTCAAATTCAAAAGGTGCTTCATTATTGACTGGCCAATAGATAATCTGAACCTGAAGATCAACATTTTCAGACAAAGCGAATTCAATGCAGGAGAGAAAGTATCCGGACAATTCTCTAGCAAGAAATAGCACCCTCTTACTTGTATCTCTCATTGATAGCAAATTTGAAACCTCCGGATTGTTCCATTTCAACCACCGTTGCATTTTCATCAAAAACACGTCCTAATTTCCTATTTTGATTTACATAGTAATAAATCCAAAGAAAAAATGGGAACCCACAATAAAAATAATTTCCTTGTCGGAGCAATTGAAGGGTGATAATCAAAAAGCAGGCATTACTGACCACCCAAACTCTTTTATCATCACTACGAAACGCCAAATTCCAATTTGAAAAGAGAAAGAAAGCAAAAAAAACCAATCCGAATATTCCTGTTTCGGACATTAAACGAAGCGCCATAGAATTCGCGTCTGCTTTATTAAATTCAATGTCCACTGCACCTTCGAGCTTGGTATAAGAAAACCGATCAAAAGCGATAGCATGGGAACCAAGACCAGTTCCAAACAAAGGATTTTCTTTAAAATTTTCAGTCGCGATATGCGTATGGTTGTATAAAACAAAACTACTGCCATTGATTTCATAGGAATTTACATTACCCGTACTATAGATTTCAAAAGTTCCATCTACTCTGTCTCTAAACTCAGGCGTACTTTCATAAGAATAGGTAAAAGCATAGTAGGCAACAGGAGCAAGGAAAAGGCCATATCTAATGATACCAGAATTAATAACCAATAGCAGCAACGCGATGGCAATTCCAAACATGGCAACTCCTGATTTTGTTAAGGGATAGGCCACCACAATAATGATTGATTGGATCAAGGTTACAAAAAGAACATTTTTTCTATTAAATAAATTGTACAAGGCAACAAAAAATGCGGGGGACATCACAGAAGCATAATAAGAAGGCTCTGAAAAAAAAGAGTTCATCCTAATTCCTGTGTCTCCCTTGATAATTCCCCATTTATTGAATAACCATCCAAAAGAATAACCCGGGGAAAAACCAACTCGATAACTTACTACTTGAATAATGCCAATTAAACTGATTACAAAGGCTCCTTTCATGTAAAATCCAAAAATCTTATTCACGTCAAATTCATAGGATTTCAACACATAATTAAAATAGGTGACCGACAAAAAGAAACCAATTAATACTTTGAACAATTGCCCAAAACTATTCAGACCTAACTGACAATAAATGGAGCCAAAAATCAAGAACGGGAAGAATATCAAAATTTCTAATACAGGAAAGCCATATCGTGCAATCAGAATAGGTAACGTTAGATAGGTGAGATAGCCAAAATAAAATTCAAAAGGCGATTTAAATAACACCAGAGCCGCCATAAAAAAATGGGACAAAATGAAAAAGATATTGATCCTACTTAACACTTTTCCTTTCTAAAAATATTTGAACGTCTCTTGAGAATTTATCAATCAATTTAGGCCAACTCCATGTATTGAGGCATCTTTCATATCCCACACTTCCCATTCCCTGAAGTTGGTCATGAGAAGTTTGAATTAATTGCTTTAGTCCGTTTACAAGGTCTTTGCTTTTAAAGGATTTGAATACAAACCCATTTTCGGAATCCACCATTACTTCATTTGCCCCCACTGGAGTGCACCAAACGGCCATTTCCCTGGACATCGCCTCCAATATCACCGTTGGCATCCCCTCTGCAACAGAAGGAACAATTAATACATCATGGGCGCTCATTATTCTCATCATTTCCTCTTCCCGTTCCACCTTTCCATGATAAAAAACATTGGCCATAGAAAGCCGATGGGTAAATGGAATATCTCCCACAACGGTGAGCGTCAAATCTGATACCTCTCGTTCCATTTTTTGGAATGCTTGTAACAAAGATTTCAGACCCTTCCTGCTTTCAAATCGACCTACAAATAGGGCCCTGATCTGTGATGAACGCTCTTTAACATTGTCCAAAAACCATTTTGAATCAATCCCAACAGGAAGATGAATTATTTTACTCCTATTCACCCCCAAATTCTCTAGAATTCCTGTTATACTCCCACCCAAACTTACGGTAGCATCCGCATTTAGGACATTCCATTTTACAGGGGATTTCAATAAATATTGCTGCAATTTCCCCTTCCAACCGAAGGCGTTTTGAAACATCTCTAGACCATGAAAATGATTGATAACAGGGACCTTCCAATTATCCTTTCTTCTTTCCTCAATAAATTTCCAACCTGTAAAACCTTGCGCAAAAACAATATCCCACGTATCTTCCTGTTGACTATAATATTGAAAAAGCTTTTGGCTATATAGATAGGACTCCTTGATATAATGCCCTGGTAGTCGATTCATTTTCGGGAAAACAAATTGCTTGATTTCGCAATTCGCCACTTCCTCGATACCCAATTGCCTTTTTACTTCAGACTCCTCTATCCTCCTCCTCTTGGTGACACAATGTGCTACACTGACTGAATGTCCTTCCGTTAATAAATGCTTCAATAAATTAGCCGAATGCTTCTGCATTCCTCCCATTTCAAAAGGACTTAAGCCATCTGTCAATAATAACCAACGCATCAATCTATTCTCCTCCTACAATGATACGCTATAAGCCCTCGACTCACAACCGTCCCAACAGAACATTTTTCCAACATGGTTCGGTGATAAATCTCCCAATATTCGCAGCGCTTCTGACACTTGCTCCATGGCAATAATGTGTACAACAGGACTAAAAATCCCTCTCAACTGGCAAGAGCCGACCATACTACCATTGAGCTCCGGCGAAAAGAAATCCACATAACGAAAACTCCTTCCCGAGTTTCCCTTGTAATTAAACACCGAAACTTGACCATCCCATTGCTCAGCGGCGCCAAAAATCCAAGGTGTTTGTAATTTGACAGCCCATTGGTCCATCAATAATTTAGCCTCTACATCATCTGTACCATCTATCCATAAATCAAAACCCTCCAAGTTTCTCTCACTATTCGCGGTCGATAAAAATTCATCTATCACCTCCACCTCTATATCCCGATTGTGTTTTTTGATCCATTCAGCCGCCACCTCCACTTTGGGTCTTCCCACATCCTTCTCCGCAAATAGCCATTGCCGATGGAGATTGTTCAAGTCAACCCGATCCCCATCCATGAGCGTTATTTTGCCCACGCCAGCACCCACCAAACCTTGGATGATACCCGAGCCTAGCCCCCCCACACCTACCACTAAAACCCTCGAGTCCCACCATTTTTGTTGAACATCCTCACCTATTTCCTTCAACTTTATTTGACGCTCAAATCGCTTAAAATCAACCATGCAGCAAAGATGACCTAAAAAAAATTGCACTTTTGAAAAAAAAAAGCGCGTGTATCAAATAAAATATTACTTTTGGCCGCGATTAACCTTTTAAAACCTCGACATTATGTCAGAAATTGCAAAAAAAGTAACTGCCATCATCGTTGACAAACTTGGAGTAGATGAAGCAGATGTAAAGCGCGAAGCGAGCTTTACCAATGATTTGGGAGCAGACTCTTTGGACACCGTTGAATTGATCATGGAGTTCGAAAAAGAGTTTGGCATTGCGATTCCAGACGATCAAGCTGAGAAGATTGTTACTGTAGGACAAGCGATTGACTACATAGAAAGTAATACCAAGTAAAAACTTTATTTACCCTTTCCTTATGGAATTAAAAAGGGTTGTAGTAACTGGTCTAGGTGCGCTAACGCCACTTGGGAATACAGTTCCGGAGTATTGGAATGCCCTGCTGGCTGGGACCAGCGGGGCCAATCTTATTACCCGGTTTGATGCAACAAAATTCAAGACCAAATTTGCCTGCGAATTAAAAGGCTTTAGCGTAGAAGATCATATCGAGCGAAAAGAAGCTCGAAAAATGGATCCCTATACGCATTATGCCATGGTAGTGGTGAAAGAAGCCATCCAAGACGCTGGATTTGATTTGGAAAAAATCAATAAAGATAGAGTAGGTGTCATTTGGGGTTCTGGTATTGGCGGCTTGCTCACTTTTCAAGAAGAGTGTTTCAACTACGCCAAAGGAGATGGCACCCCTCGTTTCAACCCATTTTTCATACCTAAAATGATTGCGGATATCGCTTCTGGCTATATCTCCATTCAATATGGGTTCAGAGGCCCCAACTATACTACCGTTTCCGCTTGTGCTTCTTCCAACAATGCCATCATTGATGCTTGCAACTACATTCGTTTAGGAAAAGCCGATGCCTTTGTAACGGGTGGCTCTGAAGCCGCCATTACTGAAGCTGGGGTGGGTGGTTTCAACGCTTTAAAAGCACTTTCTGAGAATAACGAGCACTTTTCTTCTGCTTCAAGACCTTTCGATCAAACCCGTGATGGTTTTGTATTGGGCGAAGGCGGAGGTTGCTTGATTTTAGAATCTTTAGACCATGCGTTGGCGCGTGGAGCAAAGATTTACGCTGAAGTAATTGGCGGCGGTATGAGCGCGGATGCCTATCACATTACAGCTCCTCATCCCGAGGGATTGGGCGCTTTGAATGTAATGAGAGCCGCATTGTCCGATGCCAACATCACTCCAGATCAAATTGACTATATCAATGTGCATGGAACTTCTACCCCACTTGGTGATGTGCAAGAGGCGAAGGCCATTCAAGCCGTCTACGGAGAACATGCCTACAACTTAAATATCTCCAGTACAAAATCGATGACGGGTCACCTATTGGGTGCAGCCGGAGCGATCGAGGCCATTGCCACCATATTAGCGGTGAAAAATGACATCGTTCCACCTACCATCAACTTTGCTACTACTGATCCTGAACTCGATCCAAAGTTAAATTTCACCTTTAATCAAGCTCAAAAAAGAGTGGTCAGAACGGCCATGAGCAACACGTTTGGATTTGGTGGACACAATACCTCTGCGGTCTTCCGTAAATGGGAATAATTCAAAGGATATTTTTATTCAACAAAACTGACAAGGCGCTTCAGCATTTTTTGCAAAGCGCCTTTCGCATTTCTACCCGAAAACCAGAGCTCTATCGCCAAGCATTGAGGCATTCATCTGCCGTTAACGACCATTCCTTTCACAAAAAAAGCAATGAACGTCTAGAATTTCTAGGTGATGCCATTTTGGATTCTATCCTTGCCCACTACCTCTTCGACTCCTACTCACAAAAAACAGAAGGAGAGCTCACCAAAATGAAAAGCAAAGTGGTACGCAGAGAAAACCTCAACAAGATTGGAGAAAATATTGGAATACGTCCATTACTGGAAGTTGAATTGGGGAGTCAAGACATCCATGAAAGTATGCTCGGCAATGCCCTGGAAGCATTGGTAGGGGCCATTTATCTCGACAAAGGTTACATCAGCACCCGACAAACGATGCTGAAATTCTTGATGCAACATGGGCTCACGGAAACCATCCATGACGAAGTGGACGCGAAAAGTAAATTGCATGAATGGTGTCAAAAACACAAAAAGACATTGGCTTTCGAGGTACTTCACCATAAGCAAGAGCAAGGCAATAATCATTACTCCATAGTATGCAAAATAGACCAAGAATCCAAGGGTATTGGTGAAGGAGCCTCCAAAAAGGCCGCCGAACAAATGGCAGCGAAAATGACATGTGACCAATTGCTCATTTAGGTATGCAGAAAAACCTAGCCCGTATGATCGCACTGGCGGAGCAACATTTTGATGCTCGGACAGACCCCAGGCAAATTGCTTTTACGGAAGAGGATATGAAATACATGCAAACACTGCATCCCGCTTGTATCAATGAAATTTCCAATGACGAGGGACCCATCTGCTGGGTGACCATCATCCCCACTTCCCTGTCCAATATGCATCGATTTCTATTGGGTGAATTCGCTGAAAATGAGTTGTTACAAAATACAACGTCCTCTACGCCATTTGAAGCCATTTATCTGTGTTCCGCATTGACCCTTCCAGAGTTCAGAAATCAAAAAATCACATTTAACGCTTCTATTTCTGCCATTGAGCAGATAGTTTCTACTCATGAGGTAAAAGCACTGTTCACTTGGCCATTTTCTGAAGAGGGATTACAATTGTGTGAAAAAATTGCTCAACACTTTCACCTACCCCTGCATTGCCTCTCTGAGCAACCATAATTGTAGAAGAACTTGCTTTTCAAAAGGAGGGTTCTGCTTATTTTCGCAATAAATATTTGAACCATGAGCTATCCAATGCAAGCCTATTTAGAGCAAGAATTAAAGGCCATTCAAGAAGCAGGACTTTTCAAAAGAGAACGCATCATTACCACTCCGCAGGACGCTGTCATTAAAACCACTGAAGGCGGGGAAGTACTGAACTTTTGCGCCAACAATTATTTAGGATTATCCAGTCATCCTCTGGTGGTGCAGGCCGCTAAAGATGCGATCGACAGCCATGGATTCGGGATGTCGAGCGTGAGATTCATTTGCGGTACACAGGACATTCATAAGACATTGGAAGAAAAAATTGCCGCGTTTCTGCATACTGAGGACACCATTCTGTATGCCGCTGCATTTGATGCCAATGGAGGAGTTTTTGAACCTTTGTTAGGCGAGCAAGATGCCATCATCAGTGACGAGCTCAATCACGCTTCTATCATCGATGGAGTGCGATTGTGCAAGGCACAGCGCTTCCGTTATAAAAACAACAACATGGAAGATTTGGAGAACCAGCTTCAAGCCGCTGGCAATGCACGCTTCAAATTGATTGTAACCGATGGTGTATTCTCTATGGATGGATACGTTGCGCAATTGGACAAAATTTGCGATCTAGCCACGCGCTATGGCGCCATGGTGATGGTGGATGAATGTCACGCCACCGGATTTATTGGAAAAACTGGAAGAGGATCCATCGAATTGCGCAATGTATTAGGCAGGGTAGACATCATTACCGGCACACTGGGAAAAGCCCTTGGAGGAGCGATGGGAGGTTTCACCACCGGGAAAAAAGAAATCATCGAAATGCTTAGACAAAGAAGCCGCCCTTATTTATTTTCCAACTCTTTAGCCCCATCTATTGTGGGTGCTTCCATTGCGGTATTTGATTTATTGTCTTCTACTACAACTTTGCGCGACAAACTCGAAAGCAATATTGCCCAATTTAAAAAAGGGATGAAAGAGGCCGGATTTGATTTTAAAGATGGTGAATCCGCCATTGTTCCGGTGATGTTGTATGATGCCAAACTCGCGCAAGACTTTGCCAATGCTTTGTTGGAAGAAGGCATTTATGTCATTGGATTCTTTTATCCGGTAGTGGCCAAAGGACAAGCTAGAATCAGGGTTCAACTCTCCGCAGCCCATGAGCCAGCGCACATTGATAAGGCCATCGCCGCCTTCACCAAAGTAGGAAAAAGATTCAAGGTTATCGCTTAGGATGAAACCCTGCTTAATCATCGGACAAGGATTGGCAGGAAGCTTCATTGGGCTTGAACTTATCAAGAGAAATATCCCTTGTTTCGTAATTGATGCGGGTGATGAAAACAGTGCCTCTCGCAAAGCAGCCGGATTATGGAACCCCGTCTCCTTTAAAAGGATCACGGCTCATGATTCGGTTCACCAGTATCTAAAGTCATTACAAGAGCATTGGCAGTATTGGACACCCTTTTTAGGAGATGATTTCCTGCATCCCCTGCCGCTGATTAGAATTTTTCCAGATCACACCTACGCCAATGATTGGGATGTCAAATCGGAGTCTCCTAAAATGGCGCCACTATTAAACACTCCCATACAAGCACAACCAGCCTGGAAGATGCCTTTTGGTGCTGGGGTTGTATCCCAAGCAGGCTGGCTCAATGTTCCCCTTTACTTGGAAAAAGTCCAAACATTCCTGGCCGCAAAAAATTATTTTTTAAAAGAAAGGTTTCATTGGGAAGAGCTAGCGATTTCACCAAATACTCTACTGTACCGAGAAGAGGCCTTTAGTCAAATGATTGTTTGCACCGGATTGTTTGAAACCCATCCTTTGTTGCAAAGCATCCCATTGATCCCCAATAAAGGACACTTACTTGAAATTGCCGCTACCCAGCTACCTCAAGAAAATATCATGCATTACGGTAATTTTTGCGTACCGTTGGGTGAAGGTCGATTTCGAATAGGATCATCGTATGAATGGGAAAAGGATGATGCTACGATTTCTCCAGAAATTGTTCAAGAGCTCTCGTTGAATTTCGAGGAACATTGCGCAACGGATTATTCGATCATCCAAACCTATGTGGGTCATCGACCCACGGTAAAGGATCGCAACCCCATCATTGGAAAACTACCCAATCACCCTCTCATAGCTATTTTCAATGGACTGGGCACAAAAGGTGTACTCCAAGGTCCCTATTTAGCCGAGCTGCTCGCTGATCATTTATTCCGCCAACAACCCATTCCAAAAGCATTTTCCATTGACCGCTTTCTCAACAAGTATAGGTTAAATACCCCCTGATATCGAGATCTAAAGGCCCGCTTTGATGCATTATTTTCGTTTCGTGCGGAAATGTTGTTTTGCAATCCTCTTAATGATTAGTAGTATTCATTTTACTGCCTCCCGTTTGCATGCCCAAACTTTGGACGAAACCGACACTAGGGCACTCATGGAAGCCAATTTCCTTTATCAATTTGCCAATCACAATCAATGGCCGAGTGAAATGAAGAAAGGCCGATTCAAAATTTATGTGGTGAGCAATCAA
>Ga0169931_10010032_pt1 | contig 13533 bp, 7 predicted proteins | sample Kivu_15m_20L_FD_129675 | JGI IMG/M metagenome (GOLD analysis project Ga0169931, IMG submission 129675) | Freshwater microbial communities from Lake Kivu, Western Province, Rwanda to study Microbial Dark Matter (Phase II) - Kivu_15m_20L... | ecosystem: Environmental > Aquatic > Freshwater > Lake ...
CGCTGATGGTGGTGACCGCGGCGTACGTCAACACGCAGTTCTCCAACTGGATCGCCTCGCTGGACGCCTGGCAGAGCGTGCTGAATCTGGTGCGGATTGCCTGGAGCGTGGGCGTGGCGTGGGCGTTCATGTTCGCCGTCTACAGCCTGGTGCCCAACACGTCGGTGGAATTGCGGCCGGCGCTGGTCGGAGCGTTCGTGGCGGCGGTGCTGTTGGAAGTGGGGGAGAACACGCTGCTGGCTTCGTTGGGCGGCGCGTTCTCGATCAACCAGCTGTACGGTTCGCTGGGTTTGATTCCGCTGTTCATGTTCTGGATCTACCTGATGTGGCTGGCGGTGCTGTTCGGGCTGCAGGTGAGCGCGGCGCTGCAATTGCTCAAGGGAAGAAAATTCGACGAAATGCGCGCGCAGCACGCCCGCGTGGGAATGAACGATCCCGCGTCGGTGATCGCCTTGATGGAGGCGGTCGCCGTGAATTTCGCGGCGGGCCAGCCGACGTCGCTGCGGCAGATCGCCGAACAGACGGGGATGGTCGAGCCGCTGGCCAGCCGCATCGTCGAGCGGCTGGTCGCCGAAAAGTACCTGCACCGCGTCGAGGCGGTCGACCAGCAGTACGCGCTGGCGCGCCCGCCGGCCGACGTGGCGGCCGACGAGCTGCTGGCGATCGGATTCGCCATGGTCGACCAGACGGCAGGCTGCCGATCGGCGACGTGCCGTCGGCTGCGCGACGCCCAGCTGCAGCTGGCCGCCGGCATGCGGCTCGCCGAAACGCCAGGCTGAGCCTTCGCGGCGCCCCGTCGCCGGTCCGGCGCCCGCCGTCGCCGGGACGGGGATTTTCGCCGCGGGCGGTCGTCGCGCGCCGCGGTCGTCCGCCGAGCCCGGCGCCTCGGGTGGCCCAACGCACGCGGCGGCCCGTGCACGCGGCGGCCCCGGCGCACGCGGTGGGGCGCGGGTGCTAGCAGGCCTGTCGCCTTCTCGACGGCCTGTCGCCCATCGCCCGCCCGGCGGTTTTGCACCGCGCCCGTCGCGCACCGCACGCCGCGGCGCGCCCCACGAGCCTGCTTTCCAACGCTCGCCAGCTCCCGGGCAGCCGGCGACGACGCCGTCGGCGGGCGTGGCACGGGCTGCGAGGGCGGGCCTCGCCGGGCAAACCTGTCTTGCTCCAAAACAGGGCGTGCGGAACAATCTCCGCGAGTCTGGGCTTCGGCGGCGTCGTCGGCTTCGGGGGCGCGGGGCGTCGGCGGCAAGAAGGCCGAGCCCGCGGCGGGCCGCGGGCGGTCCGCCCGGATTGCCGGCGGATCCTGATCGGAAGCGGCGCGAGGCAGCGCCGGGGAAGCGCCCGTTCCACTATCGTTCGAGGGAGAACGCGTGATGAATCGCCGCCTGGTGCTGGTTGTCGCGTGGATTGCGATCGTGCAGGCGACGCACTCCGCGGAGAGTTGCGGACAGGACCAGGCCTACAGGGAAGTGCAGGGGCAGTGGCAGGTGGTGGAAGTGGTCGACAACGGCCGCTCGATTCCCCGCGAGGCGATCCCCACGTTCCTGCCGTCGGGAGGTTTGCTGGAGATCGTCGACAGCACGATTCTGTTCCAGTCGCGGCAGGACGGGCAGCGTCACGCGCGGTCGTTCGTGCTCGACGCGACGAGTTTTCCGAAGCTGATGAACCTGGTGCAGGACCGCAAGCTCTACGCCCAGGGGATTTATCAAATCGCGCAGGGGCGGCTGGTCGTCTGTTTCTCGCCGGTGGGGCAGGCGCCGCGCCCCACGGAGTTCGCCGCTCCCGAGGGTTCGCGCCGGGCGCTGATGGTGTTGGAACGCGTCAACGCCAAGCCTCCCAGCGACTCCGGTGGCGACGACCGTGACGCTGCCTCCCCCGCCCACGACGCCCCCCACTCCCGCGCCGCCGACTCCCGCGCCGCCGACTCCCGCGCCGCCCGCGCCGACCGTTGCTCCCGCGCCCGTCGCCGTGACCCCCGTCGCCATGACGACCGCTCTCTCCGAAGCCGACGTGCGTCGGTTGCTGCCAGGAACCTGGCAGTTGGCCGACGCGTACGGAGCGCTGTTCCTCGCGTTGCGGGCCGACGGCATCTACGAAACCTACCGCGAAACGGTCAGCACCAGCGCGTTCCAGAAGGTCTTTTCCAAGGTTCCCGTCTCCAGCGGCACCTGGTCGTACAGCAACGGCGCGGTCGTCTTCAACTGCACCTCGGCCAGCCAGCCCGAACGCGTCCACAGGACGTTTCCCTTCTTCGTGAAGTCGATTTCGCCGGCCGAACTGGTCTTCGTCGACTATGCGGGGAAGACCGGCAAAGCGGTCCGCACGCCCTGAGCGGCGGGTCGGCCGCGCCCCGGCGGCAGCGACGAATCGACGGCGGGATCGGAATCGGCTCCAATGGCGGCTTTCCGCCCCGTGCGTCGGCGGCCGTTGCGCGGCGCGGGCGCTTGCCGCGGGCCCCGACGACGGGCCCCAACGACGGGCCCCGACGACGGGTCCTGAGAGACCGACCGCCATGGCCGAACTCACCCTGCTGCGTCGACAGTCTCCGTTGGCCGAGCCGGCCGCGCAGGTCCGCGTCCTGGAGCGGCGCGGCCGCTGGCCGGCGTTCGGCGACACGCTAGCGGCCCACGCGCTCGGGCCCCTGGTCGCCGGCGACGTCGAGGTGCTGCAGGTCAACCTCGGCAAGCTCTGCAACCAGACGTGCCGCCATTGCCACGTCGATGCCGGGCCGGATCGCCGCGAGAGCATGTCGCGCGAAACGGCCGCGGCGTGTCTGCGGGCGTTGCAGCTCGGCGGCATGACGACGCTCGATCTGACGGGGGGAGCGCCGGAGATGAATCCCCATTTTCCGTACCTCGTCGCCGAGGGTCGCGCGCTGGGCGCGCGGGTCATCGACCGCTGCAATCTCACCATCCTCACGGCCCCCGGCTTCGAGCACCTGCCGCAGTTTCTCGCGGAGCACGGCGTGGAAGTCGTCGCCTCGCTCCCCTGCTACCTCGAGGAAAACTGCGATCGCCAGCGGGGGGAGGGGGTTTTCGAACGGTCGATCGAGGCGCTCCGCAGGCTCAACCGTCTGGGATACGGCAGCCCCGACAGCGGGTTGCGACTCACCTTGGCGTACAACCCGCTCGGCCCCAGCCTGCCGCCGCCGCAGGCCGCGCTCGAAGCCGCTTATCGCCAGCAGTTGGCCGAACGGTACGGCATCGCGTTCACCGAACTGTTTGCGATCGCCAATCTGCCGATCAGCCGGTTTCTCGACGATTTGCTCGCTTCGGGCAAGTACGAAGCCTACATGCAGACGCTCGTCGACGCCTTCAATCCGCTGGCGGCCGCCGCCGTGATGTGCCGCACCACGATTTCGGTCGACTGGCAGGGCAATCTGTACGACTGCGACTTCAACCAGATGCTCGCGCTGCCCCTCCGTCCCGAGGCCCCCCGCACGATCTTTGAGTTTTCCGAGGCCGCGCTGGCAGGCCGCCCCATCGCCGTCGGCAACCACTGCTACGGATGCACCGCCGGGGCGGGCTCGAGTTGCCAGGGACGACTCGTCGCCCCGACCTCCTGAAGCGGTTGCGTGCCGCCAATCGTCGCCGCCGTCCGAGGCGAGGCGGTCGCCGGCCCGACGCGCGCGACGCGACGCCGTCCGCAGAGGTTGCGCGCAAAAAAAAAGGCCGTTGAGCGGGGCAGTGCTCAACGGCCGACGGCTGGCGGACGGGGACGCCCGCCGTACACGCTTCCCTCACGATAACCGCCGCCGGCTGGATTGCGAGGAGATTGTCGGGCGATCTTCGACCTCCAACGGGCTCCGCGGCGGCGCCGCCCGCGCAATCGTTACGACCCTGCCCGGCAGAGCTGCGGCGAAGGTCGGCGCGCCGCCCGGCGATGGCCCAGGGGCCGCCGGAACGTCGCAGCCGTGCCCGCGCGGGCGCGGCCGCCAGCGGCTCTGGCCAGGGCCTTGCGGAGCGGAACCGGGGGCGAGGACCGCCGCACCGCGCCGGCCGCGGCACGGGGGGCGGGGGGGACGCGCCGGGGGGCGTGGCAGGACGCCCGGGCCGGGGGCTGGGGTTTCCCGACCGCGTCAGGTTCCCCGGGGATCCCGGCTCCGTCCCTGCGCCGCCGCTCGCCTTTCGCCGGTGCTTTTTCCACCGTGGGGAGCGGCGGCCCGGGTTCTTTTGCAACGCAAGGATCCCTAAGATGCGGTGAGGGGCGCGTCGCTCGCGTCCCGCCAGGGAGCCGGTTCCTCCACGTCGCGGCCTGTGCTCATGTCGTCAGGTTCCCGCCCATCCGACGCCTTGCCCGAGGCGGCTGCTCCGCACGTCGATCTGTTCGGCGAGGCGGAGGCGTTTCCCGTATTTTTCTATCGTCGTCGGCAACGCGTGCTGGCGAGCGTGCTCGACGCGGTGCTCGACATCGGTCGCCAGCGCGAGGGCGAGCCGCCCCCGGCCGCGCGGCGGGACGATCCGCGCGGAGCCCGGATCATCGTGGCTCCGATCGACGACGTCGAGGTGTCGCGGTCGCACGTGGAGTTGCGGCGGGCTCCGGGCGGGCAGGTGGAGGTCGTCAATCGGAGCCGCACGCTGACCGTGGAGTTGGGGCCGGGCGAAACGCTCGCTCCGGGCGAACGACGCGTGACGACTCCCCCGACGCTGATCCAGTTTGGCGACTATGCGATTCGCGTCGATCCTCCCGAGGCGGAGGATGAACTGCAGTTGGAGGGTTTGCCCCAGCAAATGGCCCCGCCTGGGAGGCAGACCGATCCGGCGGCGCTGACGCGGTTGTCGGACGCGGTGTTCGACGAATCGTCGCTGCTGCGTTGGCTGGAGACCGTGCTGGGGGTGTTCCAGAGCGCCGCCAATTCCCGCGATTTTCCCGAGCAGGCGGCCTTTGCGGTCACGAAGATCGTGGGTCTCGACGCGGCTGCCATGCTGCGGTGCGGCGACGACGGTCGATGGCGCGTCGAAGCGCTGCATGCCGACGCGCCCGAGGCGGGCCGCGACGCCTGGAGACCGAGCCAGACCTTGCTCGCCCGGGTCCGCCGCGAGCGCCGCACCTTCCGTCACGTGCCGACGACCGGGGCGGGAACGGCGGCCAGTCTGGTGGGCGTCTCCGCGCTGGTGGCGGCGCCCATTCTGGACGGCGAAGGCCGCGTCATCGGCGCCTTGTACGGCGACCGTCGCAGCGGGAGGAACGGTCCGGGCAGGGGGCGCCACCTGGAAATCACCGCGTTCGAAGCCAAACTCGTCGAGTTGCTGGCCAGCGGCATCGCCGGCGGCCTCGCGCGGCTCAAAGAAGAGCAGGCGGCGATCGCGGCCCGCGTGCGGTTCGAGCAGTTCTTCACGTCGCAGTTGGCGGCCCAGCTGGAACGCGACCCGCGGCTGCTCGAAGGACGCAACGCCGAGGTGACGATCCTCTTCGCCGACATCCGCGGCTTCAGTTCCGCCAGCGAACGCCTCGGTCCCGCGGGAACCATGGCCTGGATCCAGGACACCATGGGCACGCTCTCCCAATGCGTCCTCGCCCATCAAGGCGTGCTCGTCGACTACATCGGCGATGAACTGATGGCGATGTGGGGCGCTCCCATCCCGCAGGCCGAGCACGCCCGCCTCGCGTGCTTCGCAGCCCGCGACATGCTCGCCGCGCTGGCCGAAGTGAACGTGCGGTGGCGGGGAAAACTGGGCGCCGAGGTGAAGCTCGGCATCGGACTCAACTCGGGCGTGGCCCGCGTCGGCAACACCGGGTCGGCCCTCAAATTCAAGTACGGCCCGCTGGGCGACGTCGTCAATGTCGCTAGCCGCGTGCAAGGAGCCACGAAATACCTAGGAGCAGATTGCTTGATCACGGGCGAGACCTTGACGCACCTGCCAGCGGGCGTCGCCGCGCGACGCTTGGCCAGGGTCCGCGTGGTGAACATCGAGCATCCGGTCGATCTGCATGAAATCGTCGTCGAGCCGCCCGCGGATTGGGAACGCCTCTGCCAACGCTATCGACTCGCCCTGGAAGCGTTGGAACGCGACGAACTCGACGCCGCCGCCCGCGGCGTCGAGCAGCTCGTCCGCGACTACCCGGGCGACCGCGCCGTCCAGGCGCTGGCGCGGCGCGTCGCCCAGGCCCGAACGCCCGCCGCCCGCGGCGACACCGGGGTCTGGGATTTGCCCGGGAAGTAGCAGGCTCCGCAGGCGCCATCCCCGGCCGCGTCGGGCGCGCTCGCGGGGCCCCCGCGACGCCACGGTCGCAGGCGGCCGTGCACCGCAGCGGGGAGCGGCGAGACCGTCGCCGCTGCCGCCGCGACGCTTTGCGGGGGCATTGCCGAGCCCTCCGGGCCGGACTATATTTTGGGCTTGGAGAGGTCGATAAGCATCCCTCAGGCCGGTCTGCCCGGCTGGACCGCCGGGCCGTATCGGCGGGGCGGATGTTTCGGCTGTGCTCCGGCGCCGTAGCTCAATTGGTTAGAGTACTGGACTGTCGATCCAGTGGTTGCGGGTTCGAGTCCCGTCGGCGTCGCTACCCAAGTGCCTTCGCAAATTGGGTTTATGTCTTCTTTCGGCTGCGGCTCGCGGCGTCGAGCCGGCAGCCCGCGTCCTGCGACCCGGCTGGGCCCTTCGTCGGGCAGCGGTCGCCCCGGCGGGGCCTCGCCTCGCCGAATTCTCCGGGTTGGCTGCGCGCGGTCTCCGGGTTCGCTGAGCGCGGTCTCCGGGTTGGCTGCGAGCGGGTTGGCGCCCCCGCTTTCTCGAGGCCCGGATCGTCCCCTTGGGGGGGCGGAGCGCGGACGTCGAGGGGGGCTTTCTCAGGCGATTTCGCCACGCCAGCTGTCGGCCAGGGCGTCGACCTTGGCAAGTTCGGCGCGTTCGGCCTGGCGACGTTTGTCGTGCCAGACGGCGTGGGTGCGGGCGACGGTCCAGTCGGGGTAGGGACGCGCGACCAGTCGGAGGGTTTGGCCGGCGGCGACCGCACCCGGCTGCACGACGCGGAAGTACCAGCCGCAGTATCCGGTGCGGGCGACGCGGGAGACGAGTTCGCGGAGATTCCAGCGTCGGGCGAGCGTGAGGCAGGGCTGGCGCGGCTGGGAGATTTCGAGCACCGCGGCCCCGATTTCCCAGCGGTCGCCGAGGCAGGCCGCGGTTTCGTCGAGGTCGCGGAGGGTGAAGTTTTCGCCGAACCCGCCGGGCTGCCAGTCGCGGTCGGGGTACGCGTCGCGCCAGAAACGGTAATGGGCTTCGGCGTAGGCGCAGATTGCTTTGTCGGGGCCGCCGTGGACGCGGCGGTTGGCTTGGGCGTCGCCTTCGAGTCCGAGCGGTCCGGCGAGGAGGGGAGCGGCCGTGGGCGTTTTGCCGATGGCCGATTTCCACGGCTTGCCGGTGAAGTTGGCGGCGGAAAAGGACTGGGGGAGGCCGATCTGCAGCGATGCGAGGAGCGGCATGGGAAGAGGCCTGGGGGACGAAGTGCGGCGTCGAGAGGGCGGACCCGTAGGCATTGCAAGGGCAGTGGGATAATCTAGGGACGCGTGCGCCGCGAAGGAACCCGCGCCGCCGCTCCTGGCGTCAAAAAAAGCCGGAGGCGTAAGGCGCGCGGCGGCTCAGGGATTGCGCCACGGTCCCCAGGCTCGCGGCGTTGAGAACGAGCCGCTGCGCGCGTGGCGGCTCCGGCGATTGGCTTCGTGCGGAGCGGCGGCCAGGGTTGATGAACGGAGCAACTCGACGTCGGGCAGCCCGACGTCGGGCTGCCCGAAGCCGGGTCGGCGCCAGCCGGGTCGGCGCCAGCCGGGTCGGCGCCAGTCGGGTCGGCGCCAGTCGGGGCGGCGCGATCCGGGTCGGCGCGTCGGCAGCGAGCCGGCGGCGCGTGGCGCCGGCGGCGGTGGTCTTCCCTGCGCGGGGCGGCGGCGAGGTTTCGTTCAGAGCGGCGGCGGGCCGGGCAGAGCGGCGGCGGTTGGCAGACGCGGGGGGAGTCGGCGGATCCCTCGAGCGTTGCCCGGCACGCGTCGCGACGCGGGCGCCGACGTGCCACCGCGCACCGCCTGGGCGGGGCGGGTCGCCGCGGCGTTGCCAGAAATCAGGATATCCCTACCGAGATTCTTATGCAGCCCATTCGCCGTTTGCTGGCCGCCAATCGCAGCGAGATCGCCATTCGCGTCTTTCGAAGCGCCCACGAGTTGGGCATTCGGACGGTCGCGATGTATTCGCATGAGGACCGGTACGCCCTGCACCGTTTCAAGGCCGACGAATCGTATCCGATCGGCCGCAAGGGCGAGCCGCTGCAGTCGTACCTGAACATCGAGGGCGTGATCGAGCTGGCCAAGCGGTACGAGATCGACGCCATCCACCCGGGCTACGGCTTTTTGTCGGAGAATCCGCGCTTCGCCCAGGCGTGCAGCGACGCGGGGATCGTGTTCGTGGGCCCGCGGGTGGAGTTGCTGAAGAGGCTGGGAGACAAGATCGAGGCGCGCAAGGTGGCGATCAAGGCGGGCGTGCCGGTGCTCGGCGGGAGCGACACGCCGATCGCCGACACGGCCGACGGGCTGGCGACGGCGAAGGAGCTGGGCTATCCGGTCATTTTGAAGGCGGCGCACGGCGGCGGCGGCCGGGGGATGCGGGTGGTCCGGCAGGCGGGGGAGTTCGCCGACGCCTACGAGTCGGCGCGGCGGGAGTCGCTCACGGCGTTCGGCAGTCCCGATATCTTCGTCGAGAAGTTCATCCAGCGGGCGCGGCACATCGAGGTGCAGTTGCTGGGCGACCGGCACGGCAATCTGGTGCACCTCTTCGAACGCGACTGTTCGGTGCAGCGGCGGCACCAGAAGGTGGTGGAGCTGGCTCCGGCTCCGAATTTGACGCCTGCGGTCCGCGACGCGCTGTGTGCGGCGGCGACGGCGATCGGTCGCGAGGTGGCGTACGACAACGCGGGGACGGTCGAGTTTCTGGTCGACGCCGACACGGACCAGTACTACTTCATCGAGGTCAACCCGCGGATTCAGGTCGAGCACACGGTGACCGAGGAGGTCACCGGCATCGACATCGTCCGGTCGCAGCTGCTGGTGGCGAGCGGCTTGCCGCTGAGCGATCCGGCGATCAACATCCCTGCGCAGGACGCGGTGCGAACCAACGGATTCGCCATCCAGTGCCGGATCACGACCGAGGATCCGGCGAACCGCTTCATGCCGGACTACGGCCGCGTCACGCACTACCGCTCGAGCGGCGGGATGGGCGTGCGGCTCGACGCGGGCACGGCCTTTTCGGGGGCGGTCGTCTTTCCCTATTACGACTCGCTGCTGGTCAAGCTCAGCACGTGGGGACGCGGGTTCGCCGAGGCGGCCCGCCGCACCGAGCGGTGCCTGCAGGAGTTTCGCATCCGGGGCGTGAAGACGAACATTCCGTTTCTGATTCGGCTGGTCACGCACCCGGCGTTCGCCGCCGGCGACTGCACCACGCGATTCATCGACGAGACGCCGGAGCTGTTCGATTTCCAGCCGCGCCGCGACCGGGCGACGAAACTGCTGAGCTACATCGGCGACGTGATCGTCAACGGCAATCCGACGGTCCGCGGCAAGCCGGCGGCCGCCCGCCGCACGGCGGCCCAGCTGCCCCGCGTCGACGATCGCCAGCCGCTGCCGCGGGGGACGCGGGACCGGCTGAAGGAGCTGGGGGCCGCGCCATTCATCGAATGGGTGCGGAACGAAAAAGCCCTGCTGTGGACCGACACCACGATGCGCGACGCCCACCAGTCGCTCTACGCCACGCGGTTTCGCAGCTACGACCTCGCGCAAGTCGCCGACGCCTACGCCCGCCGCCTCGCCGACCTGTTCTCGATCGAGATGTGGGGCGGGGCGACGTTCGACACGACGATGCGGTTTCTCAAGGAGTCTCCCTGGGACCGCCTGGCCCTGCTCCGCGAGAAAATCCCCAACATTCTGTTCCAGATGCTGCTCCGTGCCAGCAGCGCGGTGGGCTACACCAACTATCCCGACAACGTGGTGGAGCTGACCGTTCGCGAGGCGGCCGCCGCCGGCGTCGACGTGTTCCGCATTTTCGACGCGCTCAATTGGACGCCGAACATGCGCGTGGCCATGGAGGCCGTGCGGAAGACCGACGCCCTGTGCGAGGCGGCCATTTGCTACACGGGCGACATCCTCGATCCGCGGCGTCCCAAGTACGACCTGAAGTACTACGTGAAGCTGGCCAAGGAACTGGAACGGATGGGAGCGCATCTGCTGGCCATCAAGGACATGGCCGGTTTGTGCAAGCCGCACGCGGCGTCGGTGCTCGTCAAGGCGCTGAAGAACGAGATCGGCATCCCCGTCCACTTCCACACCCACGACACGGCCGGGTTGCAGGCCGCCGCGATTCTCAACGCGGCCGAGGCCGGGCTCGACATCGCCGACGGAGCCATCGCCTCGATGTCGGGCGGCACCTCGCAACCCAACCTCAACACCATGGTCGAGGATCTGCGGCATACGCCCCGCGGATCGTCGCTCGACGGCGAAGCGCTCGACGCCGTCAGCGAGTACTGGCGCGAGACGCGCGGTTTCTACACGCCCTTTGAAAGTCCGGTGCTCGCGGCCGGAGCCGACCTCTACCAGCACGAAATGCCGGGCGGACAGTACACCAACCTGTTCCAGCAGGCCCAGGCGCTCGGGCTTGCCGAGAAGTGGCCCGAGGTCTGCCGCCGCTACGCTGCCGTCAACCGGCTGTTCGGCGACATCGTCAAGGTGACGCCCACCTCCAAGGCGGTCGGCGACATGGCGCTGTTCCTCGTGGCCAACGACTTGACGGCCGAGGACCTGCTGCAGAACGATCGGGAGCTGGCGTTTCCGCAGTCGGTGATCGACCTGCTGGGCGGCCGCATGGGGCAGACGACGTTCGGCTTCCCGCCCGACGTCCAGCGGCGGATTCTCCGCGGCGAGAAGCCGCTGGAAGGCCGCCCCGGCGACACGCTGCCGCCGGCCGACATGGCGGCCGCCCGCGCCGAAGTCGCCCGCATCGTCGGCGGCGAACCGACGACGCAGGACGTCGTGTCCTACCTGATGTACCCCCAGGTGTTCGAAAAATTCGCCCAGCACCAGCGCGAATTCGCCGACGTCAGCGTGCTGCCCACGCCCGTCTTCCTGTACGGCATGCAGCCGCAGGAAGAAATCGCCATCGAAATCGAACCGGGCAAAACGCTGATCGTCAAATTCCTGACCATCGGCGACCCGCATCCCGACGGCAGCCGCGCGGTCTTTTTCGAGCTGAACGGCCAGCCTCGCGAGGTGACCGTACGCGACCACGCGCTGACGGCCGAAGAGGCCGTGCGGCCCAAGGCCGACCCGGGCGACGCCCGCCAGATCGGGGCCGGCATGCCCGGCATGGTGGTCACCGTGGCGGTGCAGCCCGGCGACAAGATCGCCAAGGGGCAGAAGCTGATGACGCTCGAGGCCATGAAAATGGAGGCCACCATTGCCGCCGAGGCCGACGGAGCCGTGGCGGCGGTGCACGTGGTCACCGGGACCCAGGTCGAGGCGGGCGATCTGCTGATTTCGCTCCAGTAGCCCCCCCGGGCGGCTCCGTCGTTGTGTCGGACGTCGCGGCATGCGATGCTGCGCACCGGGCGCGACCGCTTGCGGCCGGCGCGGGGCGGCGCCCTCTCGGTCAGCCGGCGATGCCTGCAGCGTTTTCGTCAGGGTGCGAACGATGAATCTTCGCGGATTCGTGCGCGTCGCGGCGGGGCCGGCGACGCTTTGGGCGGCCGCGCTGGCCGCCGCACAGCCTCCCTCCGGATGGCTGATCCATGATCGGGAGCGGCCGCTGCCGCCGGTCGTCCGACCCGGGCCGCAGCAGTTGCCGGCGGCCGCGCCGTCGGACGCCGTCGTTCTCTTCGACGGCCGCGACCTCGCGGCCTGGCGCGACAAAGACGGCGGGCCGGCGCGATGGACGGTCCGCGACGGCTACCTGGAGTCGGTGCCGGGAAGCGGCTACCTCTATTCGGCGCGCGGCTTCGGCGACGTCCAGTTGCATGTCGAGTGGGCTGCGCCCGCCGTGCCGCGAGGAACCGGCCAGGAGCGGGGCAACAGCGGCGTCTTTTTGATGAGCAAGTACGAAGTGCAGGTGCTCGATTCGTACGACAACGCGACCTACGCCGATGGCCAGGCCGGAGCCGTCTACGGGCAGCATCCCCCGCTGGTCAACGCCTGCCTGCCGCCCGGCGCGTGGCAGGCCTTCGACATCGTGTTTCGTCGACCCCGTTTCGACCACCAGGGCATGCTGCACGCCCCCGCGCGGATCACCGTGGTGCACAACGGCGTGCTGGTGCAGGACGCCGTGGCGGCCTGGGGACCGACGTCGTGGCTCCAGAATTTTCCGTACGAAGCGCATCCCGACCGCCTGCCGCTGGGTTTGCAAGACCATGGCAATCCGGTGCGTTACCGCAACATTTGGCTGCGCGAACTCCCTGAAACCGAGCCGCCGGGACCGACGGCCCCGATCGTGCGGGAGTACCTGTCGGCGCCGGCCGCCGAGCACGAGCGCGTCGCCGGGGCCTACGTCTTCGAGGACGAGACGACCGTCCGCGTCGACTGGGACGAGGGACGCCTGTGGTTCCAGCCCGCTGGACGCCCACGGCTCGAACTGATCCCGGCAGGAGCCGGCGCGTACGCACTGCGGTGGACGGCCGGCGAGGTCGTCTTTGAGCCGGCGAGCGGCGGGCCCCCCGCGCGTCTGACGATGCACTTGGGCGGCCGCGCCTACCCGGCTCGCCGCCAAGCCCCGTGACCGCGTCGTTCCAGCGCCGGCAGGCTGCCGATCGGGCATGACGCGAAGCCGGCTGGCTGCGCCGTTCCGAGTTGCGTCCGCGGCGTCGGTCGCGGGCGAGACGCCTTCGCTTCGCGAGCGGCACGGAGAGCGCACCGTGGGACCCGACGATCGAAGCGGGCGATCAGCCGGTGCGGGGCGCGGCCCCGTCGTCACTTGGTCGATCGGGGCGGATTCGCCGACGAACACGTCCGGCGGAGCGCCTTCGGCTCCCGCCACGGACTGCTCGAAGCGGGGCTGCCCGTGATGGACGGCGAAAGGGACGGCAGCGGATCCGCCCGCGGAAGCCCGACCCCCGAGGCGACGGCCGAGCATCTCCGCGTTCGCGACGTCGACCGGCGGCTCGCCCGCGGCGCCCCGTGATCGCCGCGAGGCTGCGGCAGGCGACGCCGGCGGGCGCGCCAGGACCCCGTGCCGCCTCGCCCGCGGGCGCCCGGCGCCGAAGCGTGAACGGCGGTGGTTCCTTTGCCCTCTCGAGCCTTAGATTGATCCTTGCGCCGCAAATGAACCCTTGCCGCCGCTCCTGACGGAGGAAAAAGCCGGCGGCGAAAGGCGAGCGGCGGCTCATTGACGGCGCACGGATCAAGAGCGCGACTTTTGCACTTTTAAGCGGCCAAAGCTGCGGTGTTTTGCAGGAGTTTCATGATTTTTCGTCTCTCTGCCCCGGGGAGCGCGAGTGACTTGAGATGGGATTTAATGCATTGTTGCCGCAAGGCGACCAGCATATCAGCAAAAGAGGGCTGCTGTTTTTGGGAGGCCCACG
>Ga0169931_10010034_pt1 | contig 13531 bp, 11 predicted proteins | sample Kivu_15m_20L_FD_129675 | JGI IMG/M metagenome (GOLD analysis project Ga0169931, IMG submission 129675) | Freshwater microbial communities from Lake Kivu, Western Province, Rwanda to study Microbial Dark Matter (Phase II) - Kivu_15m_20L... | ecosystem: Environmental > Aquatic > Freshwater > Lake...
CAGCGGGTGGAGTTCGACGTCACCCAGGGCCAGAAGGGCCCGCAGGCGTCGGCGATCCGCGTCCTGACCTGATCTGACTCCGGGCCGGGCCGCGTGCTCGCGCGGCCCGGCCGGGCTGTGGCGGGTCAGGCGGCGGCTGCTGCGGGGAAGAGCCGCCGCAGCAGCGCCTTCTCCACCTCCAGCACCACCAGCACGGCCACCCCGGCCGCCACGATCACCAGGCCCACGCCCGGGGAGATCGCGCGCGTGCCCAGCGCGAGGTTCATGAACGGCGCGTAGGTGAACACCCCCTGCAGCAGCACCACGGCGCCCACTGCGGCCAGCACGCGCGGCGTGCCCTGCACGCCGGTCCAGGTGAACGACGGCGCCTTCAGGTAGCGCACGCTGAACAGGTAGAACACCTCCATCGCCACCAGGGTGTTGACCGCCACCGTGCGGGCTTCCTCGAGGCTGGCGCCCTGCCGCAGCGACCATTCGTACATCCCGAAGATCCCGACCAGGAACAGGGTCGAGACGAACGCCACGCGCCACACCAGGAACCCCGACAGGATCGAGGCGTTGGGGCGACGCGGCGGCCGGCGCATCACACCGGACTCGGTGGGCTCGAAGGCCAGCACCATCGCCAGCGCGACCGAGCTGACCATGTTGACCCACAGGATCTGCACCGGGGCGATCGGCAGCGCCACCCCCAGCAGCACCGCCACCAGCAGCGACAGCGACTCGCCGCCGTTGACCGGCAGCAGGAAGGTGATGGTCTTGCGCAGGTTGTCGTACACCGTGCGGCCCTGCTCGACCGCGTGCGCGATCGAGGCGAAGTTGTCGTCGGTGAGCACGATGGCCGAGGCCTGCTTGGCCGCCTCGGTGCCCTTCAGGCCCATGGCCACGCCCACGTCGGCCTGCTTGAGCGCCGGGGCGTCGTTGACCCCGTCGCCGGTCATCGCGACGATCTCGCCGTTGTCCTTGAGCGCCCGCACCAGCCGCAGCTTGTGCTCGGGGCTGGCGCGGCCGAACACCACCGTCTCGCGGACCACGCGGCGCAGCGCCGCGTCGTCCATGGCCTCCAGCTCGGGGCCGACCACCGCAGGCCGGTCGCCGACGATGCCCAGCTGGCCGGCGATCGCGTTGGCGGTGACGCCGTGGTCGCCGGTGATCATCACCACGCGGATGCCCGCCTCGCGGCAGCGCGCGACCGACTCGATCGCCTCCTCGCGCGGCGGGTCGATGATGCCGACCAGGCCGAGCAGGGTCATGCCGCCGCCGACATCCCCGGGATCGAGCGCCGTGCGCGGCGATGGCCAGCGTCGCCGGGCCAGTGCGAGCACCCGACGACCGGCGCGCGCCTGCTCGTCGACGCGGGCGTGCCAGTGCCCGGGATCGAGCGGCTGCTCGTGCCCCTGCGCATCGAGCTGGAGGGCGCACATCGACAGCACCCGCTCGGGGGCACCCTTGACCAGCGCCTGCGAGCCGCCCTCGGGGACGTCGTGCAGGGTGGCCATGAACCGGTGCGCCGAATCGAAGGGGATCACCGACCGGCGCGGCAGACGCGCCCGCAGGGCGCCCGGGTCGACGCCCAGCTTCATCGCGAGCGTCAGCAGCGCGCCCTCGGTGGGATCGCCAGCCAGCTCCCAGCGGCCCTGGTCGGCGTGCAGGCTCGCATCGCTGCACAGCGCGCCCGCCTCGGCGAGCAGCAGCGCGGCGGGCAGCTCGCCGCCGAGCGCCCCGGCCGCGAGCGGCCGCCCGCCGATGCGCAGCTCGCCCTCGGGCGCGTAGCCGGCACCGCCGACGTCGAGCGCGACCGAACCGCAGACCACCTGCTGCACGGTCATTTCGTTGCGGGTGAGCGTACCGGTCTTGTCGGAGCAGATGACCGTGACCGAGCCGAGCGTCTCCACCGCCGGCAGCCGACGGATCACCGCGTGGCGGGCGGCCATCCGCTGCACGCCGATCGCCAGGGTGATGGTCAGGATTGCCGGCAGGCCCTCGGGAATCGCGGCCACCACCAGGCCGACCGCGGCCATGAACATCTCGTCGGCGGCCAGTCCGCGCACCCAGGTGCCGAAGCCGAACAGCAGTGCGCCGGCGCCCAGGATGGCCACCGTCAGCCAGCGGCCGAACTCGGCCATCCGGCGCAGCAGCGGCGTGGTGCCCTGCTCCACCGAGGCGATCAGGCGCCCGATGCGCCCCATCTCGGTGGCCGCGCCGGTGGCCACCACCAGCGCGCCGGCCTGCCCCTGAGTGACGAGGGTCCCGGCGAAGGCCATGCACAGCCGGTCGCCGATGGGCGCATCACGCCCCACCGGATCGGTCTGCTTGTCCACCGGCACCGACTCCCCGGTGAGAGCCGACTCGTCGATGCGCAAGTTGTGGGCCTGCGCGAGCCGCAGATCGGCCGGCACGATGTCGCCCGGCGCCAGCAGCACCCGGTCACCGGGCACCAGCTCGGCGGCATCGATCTCGAGCACGCGGCCGTCGCGGCACACCGTGGCCCGGGGTGCGAGCAGGTGGCGGATGGCCTGCAGCGCCCGCTCGGCCTTGCCCTCCTGCACGAAGCCGATCACCGCATTGAGCACCACCACCGCCACGATCACGACGGTGTCGACCCAGTGCCCGAGCAGCGCGGTGACCACGGCGGCAGCCATCAGCACGTACAGCAGCACGTTGTTGAACTGCGCGGCCAGGCGCCGCAGCGCGCCTGGCGGGCGCTCGGCCTCGAGCCGGTTGGGCCCGTGCCGCGCCAGCCGGCGGGCGGCCTCGGCCGAATCGAGACCCTCGTCGCGGGCCTGCGCAGCCTCGAGCGAGTCCGGCACCGTCAGCGCATGCCACGGCGTGGGATCGACGGGCCGCATCGCGCCGGACGCGGGTGCGGGGGTAGCCGTGCGGGAGCGGGAACTGGAGCGGTCGACGGTCATGCGGGGCCCTGACTCGGAAATGGCTGATGATCGAATTTGCCGATCAAGGTAAACGAAACAATCTGTTGGATCGATTGAACTGCCAACGCCAGACTCCGGTGTGTACCCACTGCCTGCCGGGCCGCGAAGCCCGCCGGGCCAATCGTCCGACCCGATTCTCCCCTCCCCGGAAGGAAACCGTCATGTCCCTGATCAACACCACCGTCAAGCCCTTCTCCGCCACCGCCTACCACAACGGCAAGTTCGTGCCGGTGACCGACGCAACCCTCAAGGAACAGTGGTCGGTCGTGTTCTTCTATCCGGCCGACTTCACCTTCGTGTGCCCGACCGAGCTGGGCGACCTGGCCGACCACTACACAACTTTCCGGTCGCTGGGTGTGGAGATCTACGGCGTCTCCACCGACACCCACTTCACCCACAAGGCCTGGCATGACACCTCGGACACCATCGCCAAGGTCCGGTATCCGCTGGTCGGCGACCCGACCGGCACGATCACCCGCAACTTCGGCGTGATGATCGAGGAGGAGGGCCTGGCGCTGCGCGGCACCTTCGTGATCGATCCGGCGGGCCGGATCAAGCTGTGCGAGATCCACGACAACGGCATCGGCCGCGATGCGACCGAACTGCTGCGCAAGGTCCAGGCCGCCCAGTACGTCGCCGCACATCCGGGCGAGGTCTGCCCGGCCAAGTGGACCCCGGGCGACAGCACGCTCGCGCCTTCGCTCGAGCTGGTCGGCAAGATCTGACGCCGCCTCCGACACGTCACCGACCCAGGGAACCGCCATGCTCGACCCGCAACTGAAGACGCAACTGAAGGGCTATCTCGAGCGGCTGCGCCAGCCGGTACAGCTGGTCGCCTCGCTCGACGACACCGACCCCTCGGTGCGGATGGCCACGCTGCTGCAGGAGATCGCGGCGCTCAGCCCGCTGCTGACGCTCGGCGAGCTGCGCGACGGCTCCGAGCCCACCCCCTCGTTCTCGATCGGCCGCCCCGGCGAGCCGGCACGGGTGCGCTTCGCCGGTATCCCGCTCGGCCACGAATTCACCTCGCTGGTGCTGGCGCTGCTGCAGGTGGGCGGCCATCCGCCGAAGGTCGCCGACGACGTCCTCGCGCAGGCCCGCGCACTGGACGGGCAGGCGGTGTTCGAGACCTACGTGTCGCTGAGCTGCCAGAACTGTCCGGACGTGGTCCAGGCACTGAACCTGCTGGCCGTGGTGAATCCGAACGTCCGGCACGTGATGGTCGACGGCGCGCTGTTCCAGGACCAGGTGGCAGCGCGCCGGATCATGGCCGTGCCCACTGTGTTCCTGAACGGCGAGGTCTTCATGCAGGGACGCACCAGCCTGGAGGAGATCCTCGCGAAGCTCGACACCGGGTCGGCCGCCCGCGCCGCCGCGAAGCTCGCCGACAAGGGCGTGTTCGACGTGCTGGTGGTGGGCGGCGGACCGGCCGGCGCCGCAGCGGCGGTGTACGCGGCGCGCAAGGGCATCCGCATCGGGGTGGTGGCCGAGCGCTTCGGCGGCCAGCTCCTCGACACCATGGGCATCGAGAACTTCATCTCGGTGAAGGAGACCGAGGGACCGCGGCTCGCGACCGCGCTCGAGCAGCACGTGCGCGAGTACGAGGTCGACGTGATGAACCTGCAGCGCGCGACCGCGCTGGTGCCGGCGGGCGCGCCCGGCCAGCCGCACGAGCTGCGGCTCGAGAGCGGGGCGAGCCTGCGAGCGCGCGCCGTGATCGTGGCCACCGGCGCGCGCTGGCGCGAGCTGGGCGTGCCGGGCGAGCGCGAGTACCGCAATCGCGGCGTCGCCTACTGCCCGCACTGCGACGGACCGCTGTACAAGGGGCGCCGGGTGGCGGTGGTGGGCGGCGGCAACTCGGGCGTCGAGGCGGCGATCGACCTGGCCGGTATCGTCGAGCACGTGACGCTGCTGGAGTTCGCCCCGCAGCTGCGGGCCGACGCGGTGCTGCAGCGCAAGCTGCACAGCCTGCCCAACGTGACCGTGGTGACCGACGCGCAGACCACCGAGGTGGTGGGCAACGGCGAGCGGGTGGTGGCGCTGCGCTACACCGACCGCCGCAGCGGAGAAGCGCGCGAGCTGGCGCTGGCCGGCCTGTTCGTGCAGATCGGCCTGCTGCCGAACACCGGCTGGCTCGCCGGCACGGTGGGCCTGTCGAAGCACGGCGAGATCGAGGTGGACGCGCGCGGGCAGACCTCGGTCCCCGGCGTGTTCGCCGCGGGCGATGCCACCACCGTGCCCTACAAGCAGATCGTGATCGCGATGGGCGAAGGATCCAAGGCGGCGCTGGCGGCGTTCGACCACCTGATCCGGGCGTCGGCGCCGATCCCGGAACCGCAGCGTCTCGCGGCCTGAGCGGCCGCGGGCGATGGCGGGAGGGACGCGCCTATACTGCGGGCGCGTCCCGACCGAGACCCTCCGATGCCCGAATCCGCCGACCACCCCGCCCTCTCGCCAGACCGGCTGCGCGCGCGCTACGGCGACGCGCTGCCGGACGGGCCGCTGCCCGGCGGACCGGTCCTCGAGTTGCTGCTCGCCCACCGCACCGTCCGCGCGTTCGACCCCCGACCGCTGCCCGAGGGCACGCTCGAGGCCCTGGTGGCCGCGGCCCAGTCGGCGCCGAGTTCCTCGAACCTGCAGGCCTGGAGCGTGGTCGCAGTCCAGGACCCGGCGCGCCGCGCCCGGCTCGCCGCGCTGGCTGCCAACCAGGCCCACGTACGCGATTGCCTGCTGCTGCTGGTGTGGCTGGCCGACCTGTCGCGGCTCGACCGGGTGGCCGAGCGGGCCGGCGGCACGGCCGGCGCCAACCGCTACCTCGAGATGTTCCTGGTGGCGGTGGTCGACGCAGCGCTGGCTGCGCAGAACGCACTGGTGGCCGCGGAGGCGATGGGGCTGGGCACCTGCTATATCGGTGCGATGCGCAACCAGCCCGAGGCGGTCGCCGAGGAACTCGCCCTGTCGCCCGATGCGTTCGCGGTCTTCGGCCTGTGCGTGGGCTGGCCCGACGCGGCCCGCCCGGCCGCGGTCAAGCCGCGGCTGCCGCAGCCCGCGGTGCTGTACCACGAGCGCTGCGACACCGGCGCCGAAGCCGGGCAGGTGGCCCGCTACGAGCCGGCAATGCAGGCCTTCCAGGCCTCCCAGGCGCTCGCCCCCGTGGGCTGGGCGGGCACCGCCTCGGCCCGCGTGCGCGGTCCCGAGAGCCTGTCGGGCCGGGACCGCCTGCAAGCGGCGCTGACTCGCCTGGGTTTCGGCCTGCAGTGAGCGGGACCCGCGAACGGCGCAGCGCGCAGCACGCGCGCGCACGCGCGCGCGGCTCGACGCCATCGGGCCGCGCATGCTAGAACGCCCGGGCGCGCCGCCCGCCGCGCCGCCCTCACACCCGCCCGGGACCGCCATGACCGATACGAACGAGACCCACGACCCGTCACTGCGCAGCTGGGTGCCCGGCGCCGACGCCGCCGACGCCGACTTCCCCGTCCAGAACCTGCCGTTCGGCGTGTTCCGCCGGGCCGGCTCCGACGAGCCGCTGCGCGGCGGCGTGGCGATCGGCGACCACGTGCTCGATCTGTCCCGCGCGGTGCAGGCCGGCGTGTTCGAAGGGCTGGCGGCCGACGCGGCGCGGGCCGCCTCGGGCGCCACGCTGAACCCGCTGATGGCCATGGGTGCGCCGGCCTGGTCGGCGCTGCGGCTGGCGCTCTCGCGCGGGCTGCGCCGGGGCGCGGTCGCGCAGGCTGCCCTGTCGGCCTGCCTGCTCGAGCGCGCCGGCGTCGCGTGCGCGCTGCCGGCCCGGATCGGCGACTACACCGACTTCTACACCGGCATCCACCACGCCACCGCGGTCGGCCGCCTGTTCCGGCCCGACAACCCGCTGCTGCCGAACTACAAGTGGGTCCCGATCGGCTACCACGGCCGCTCCTCCTCGATCGGCGTCAGCGGACAGCGGCTGCGGCGCCCGCTTGGCCAGCTCAAGGGGGCGGCCGACGAGCCCGCGCTCGGCCCTTCGCAGCGGCTCGACTACGAGCTGGAGCTGGGGTTCTTCGTGGGCCCGGGTAACCCGCTCGGCGAGCCGGTGCCCATCGCGCAGGCGCCCGAGCACCTGTTCGGCGTGGTGCTGCTCAACGACTGGTCGGCGCGCGACGTCCAGGCCTGGGAGTACCAGCCGCTCGGACCGTTCCTGGCCAAGAGCTTCGCCACCACGATCTCGCCGTGGGTGATCACGATGGAGGCGCTGGCGCCGTTCCGAGCGCCGTTCGCCCGCGCCCCGGGCGAACCGCAGCCGCTGCCCTACCTCGATTCCCCGACCGACCGCGCACAGGGCGCGCTCGACATCACCCTCGAAGCCTGGCTGCAGACCGCCGCGATGCGGGCGGCCGGCCAGCCGGCGGTGCGGCTCACCCGCGGCGGCAGTCGCGAGGCCGCCTACTGGACCGCCGCGCAGCTGCTCGCGCACCACACCGTCAACGGCTGCAACCTGCAGCCGGGCGACCTGCTCGGCTCGGGGACGCTGTCGGGGCCGGCTCCCGAGCAGGCCGGCTCGCTGCTGGAGCTGAGCGGTGGCGGCCGCCAGCCGATCACCCTGCCGGGCGGCGAGACCCGCAGCTTCCTGCAGGACGGCGACACGCTGACGCTGCGCGGCTACTGCGAGCGCGCGGGCGCTGCCCGTATCGGCCTGGGCGAGGTGAGCGCCATGGTGGAGCCGGCGCTGGCCTGAGGACCGGGCCCGGTGTGCCGCAGGGTGCCGGGCGCAGGCATTTCGTGGCGCGCCCGCTCACCCGCCTGGCCGGGATCAGGCCTTCTTCTTCGAGCGGTCGGGCACCACGGTGACGATCGTGGGCCGGACCTCGGCCGGCGGCGTGAGCGCCTTGGCGGCCATCTTGGCCTTGCTCGGCTTCTTGGTTTCCTTCACCGCCCGCTGTCCCTTGGCCATGGCCGACTCCCTCGATTCGACGACGGACCGAATGGTAGCGTCGATCGGACCAGCAGTGCGTGCGGCGCCGGCCGGCTACGGGCAGCCGGGCTGCGGAGCCGGCCTGCCGGGCACGGCCGGGTCGGCGCCGAGCCGGCCGCCGGCACCGAACGCCGCCGACACCGGCGGGCAGCCGAACGGGGACCCCGGGATCGGCAGTACCGAGCCGGGCGTGGCGGCCCGCTCGGCCGGCGACATCGTTGTACCGCCGGCGGTCGGCGCTGCCGTCGCAGACGCAGGCGGCGCCGCGGTCAGCCCGGCGTTCGAGATTCCGGCAGTGGGCGCGGCCCGCGCGGGCGGATCGCGGGAGGGGCCTTCGGCGATCGCCCCGCCGCCCGCGAGCAGGACAACCGCGAGCACCGCGCGGGCCAGCCTCTGCGCCGGCCGGCCGCGATTGGCGAGCCGTGGGGGACGAGCACACGAATCCATCGGTCCGTTTCCTCTGCGACGGGCATCCCGCCGCACTGTAGCTCGCCGCAGCCGCCCCGCTCAGTCCGCCCCGACGGCCGGCGCCACCGCAGCCCGACCATCACCGGCGGGTACCCCGCCCGCCAGGAAGCCGCCCGACTGCCGCCGCCACAGCGCGGCGTAATGCCCGTCCCTTGCCAGCAGCTCGGCGTGGGTGCCCTGCTCCACCAGCCGGCCGGCATCGAGCACCACCAGGCGGTCCATCCGGGCGATCGTCGAGAGCCGGTGCGCGATCGCGATCACCGTCTTGCCCCGCATCATCCCGTCGAGCTGGTCCTGGATCGCCTGCTCCACCTCGCTGTCGAGCGCCGAAGTGGCCTCGTCGAGCACCAGGATCGGCGCGTCCTTGAGCAGCACCCGCGCGATGGCGACCCGCTGGCGCTGCCCGCCCGAGAGCTTCACGCCGCGCTCGCCCACGTGGGCCTCGAAGCCGCGCCGTCCCTGCCAGTCGACCAGCGACTCGATGAACGGCTCGGCCTGCGCGCGCCGGGCGGCCGCCCGGACCTCGTCGTCGCCCGCGCCCGGGCGCCCGTAGCGGATGTTGGCCGCGATCGAGCGGTGCAGCAGCGAGGTGTCCTGGGTCACCATCCCGATCGCGCCGCGCAGGCTCTCCTGGGTGACCGCGGCGATGTCCTGGCCGTCGATCAGGATGCGGCCCCGCTCGGGCGCGAAGAAGCGCAGCAGCAGGTTCACGAGGGTGGTCTTGCCCGCCCCCGATCGGCCCACGATGCCGACCCGCTCGCCGGGCCGGATGACCAGGTCCAGGCCGTCGATCACCGGCGCCCGGTCGGACCGCCCGTAGGCGAAGCCGACGCCCTCGAAGCGGATCTCGCCGCGCGCCACCTGCAGCTCCCGGGCGCCCGGCGGGTCGGCGGCGGTGGGGGGCACCGCGAGGGTCTCCATGCCCTCCTGCACTACGCCGACGTTCTCGAAGATGGAGGCCACCTCCCAGCTGACCCAGCCGGCGACGTTGGCGATCTGCCAGGCCAGCGGCAGCGCGGTGGCCACCACGCCGGCGCCGATCGTGCCCTGCGACCACAGCCACAGGCCGATCGCACCGGTGCCCGCCAGCAGCCCCGCGTTCAGCACCGAGAGCACGAACATGAAGAGCGAGATCAGCCGCATGTGCGCGGCGATCGCGTCCTGGTGGGCGTCGATCGACTCGCGCACCCACTGGTCCTCGTCGCGCAGGCGGGCAAACAGCTTGACCGTCAGAATGTTGGTGTAGCCATCGACCACGCGCGCCATCACCTGCGATCGCACTTCGCTGCTGGCGCGCGAGAGCTCGCGCATGCGCGGCACGAAGTGCCGCAGGAACAGCAGGTAGCCGGCGAACCATGCCAGCGTGGGCAGCGCCAGGCGCCAGTCGGCCCAGGCCAGCAGCGCCATCGTGAGCAGGCCGTAGATCACGATGTACCAGACCGCGCGGATGCCGGCCATCACGCTCTCGCGCAGCGCCTGCGCGGTCTGCATGACCCGGTTGGCGATGCGTCCGGCGAAGTCGTTCTGGAAGAACGGCCAGCCCTGGCGGATCACCTGCCAGTGGCTCTGCCAGCGGATCAGGCTGGTCACGCCCGGGATCAGCACGTTGTGGCGGATCGCCACGTCGGCGAGCAGCACCGCCGGCCGCACCACCAGCACCGCCGCCAGCATGCCGCCCAGCAGCCAGGCGTTGCGGGCCAGCTCGGCCGCGCGATCGGGGGCCTGCATGATGGTGACCAGCCGTCCGATGAACAGCGGGATCAGCGTGTCGACGAGCGCCACCAGCAGGCTGGTGGCGAACATCACCGCGTACCAGCCGCGGTTCTGGCGGACGAAGTGCCAGTAGAACCCCGCCAGCGACGACGGCGGCGTGCCGGGGCCGGTGGAGGCGGTGCCCCGGATGAACGATTGCAGGGTTCGGAACATGCGCAAGGCAGAAGGAGGCTGTGGCGCAGTGTATCGGCCCGGCGGGCCGGCGCCTCGAGCGTGGCCGCGACCGAGCGGAGCGCTGGGCGCCACCGGCTACCGGGAGCCCGGACAGGCTGGCGGCGAGCGTCGCCGACACGCAGGCGGGGGCAGCCAGGCCGAGCGCGGCTGGGCCGCGAGCGTCCAGGCCGCCGGCGGCAGCGCCAGCAGGGTGCCGTGCGCCGGCCTAGGGCAGCGGTGCGCTCAACCCGAGGGCAGCGGGATGCCCGGCACGACGGCCGTCAGCGCCTGCCCGCGCGCCCGCGCCGGCGCGGGCGCGCCGGGCGCGAGCGCCTCGCGCGCGGCCACCGGCGCCGGCGGCAGGTTGCGGTCGGCGCAGGCCCGGCTGCCGCAGCGCCAGACTTCCCAGGGCGCGTCGCCGCGCGCGTAGCGCCGGTCGAAGGTGATCTTGTCCTTGAAGGTGTCCATCGTCGCCCAGAAGCCGCCGTGTCGGTGGGCGTACAGGCGCCCGGCCCGGATCATCCGCTGGAACGGGGCCTCCACCAACTCGTCGCCGGGCTCGATGTGGTCGAACACCGACTGCCGGAACACGAAGAAGCCGGCGTTGATCCACAGGGTCTCGGCGGCCAGTTCGCCGAACGAGCGGACCATCCCGTCGGGGCCGGTACGCAGCGCGTGGAAGCTGTGTGGGGTGCGCGCGGCCATCACGCCGGCGTCCACGTCGCGCGAGCGGACCTCCTCGATGTAGCGGTCCAGCGGCACCGAGCTCAGGCCGTCGGCGTAGTTGGCCAGGAACATCTCCTCGCCGGCCAGCAGGTGACGCACCGCGAGCAGGCGCTGGCCGACGTTGCTGTGCAGCCCGGTGTCGACGAAGGTGATCCGCCAGTCGTCGATGTCTCGGGCGAGCGGCTCGATCCGGCGGCCGCCCTCGCTCATCACGAAGTCGTTCGAGGCGCACTCGTCGTAGTCGAGGAAGAAGCGCTTAATCATGTCGCCCCGATAGCCCAGGCACAGCACGAAGTCCTTGTGCCCGTAGTGCGCGTACCAGCGCATCAGGTGCCAGAGGATCGGCCGGTAGCCCACGCCCACCAGCGGCTTGGGGATCGTCTCGGAATGCTCGCGCAGCCGCGTGCCCAGACCGCCGCAGAACAGCACCACCTTCATCGCTCGCTCCCTTCGGTTGCGGTCGTCACTCGATCACCTCCAGCCGCGGCAGCGGCACCACGAAGCGCCCGCCCCACTCGCGGATGTAGCCCGCCTGCTCGACGATCTCGGCCTTGAGGTTCCACGGCAGCACGAACAGGTAGTCGGGCCGCCGCTCGCGGATCGCCTCGGGCGCGAGGATCGGGATCCTCGTGCCGGGGGTGTACTGGCCCTGCTTGTACGGATTGCGGTCCACCGTGAACTCGAGGAAGTCGGTCCGGATGCCGCAGTAGTTGAGCAGGGTGTTGCCCTTGCCGGGCGCGCCGTAGCCGGCCACCCGCTTGCCGCGGCCGCGCGCGTCCACCAGGAACGCCAGGATCTCGCGCTTGGCGCGGGCCACCTCGTCGGCGAACCGGGTGAAGGTCTCGATGCGCTCGAGCCCGGCCGCGCGCTCGCGCGCCAGCGTGTCGCCCACGCGCCGCGCGACCGGGCGCTCAGCGGCTTCGTGCGCGACGTGGATCCGGTAGGAGCCGCCGTGCGAGGCCACCTCCTCGACGTCGAAGACCGTCATCCGGTGCATCGCGAACAGCCGCGAGGCGCTCGCCAGGCTGAGGTACGAGAAGTGCTCGTGGTAGATCGTGTCGAACAGCCGGTCCTCGATCAGGCGCTGCAGGTGGGGGAACTCCATGGTGAGCGTGCCCCCAGGTGCCAGCAGGATGGACAGACCGCCCACGAAGTCATGCAGGTCGGGCACATGCGCGAGCACGTTGTTGCCCACCAGCAGGTCGGCCCGGCCGTGGGCGGCGACGATCTCGGCAGCCGACTCGCGCCCCACGAACCGCACCTCGGTGGGCACGCCCTTGTCGCGGGCGGCGCGCGCCACGTTGGCGGCCGGCTCGATGCCCAGGCAGGGCACCCCGCGGGCCACGAAGTGCTGCAGCAGGTAGCCGTCGTTGCTCGCCACCTCGAACACCCGGCTGTCAGCGCCCAGGCCGAGCCGCGCGATCATCGCCTCGCAGTACTCGCGCGCCTGGCGAACCAGCGCGTCGGCGTAGCTCGAGAAGTACGCGTACTCGCCGAAGATCTCGTCGGGCGGCACGAAAGCGGGCAGCTGCACCAGGAAGCAGTGCTCGCAGGCCATCGCGTGCAGCGGGTAGAAGCGCTCGGGCTGCGCCAGCCGATCGGGCGCCACATGCGTCTGGCACAGCGGGCTCACGCCGAGGTCGGCGAAGGTGTGGCGCAACGGTGCGTCGCACAGCCGACAGCGGAAACCGGTGGCGCTCGTAGGGTGGTTCATGCCGGCCGTAGGTTGCGTCTTGATCGGCCGATCGTAGAGGCCGGAAGCTGGCCGCGGTGTGACCGATTCGGCAGACGGTCGCACCTCACGGACCTACGCTGTCGTTCGACCATGACGCCGCTCCTCCTTCCCGACGGACCGACCGACCCGCTCGCCCTGTGCCTGGGCGCGCACTGCGACGACATCGAGATCGGCTGCGGCGCCACGCTGATGACGCTCGCCCGGCGTCATCCGCGGCTGCGCTTCCACTGGTCGGTCTTCACGTCCGACGAACGGCGGGCCGGGGAGACCCGGGCGGCCGCGCACCGGATGTTCGACGATCCGCGGCGGGTGACGGTGGAGGTGCACGACCTGCGCACCAGCTGGCTGCCGCAGCAGTGGGGCGAGGCCAAGGAACTGATGGAGTCGCTGAAGGCCCGCGTCGATCCGACCCTGGTGTTCACGCACCGGCTCGAGGACCGGCACCAGGACCACCGCACCGTGGCCGAGCTGACCTGGAACACCTTCCGCGACCACCTGGTGCTGGAGTACGAGATCGCGAAGTACGAGGGCGACCTGGGCTCGCCCAACCTGTTCGTGCCGGTGTCGCTCGCGGTGGCGCGCCGCAAGACCGAGATCCTGCTCGCCTGCTTCCCCTCGCAGGCGGGCCGCGACTGGTTCGATGCCGACACCTGGCTCGGCCAGATGCGCCTGCGCGGGCTCGAGTGCCACGCGCCGGAGCGCCACGCCGAGGCCTTCCACGCCCGCAAGCTCATCCTGTGAGGTTCCGATGACCCGTTCGCTGATCACGCTGCAGGCCCTGCTCGACGAGGATCTCGG
>Ga0169931_10010035_pt1 | contig 13530 bp, 10 predicted proteins | sample Kivu_15m_20L_FD_129675 | JGI IMG/M metagenome (GOLD analysis project Ga0169931, IMG submission 129675) | Freshwater microbial communities from Lake Kivu, Western Province, Rwanda to study Microbial Dark Matter (Phase II) - Kivu_15m_20L... | ecosystem: Environmental > Aquatic > Freshwater > Lake...
GAATTTCAAAAAGACTTGATAGTAGGAGGAAAAAATCGACTCAACTACTAAGTTCGAACTTGCAATCCGTCCAGGTCCTTGCAAGACGAAAAAGAAAGAGGATAAAGAAAAGGTTTTTGTAGATTCTAAAGATGAACACAAAGATTGGAAACCTTTGAATCTAGAAATTATGAGGAGGTTTACATTAGGTGTTCCATCTTCGACCTTCTCCAACTTTCGCCATGGAGTTTGGAAAGACGTCAGAGAGAAAAAGCACGACCCACATGGTCTAAGCACGACTGACTTGTGTCTGTGAATATACACTTGTTCCCGCCTCCCGCCAACAACAAAAAAACTCATCTGACGTGAAGTCGTTTTTAAAAGTATTATGTCATTCTGTCGGCATCTAGATGATTTTTGTAAATCACACCTACTCATGATGTTGCCGATATGAGACTCCTGTAGATGATCAATTCTAATGAAAGTTCCAAAGTCGACGCCACAAAATAATGACTAAACCTTGAATAGATAGTAAAAGAGAAGAAAAACATCATATTCAAGCAGATTGCTAAAGCGGACAACTGGTGATTAAAAACGACTGTTTTGGTGAGCTATTACTGCCCTAAGCCAACATCTACATATTCAACATGCATGACGATACCATAAATTGGTACGAAAATGGCGCCTCTATTAACTGTATTAATATGTGATTCGCTCGCTATTCGATGGATTCATTAATCGCACGTCAACCTTGTATTCGTTTCTCGTTTTTCACACGCATCCATTCGATCGCGCTTGAAAAACCAGACCCCATCGCCCCCCGCCACTGATCGAAAACCGGTATGTAACACTCCGATTCGTGTGTAGCGCTCCTTCAAGTATTGATGGGCATAAAATATCAAGGCCAAAACCAAACCATGCCTAAGAATCGAGGAACATCACGTAAGGGGAAACCCAAAAAAGAAGATCGAGCAGCTGGTATGGGAAGGGCCTTGGAGAGAGCTACCCAACATAGATTCCGACCAAAATCAAACGGATCGTCACGTGGTGCAGGAATGGTAGCTTCTGGAGCATCTAGCATCGGCATTGAAGAAGATGTAAAACAAACTACATCTGTTCTCGAGGTTGATGAGCTGACTGATTTTTTAACACAGGCTGAATTAGCTCAAAAAGATTTTGCAATAGAAAAAGAGCAGTTTGTTATTTTGGACTCTGCTGGCTCTGAATATAAGGACGTTAACGAAACTCGAGCAGGAGGAGGGCAACGAGTGAAATGGGCAGATCAACAAAATACACTGCAATCAACTGATGAAATTAAAGTTCTTGAACTATCTGTTCCTCGTAGGCCAAAATGGGATTATGATATGGATGGTGAGGATTTGGATCGACTCGAAAAGGAATCATTCTTACAATGGAGACGTAATATTGCGAAACAGGAAGAAGAACTCTTTACATCATACAGGAACTCTTGCGATCCAATTTACAAAAGAAAAACAGTCACGCCATTTGAGAAAAATTTGGACGTTTGGCGACAGCTTTGGAGGGTGCTGGATCGATCGCAAGTTGTAATTCAAATTGTCGACGCTCGAAATCCTCTATTCTACCTTTCATCTGATTTAAGATCTTATGTGGAGCAAGAACTGCAGAAACCCATGATTATTTTAGTGAATAAAAGTGATTTTTTGACTGTTAAACAGAGGAAAATATGGCACAAATACTTCAACGAAATCGGTGTCTTCCATCTATTCTTCTCTGCTTATATAGAACAAGAAAAAATAGATGAGGCAATGCGATGTCAAGAGCAAGAGCGGGAAGTGAAAGCTGTGGATAATTTTGATCTATATGATAAGGGCGATTCCATCATCAGCGAGTCATCAGCTGAAGAAGGCGATGATTATGTCGATTATTACTTAGAAGAGAATAAATCATTAAAGATGGATGATTCAGACGATGCTAGACGAGGTTTGCACGATAACAATTTTTGTGATGATCGATGTCTAGATGATCCCAATACTATTATTTCGTCATCCTCCCGTGTTGAAGACTCCCATGGTGTAATAACACTACTGAATCGAGAAGAATTACTACAAGCTCTTCAAGACTTCGCTGTAAGTAAGAATATATTCCCCGTTGAGAGAAATGGTCATATACCACGCAGTCAGTTCGGTTTTTGCGGATTTCCAAATGTTGGAAAGTCTAGTGTTATCAACGTATTGGTAGCAGCATCAAAGTATAGACACAACAGCGTCCGAGTTGCAGTGGCTGCTCAACCTGGGAAGACTAAACACTTTCAAACTTTGCTTCTACCTGATCGTGATGATATGATACTCTGCGATTGCCCAGGTCTTGTATTTCCAAGCTTTGTGTCATCTACAGCAGATTTAATTGCTGCAGGCGTGTACCCTATTGCTCAGATGCGGGATTACTGGCAGGTTATTGAATTAATCTGTCAGCGTATTCCTCGTCAAGTCCTTAACGCACACTATTCCATTACTTTACCTCAACCGAGTTATCAAGATTTAAAAGAACAGAGCATAGACAGAGATGGAAAAAGAGCGAATAAAATCCGTATACCCCCGCCTACATCTGAGGATCTCTTAGGAACGTACTGTATTGCTCGAAGTATTTTCGCTTCGTCAAGTGGTGTACCAGATTATCAGCGTGCTGCACGTGTCATAATTAAGGATTTCACTAATGGCAAATTAATATACTGTCATCCCCCACCGAGTGTCAATAGTCTCGAAGAATTCCACTTAGAGACTTTGTCGACGGCTTTTCGTGCTTCGAAAAGACTCAGAGAGCGAGTGACAACTAGTACCGATGAACCGGCTTTTAAATCGCCATCTGAAGATGTAGGTCTCTCAGACTCATTCGATCCATCACATGGCTGTAACACACTTGACTCTGTATACGGAATCGCTTCAGTAGATGATCATCCGAACGCAAATCAATCACTAACTCATTTAACGACGACAAAAAAATCGAGTAAGAAAAACCGTAAAGGTCGTGACGATGATCCCTATGGATGCCATAAGAGTAATCTTAACGAATTTCGAGATTTGAATATCGCATGCACATCTTCCAATTCGTCTCCCGCAATAGGTGTCTACGTGAATGCCGGAAAGAAACTTGGAAATATTCCATTTACTCGCTCGCAGCCAAGAGGTGTTAGAGCCGTTGTAGCTGCTACTAATAACTGATGGATAACATTTATGAATTGAAGCTTATTTACAATATTCGACTAGATTTTTCATTTTTAAACGTTGAACTAAGTAATTTTCTTTTTTTAATTTCCAAAGTTGGACTTGAATGATAACAAGTAAATTTTTTATACTCATGAGATTATGAATCGAGCGTATGTGATTTAAAGCAATAGTCGATCGATACCTTAGGGTCTCTTCCTGACCTAATAGCATTCAAATATACTCCTGGGAGAAAGAAGTGCTCAAAGACATATTCCCTGTAGTACAGCGATTGACCCCAAGCAGATCATTTCGCTTGAAGTCTTCACGCCAAGATGGACTCTGATGGTAATATTACCACGTATAACTCAACAGGAGTGGCCAAAGGGGAAATGAAATCTGAGCAAATATACGAGAGAATGGGTTCACCTGCTGCAAGTGTGATATCCATATTCACTTTGGTCGTTTGCGTGGCTCATGAATCGAAACAAATATGTACTTATGACGTCCCAGGAGCAATATTTTAATGCAAGGGACAGAACGAGTCCCTATGACCTGGGGCTCTGAGGTAAACATTCACCTTAACAAAAGGAAAACAGTCTCATGTGGAAGGTAATGGTTGACGACAATACGTAGGACTTAAGTCGGAGATAGCGTAATCTGAGTCGGAGATAATAATAATAATAAAAGCTTAAGCGCTTAGTAGTATCTACAGCCTAAGGGCCTCGATCTTAACTAATGCCGCCCTACCGGTGGAACAGCCACGAATAGTAAACAAATAAAGTCACATGTATATATCCCATCCATAATTAAATGTAAATAGAGGAATAGCGTAATCTGAGATATGTAATGATGGCATTTTGAGTGTATTATCGCCATGCAAAACCGCAGAAAAACTGTAAAAAAAAGATCCGATGCCGAATGATCGTGTCGCTCGTCGAGCAGCGTCAAGCGTCAGAGATTTTGTATTCAATACCTTTTCACGAAACTGCTTATCCTCTATGTTGGTGTTTCCCATTTCTTGGGTATCTATCCTATATAATGGTGGCACTGAATCTCCACGATTAACGGTTGTGTCTCTTAGTCGAAAGAGCTTTGAATTCAGACGCAGGAGTTCGAAATGTCACAATCGTTTGTTCGCTATCACAAAACCATTTTTACCAGAATGTGATCAAAAGATGGATGTTCTCCGGTTTGGAGGAGAAATATCCTTCACTTCTAAGGCTTTGCCATATAGCGATTCTCTGATGAATTTCTTTTCCAACCAAACTATGCAAAGGGTACTCTTGAGTGGCGATGCAAAACAGGTTCAAGATAATAAATCAACACCACATCATGTATCTACTATATCCTTGAATAAAAATCTTCTAGAGGAATGGAAAATGAAATCATTAGCCGTTGGAGCTAATTTACCTAATGAAAATGATATAATCGTTTTAGTTCAACCCAAAGGGATCGATATGGTTGGTGTTCGTATCCTTCCTCAAACGATCCTCGGGACAACATTTTCTACCCATGAATATAAAACTAGCGTCGATTCAATTACGCCGGCATCCTTCTCAGTTCATATGCCTGAATTTCAATCCGTCTTAATAAAGGATGATACACATGCCGAGGGTCCTACTTTTCTCGTTTGGCTATTTAATAAAATTGCTAGGAATGACGAACTGAACAAAGATCTAGAGCTTTTCAAAGAGGTAGACCATAGGAATAATGAAAACAAAGAGGTCTGGATAGAAGAGAGTCCTCCTAGCAGTAATACTTTGTTGAAAAATAAGAAGAATCATGAGGCTTTTTTACGAGTATGGGCAGAACCAATATTTTTCGATACAACTATCCCTCAAGAGGTGGTATTTAAATCGTCTATATCCATGTGGATCGAGTTACGTTTTCCATTCTTTTTATTACGGTTTTTCCCAATCAATAAAAGCAAGGCTGAAGAATTATGTAGCTCCGCTATTGTGAAATCCTTACGAATGTCCTTTCAACCTGCATTTGAGGAATTTTGTACTGCGTATGCTCAATCACTTGGTAGTCCTCTTATTCAATATCCCTCCTCATCTATAGAAACATCGTATATAGAACAAGATAGATCATAAACTAGATTACAAGTAATTAGTTACCACCTCTTTTATTATATCAACATTCTTAGTTCTTTTTTTAAAAAAAATGACTCTGTAACATAAGTTCCAAATAGCATGTTCGTACAAAATATGTTAATAACCCAAGAGAGATGATCCTCGAAACCATCGACGGATGGTATACACTTGAAAAATACTGACGGCAATATAAAGTAAAGTTTCCACCAAGGAAGTTAATACCATTCGACGATGACTATTTTGATTCATAGAATAATGTGCCGATAAACGATTCATTTCAAATTGTTGTTTCTCACGGATATCATTCAATAATCGATTGAGAGTATGAATTTGTGTTCGAGTATTTTCTAAATCATTTAAATGTACCCCCTCCTTGAGTTGTTCTAATCTATTTTGTAACTTTGCCGATTCCGTAGCATTGAGAGTCTTCATTTCATTTTCCAATTCCTGTAATTCACGTTCACGTTGTTGATGAATCTTTTCAAACATTTCCTTTTCCTTCATTAAGGCAGCATGTCTTTCATATGTTCTTAAATGTCCTGTATCATCGGGTGGTCCAACCTCACTTGATTTACGTAGTTCCATTTGTGCTTCCAACTGTACGAAGGATGTGTTTTTTTTGAAAAATGTAGAATGATGATGATGATGATGATGATGAGAATGATCAAGATATACGAATCAATAAAGAAGGATTTGTGTATTTTTATTTATACATATATGTTCACCCCTTACCTGTCCATTTTCTGCCGTGACACAAAAGCGATACCAACCACTATCTGTAATATGAAACGTTTTCAAAAAAGCTTGACCTGATTTTAATTTTTGTGGTTTCATCAATGCAGCCTTTTGTTTTTCTTCCAATTTTCTTTTTTTCTTTTCTTCCTTTTCCTTGATTCGGGCTTCATATTTTTTACGACGTTCCTCCCGTTCTTTTTGCATATCTTCTTGTATGACTTTTCGTTCCTCAACACGTTTACGTCGTTCTTCTTCTTTTTGTTCAGATGTCAAGGACGCACGTCGTTCATTTTCCTTCCGTACTGTTTCCCGTTGTTCCGGTGACATTTGATCATCTTCCGTGACGAGTGAATGAATATCATCTGTATCCGATTCATGTTCATCGTGGTAGTATTGATCATCCATAAGACCCTCTTCATAATGATCATCCTCGTCTTCATCCCCATGTTCATGTTCATGACTCTGAGGATAATAATCGTCTGTTACATCTTCAAAATCAGCAAACATGTGTTCACGGAATAAACCGTTCGAGCTACCCCATTGATTCGTCCAACGTTGAAAGAGTTGATCCCAATGATGTGGATCATTGGCGCTATCAACAATTTTGTGTGCATTGGGGGGTGTCTTATCATCGATGGGTAGAAATGGCCCTTCGAAGAATAATGGTGCCTTAAAGGTATCACCCGTAGACATGAATAGAGATACCGTTGCGTATTCTCCTGGATGAAGAGTATCATATAAACACTCCATTGCCGCTTGTGGTATGATATGAGTTACAGGTATTGCCAAGATGGAAGATGATGTCCACATAACGAAAAGAAGACATGTAACAAGAGTCCATGGTGCGACTATACTTCTGTTCATTCTTGTGGATGTATGGGAGAAAGGGAGGGAGGGATATGATATATCTTGGACAATCAATCAAAGATCCTTTGTACAGCATAAATTTCTCCAGCACTCTGCCGTGTGACCATACAAATGCGACCAACTGTACAATCCTACAGCTGTACACTACACAGTCCCTAACCCTAACATGAACAGCAGATGAACTCATGAACCCTAGTTTGTCCTGCTCAGTGTATTGGCGTCTCTGTCTCTGTTGCATCCATGCATGGACCTCCCTTCCTATATGTATCGACCGACCGACTCTTTCTCTCTTGACCTCTATCCCTCTTTCATACTATATAAGAGTCTATTGTAATCTTTCATTCAAGTCTCATTACCAAACATGTCCACAAAGTCAAACAATAATCCACCGCTGATGATTCCACCTGAATTAAAAAAGATAACACAATACATTCGTCGTGCCGAAGAACTGGATCGTGATCGAACCTATCCAGAATCACGTTTAGTTGCTTACTACTTAAGACAATATGCCTGTCAGATTGGAATCAGTAGCATGAGCAGTAGTAGTGCGGGTTCTATACCAATGAAGGAATGTCTATCAAATATACTCAACACTTTGGAGGGAGAGAAAAAAGCCATGAGTAATTTTACTAAAAAAGAAGCACAATTTCTTTGTCGTGGTTTTGCTGATCGTGTTTTAGAGAAAGCGAATCAACAAGATTTAGCAGTTGTTGAATCTTTACGATCTACTCCGACTCCTACTCTTGTACTCGATTCTACCATGCAACAAGTTTTCAAAGATATTGCACAAGCTTTTTATGCAGCAGGGACTTTTTATGATATATTACAACAGTTTTATGATTCTTCTTCTTCTATAGCAACAACAGCAACAAACAATGAAAATGAAAATGAAGAAAGAAAAGAAGAAAATAAAAGAAGATTGTATTGTAAATATAAGGCAACGAATATACTCAAGGATTTAAAAGAAGGACGGATTCCTACTTCTACTACTACTAGCACGAGTCTATCCCAAGAGGATGATGGGGTGAGCCAAGAAAATAATACTTTGAGTCCAATGTATGTACAAGGAACAACATCTGTGGAAAATGATTTATTGAAGGAGTCTAGAGACTCTACTTTTACATCAAATATTTATATCCCCTCATCCACAATGTCGGCATCTGTATCTACATCTGCTTCACCACTTCCAACATCTCCAGATATGATGGATATACCATCCGTACCTTATCATAAACCAACAATAGTTGTTCCATCATCAGCTGCTACAACCACTCTCCCCCCTGTCATATCGTCTACAGGATGGACGTCATCCATGTCCATGGATTCTTCGATACCATTGATACCAGTTCCTGTTACGTTGACTTCGGATACTATAGTAACCTCGGAGACGGATGATAGTCTTCCCATAATTCCACGTACCAATCGTGGTTTTGAATCTCGCCGTTCAAGTATGGAAACATCTGGAGTTAGTTTCACAAGTAACAAGGGTAAACAACAACAACAACAACAAGTCGTTTCGAAAACACAAATTTCCGATGCACGTGAATTAACTCACTTTGCCATGGCTGCATTAGAAGCCAAAGATGTTGATCTTGCTGCAGAAAGATTACAAGGTGCATTGGAAGCTTTAGGACGACGATGATGTGAAGTTGATTAGTACAGAAATAAGACAAGGAAAGTATGTAATGCATGTAAATAACACAATGAGTCATTGCATTCAAGTATAAGTAATATACAAAGTACTTTAGATTGAAAATGTAGTTAGTATTTAGCTAGACCATGATGAAAGATGTTATTCTCTTTACCTTTTTTATAATAGTAATAATTCAGGTTGTTTCAAATACTTGGAGAAAACACTTAGAAATAAAGCCGCTGTGGCCTCATCGACGACTCTACGATCAGCACTCAAACGAGCCATCATAATTGTTTGTATCCTGGGTTTCTTTTGATCCTGGATATCCTTATCTTCATCAAACGGTGTAGGAACAACTGTTGGGACACCTCCGCCTACGGCTAGGATAGCTGCTTGTGGTGGATTGATAACGGCACTAAATTCCGATATACCAAACATACCTAAATTACTAATACAAAAGGTGCCCCCTTGATATTCTTCGGGTAATAATTTTCCCTCTCTTGCACGTGAGGCTAAATCTTTGACATGATTGGAAATATCTTGAATCCCCATCTTATCCGTTTGAAATAAAATAGGTGTAATCAAACCCGTAGGAGTAGCTACTGCGACACTTACATCCACGGAGGGATTGGTTATCAAAGCTACTGTTTTAGGATTGTATCGTGAATTGACTTCAGGTACATCCCGTAAGGCTAATGCACTACTACGAATGATGAAATCATTCACAGAAACTTTAACATCCAATGTCTTGGCTAAATGTTTACGCATGGATAAAACAGCATCCAGTGGTACTTCCATGGTAGTATAAAAATGGGGTACAGTAGACTTGGACTCCGTTAAACGCTTGGCGATAACCTTACGCATATTGTTATTGGCTACATCATGGAAGGATATGCCTGTGGGCAATTCTGGAGTTATAGTTGTAGATGCTGTCGCTGGAGATTCCGATGTTGAAAAAGTAGGAGCAGATTTAATTTCAGAGTTCGGAGGTACAGTAGCCACTGATGGTAAAGGGGTTGCTTCCACTGTAGGAGAGGAAGAAGATATGTTTGAAGAAGTGGAGGGAGCCGAATGAAGCAGAGATGGCAAGGATACTCCCTTTTTCATAGCCAAGACGACATCTTCTTTTGTAACTCTTCCCCCTTTTCCTGTACCAGGCAAGACAGTTGCATCAACACCTTTCGATTGAGTCATATGACGTGCAGCAGGAGACAAAACAAATTGTGCCGATACATCTCGATGAATAGAAACAGGTGATGTCTCCATTGAGACAGATGCAGGTAAAGCCTGAGAAGATGGAGTAGTAGGAGAAGATGATGGAGATGAACCCTCAGTATAAGTTTCAAAGGCTTGGACATCCTTAACATCATGCACTACAATACAAATTGGCGTTCCAACTTTTAAATCTCGTGCATCGTCTCCCTGTTTGAGAATCTTTGCAAGTACTCCCTCATCTTGAGTTTCGAAATCAACCGTAGCCTTGTCAGTTTCGATGGAGCAAAGAATATCTCCTGCAGAAAAGGATTGTCCTGGTTGAATCTTCCAAGAAGCAATTGTACCGACATCCATGGTAGGTGACAATGCAGGCATTGGAAAAAGCGAATGTGGTGGCAGCGATGTGGCCGATGAAGAAAAAGTAAAAGACGATGACGTTACAGATTTCCGAGTCCAACGATATGACCTTGAATAATTTGGATTTAAGTAGTAATGACTGTGTAAGGTTTGTCCGATCAGCGTATTGTAGGAACAGATTCGAGAGTATCTTCGAATGAGAGAATATGACGTGGATGATGATGAGGTTGCATTTTTGAATGGAGGACGAGAAGTTCTCAATGAATCGGGGAGATACTTCCCTACGAACCCACGCCTTAGAATTCTTTGACAGTTCATAGGGGACGTGACCCAATAAAATATAACAGAACTATTTGATATCTTGAGATACTGTTCAGTTCTATTAACAAAGAAACGGTGGTATCTGAAAAAAGAAATCTGAAAAAAGAAAAATCTTCCGAACAGAGAGCCGACTTGTGCGCAAATTCATATTATATACGCAAGCACGATAGATCCTTTTAATAAATTGTAAATTGTTTGCTTGAAAATTGAAAATAAAAAATATTCGCTTTTTTTTCCTTTTTTGACCGCATGCATCAGCAATCAGCAGTCAGCGCACCATGTAGCAGCACACAGTTTGCGTTGGAGCATTTGGAGCTAAAACGATAGGACGACCTTTACGGTACATATACCAATCGTCGAAGGAGTATTTATAAGGAGGAGATAACATGTCACGATCAGCATTATGGAGACAAGAAGCTGGAGTGGAAGATCGTGAACGCAGAAATCGTGAAATATTCGAAACTGCCTTACTGGAAGGGAAAAATCGTCCTTCGAAGGGTGTGATTCCGATGGTAATGAAAGAAGAAGATACCTTCAATTTACATCCCACCTTATTACGAAGTCTTTGTACCTCACAATACTTTCTTAAATTATGTCAAACAATCCATGATTGGAATGCTTTGGTTGATGCAATTTATTACGATGTTTCACATGTTGAACCTTTCATGATACAAGGATCGGGTACCGGTGCTGTGAAGGTACCCTCTCAAGCATTTTGTCTTCTCTTACGATTATTCACTTTACGTTGTTCAGAAAAACAGATGCATCTCATGTTAACACATGCAGACTCACCCTATATACGATGTATTGGATTTCTCTTTCTACGGTATGTCGCTGATCCGAATACACTGCTTTCTTGGTATAAACCTTATTTATTTGATGAAGAATCTGTACAAGTTGTATGTAGTAGTCATGCGAAGAGTTCGAAAGTTGCATCCACCATAGGATCCTTTGTCCGATCTTTACTTCAAAATATGGATTACTACGGAACTTTATTACCTAGACTTCCCATCAGTGTCGAGAAAAATATTAAAGATCATTTAGCCGTAGCAGATGGAATTGAGAGGAGAGCCTTACAACATTTGGGAAATCCTCAAGTTATGAGATATTTTCAAACTGTCGGTAATCGTGTCCAAGCCTTGTATCAGGACGACGAAAATCCTATAGCATGGTATGATGCAGTGATCGATCGTATTATCTTGGAAAAAATAACAGATATTTCGTCTCCTCCTTCAAGACCTACTTTTGTAGTTACTTTCAGTGGATATGGAAATACAGAAACAATATCGTTGGGTGAAATGGACTTACCACTCGACTCACCATTGGCTGTAGCAAATTACCAACGGACGGAGGAACGGTTTGGTGGTGAACGGCAAACAATACGAAAGGATGATTTTCATCATGGTGGATACAGACAAGAATCGTATCATACAGTAGATAAAGGTCATAAGCCTTATGCATCTCGCCCTATGAGTGTTAATGGAAGTTTAACCAGTGGAGGAAAATCATACAATATGCAACATGCTTATCGTCGAGATACTTCCCACGAAGAGAAAAAACGAGCAAGGGGTGAAAGTCCATCAGCAACACCGACTGCCTCCAATAATGACTCAAATAGTTCTGTTCCTATGCAAAGATCAGCTCAAGATATAGCTGTCATTGAGGAAAAGAAAAGAAAATTGCTAGCTCGTTATGGATAACTCAATATATTCTAAAGAATACACTACTAAATAAATAGTAAGTGCCATACAGAAATATGAATCGTCGACTGATTATTTTGGAAGTCGCGTAATCATCAATATTTATTTCTATCGAGAACTCTTCAAGGCTCCATGGGTTCTTTCATACAGGAGTTGTGCCTCTGTTGCTACAACTGGCGCTATAGTCGTATGCAAATACCAAAGATTACCCCATTTCTCTCTTTGATGCTGCTGGTCTTCCTCACAGTTGTCAATCAAAATATATTCATCCACATGATCTTTCAGTGCATCAACAGCCTCACGAATCTTAGTATCATACTCAATCATAACATCCGCGGGCACTTGTCTTGAACGTTTTGCATTTCTTTCCAGCGCTATTTGCAATGGAACGTGAACATGAAATAAAATTGTACGATATGAATCATTCAGAGTTGTAATGTTATTGTCGTGGATGTTTTTATTACTATTGGGATTATCCACCTTGATATCTTTGAACATGAGTTCTTTAGCTTGTTGTATTCGTAATTTTTGTCGATCTATATGTGTCCCGGTTCCATCAACAGCTATCAAGGGATGTCTATTACGCAATAGTGATTCATATCGTTCTTGAGTTCGATCGTTTGCCCAACGATATGCATCTGGATCTTTGTATAGTATCGAAGGATGTTCTGCGTCATATCTAGGGTGTTTCTTCATTTCTTCATCGAGGTCTACAAGGGAAATTTTAGCAAAGTCATAACGCCGCCGCAGACAAAATGTCTTACCAGATCCCGGTACACCCAAAGTAAATACTACTTGTCGACAGATATCAGAACTCTTTTTATCACCATGTGTTATGTACCAAGTACCTAGTGTTCTCTTGGAGACATGATGGGGATTGGTGAATAATTTCCTGGAAGAATGAGTTATGAACGTTTGTACGCATCGATGATTCATTTGAAAGAATGTAAGAAGTATAGAGGAAGATCATTCGGATCGATGTGATGATAATCGATAAGGTATTAAAAAATGAATGTGCTTCGCGGTGGTCCGTGGTCTAGTATGAGGATGAACGTAGAATTATGGTTAAAAGCGGCAGAAGTTAACCTTAACATTCGAGCGATTCCAGACGTCCGGATCTTTGTAAGGGAAGATTTGAAAAGGTGTCAGGGAGAACATTTGAAGCTTCGTGAACATTGAGAGAAGGGATTCAGAAGTACGTTAGGTGATCCAGTATTCAATCGTCCCTGGGTCGGTGAAGTTTGGAGGTCGTTCGTTCTTTTTTAAGTTAGTTTTATCATTAATTGAATAATACAAGCATCTATTATAGCTATTTGTGTTATTGTTGAGTGTTGAATTTTGCGCACTTCGTCAACTTCTCAAAACTCCTGATAATGTTGATATAAGATGAATACCGCTTCCTATTAGCTCCAATAGTAGTATCTGATCTTAGCAATCTTTAA
>Ga0169931_10010036_pt1 | contig 13528 bp, 16 predicted proteins | sample Kivu_15m_20L_FD_129675 | JGI IMG/M metagenome (GOLD analysis project Ga0169931, IMG submission 129675) | Freshwater microbial communities from Lake Kivu, Western Province, Rwanda to study Microbial Dark Matter (Phase II) - Kivu_15m_20L... | ecosystem: Environmental > Aquatic > Freshwater > Lake...
AACAGGCGCTGACGCCGTGATGATCGGTCGGGGTGGCCTGGGCCGGCCCTGGATCTTTTCACAGATCGATCGCTTCCTGGAGACCGGCGAGATGCCGCCATCGCCAGACCTCGGTCAACGCCTGGCCCTGCTGCGTGAGCATCTGCTCGACCACTACGCCTTTCATGGTGAGTTGCGCGGGGTGCGCACTGCCCGTAAACACGTCAGCTGGTACCTGCAGGACCAGTCTCAGGCCGAAATCTTCCTTCAGGATTTTTACCGGATCGAAACCGCTCAGGAGCAGCTCGATGCGCTCACCGTCTGGCTCGAGCAAGGAGATGCGCCATGAGTGCCCAGAACAGGATCGCCGATGTGATCGCAAGCAGCCTGGAGGCGTATTTTCGTGACCTCGAAGGTCAGCCCGCCTCGCAGGTCTACGAGATGGTGATCCAGGCCGTCGAGCGCCCGCTTCTCGAGGCGGTGATGCGCGAGGCGCAGGGCAATCAGCTTCGGGCGAGCGAGATCCTCGGCATCAATCGCAATACGCTGCGCAAGAAACTGACCGCACACGGACTGCTCGAGTCGGGCCGACAGGTCTGAATGGCGATTCCCCGTCTGCGCACTGCGCGGACGTCTTCCACGGAGAGTTCCCGATGCACACCGTCCGACAGGCGCTCTTGAGCGTCTCCGACAAGACCGGGCTGATCGAACTTGCCAGAGGCCTGCATGACCTGGGGGTTCGGCTGCTCTCGACGGGCGGCACCGCGCGGCTGCTCGCCGAGGCTGGGCTGCCGGTGATCGAGGTGTCCGAACACACCGGCTTTCCGGAGATGCTCGACGGTCGGGTCAAGACCTTGCACCCACGGATTCATGGCGGACTGCTGGCACGACGCGACCAGCCTCAGCACATGACTGCGCTTACCGAGCACGCCATCACGCCGATCGACCTGCTGGTCGTCAATCTCTATCCCTTCGAGGCAACGGTCGCCCGACCCGATTGCTCGCTGGAAGACGCGATCGAGAACATCGATATCGGCGGACCGGCGATGGTGCGCAGCGCCGCCAAGAACTGGCGCGATGTCGCGGTGCTCACCGATCCCGCGCAATATGGGGGTGCGCTGACCGAGCTGCGTGCAGCGGGCGGGCTGGGCGATGCGACCCGGTTTTCGCTCGCAGTGGCCGCCTTCAACCGCATCAGCAACTATGACGCTGCGATCAGTGACTGGCTGTCAGCGATCACCCCCAACGGCAGCCGCGCCCAGTTCCCCAACCAATCGAACGGCCGCTTCGTGAAACTGCAGGATCTGCGCTACGGTGAAAACCCGCATCAGCAGGCTGCGTTCTTCAGGGACCTTGACCCCGCGCCCGGTTCGCTCGTGACGGCCCGACAGTTGCACGGCAAGGAGCTCTCCTACAACAACATCGCCGATGCCGATGCGGCCTGGGAGTGTGTCAAGGCGTTTGATCGACCCGCCTGCGTGATCGTCAAGCACGCCAACCCCTGCGGCGTGGCGATTGGCGAGCGCCCGCTCGATTGCTACCGGAAGGCATTCAGCACCGACCCGACTTCGGCGTTTGGCGGGATCATCGCCTTCAACCGTACGCTCGATGGCGACGGGGCCGAAGCCGTGGCCAGGCAATTTGTCGAGGTGCTGATCGCGCCCGGCTTCAGTGACGAGGCCCTGCGGGTCCTGAAGGCAAAAGCCAATGTGCGCCTGCTCCACATCGACCTGCCGCCTGGCGGGGCCAGCGATCGACTGCAAGGTCTCAACGCGGTCGACGTGAAGCGGGTGGGTTCGGGGCTACTGATCCAGACCGCTGACAATCACGTCCTGCACGAGGACGAGTTGAAGGTGGTTACCCGGTCCAAACCCGACGCAGCCCAATTGCGCGATCTGATGTTCGCCTGGCAAGTGGCCAAATTCGTCAAGAGCAACGCGATCGTCTATTGCGGGGGCGGCGTGACGCTGGGCATCGGCGCCGGCCAGATGAGCCGCCTCGATTCGGCACGGATCGCATCGATCAAGGCCGAGGCGGCCGGGCTCTCGCTCAAGGGCTCGGTGGTCGCATCGGACGCGTTTTTCCCGTTCCGGGATGGGCTCGATGTGCTGGCGCAGGCCGGGGCCTCCGCTGTGATTCAGCCGGGCGGTTCAGTGCGTGATGAGGAGGTGATCGCCGCAGCCGACGAACATGGCATCGCGATGGTGTTCACGGGCGTGCGTCACTTTCGGCATTGAGCGGCCGGGACCTGGGCTTCATTCGGCAGCGATCGCTCGACATGCGCATCCTTGGGGTCGATCCAGGCTTGAGACGGACGGGTTTTGGCGTGATCGACGTTGAGGGCACACAGGCGAGCTATGTGTCGAGCGGCGTGATCCGCATTCCCGATGGGGCGCTCGCCGACCGGCTACGCGTCATTCACGACGGACTGACCGAAGTGGTGGCGGGCACCCGGCCTGACCTAGCCTCGGTCGAGATCGTATTCGTGAACGTCAACCCGCAGGCGACGCTTGCGCTCGGGCACGCGCGAGGTGCAGCGCTCACCACGCTGGCCATCCTCGGGGTCCCAGTACACGAGTACACGGCGCTGCAGGTCAAGCAGTCCGTGGTGGGTTATGGACGCGCGAGCAAGGAGCAGATTCAGGCCATGGTCACGCGATTGCTGAGGCTGCCGGGCGAGCCCTCGGCCGATGCCGCCGATGCCCTCGCCTGCGCGATCTGCCATGCGCACGCTGCGCGCCTTGCGAGCGAACTGGGCCGAAGCGGCGCACTCGAGCGGGTGGCGCGAAGCGGCGCCCGATCCCGACGCGGTCGCCTGCGGTAACATCTCAACATGATTGGACGTCTGAGCGGCATCCTGCTTGAAAAATCCCCCCCTTCGGTGCTGATCGACGTTGGGGGTGTGGGCTATGAGGTCGACGTGCCGATGAGCACTTTCTACGACCTCCCTCAGATCGGCGCGCGGGTGATCCTGCTCACGACCTTCATCGTCAGAGAGGATGCGCAATCCCTCTACGGCTTTCTCACAGGCGCCGAACGCGACACCTTTGCCCAGCTGATCCGTATTTCCGGGGTGGGTGCCCGCACGGCGCTTGCCGTGCTCTCAGGCATGTCGGTGGGGGAACTCGCGTCCGCGATCGCGAGCCAGGAGCCGGCGCGCCTGGTCAGGGTGCCGGGGATCGGGCGAAAGACAGCCGAGCGGCTGCTGCTCGAGCTCAAGGGCAAGCTCGGTCCGGCATCCGAGTCCCCCGCAGAAAGCGCAGCGCCCATGGATCACGCGTCCGAGGACGTGCTGCGCGCGCTGGTCTCGCTGGGCTACTCCGATCGGGAGGCGGGCGCCGCAGTGCGGAAACTTCCGCCCGGTCTGGCGGTGGCCGATGGCATCCGCCAAGCGCTCAAGCTTCTCGCCAAGGCCTGAGCCATGATCGAACACGATCGGCTCGTTTCCGGCAGCTCGGGACCACCCGCCGAGGAGGTGGTCGAGCGGGCGCTGCGGCCGCGTACGCTTGCGGATTACGTGGGCCAGCGCAAGATCCGCGAACAACTTGAGATCTTCATTGCGGCCGCACGTGGCCGTGGCGAGCCCCTCGACCATCTTCTGCTCTTCGGCCCTCCGGGCCTGGGCAAGACCACGCTCGCTCACATCATCGCGGCAGAAATGGGTGTGAAGCTGCGTCAGACATCGGGCCCGGTGATCGAAAAGCCAGGCGATCTGGCCGCACTGCTCACCAGCCTGGAGCGCAACGATGTGCTGTTCATCGACGAAATCCACCGGCTGTCTGCAGTCGTCGAGGAAATTCTCTACCCCGCGCTCGAGGATTATCAGATCGACATCATGATCGGCGAAGGTCCGGCCGCACGCTCGATCAAGCTCGATCTTCAGCCCTTCACGCTGGTAGGCGCGACCACCCGGGCGGGGATGCTCACCAACCCCTTGCGAGACCGCTTTGGCATCGTGTCGCGGCTCGAGTTCTACGAAGTCGACGAGCTCACCCGCATCGTCACGCGTTCGGCGCAGCTTCTGGGCGCGACGATTTCAGAGGACGGCTCAGTGGAGATCGCCCGCCGTTCACGTGGGACGCCTCGGATCGCCAACCGGCTGCTGCGGCGCGTCCGGGACTACGCCGAGGTCAAGGCCGCCGGTCACATTGACCGCGCGGTAGCCGACGCCGCGCTCAGAATGCTCGACGTCGATCCGAGCGGATTCGATCTGATGGATCGAAAGCTTCTGCTCGCCATGATCGAACGATTCGGTGGCGGGCCGGTCGGACTCGACAATATTGCCGCCGCCATTGGCGAGGAGCGTGACACCATCGAGGACGTTCTCGAGCCCTATCTGATCCAGCAGGGCTTCATCCAGCGCACGCCCCGGGGCCGCATCGCCACGCGCCAGGCCTGGCAGCACTTCGGGCTGAGCCTGCCAGCCGGCAGCACCTCTGAACTGTGGGATGCCCAAAGTGAGTGAGGACTTTTTGTTTCGCCTGCAGCAGGCCACTCCGAGGCTGTGGGTGACGCCTACGCTCATCGCCATCAACCTGCTCGTATGGGTGGCCATGATGGCCGAGGGGCTGAGCCCGCTTGCGCCTTTGGGCTCCGAGTTGCTCGCCTGGGGCGGGAATCGCCTGCAGGAGACCCGAGGCGAGCCCTGGCGGCTCATGAGCGCGACCGTGCTCCATGCCGGCGTGGTGCATCTGACTTTCAACATGTGGGCGCTTTGGGATGTCGGCCGCGTCGCCGAGCGCTTCTACGGCAATATCCAGTTCCTGATGATCTACCTGCTCGCGGGCCTTTTCGGCTCCTTGGCAAGCCTCTTTTTCGCGGCTCGGGTTGCGGTCTCGGTCGGGGCCTCCGGCGCGATTTTCGGCGTGATCGGCGCGCTGCTGGCCGCACTCGCTGGACAGGGAGGCCGACTCCCGCCAGCGCTCGCCGCTTCGCTCTGGCGATCGCTGCTGCTTTTCGTCGGCATCTCACTTTTTCTGGGATTCACCTCGGGTGTCGTCGATAACGCCGCACATCTGGGCGGACTCGCGGCAGGATTCATGTTGGCCACGATCCTCGCTGAACGATTCGACTGGAGCGCCTATCGGCGACAGGGCCTGTGGCGGGCCCTGCTCGCGCTCGTGTCTGCTGGACTGGTCGCTCGGGGTATCTGGAGCTTGCTCTGAGCGCCAGATCGGTCATCGGTACCCAATCGGTCGGTTCGGGGAAGCTCGTCCACCGACAGCAGTTCAGGGTCTACTTCGAGGATACCGATGCGGGTGGTATCGTCTATCACGCAAGCTGGTTGCGGTTTTTCGAACGGGCGCGAACTGACTGGCTGCGTGGCCTGGGCATCTCACAAGGCGAATTCGCCCGGAGCCAGGGCTTGGGTTTCGTGGTGCGCGCGCTTGGAATCGATTATCTTCGGCCTGCCCGGCTGGATGATCTTATTCGTACCGAACTCGAGGTGCTCGAGGTACGCGGGGCATCGCTGCATCTCTTGCAGCGGGCCTTCACTGAAGGCACGGATGATCGACTGGTCGACGCGAAGGTACGGATCGCGGCGATCGAGATCGGAACAGGACGACCCACCGCCTTGCCAGGAGCGCTGACCGATCGTTTGAGGACAGCCGTCACGTTTTTCAGGGAGCTTCGCAACGATGCAGCATGACATGTCGATCGTCTCACTGATCCAGCAGGCGAGCCTGCTGGTTCAGTTCGTAATGGCGCTACTGGTGGTGATCTCGGTCGGATCCTGGACGGTCATCTTCCGGAAGATCTTCATGCTGCGTGCGGCGCGCCGAGCCACCGAGCGGTTCGAGACTGACTTCTGGGGCAGCCGCGACCTTGGCACCCTGTTCCAGAGTGTGCAGGACAAGCAGAAGGATCACGGCTCACTCGCCCGTATCTTCGAGTCGGGAATGGGCGAGTTCCTCAAGGCGCGACAGCAAAAACCCGGCGATATCGCGGCCATGGTAGACGGCTCACGCCGAGCCATGCGGGCAGCGTACCAGCGGGAAATGGACGCGCTCGAATCGAGCGTGCCGTTTCTCGCCACTGCAGGGTCGGTCAGCCCCTATATCGGGCTATTTGGCACGGTCTGGGGCATCATGAATTCCTTCCGGGGTCTGGCCAATGTTCAGCAGGCCACGCTCGCTGCGGTCGCTCCAGGCATTGCCGAAGCGCTGATCGCGACCGCGATCGGCCTGTTCGCTGCAATCCCTGCATTTGTCGCCTACAACCGCTTCTCGGCCGACCTCGATCGTCTTTCGAGCCGGTTCGATACCTTTATCGAGGAATTCTCCAACATCCTTCAGCGCCGCGCGCGCTGACTCGATTCGGAAACGAGATGCCTTCGCAACCCTCAGGCGGACGTGGCGCCAGGCGCCGCAGACCGGTCAGTGAAATCAACGTCGTGCCCTACATCGACGTGATGCTGGTGCTTCTGGTGATCTTCATGGTCACTGCGCCCATGCTGCCACCCGGCGTCATTGACCTCCCCAGCACAGGCCGTTCCAACACACGCCCCGAGGCCTTCGTCGAAGTGCTGGTCGCAGCCAATGGCGAACTCAAGGTCAGGAGTCGCAATCAGGGCGAGTCCCTCGAACGGACCGTGGGTCTGGCTGATCTCAGGGATGCGATCAGCTCGGTTGCCGGAGACAATCTGCCTGTGGTGATCAGCGGCGACAGACAGGTACGTTACGAGGCAATCATCGAGGTGATGGATCAGTTGCAGAAGATGAACGTGGGACGGGTCGGGCTGATGGTGAGACCCACTGGTGAGCCGGGTGGCGCAGGCAAATGATCGATGAATCTGATAGCCGGCAGGCGAGTAAGCCAAGTCCGGATCTGGCGCGTATTTCCGCAGGCGAACGTGGTTCAAAAGCGCCGCCCGCCAAGACTCGAAACACCGGCCTTTCTCTGGCGCTTGCGATCGCAATTCACGGTGCGCTCATCTTTTTCCTGGTGGTCGGCGTCCAATGGAAGAGTTCCGAGCCAGCAGCCGTGAGCGCCGAGCTCTGGGTCCCGCCGCCCGAGCCGACACCGGTCAAGCCGCCCGAACCGCCTCCAAAGCCGGAGCCACCGCCACCGCCCCCTCCCCCTCCCCCTCCCCCTCCCCCGCCTCCGGTCGAGGTACCGCCCGAAGTCAAACCCGACATAGCGATCGAGGAGGAGCGAAAACGCAAGGCCGAGGAAGAGGCCAGGCAGCGCGAAGAGGAGCAGCGACGCCTGAAGGCGGAAGCCGACAGACGTCGGCAGGCCGACGAGCAGAAGCGACGCAAGGCCGAGGAGGAAAAGGCCAAGCTCGCTGCCGAGGAAGACCGCAAGCGCAAGGCCGAGGAAGAGCGCAAGCGCAAGGCCGAGGCCGATCAGAAACTCGCCGAACAAAAGGCTGCAGCGCAAAAAGCCGCTGCCGAGAAGGCAGCCGCCGAAAAAGCCGCCGCGGAGAAAAAACGCAAGGAGGATGAGGCGCGCAAGCTTGCGGAACAGAAGAAGCGAGAGGCGGACCAGAGGCGCCGTGAGCAGGAGGCTCAGTTGCAGAGCCTGCTCCAGCAGGCGGGTGGGTCCAATTCAGGTACTGCGAGCGCCGGAAGCGGTGCTGCGGACGCAGCGTGGGCGGACGAAATCGTTGTGCTGATACGTGCCAACATCACCGGCTATGCAGAAGGCGACAATCCTCGGGCCGAATTCATTGTCCGGTTCGGGCCCAGCACACCTACCGCTGCAGGTGGAAAGCAGCGAGACTGCAGCTTTATCGTCAGCTCGGTTCGTCTCAGGCAAAGCAGCACCAAACCCGCCTGGGACAATGCGGCCGAGCGCGGACTGCTCAAAAGCAACCCCTGGCCTCGCAAGCCTGACGGAACCTGTCCAAGCGGCGAGGTATCGATCCGCATTTCCCGCCAGTAGTCGCGAACCGAGACGCAAGTTGCCTTCCCGCAACACTACGATGGGTAATTTGAAATTCCTGCGCTTATAATGCAAGGTTGTTCGGATTCAGAACGGTTTCTACCGTTGGAACCCCAATTATGAGCTTTGCCAGTCTGGCTGGAGGGTTCTCGGCCACGAGAGCTCTCAAGGTCGCATCGATGCTGTTCTACCTGCTTGCGGGTGGGGCGTTTGCGCAGATGCGAATCGATGTGACAGGCGTGGGTGCAGCCCTCACGCCGATCACCGTCGGCGATTTTCAGCAGCAGGATCCGAGGCTCAAACAGCAGGTCGCACAGATCATCCGCTCAAATCTGGCGGGCAGCGGGCTGTTTCGCCTGATCGATTCCGGCGGTCTTCCTCTCGCAGGGCCGGGTCCGGTTGATCATGTCGCGCTTCGCAGCCTCGGCGCAGATTGGGCTATAGGCGGCGCGGCCATTCGATTTGCCAACGGGCAGGTCGACATTCGTTATCGGCTGACCGATGCGGTGCGCCGTCAGGAAATCGTCGACGGAAAGGTCACTGTCGAATCGGACGCTGACCTGCGCCTGGGGGCTCACAAGGTATCCGATCTCATCTACGAGCGCATCACAGGCAACAAGGGCATTTTCGCCACCCGCATCGCTTTCGTGACCAAGCAGGGCGACCGGTACCGGCTGATCGTGTCCGACTGGGATGGGGGCAGCCCGACCGTCATCCTCACCTCGCTCGAGCCGATCATCTCGCCCTCTTGGTCCCCCGATGGCACCCGGCTCGCCTATGTGTCGTTCGAGGACCGCAAGCCTGTGGTGTACGTTCAGATGCTCGAGGATGGCAGGAGAATCGCAGTCGCCAATTTCCGGGGCAGCAACAGCGCACCAACCTGGTCCCCTGACGGCAGCACGCTCGCTGTGGCCTTGACGCGAGACGGTCTGTCTCAGATTTACCTGATTCCTTCGATGGGCGGCAGGCAGCCCTCACGGCTCACGTCCTCGTCCGCAATCGACACCGAGCCCGTCTACTCGCCCGACGGGCGATTCATTTATTTCACCTCAGACCGCGGCGGATCCCCTCAGATCTACCGAGTGGAGGCCCAGGGCGGAACGGTCAGCCGAGTCACCTTTGGCTCACCCTACAACGTGAGCCCGCGCATCAGCCCGGACGGTCGGCTGCTCGCCTATGTGTCGCGCCGCGAGGGCAGGTACCTCGTCGTCGTCCGCGACCTTGCGATCAACTCTGACCGTATTCTGTCTGACGGCGGCTCGGAGGAGTCGCCCAGCTTTGCGCCCAACAGCCGATGGGTGATGTATGCCACCCGTTCCAAGGGGCGGGATTCTCTGGTTGCAGCAACGGTGGATGGCCGCCAGAAACTCCGCCTCAGTTCGTCCGCGGCCGACATTAGGGAGCCCACCTGGGGTCCCCTGCAGCGTTGAACGAACGTCGTGCCTGATCCGGCCCTCCGCGCATCCGCGTTTTTCCCTGACATGTCCGCCACTTTCTCTACCACTCCTCTGGAGGTTCAATGAAATCCCTGATACGCAGCGTCGTCGCAGTTTCCCTAGCCGCGGTGCTTGCAGCCTGTTCAACGGCCCCGCTTGACGAAGACAAGGGCGCCGAGGTCCAGGCCCGATCTGAATCCGCCTCGAGCTCTGGTGCAGCCGAGTCGGCCGGTCTTGCTGGCCGGAGCGCTGCGGCCTCGGAGACCGAGTCCTCGCGGCCGGATCCCCTGAGCGATCCGGCGAGCCCGCTGGCCAAGCGAAGCATCTACTTCGATTTCGACAGCTTCGTCATCAAGGACGAGTATCGACCCGTACTTGAAGCCCACGCAGCCTACCTGCTCGCCAACCCCTCAAGGCGCATCGTGATTCAGGGCAACACCGACGAGCGGGGCAGCCGTGAGTACAACATCGCCCTTGGACAAAAGCGCGCCGAAGCTGTGCGCCGTGCGCTCAGCACGTTGGGGGTGCCCGAAGCCCAGGCCGAGGCGGTCAGCTTCGGTGAAGAGCGGCCGAAATCCACCGGTACCGATGAGGCCTCGCTCGCTGAAAATCGTCGCGCCGACATCGCATACTGATGACATAATACGGGGGACAGAATCATGCGTATAGCCCAGTTTGTCGGTGTAATCGCCTTGGGCAGCGCCGCGCTTCTGAGCCCCCTGTCAGTACCTGCGCAACTGTTCGGAGAATCCCAAGAGACCCGTGCGCTCCGTGCCCAGGCTGCGCAGATCAGCGACTTCCAGGCGCGCATCGATGCCTTGGGCACCCGCATCGATCGGATCGAGGCCGCGATTCGCGGCCAGCTCGAGTTGCAGCTGCGCGTCGATCAGCTGATGCAGGAGCTTGCACGCCTGCGGGGATTGTTGGAGGAGCAGGCAAACGAGCTCGCCAACACACAGCGCAAGCAAATCGAAATCCAAAGCTCGATCGAGGCGCGTCTGCAGCGTCTCGAACCGGTCGCCGTAGAGATCAATGGCCGTTCCGTCAAAGTCGACCCGGCGGAGCGGCGTCGCTTCGAGGCGGCCTCCGCGCTGTTCGACGCCAAGGAGTATCGAACCGCGCAGATTACGTTGGCGGGCTTCATCACCGACTTTCCGGATAGCCCTTACCTCGCCCAGGCCTTCTTCGAGCTCGGGATCAGCCAGTATTTTCTGAAGGATTTCAAATCCTGCTCGGAAAATCTTTTGACGCTGCTCTCGCGCTTCCCCGAGAGTCCAAAGATGCCGGAGGCACTGTTGACGCTGGCCTCCGCACAGACCGAGTTGAACGACCGGAGGGCCGCGCGTCGCACACTCGAATTGCTCCTATCGCGGTTTCCTGACTCGGCCGTATCGGGCGTAGCTCGGGAACGGCTCCAGGGGCTTCCCCCTGCCCCGACCGGGCGCTGAAGCAACGCACAGGCCCGAATGCAGGGCCTCCATGACGGAGGATCAGCACGATGCGTATCAATCGGGTCAAACGGCTATGGGCCGAAGGCAAGGCAGCGCTTGGAGGTTTCCTCTCGATACCCAGCGGGTTTTCGGCCGAGGTCATGGCGCACACTGGGCTGGATTGGATCTGCATTGACATGCAACACGGCTGCGTCGACTACAGCGATGCGGTCGGCATGTTGACCGCGATCTCAACTTCTGACGCGACGCCCTTCGTGAGAGTCCCTTGGAACGAACCCTCGATGATCATGAAGGTGCTCGATGCCGGCGCATATGGCGTCATCGTGCCGATGGTCAACAATCGTGCCGAAGCTGAGCGCGCGGTGGCGGCCTGCCGCTACCCGCCGCAAGGCATCCGGAGCATGGGGCCCAACCGGGTGCTTCTCTACGCCGGCAGCGACTACCAGCCCAACGCCAACAAGGAAGTCATCTGCGCAGTCATGATCGAAACGGCCGACGGTATTGCGAATATGGACGAGATCGCATCGACACCTGGTGTCGATGCGGTCTACATCGGACCCACCGACCTGGCGCTCGCCATGGGCATTCCTCCCAGGATGGACAATACCGATCCTCAACACGCCGAGATGGTGGCCCGCATCCTCGCCGCCTGCCAGCGCCACGGCGTGGTGGCAGGCATCCACACCGGGGGCTCGGCTTTCTCGCAGCGCTGTCTTGACCAGGGATTCAAGATGGTCATGCTCGCCTCGGACAGGGTCGCCATGTCGACACAGGTCAAGTCGGAAATCGGCCGCATCAACGGATGGCAGCCGGGGGCCTGATGCATGGCTCAAAACTCGCGCGCTGGAGTCGTCGCGCGCGAGCGCTCATAGCATTGACAAAACTAAAATCTGATTTTAGTTTTGTCAGATGTATCACAATCGATTGCTCGCAGCGACGCTGCAACATGCCGTAGGCTCATTTCCCGCGGTCCTTGTGACGGGTCCCCGGCAGTCCGGAAAGACGACTTTCCTGCGCCACCAGCTTGGCGAGTCAGCCGACTATGTGAGCTTCGATGATCCTCTCGAACAGGAATTTGCTCGGATCGATCCTTCGGGTTTTTTATCCCGATTTGGTCTGCGCCCGGTCATCCTGGACGAAATCCAGTACGTCCCGGACCTGATGCCTCATCTCAAGCTGCGAATCGATGCGTCACCCGACCGTCTGGGTAGGTGGATTCTGACCGGTTCACAGCAATTTGCACTCATGCATGGGGTCAGTGAGTCCCTGGCAGGACGCGTCGCCATCCTCGAACTCCCCCCTTTCTCGCATCTTGAGTTGGCCGGACGCTCGCTAGAGGCATCGATCTGGGACGGGGGCTATCCCATCCCAGCGCTTCACCCGGAGCGACGCGCCCTCTGGCTGAACAGCTACCTCGCCACCTACATCGAACGAGACGTCAGACAGCTCCGAAGCATTTCGGACCTGCGCGCGTTCACCCAATTTGTCTCACTGTGCGCGGCTCACCATGCTCAGACGTTTAGCGCAGCGGGACTCTCGCGCCAAGTTGGCGTTACGCTGCCCACCATCCAAGCGTGGTCGGGCGTACTCGAAGCCTCCTATGTTGCCGTCCTTTTGAAGCCCTGGTTTCGCAACTACGGAAAGCGGGTGGTTAAGTCGCCCAAGCTCTACTTCCTCGACCCAGCGCTGGTCTGCATGCTCACGCGGCAGCCGGATGCTGCCTCGGCCCTTTCCGGCTCCCTGGGCGGAGCCCTCTTCGAGGGCTGGGTCATCACCGAGGCAATCAAGGCGTTCATGGCGCGGGGCTTGAAGCCCGACCTCCATTTTTGGCGCTCGCATGATGGGCTCGAACTCGATCTGCTGATCTCGGCCGCAGGAATACAGGTCCCGGTGGAGATCAAACTCTCTGCCAGCCCATCGGCAGGACATCTCGCGCCTATCGAAAAATGGATCGCGCTTGCGGGCGGGGACAGCGCCCCCCAGGGGTTGCTGGTATGCAGGACAGAGCGCGAGCGCCATATGCCTGGGGGTCACCTCGCGCTCCCATGGCAGCGCTTTCCCGCCTGGATCGCTGACTTGCTGGACGGGGCACGTCCAGTCGGCTGACCCAGAGCGCCTCGTTGCTCACCCAGTGCCTGGCTGATCAAGGAGCAGCGCTCTGAATCGGGCTGCCGCCTGGGTGCGCCGATCAGGGATTGACGCAAGCGCGATGGCGACCGCGAGGAGCGACGATTGCTGCTGCGATCACTGACATGGCGATTTGCAGTCCGACGATGCGATCTGCAATGTTCGAGGCCATGGCCTCGATCGTCCTCGGAGAACACTTGGCGGGTGAGCAATTCAAACCGCCAATCGGTTCAACGGGTTACTCCCGCAGTCTGACGCCAGGACGCCGCCCCTACCGTACCCGCGATGGCTATCTATGCGCCATGATCTACAACGATCGGCAATGGCGGGCGTTCTTCAGGGCGCTCGGGGAGCCGGACCGAATGGAGCGGGACGCCCGGTTCGCCTCTCAAGGTGCCCGGCTCGAGCATATCGACGAGGTCTATGGCTACCTCGCCAACACGCTGATGACCCGCACAACTCATGAGTGGCTCGAGATCTTCGAGGCGGCGGACCTTCCCGTTGCGCCGCTCAACGACATTGATGACCTGATGGAAGACCCCCACCTGCAGCAGGTGGGTTTGTTGCGCCCCGTGCAGCACCCGAGCGAAGGCGAAATCCTTTCGATCGGCAACCCGACCGAGTGATCTGAAACACCGCCTAGCGTAT
>Ga0169931_10010037_pt1 | contig 13528 bp, 13 predicted proteins | sample Kivu_15m_20L_FD_129675 | JGI IMG/M metagenome (GOLD analysis project Ga0169931, IMG submission 129675) | Freshwater microbial communities from Lake Kivu, Western Province, Rwanda to study Microbial Dark Matter (Phase II) - Kivu_15m_20L... | ecosystem: Environmental > Aquatic > Freshwater > Lake...
GGAGGGCACCGTGCCCGAGCGCCGACGTTTCTGCTAGGCGGGTAGGCCATGACCGCTATCGTGACTGATGAGCTCCAGCCGCAAATGCCTTACGGGCCGCGATTTATAATGCGGTAGCCCTGCTGCCAAATCAGATAGGTTGCACAGCAATCTATGGGATAGTCTGAATCCAGACAGAGGTCAGTTACCTTCCGATATACGGGGATCGAGGCATGGATCGCACAGAGGTTGAGGCCCATATTCGCTCAGGCGGCGCAGCCGGCCTGATGACGCAAGCTGCTGCATTATCAAAGAAAGATCGTAATCAGGTGTATCGGATAGGGGTACGCGTGATCGCTTTCGGGAAGTGGCCTCAGTCCTACCTGGAGGACATGATTCAGCTCGGGGATGCCACGATTCGCGAGGCCCTAGAGGACGGTGAGCACGACGACGCCAACATCATGATGTTCAACATGGCTTCAAACCTCTGCGACTGCTGGCGAGATCCCTACGTGCGTGAACGCCGGCACTTTGAGCGTGGCCTCGCCTATGCCGACGGCGCGCTGGATCTGCGCATTCGCCTCCAGAAACCCGCGGAGAAGCTGGCAATGGCGCATTGGGCACGCGGGAAGCATCTTCTATCTCTCAGCCGACCTGCCGAGGCGGTTGCGGCCTTCAAGGCCAGTGTTGAGAGCGTCCGCAAGCGAACGCAGGCTGCCGAAAACCGGGATGCAGAGATTGGCTACGTTGGATTTCTCGCACTGGCAGAAGCGTTGAACGGACAGCAGGCCGACGCCATGGGACGCTACCGGGGCGCTATTGCAGCACTGCAAAAACTGGGGACTGAGAGCGCCGCACAGAAGGATGGCTCCGACCTTTTCATCGATCAGCTTGAAGCAACTCGAGAGATATTGAAGTTGTAAGCGCCGGGAATCAGGATCGCGACTTCGGGTACCATCGATCCATAGCGCGGCGTTGCAACTCCTCGCGATCTGCCCCAGACGCTTTGCTCCATTTCTCAGCCGACGCGCATACGCGCAGTAAGAAATCGATCAGCGTAATGTGACGGCGCAGAATGCGCTGGTAGCGATGCGGGATCAGCGGGTTGAAGACACCCACTGCGGAGAAAAGCTGGCGCGGATTCTTTTTCACCCAAAGCCAACTGCCGAGTTCAAGCGCAAGAGGAAGAAACACGCTGCCCTCTGGTCGCTCGGCCTTGAAGCGATCGTGCATGTAGTCCCAAAGATCACCGTGCGTCGTGTACGTCACCGACTGTGGCTCGACGCGATAGACGTGATTCGGATACGTGCGATCGAGAAGGTCGGCTACGGCAAACATCTCAGGCAGGTCCGGGAATGGCTGCCTTGATTTCGCGTAGGGAAACCAAAGTCGATCGACCGTTCCGAATCCCGAATGAATATCAAGTGCGACGCTGACGCGCGCCGGGAACACAACTTCTCGCACGAGATTGCAGAGTGTCCGAGCTTCGAGCTCCATACCGGCGAATCCCTGCTCACTGGCACCGCGATACCAAGGCAGCAAGGGCGAAATGCGGTGACCACCAAGAAGGGGGACGCGCGGGCGGACCGCTGCATCCACAGGCGCGTTTCGCATCAGGTCAACACCGTTACCGTTGGAGCGACGCCTGAGCATCATTCCAACGGGATTCACCAGCGGCATCACAACGAGGCGCACACGCTTGAGAAGGTCGTGAATGGACGAGTCCCATTCAAGAAGCGTCTCAAGTGTCTTTAGCCATGAAATGAGGACACGGGTACCGATGCGCTCGAGTCCGTGCACCCCTCCGAAGAGAGCAAACACCGGAACTTCCGGGTCACTCGGACCAAACGAGTAGCAATAGAGAGGAAACTCTGCGCCGCGATGGAGCACCCGGTCAAGAATGCGGATCTGTCCGTGCTTTGATAGCGACTGGGCGAGTCGTTCGAGTTCGAAGAGTTCCGGGAGCTTTTTGGGGACGACAAAAAGCTCCATCAGCGATCAAGCCATCTGTACGTATTGTGAAGTGATCGTCGCGTGTGCCGCCTGCGCCAGGCCCTTGCGATCAAGTTGCGGCGATGCGGGGATCTTCTCAAGAATCGTCGCGCGCACCGACACCTTTCTTACGAACATCAACGACCAGAAGTGAGGAAGGAAATCCATATCCCCGTACCAGAAAACCTTACGACCGGATTCCAGATCGACCGGCGTTCCGTCAATATCGAGGTAGTTGAGGCAAATCGGCTGCACCGCAACTCCAGCGGCAATTGCCGCGTCAAACAACGACACTTTGAATGGTAGCACGGCGGCGCCCGTTGACGTCGTTCCTTCTGGAAAAACACATACGCTGAGTCCGCCGCGCAACTCCTCGGCAAGTCGCTCAACTTCGTTGGCGATGTCGCTCCGGTTGCGGCGTTCAACGAAATGACACCCGGCAAGCTTGCAGAGTGTTCCAAGAAACCCGCTGTCACGCACCTCGACCGAGGTCACGAAAACCGTTGGATGAAGGCTGGCGATAATCAGCACGTCGATCCACGACAGGTGATTTGAAACGATAAACGCGGGACGCCCTGCGAGACGCGCGCCGAGGTCAGCATTGATGGAGATGTGAAACCCCATGGTACGCAGCGCAAGGCCCGAGAGGACCATTAAGATCTTCAATCGCAGCCTTTGGGACTGGCGCGATGATCGCAACACGAGAAGGGTTGCACCGGCGACGATAACCCAAAGAAGAATCAGGGCACCAACCAGCGCAAAGCGCACCGGACCTTGCAGAGAACGCATCACTGGAGAAACTTCCTCTCATAAGCTTTGGACACGGAGCTCATGTCTAGCAGAGTGAAGAAATCCGTGCAGTTGAAGTCGCGATCGACGGCTGGTTCGCCGCAGACTTTGGCGCCAGCCTTGATGTAGGAGCGCAGCAAAGTTGGGATCAGGGAAGCGGCAGGAGCGGAGCCCTGCTGCGAAACCGGATGAGAGTCGATTCCTGCGATGATCGCCTGCGTGACGGCATCGACACGGTACTTGCCAACCGTAGGGACCCAGATCTGGTCACTGATGGCGCCCTGACTCGACAGTTCGCGATAGGTCGCGAGAATTTCGTCGGTCGCCAGGGTCTTCACGCTCCCCATGCCGAAAAGATAGTCCGCACCGGTCTGCTGCACATATTGAACGAGCCCTCGCCAGAGCAGGCTGATGACGACGCCGTTGCGGAAATCCCGGGCGATGCACGCGCGCGACAGCTCGACCTTGATGCCGGGCAGAGCCACGACGGCAGAGATGTCGAACTCGCTCGCCGAGTAAAACTCGCTGCCGCGGGTAGACGGAATCATCCGGTAGGTGCCCACGATGCGTCGGGACTTGTCGTCGACGATGACAAGGTGGTCGGCAAAGGAATCGTAACGATCTTTATCGATGCCAAACGGGAACTTCTTATTTTTGTACTCGCGGTGGAAAACGTCGTAGCGAAGCCGGAGGACCTGCAGCAGTTCGCGACGACTTGTCACGGTCTTAACCGTATACCCGCCCCGCGAAAAATTGATGGCGGCGTGTGGGGTTGGTCGGAAAACCAGATTGTTGGAATAGGCCAGTGCAAGGGTGCTGGGCATACGGTTGTCTCCCCGTTGGATGTCCAAGGCGCGGTTGAAACTGGCATCGCCTGAACAACGTTACGCAGGGCTGATGAACCCTGCGTTAAGCGGGCGTGAATTATCAGTTGGAATGGGCAGTTGGACCGTATCGGCAGATGAGCGCCGGGGTGGTGTTGGTGTTCAGGGAGCCGATTCTTGCCTGGAATTGATGCACCCAGGGGTCTGTCCGGAGAGCGGGCAAGTCACGAAAGATGTTCCTAATCAGGGAGTTAACACTAAAGGCTCCATGGCATGTGGATTGCTTTAAGGAACTCGTGGTTGTTGCTGTGGATGGTTTGTGGTGAAGGAGCTGAAATGGAAATCGCAAGTGCCAACGTCGTGTTCGAACATGGATTTGAGGCCGCGACAGTCGAAGAAATCGAAACAATCCGTTCGGTTCGACTGGTTTACGCAGAAAAGATGCTGATGAATGTCGAAGCGACCGTAAAGCAGCTAAACAAGCGCGGCGCCAAGGACGATCAAGGACAATCCTTCAGCGTCGAAACAGTACGCGCAGAACTCAGCGAACGAGTCAAAATGCTTCGCTCACGCCTTGAGCAGAGCAACGTCATTTTCGCTGACGAGATTGAACTCTACGTCGATATTCTGAAGGGCAAAGAGTAACTGCCGGTAACTTGCCCTGAGTTCAAAGATTCCGCGAACCCAAACGCAAAAACTCGCCTGGACGATACGTCCCCTCGCCGAGCGTCATGGCCGCGACCATCTCGCCAATCACTGGCGCGAACTTGAACCCATGCCCGGAACATGCTGACGCGAAAACCACGCGCCCGGACGCCGGGTGATGGTCCACAACGAAATGTTCGTCCTTCGTCATCGTGTACATACAAATAGATGACCTGATCGGATTCGGATCAACGTCCGGCGCAAACTTCTTGATAAACCATTGTACGGGCTCAATGTCCGCCGCATGAACGCTACGATCCACGTGAAGAGGATCGGAAACCTCATCTCCCGGCAGATGGAGGGCAATCTTGAGCCCCTCGTCCGGGAGACCGGGAAAGCCGTAGAAGAAACCTCGCTCGGTCACGAAGGCAAAGCAGCGCATGTTCGGCGAACCGAGCATCATGTTGGGCGGCGATTTGAACCAGAACAGTGGAACCCTCCGCACCTTCAGTGCTGGACTTTGGGTGCCAAGCAACGGCCCCATCCAGGCGCCAGCCGTCAACACGAGGCGGTCGCACAGAAACTCTCCACGATTCGTCACAACGGAGATCGGTCCGCCGGACTTGGGTAAACTCCAATTGGTCACGACCGTGTCGGGAAGAAGTTCAGCACCGAAACGGTGGGCCAACTTAAGCTGGGCATCGACGGCAGGAGCGACGTGCAGGAAGCCAGCGCCGGGTTCTTCGATGGCACCAAACATTTGCGGCACCGAAAACTGCGGGAGCGCCCGAGAGGCCGGCCCGGGTGAGGTCTCGTGAATTGAAATGCCGTGCATGGCGGCACTTCTGCGAGTTCCAATCGCGACGGGGTCGTCCACTGCGCTGCATAGAACAAGTCCACACCGCTCAAAAATGGGGTGATCGTTGGACTCATGTTCAAGTTCGGCCCAGAGATCATACGCACGCCGCAACAACGGGACGTAATCGGGATGCTCGAAGTAGGCCTGACGAATGAGCCGCGTACTGCCGTGAGAACTGCCGTGAGCATGCGGTGGCGAAAATCGATCGATCGCGAGGACGCGAGTGCCCCGCTTCGCAAGCCGCCACGCAGCGGCGCTGCCCATCGCTCCAGCGCCGACTACGATCACATCATATTTGGTCTGGCTGGCCACGAAATCACTCATGGATCAGGGCAGGGTCATGATCTCGACTTCGCCAGACGGCAGCACGGCGAGTGTGTGTTCGAATTGTGCTGAGAGCTGGTGGTCGATCGTGACGGCAGTCCACCCATCGCTGAGGAGTTTTGTTTTCCAATGGCCCTCGTTGATCATCGGCTCAATCGTAAAGCACATGCCTGGTTCGATACGTGCGCCTCGACCGCCCTGACCGAAGTGCGGAATCTGCGGATCCTCATGAAAACCCCGACCGATGCCGTGACCCACGAATTCCCGCACAACGCTGAAGCCTTGAGCTTCTGCGTGGGCCTGGATGGCAGCCCCGATGTCTCCGACACGCGCACCGATGCGGACGGCCTTGATGCCGAGGTTCAGGCAGTCGCGAGCACAAGCCACGAGGCGCCGAGCGGTTGGGGTTGCCCCGTCGCCCACGATGAAAGTCCGTGACGTGTCGCCGTGGTAACCGTCGACAATCGTGGTGATATCGACGTTCACGATGTCACCGTCCTTCAATCGGACTTTCGGCGAAGGGATGCCGTGACAGACAACTTCGTTGATCGAAGTACAGATCGATTTCGGAAAGCCGCGGTAGTTGAGAGGAGCTGCCACCGCACCGTGCTTGCGAATGTAATCTGCGCAAAGTTCGTCCAGCTCGAGCGTAGAAACGCCAGGCTTCACATGCGGCTCGATCATGTCGAGGACCTGTGCGGCGAGACGACCCGCTTTGCGCATCTTCTTGATATCGGCTTCACTCTTCAGAACGATCATCGCAGGGTAACTCGCTGTCTTGGCTTCGAGGTTAGAGAATCAGCTTTCGCATCCAGTCTGGGTCTCTCGGGTCAATGCGAGCTACCGATCCAGAGTCTCCAATGCGCCTCAGACAGGCGCGATGCTGGAAGAGACTTGTCATCGGCTCGAGTTCATAGAGCCGATCATGTATCCGTCGCAACAAGGAAAACTCGGGACGCTCGGTTGTCAGGGACAGAGCATAGGCTTCAAGATCTCGATCCAGTTGGTCGTTGTTCAGGGGGAGAAAGGGACCCGTTGCGCGCGCCTTGGTGTGGAATGTTTGGAGAAAGTCGCTACCGGGCCAAGGCAACTGCACTGTCGTAATCACGCCATCGACGTCGGTTTCCGTGTTTGTGAAAAAACTTCCGGAAGAATTGGCCAACACTCGAAACTCGACAGCAATTCCGACCAGCGCAAACGCATCGGCAATCACCTTGCCGACGAGTCCACCGCCAGAGCCGTCCATGCCAATGACAAGCTTCATGGGTTGTCCAGCACGGTCACGCCGTGGCGCGTCTGCCCGATCCCGTTTGAAACCCAATCGATTGAGGGCTTTGGTGGCCGCATCAACGCTGTATTGACGGACCCTCTGTCCCGGATCATAGCCCGGGTGAATCCGAGGAATCGGAGCGGATACGAGTTCCCCGAGGAGGGCGGAACCGGCGCGCATAAGTTCCCCTCGAGGCGTGAGCTGAGTCATGACACGACGCAGCTCAGTGGAGGACATCGGGTCCTTTCGGATGTTCCACACGATGGCCGAAACAAATGGAAGATCGACTGTCGGTCGACAGGAGACATCGCTCTCCGCCTTGCGCAGTGCATTGGAATCCTTCTGATCTCTTGCCATCCCAAACACGATGCTTCCCTTGGGCAGACTACTCGGCGCCTCAGGTGGAGTCTGAGTGCTCAGAATCGGTCGTCGACTTCCGGCGTAGCCAGAGTTCGGTACCATCTCCCAGCCGGCAGCAGCGGGTCGCAGAGCGTAAAGTCCTGCGCACTCCCAACTCAGGCGTTGTTCTGCTGCGGATGCAGCCGAGCTCTGCGGCGCGACACGGTTCGCCGGAACAGCGCGAAAAAACGGTACGCCGTTCAAAATCCACGGGCCGAATTTCGGAAGTTTGTCCCACCGTACGGTAAGGACCATACTCTTCGGTGTCGTTGAAAATGTTGACGAAGGAACATCCCAGAGGCCGGCGCCGCGTTCCTTTGCGATCTCTGCCAAGTGCTTGTGCAGAAAAGCTTCCAGATCGGCGACCGATACCGCATCGCCATTCCACCAACGCAGTCCGGGGCGCAGCTCGAACTGCCATTCGCCAGAGGTCACGCCGGCGCGGGCGAGCAATACGGGTTCACTGCCCCCACGGGCAAGATTCAGGCGGGTCAACGCTGGGCAGGCCAATCGACCGAGAAATGGATCGTCGCCGAGCCACTCTGGAGGCTGCGCTTCGACCTTCAGGGTCTGCGGCCATCCGATCACTTTGAGGTGCGGCTCAGAGTGCGCTGGCGTCGACAACGCACCAATGACGCAAAACAGCGCAAAAAATGAAACTGCGAGGCGCTGGGTGCCTGTCACCATTGATGGTCGAAAAACCAATGCGATGTCCCTCTGTTTGCCCGGTCGAGTCACTTGCCTACCAAGTTTCATCGACGATCGTGTTTTGGGTCAGACCGACTCTCGGTTGTAGTTGCTGGCCGCTTCTTTTGCTGCAAGGGTACAGAAAGATTACACCTTGGCAAATGTCCATGTCATCGCCGAGGACCGCGTCCCAGAGGAACACTGACCGTGGTGAACGCAGACGTTGTCGTCATTGGACGAGGCATTACCGGGCTGTCATCGGCGTGGCACCTTGCTGAACTCTTTCAGAGACGGGGCACCGAAAGAACTCCCCGAATCGTGCTCGTTGGACCATCTGCAGATAGCAGCGCGTCGATCCGATGTGCCGGCGCCATTGCCGGTGGTCAGTTCGACAACTACAGCCGGGTTTCACACGCACATGGCAGCGACTTTGCAGTCGACTTCTGGCGCTTTGGCGATCGGGCCTTTGATGCCGTTGTTGGGTGGGCAAAGACTCATGGCGTGCCGTGCAAAACCCAGCGGCGGGTTCGACTGGCAACGTCCCCAGCCGAACTGAAGGAAATGGAAATCGCCGTCGCGGGACTCTCGGCTGCAGGTTTTGCGTCGAGGTTGGTTGAAGTCGCGGAGTGGCTCCGTCACGGGGGAGGTCCTGTGGGTTCCCGCGTCGTCGCCGTGCAGGATGACGGACGGCGCGGTGGGTGGATCGATCCGCGGATCCTGATTACGGAACTGGAGCGAGGCGTTCAACGGATGGGCTCACCCGTAACCCTTTCCTATTCGATTGCAATCAAGGTTGAGACAGGCACGGACCACGTTCTGGTTGAACTCGCGGATGGCTCGACCATTCGCAGCGAGATCGTTGTCCTCGGAGCTCACCTGGCCATTGGGGAATTGGTCCCAGATTTGAAAGCCGCACTGGTTTCGGTGGCAGACCAATGGCACGCCTGTCGAATGATCGAACAAGCGCAGCCCGGAAATCCGTGGTGCATCCCGGGGACGTTCTGGTCAGCAAACAACGGCTATGAGTGGGGACTGGCCAAGCAGGGCGGCCGGGGAATTCTTGGTGGCGGACGATACCTGAGAAAGTGGGCGGGTATCGAAGCCACGACCGCGATCAATGAGCTGAAAATTCAGGAGCATCTCGAAAGAAACGCGGCACAGCTGCTCTCCGGGGTCGACTGCAGGGTCGAACCAAAGAGTGGGGCAGCGGATCTGGATTGCAGACCGTGTGATGAGTTGCCGATCATTGGTCCGACATCCGGCACCGGGAGAGTCATCGTCGCCACGGGCTACATGGGCGCCGGACTCACGCAGGGATTCCTTGCAGGGCAATGTATTGCGGAACTGATTGCTACGGGTAAGTCAGATGCGCTTCCTCGAAGACTTTGGCCGGAGCGGCTTCGCACCCTCGAGAGTTGATTGGAATTCAAAGAGATCCTGTGAATCCGATCCGCGCAAAAGACGCGTCAGAGCGGATTCACGGCGAACGAGTGCCGGTCGACCGGAACGCCATTCTTCAGATGAGACTCGACGATCTCCGCACAAACTTCCGGAGACGCGAGCTTGTACCAGGTGCCTTCGGGGTAGACCACGGCGACCGGACCTTGCTGACAGACTTGCAGGCAACCGACTCGTGTCCGAAAGACCCCGCGATCTCGCATGTCTGGTTCTTTCAGACGCGCTTTGAGCCAGGTCCAGGCCTGCTCTCCGGCCTCGGCGCTGCAACACTTCGGACCAAGACAAATGAACATATGGCGCTTGATATTGCCGATCCCAAGTTTCTGGCAGACGTCGTTCAGCGGCATGGGGGTCTTTGCGGCAGTGGCGGAAGCTGGTTCTTTGCTCACGAGGTGCGAACTCCCTGTCGGCGGATGGCACTTTCCGCAAGATTGCGCAGGACCTTGCGCCGAAGCCCACGAATCGAGACGGACTTGCGTTCAGCTTTGCGCGAGAAAAACGGAGGAAGCTCCTCGGCAAGCACAATAAGTAAATCATCAACCGAGGGAGCGACGCTCAACCATTCATCGATGACTTCGTAGTCGAGGTACGCGAGAACCTGAGACCCGCCGCGCGTTTCGACGATGAACTGCGCTACGAGCCCTTTGGGGGTCAACTTGTCGAGGTCCACGATGCTCATGGCTGTGAACTCCGACCGGCATGGATCGCCTGGACCTGAGCTTCGAGCATGTTCACTTTCGATTGCAGGGCGTCCATTGCCTCGCCGTAACGACGCAACTCATGCAAGTGATCGTGGAGCCGGAGGAAATTGGCGACACGAATCGGCAGCGAGCGAACATGATCCGGGCTGACAATGTCAAAGTACCAGTTCGAACGGATAGCGGCCGTCATTGCCTCGTGCAGCACGGAGGGGGCAACGTCTGCCACGATCACGGCTGGAACCCAAATGCCGCCCTGAGCGATCATTCGCGTCTGAATTCGTTGAAGCCAACCGATGAATTCGTCATCGGGAACCTTTTGGCCGGCGATAACCAGAACATCGCAAGGAAATATGCTTGGATCGTCGAGGGCACGGACCTCGCGGAAGTCCAGATCACCTAGCTGCGCCAGCTCACTCTCGAGCACCATTCGCCCGGTCGACACGACCCGCGGGTCCGTGTTCCAGTAGCAAACGCGTAGCTTTCGGCCGTGAAAGACCTTTTGAACGGACACGCGAATTCCTCACAAGAGCGGCATCTCAGCAAGACCAAGACTCACGGGAGCTATTTGCCGGTCATCAGCGATCGATTTCCGATATGATTATGGCACGTCAGGGTATGACGCAACAGAGACAGAGGGTCAGACGACTACGATGTTGAAACTAACCGCAAAAGCACCGACTCGAATCGACCTGGCAGGTGGGACAATCGACCTTTGGCCGATTCATCAAATCCTTGATCAGAAGGCGACGGTGAATTTTGGCATCACGCTCGATGCGCAGGTCGACCTGACTGAGGCTGCCGGGGGCCAATTTCATCTTGAAAGTCAGGATCTCGGCGTCAAGTTCAGCGGGGACCTTGCAGCGGCGCGGACGAACACAAAGATTCCTCTGATTGGTCTCCTGCTTGGCGCGATTTGGCGCAAGGATCTCCCGGCGCTGACAATCGTCACCTCGGCGAAATCGCCTGCCGGCGCCGGACTTGGTGGATCTTCCTGTCTTGCCGTCACACTTTGCGGAGCCCTGCTTGAAGCTCGGCGACGAATCGATCGCGAAGCACCGATCGATAGGAAAGCGCTTGAGACGAAGATCGTCCAAACCTGCTCGGACGTAGAAGCCCGCCTGATTCACGCGCCGACCGGAATCCAGGACTATTGGGGGGCTGTTCGCGGCAACATCAACCGGATCACGTTCCCGCCTGGCGAACTCCATGTTGCGACGTCGAAACCCGCCGATCTACCCGGCCTCGCGGAAGAACTGATCGTCTGCTACAGCGGACGCAGTCGAGCCTCGGCCATCAACAACTGGGAGATCTTCAAGCGCGTGTTCGACGGCGACAAATCCTTGATCGCCACACTGAACGAAATCGGCACGGCAGCCGAGCGCTGTGCAGACGCAGTGGCCGACGGAAACCTCTCTCGCGCGCTGCTTATCTCCAGTCTGGAGTGGCAGCTTCGAACACGTCTTTGGCCGAATATTGAAACTGTAGAAACCAAGCGCCTCGATTCTGCGGCGAAAAAGGCTGGAGCCACGTTTACCCGAGTATGCGGTGCTGGCGGCGGCGGTGTGATGGCAGTCTTCGCAGAACGCGAAGCCAACGCCAAAGTCAAACAAGCACTCGTCGATGCTGGTGGGGTGATTCTTCCTGCGACGGTCGCAGAGCACGGACTACAAATCATCGGTTGACTGAGCAAGCACGGGATCGAGTCGGTTCAGGCGACGGCGTGTTTGCTCTTCACGACCGTCGTTTCCATGATGGCCACATTTTGCGGCTCCTCGATTCCTGCAATCTCGATGCGATCGTTGCGAATCAAGTACCGTCGCTGGGTATTGCTGGTTGCTTCCATCATCTCCATAGACATGGCTATCTCACCGGCATCAGCGAGTTGCTGCAATTTTGCGGCATAATTCACTGTCGAACCGAAGTAGTCGAGCCCAGAGTCCAAATGCACGGCCAGCACCTTGCCGACATGCAGTGAGATCCGAATGTGCACCGTGTCGGGCGTCGTCGCACGGGCCTCCGAGAATCGTTCCTGAATTCGTACTGCAGCCTTCAACGCCTTGACCGGATCGCTGAATGCAGCCATCACCGCGTCGCCGATGGTCTTGATCACCGCTCCGTCTGTGTTTCGGATCTCTTCGAATATGGTTCGGAAATGCTCCCGGACGACGACGAACGCCTTTGAATCTCCAATGGTGTTGTACATCCGTGTTGAACCGACAATGTCCGAAAAGAAAATTGCATGTGTCCCGAGCTGAAGTTTGACGTCTGTGCCGAGGACTTCTGCAGAAAACCATTCGCGAAAGTCGGGATGCTGAAACACCATGGCCGGAGTTAATGCGACCTTGCCGGCAGCGTCCTCCACAACCACAGTTGTGCGAGAGGATCCCGGATTCTCCAGCACCATGTCGATGTCTTGCGTCGCCGAGATTTCCTGTCCATTCTCCGCAGTCGGAGTCCATACTGGCGGTTGCGAGGTTGCCTCCCGTCCGAAAACTGTCACCGGGGTTACGCCCGCAAAGCCCTTCGCGCGAATGCGATAGCGACCGGCCTCGAGCTTCGTCTGCCAGACAAATTTTTCGCCGGGTTCGAGATGCCGTTGCAACTTTATATGCTTCTTGCGCGCTGGTTCTGCCGCGCAGAACTGCTGATCCGGCACCTGTCGAATGGAAGGGTGCACATGGAACAGCACTTCCAGACTATCCATGGATGATGTCGAGAACTTGATGTCACAAACTTCACAGTCTGCGTCAGCGACGACTTCCTTCAGGGCACCGAAACTTGCTCGCGGTCCACGACAGTGTGGACAGATCACATCCCAGGTCAGCTCGAAGAGTCCCAGCCGCGTCCCGTAAAGAAATCCCGTCAGGACCTCCCGGTGATCGAGCTGCCAGGCTTCGGCCAGTTTGAGGACTTCGATGCGCTTGACGTCCATGGCATCGGCTTCGAAAATCAGTGAGCGAATTCGTCCGGCAAGCGCTGTGGATGCGTGTTTCTCCGCCTCAAGTTTGGCGATAAGCGAGTCCGCCCGAGACGCAGCGTCAGCGCTCAATGGATCTGGAGTGTGCATCAACCCCGCGGAAGCAATCTGTACTTTCTCAATCGCTCTGACCTGCTGAACGCATTTGAGCAAAACGCGTTCGAAGTCTCCCATCATTTTGCGAAACCCGAGGCGAAACACTGCGCCCCACAGGAAATTCTTTGGCACGACACCGAAGTACATAAGCACTCGGCATGCGCGACCTGCGTCGATGTCCTGCACCACAAAACGAGATCGAACCCAAAAAGCTGCGCCAATCTCGTAGCGTCTGACCAGTTGCATCGAGTGTTCGTGAACCCACTCCCACGGCTCTTCAATCCAACGTTGCTCAAACGGACCGATGAAGTCAGTCACTTCAAGCTCGCCCGACTTTTCTCGTTCTTCGCGGGGCGGTAGTCCGAGTTCGCGATTGAAACGCGACGTATCCGCGAGAAACGGCCAAATCTGTACACGGCTGACAGGGAGATCGATCACCCAGCAGAGATCAAACGGTTTCCCTGTCGCAAGTTGCCTTGGCTCCCAAGGAAACTCACGAAGTACTTCCTGAAGTTCGGCAGAGCCGTA
>Ga0169931_10010039_pt1 | contig 13527 bp, 11 predicted proteins | sample Kivu_15m_20L_FD_129675 | JGI IMG/M metagenome (GOLD analysis project Ga0169931, IMG submission 129675) | Freshwater microbial communities from Lake Kivu, Western Province, Rwanda to study Microbial Dark Matter (Phase II) - Kivu_15m_20L... | ecosystem: Environmental > Aquatic > Freshwater > Lake...
ACGCAGCAGCGGTAAGCCACCATGCCCCGGCGATTGCAGCAGCAGCCAACGCCGCAACCGCCCCCTGCCAGCCAAGTGCCCGCCGACCAAAGAAGGCGGTGTAACCCGCTAGCAACACCACCAGCAACCAGTCACCAACCCTTGCCGACAACGGCTCCACTCGTGCAAACGCTGCCGTGGCAGCACACAACACCACAAATGCCCCCAGCAATGCCTGCCGGACGCGGTTATTTAGCATCAACAGAGCCTAGGCACATGCTGTGAATAGCCGATACTCACGGTGTGCAGACGATGAGTGGTAGAAGAATGATGCAGTCGACTACGGCTCTTGTGCGACTTGTCGCTCAAATTGTCGATTCAGCGGCGGAAATTTCCGAAAGTTTCACATCGACTTGTAGTCTCACTGGTGGTATCACACCCTTGGCACTCCTTGGACAGAACACCCTTTTCACGATGTTTGGGAGTTTGTGATGTGCGGAATCTTTGGCATTATCGGCGCCAAGACCACGGTGTCGCGCGAGATCAAGGCCCTTGGTTCATTCGCAGAGCAACGAGGACGTGATTCGAGTGGGCTCATTGTTCATTCCGATTCGAGCTATCGGGTTTACCGTGCAGATACAGGAGTTCAGAGGCTCATCAGTCAAGTTCGCCCACATCGATCTGAGTGTGTTATTGGACACAGCCGGCTCATAACTAATGGGTTAGCAGACAACCAACCAATAATTCGCGACGGCGTAGCCGCCTTACACAATGGGATAGTTGTCAATGATGACCTTGTGTGGTCTCAACTCACGAAGCGCAGAACAATGACCACTGATACTGAGGTGATCGCAGCAATTGCAGCTGAGCAGATCGACGTTGGATTGTCACTGGACACCATTCAGGCGCGTATAAACGAGCTTTGTCAAGGAGTCGTCGCTTGCGCGATACTCATTCCGAGACTCGGGAAATTGATGCTCTATTCGAATAACGGAAGTCTTTACGTCGGGCAGAAGTACGACGCCAGCTGCTTTAGCTCTGAGCGTTTCCCGCTCTCGGAGATTGGCTGTACAGGAATACAGCAGGTGAAGCAATCAATCTTTCTCGATGTGCCGATTTCTGTGACGAACTTCACCGTTGATGAGACAAACACGCGAAGCGTCAACCTGATCCCGCCGCTTCCAAAAGCAAGTCACGAGGCTGCTTTGTTGCGTCACGTTGAACATGATCTCCGGCGATGCAAGAGGTGCATCTTGCCCGAAACAATGCCCTTCATCGAGTTTGACGAAACTGGGGTTTGCAACTACTGCAGAAGTTACAGACTTCGGAACCAACCAAAGCCGTTCCACGAACTTTTGGCGCTTGTTCAGCCGTACAGACGCAACAAAGGTGCGGAGTGCATCGTTCCATTGTCAGGAGGTAGAGACAGCTGTTTCAGTCTTCACCTCGTAATTGAACACCTAGGTATGCAACCTGTGACTTATACCTATGACTGGGGAATGGTAACTGACCTAGCGAGACGGAATATCAGCCGAATGTGTTCGAGGCTGGGAATTGAGAACATTATTATTGCCGCGGACATCGAGAAGAAACGCAGATACATCGCGATGAATCTCAAGGCTTGGCTCAAGTCGCCCAATCTGGGGATGATCAGCATTCTTACTGCTGGGGACAAGCATTTCTTTAGGCACCTTCGAACCGTGCAACGCCAGACCGAAATCACACTAAACCTGTGGGGCGTCAATCCGCTTGAGGTAACGCATTTCAAGGCGGGTTTTCTCGGAATTCCACCTGACTTTGCAGAGACTCGTGTGTATTCAAGTGGATTGGCGAAGCAAGTGCGCTACCAGTTCAGGCGCAGCAGAGCGATGAGTCAAAGCCCCGGGTATTTCAATCGGTCTTTGTGGGACACGTTGTCTGGAGAGTATTACCGGAGTTTCGCCCCCAAAAAGGATTACTTTCACGTGTTCGACTACTGGAAGTGGGACGAAGCTGAGATAGATGCGACGCTTCATCAGTACGACTGGGAACTTGCTCCAGATACGACTTCAACATGGCGAATCGGAGATGGCACAGCGGCCTTCTACAATTATCTGTACTACTCTGTCGCTGGACTTACGGAACACGATACGTTTCGGAGTAACCAGATTCGTGAGGGCGACTTGAGTCGGGGAGAAGCGCTAGAACTCGTGAAGGCTGAAAACAGACCGAGGTATCAGAACATCAAGTGGTATCTTGACGCTCTAGGGCTTGATTTCGAAGAGGTAATTTCCACTGTGAATCGAATTCCATCGCTGTACTGATTGGTTCCAATGTCGCGATCCGTCTGGTATGTGTCGAAATATGTGGTTGTTCCTGGTCCAGGGGATCCTCCAAGTAGGCCGTTCGCACTAACTAGAGAATTCTCGAGATTAGGCATCGAGACTGTTGTCGTCACGTCGGATTCGATGGGTCTGCATAACGTCCCGAAAGTACAAGGCCGATTTCGATTAGAGAACTATGACGACGTGAAGCTTTGCCGAATCAGAACATCCAAGTATGAGAGAAGCGTGTCCGTCCGTCGTTTGATGAGTTGGCTGACCTTTGAATTCGGACTATGGTTTCTTCCGTTTGACAGGCTCATAAAGCCTGATGTAGTCGTGGTGTCCTGTCCATCGCCAATCACGATATTGAATGGCCTCCGACTGAAGCGCCGGTATAAATGTCGCCTGATTTATGAAGTGAGAGATATCTGGCCACTCTCACTATTAGAATTCGGAAATTCTGGCATTAAGAAATTTCCCAAGGCGTTAGTCGGCGATTCAAGTCCTTTTCGATGGCTACTGGCTCACATTGAGAGGCTTGGATACGAGAAGGCTGATGCGGTAGTTGGGCTAATGCCAAATCTCGTGGAGCATGTCCGTGAGGTCTCGAGTTCAACAAAGAGAGTGGAATGCATACCGATGGGAGTCGATCTCTCATTGGTGAATAAAGAGGACACCCATCAAGTGGCACGATTCCGGGATGCGCTACCACAGGGAAAGTTCATCGTTGGCTATGCAGGAAGTCTTGGTCTAGCAAATGCAATGGAGACGTTCTTTGAATGTGCTCGCTCACTTACTGATCAACCAGACATTCATTTTGCAGTACTGGGAGACGGACAGTATCGGGAGAAGTTTGAAGAAGAGTTTGGGTGTCAATCAAATATCTCCTTTCTGGGTCATGCACCGAGAAGAGACGTCCAGGCGTTTCTAGGGAGATGCGATTTGCTTTATCTTGCAACGCGCCCTTCGGCACTTTGGCGATTTGGGTTTTCACTGAACAAATTGATTGACTACATGGTCGCAGCCAAGCCCATTGTGATGTCTTATTCAGGATTTCAATCGATGATAGATGAGGCTGATTGTGGAAGTTTCATAGAGCCATCAAACCCAACAGCGCTGAGGGCTGAGATTCTTAAGTACTCGGAGATGAATCCCGATGACCGGAACGAGATCGGTGCTCACGGGAGAGCATGGTTGCTGGAGAATCGCGACTACCGAGTCTTGGCCAAGGAGTATCTGCGGATATTGTTTCCCGGTCAGTAGGACAACAATAATTCGAGAGCCTTTGCCAGTTTGGTCGGTACAGACCGATGCAGCTCGTCGGAGCCTAGCTGCAATCGCCCTGTGCAAGAACTGAACGGTACAGGTTAAGGAGAACAGTCTCTGAGGTCTTCCAATTCCCATGCTCGTCGGCCCAGCGACGCGCAGCTGAACTGGCGTTCCTCCAGCTCTCTTCGTCTTGGAGCGCTGCCGTAATCGCACGCCGCAATCCATCAGACGAGAAGTCAGTTGAAAGAAATCCAATTTGGAATTCTTCAATCACCTCTAGGTTAGTCCGATTTGGGGTTGCGACTATTGGGAGGCCGCCTGCAGCGAATTCACATCGCTTCGTCGGAGCACTTACATCTTCAACACTCACATCTTGGTATGTGACCATTCCGAGTACCGAGGCATCAATGGCGTTGGCCAGACCCGCTCGGTCGAGCCAGCCAACGTGTACTAGCTGGTCACCAAGAATGTCATTTGCGAGGTTCCAATCGTCGGAGTTTGGTTCTCGTCCGGCTACGGCGAGATGTGTGCCAGGGATGTTCTTGACCGCAACAACTACCTCTAAGAAGAGGTGCCCGGCGCTTGGTGCTCCAGTGAAGAGAATCTGTCTTGACTCGAAACGTGGGCGACATTGAGCAAAGGTTTCCAGCCGTGCTTCATTTCCCACGACTGCTGTTCTTTCGTTCTTGTAACGAGTCGCAATTGTTGGAGTGGCTGCAATAACGCCCGATACGTATCGATCAACAGTCCCAATTAACCCTCGTATGATTCGGCCGTGTAATCGATGTAGCCAGTCAGTCAGCCAGTTACCTCGCATTGCATTCTCAATACGAGCAACGTAGTCCTCATGCGCGTCCCACACAACTGTTCTACCTAGCCTTGCGAATAATAAGACCACAGGAAGCGTCTCCGGATCATGGAAGTGCCAGAGATGAGCATCTGTGGTTCTCATAGTGTGCCAGGCTCGCCACATGCCAACTATGAGACGCTTCAACTTGCTTGTAGGAATTGCTCCGAACTGGATGAGGTCAACGCTGGAGTCATCTGGAAGGGTTCCATGTCCTGCGATTGTGACTTCGAAGAGTCCAGATGATGCGAGGCTGCGACATTCACGCTCAAAGATTCGAACATCGTCGGCACGATGCGAGGTTGCTATATGAATAACCCTCTTTGCTGAAGGCAGAGTGCTTATCTCCATTTACGAAGTCAATAGTACGTTGATTGACGTCAGTTCCTCAGTTCTGATGACCAGTTAGGGTGCGCTGCGCTACTTAAGGGAGATCAGGCTTTCCCAGGCCGATGACAGGGATGATCACTTTATGTCTCATAATCTGTGGCCCTTGACTCGACAGCACTTAAGGGCACGGCCCTGAGTGCCTTAAATTGAGTTAAGGTACGCAATCCCGCCTCACCTCTAGCCAATAGCCACATCTCATGATCGTCGCACTCCACAAAACTTGATGTCAGGCTGAAACTCCTAGATCCCGAGAGTTGTTGGTGTCATTAATTGCTTTTTAGTACTGAATCGCCCAAAAATGCGATGTTGTCAAACGGGCAACATCTACGTCGATCGAACTCCGTAATTAGATTGATCAACCTCTGCTCAAGTTCACTGATATGCCAGGTGAGCTCCAGATGATAACTTGAATTTCACTTAGTTCGTATTCTCCAGAGTCTTGAGTTCATAGACATATGTCAGAATGCAAGTGTGAAGGTTCAAGCCGCAAGTCGTGAGATTAGGCTTCCAGAGTTGCCAGTCGTGCTCGCTGGACATGGAAGATTCCGAACTGCAGTCAGAGTTGACTCATCACTTGAAGTTAACTGCTTGTTGGTCTCAGATGGTGAGTCACGAGTACTGCTCGTGTCACTGGATGTCCTCTATATAACTTCTAAGCTCCGGACATTGGTGCTTGACGAAATCAAGTCAGTCGGACTAACCGACGAACAACTTTTTTTTGCTGCATCCCATACGCATAACGCACCGTCCATTGATGACACAAAACCGCTACTTGGCGATTTTGACCCCCAGTCACTCCGGGTGGTCGCCGACGCCGTCCTTGATGCAATCCATAAAGCGCTCGAAAAAGAACCACAAGTGGCTGAAGTGGCCGTATCTCAGGGGGTGATTCCTTTCGGCGTCAATCGGCGGCTCTATAGATTCCTTCGGCTAGACCGCCAAGGAATACGCATAGCTGAGGTGGGAATGGGTCCGAATCCAGCTGGAGAAACTGATCCATTCGTCACCTATGTGGAGATTCGTGTTGGACGAACGACAGTGGCATGCCTATGGTCTGCGGCATGTCATCCTACGAGTCAGCCGGACGAGCGTTCAGTAAGTGCTGATTATCCAGGGGTAGTACGAAAGCATCTGCGAGCTCGGTTAGCCGATATGGATACCGTGGGCTCTTCGAATGAACTTCCAGTGTTGTTCTTTCAGGGTTGTTCTGGCGATGTGAGACCGCCCTCCGGACGGGTTACAAAATGGACTGCACGAGAACTTGCAAAGCGTATTCTTCTGGGGCGACTGTTCCATCCACTTTCGAAATCGGAATATGAAACGTGGACATCCGTATTGGCAGAGCAGGTCTGGGAGCTGGCAAAGAGCGTAGTCATCTGTCTAAATCCGCGTAAAGTCGATTACTCTCGAATTGAACGACCCGCATCAGGGTTCGCAATCATCGATGAGCACCGTCCTCCAGTTTCATTCCATCAAGTAACTATCGGGCCACTGCTCATCGTCGGTGCTTCCGCCGAACTGGTAAGTGCCTATGGACATTTAGTGAGAGCAATGGCCCCAGGATACATCGTGATCCCGATTGGGTGTATCGACCATGTCATTGGCTACTGGCCGACTCGCGACATGTTTCGGGAGGGTGGATACGAAGTAAGCGATCATTGTGGTTACTTCGGAATCGTCGCTTGTGACCCAGATGTTGAGATGAAGTTTCAGAGAAATGTGCAAGAATTATTCAAAGCTATTTAGCAATTCATCCGCGCGGCGCGGAGACGGATGTGAGAATCTTGCTTTGCTAGTGGGTTGGAAGATATTTTAGCGAGAATGTGCTGGACAGATGTGGACTAGTAAGTTAAAAGACGTCATCTCCGAGTTACAGTTGGCATTGAAGCGCATTTCCAACATATCACGGGTGGCTGACAAGCGCCAGTTCCAGTGGTATCTTGTCCTTCTAAAGTGACGAAACTTGAGGTGCTATCGCCCGAGCTTGCGCAGAGTCGCTTCGTGGCGCGGTTACTTCGCAGAGCTGGATTCATCGTCACTGGTGTCCTAATGCCTGGAGATTGTGCGCGCATTATCAGATATCCGTACTTCTCAGTTCGTCAATTGTCAGGAGCGCCAAGCGATCGCCAACTTGTACCAACTGGAAGTGCATCAACTCGATTGCTCATAGACACCTTTGGGAACGTACAGCTTGGCAGGATTTCAATGGGCCGAGGCGAACTCCAGTTCATGGATAAACAATGGGCACTTGAGTTCGCGGAATCGAACGGATTAAGGGTTCCTCGAACCTGGTACACAATAAAAGATGCATCATTCCCTGCGTTTTGCAAACCTCGATTAGAAGGTGCAACAGGTCCGCGCCAAGTTTTCTACACCTTGGAAGAAGTTCGAGGCTTCGAATCCCAACCTATTGCTCAACAGATAGTCAGAAGTTCCAGCACCGTTGGAGTTGCATTCATTGCCCACCAAGGAACGGTACTAACGTCATTTGCCCATCGAGAGACCTTGAGTTACCCTGCCGAGGGTGGTTCTGCTGTCACGCTTGAGCACTCTAATGACTTAGAAGCAGTGAGGTACACAATGAAGTTAGTCAAGGCAAGCAACTTCAGTGGTTGGGGACTCGCGGAGTTTAAACGCGATGAGATTGATGGCAGTCTCTATTTCATGGAACTGAATCCCAAGATGTGGGCTTCAATGTACTTTGCATTTGAAAATGAGCCCAAGTTTGCTGAGTTACTCTTTGGGTTACGACAGTCTGCGAGGCGAATCACACGTTCGACCAACTGGTATCTCGCGTGTCGTCGTGGACCAAAGTTTCTATTGAAAGAGGCCAGGGTTCTGCTGCGAGCCACACCACATCTGGACTTACCAGCATTCGCAAATTCGGCGATTCGAACGGCACTAAAGAGCTCTAGTCTCTAACGCGCGTAGTGTACTCTGAGTTCATCAGACGATCAAAACTCCAGAGTATGCGGCCCTTCTTTGAACTAAATCTAACGGAAGTCGATAGTTTGTGAAGTCTGAAGACTGTTTTTGAGTAGACGACACATACGCGACAGGCTAGAACAATCTTCCTGGGACTTTTCGCTTCAATTTCACTTACCGACGAACAAGTGGATCGCAAGTTTGAGTTTAAGTTTGGGGCGCAGATGCACAACGGTCGATTCAATTCAACGCAGTGCGTCTAGTCCTTCTCAGAATTGCTACAAAAGTAGTCTCAAGAATGTTGTAACGTACTAAGGGGATGACCAGCTGGATTCGACGCAGTCGCAGTCTTCTGCAGAGACTTTCCTATCACCCCGGTAACGATAACTCCGAACACTGGAAAAGTCGTGCAACCGCTCCGGGAGAGTCTGCAGTGTGGTTCAAGAATGAGGCTCTAAATCGCTGTATTCGATCCGCTCAGTTCAGAATTCTGGAGCCGTATCTGTGGAAGCTCCCTCAAGGGGCGCATGTACTCGATCTTGGTTGTGGCACTGGGGTCGTGACACGTCACATGTTGCAAGTGAGATCGGACTTACGAATTGTGGCAATTGATTTTCCACAGATGATTGATCGAGCGAGAGCGGAAAGCGTTCAGTATCAAGGTGTCGAATGGATATGTCAATCAGCTACTGAGTTCAAACGCTTTGAGCAGTTTGACTTAGTGGTATCTGTCGGATCGATATCGATGATTCGCCACGAGCCTGACTTCTGGCAAGCAATTGAGAATGTCTCGGTTTCGGTGGTCCGGGGCGGAATTGTCCTATTGATTGACCCATTCCACACCTCAAACTTTCTTGCACGTGTGAAGGTCTCCCCAACAAATGTCCGCCGAAGTCTTCAGGCCCGGGGGTTTAATGTTGACCAGCATCGAGGAATTACGTTTTGGCCATTGCGCGAAATGATCAGTAATACAAACACAAATAGCAATTGGACAGAGCGCCTCTATTGCTTAGGTGAGGCGGTTATCGCACTTCCTGGGCTCGATTTACTTTCAGACTACAAAGTCATCATCGGGGAAAAGCTCTGACGGGTCACGTTACTACCTACAGAGTCGTGGGCCTGACAATCGTGATGTCGCAAGAGTTTGTTCACATCCTCAGATCTGAGTCGAATGTGATCGAGCGAGCGACCTTGAATCCAAGTACCTAGTTTCTAGATACTCGCTAATGTCGACTTGAACCCTATTAGTTGGTACTAATGATGTTTGATATAGGGTCGTAGAGTCATATCCGTGAGCTGGGCATGTTTGGATGACTTGTGGTACACGTACGTGGGAAGTCAGTCTTTAGCACTCTCGTTGAAGTGGTCTTTGGGGTGACTCTTTGTCGGACTGTTGTGACTAACGGTTGTTTGCCATCTCGCGATTCCCGCGGCGAGGTTTCCTAGCGAGTGGCAGAGAGTTATACCACTGTACTTGAGTTTGGCGCTCTGATGAGTCTGTGTAATTGAGTAAGAGCAAGGAACACTCGTCAATATCTGAAAAACGCCGCCCCTCCTTAGGATCTTGCGTCGGGTAAGGAATTCCGAAACTTCTGTGAAGAGATTATAGACATTCTCGTCAGCGAATCTTCCGAGTTCCACTAGGTAGTGAACTGCGTCAACAGTTCCTTTAATCTTAACGCGAGCAACTCGGGGAAAGAGATGGTTTTGTCTTTCCGACAAAAAGGTAACTGCCCGCCGAATGTTATCTAAAGGTACCTCGACTAAAAGACTTACACGTTCAGCTGACTGTGACTGGGCAGCAACTAACTTGCCAGAACTCACTTGACTCAAGTTTGTCGAAGTGGTGCTAAACACTTCGGAGGCTGAGATCGATTTTCCAGATACGCCCTTGACGACCCAAGTCTTGCTAGCTGTGAGATGAATCTCAGATACTTCCATGGTTTTGAAGACCACTCCGAGGGTCCTTAGACGCTCAATGAGATTGCAGACAAACTGGTCCCACCCGTGCTCTGGGCCTCGATACACCTGCCGAACGAACAAAAATCGCGTACGGCGTCTAAAATGAGCCACCATCCGACCACGAATAATGCTTCTCAGGTGCTCGCAAGTTTGATTTCCAAACAATGCCCTGAGACTGGTTTGGAGCCAGCCATAAGTCAAGTACAAACCGTCGAGCACGAAGATAACTGGGTTCGACAACGATAGTGTCAGCCCATTTCGGAACACCCTTATAGGTTGCGGATCGAGCTTGACAAACTCGCAACCTGATACCTCTTCAAGATACTTATACACTCCGGGATAGTTTTCTAGAAGATGAACGGCGCACTCGGTGATTTGCCCATTACTCAAATGTGCGACACCCCAAACACCGCCAAACTGAAGTTGACGATCGACTACGCAGACTGTTCGATTGTTTCGTGCGAGATACTCAGCTTGTAGAAGCATGAGGGGACTCGAACCAATCACGACGTCGTCGAAGAAGCCACAAGCGTCGCAATCTGAATTCATGAAGCCTTCACGAAACTAGTCACTTGAAGAAGTTGAAGAGTCCCCGTTATTGAAATGTGCGGCAAAACATACTGTAGTAAGAGCACGCGAGTTATGCGCGAGAACAACTCGCGTGCAACTGACACTGAGGCACTCAAGGAAACGGCTCATGTGGTATAATTTTTAGAAACAATGTACAAACCCATTGCCCAAGTAGCGATGTGCGAGATCACATGAGAAAACGTAATTGCCATGATGAGGCTAATTGCACTAAGGCTGAAGCTAATTGCCAATGCGACTGCGACGACAAATCCAGCCACTGCTATAACACTACTTATTGCATACCAGATCTGCCTTTCGTAAATTGCAAAGACGCAACCCTGCGGAGTGAGGCAAATGCTGGTACATGCAAGAAGTGAGAGTGGTGGAATAAAGTCTCGGACTTGTTTCCATTCACTTCCGAACACCGGTATTACGACCGGTGGAAGTGCAACCGCCAGTAACAATCCAATTGGCACGGCCAGAGCGAGAAGCCCAAGAGTCGATTGTAGATAGAGACTTCGCTGGAGAAAGTTAGATGCGCGAACACGTGCGGCAAACTCACCACTCAGTGGGCTCGTTACCGAGCTTGTAAGCAGCGCGGGTAGTGCCATTGCTACGACGAGTGCCACACTGTATTGGCCAGCGACCGAATTCCCATGACGCATGGATACGACGACTACGGGGAACTGTAGAGGAATCGTCTTGAGCAGCAACGACGGAAGGTAGACGACAGGGCACTTCCAGTATCTCTTTGTCACGTCGACCACGTCAATGCCGAGTTTCTTACCGCTCGGCGGATATTCACGAACTGACCGAAGAACAATCAGCAAGCCAATCGACCTTCCTAGTACCGCACCGAGCATCAATCCCAACTGTTGAAGGCCATGGAGCAGGAGTTGTCCAATTGAAAGAACCGCCGGCTGTGCGAACTTGCGTTTGGCAAGTCTGGCGTAATGCTGTCTGCGTGTGAGCAAAGCATCACTTAAGCCTGAAACTGCAGTTACGAATATGAGTAGCCCCACGACTAGCGAGTAGATGACTGACGATGACGCCCCTGAACCCCAATTAGCTATTGCATTGACGAGCGATGCTGCGAAGCTGACCGTCATTGCGATCACAAGTGAAGTTCTCAGAAGTGGTCGAAGATCGCCTTCCGTCGCGACAAGCACCGCCAAGTCAAACTTCATCGAGCTGATAAGTGCAAGGATTGAGATCATGGCAATGGTCGCCGCATAGCGACCGAATATTTCCGGGTTGTAAAGCCTTGTAATTGCGGGAGTGACTGCCATACTCACTAGGTAGCCCGCCGAAGTTGCCACAAAGAGGCTCGAAGTGCCGCGCAGAATTAGAAGGAATTGACTAGGCAAACACAAAGATCCAAATCTTTCAGGTTTGATAAACATCAGAGCCGCCCTCTGTACAACGGACAATCCACAGTGCCGGCCCTGGCGAGTAGAGCCTCGTTAGGAATCTCACGAGATAGTCGATTGAGGAGCCGTATAGCGTCTCGAGAATTGCCTCTTGACCCCTGGTGCCCTCAAAGGCCTTGGCGAACGCTCGTGTTAGGGATACCGCAACCATAGCTACCGAACTCGGTTGAACTCTTGAACTGTGAGGACCCATAATGACCGAGAAAGGGCTACCTTACTGAATTTGATTGATGGATATGACCAGAGGCAGATTTCAAATGAATTGAATCAATTACTAAAAGTGGGATGACGCCAATCCAAAACAGCTGGTTGGTCAAATCATTACTAAATTGCTGGCCAGTAAATGCACAAGCAGCAATCGCTGCAACGGAAGCAAGACCACTGTCCTTCCTGACTTCTAGTGCACGTCGCAAGGGATCACCGATCAGATCAGTAACCGCGACAATTTCCAACAGTCCTAGCTCGGCTGCAATTTCACCGTACAAATTGTGGTGGTGTGTGCTTCCATTTGAAAGCTCCGCGTTTGCAACCATTGGCTATAGGTCTTTCACGATGGCGCCAAGAACTGGGCTTTGTGACGGAGTCCTCGTATTCTTACCGGTATCATCTCTCGAGAATCGGCGTTCCTCAAGTAACAACACGGAAATCACCGCTATCCAGAAGATTCGATTTGTCAGATCGAAGCTGAACTGCTGGATGACAATGGCACAGATAGCGATGGGAATGACTGAATTGGCCTCTGAGATCGTTCTGAAGTAAATGATTCTGCGAGACAGGGTAAACAGCAGTACTGTAAATGTGGCAAGCCCAAGTAGTCCCAGTTCTGCAGCAACCTCAATGAAGAGATTATGCGGGTACACACTGCGACCGAACGATGCATAGTTTCCCCAGCCAACTCCAAGGAGCGGATTATTCAGGAATTGTGAGATTCCGTCTTGCCAGAGAGCGGGACGGCCGGCATCTCTAAAGTTCGCGAGTCTAGAACGAGAGATACTCGGCAGATTTTGTAATACCAAGACAAGGACAATCGTGAGCATTCCCACATACAACAGGCGCCGCATGGAAACCCTAAAGTTCAGGAGCAACCAAGAGAGGAGGCCAGCAGCGGCTCCAATCACTGGCCCTCTTGAACCGATGCTTAGCAGCGAAAGCAGTTGAACTGCTACTAAGGGAATAGCAAGCCTCACTGCAAGAGTTCCTTCCGCCAAAAATGTGATTGTCGAAATCAAACCAAGAGCGATCAAACTCGCCGGTCCCAATGTGCTGATTCTTATTCCGGCCCTACCGTAGAGCTCCTCCGATGCTCCCACGAAAAAAATCGCAACTGAAGCCGTCAACGATGCAACAATCCAAACAACAGATAAGCCGTGCCAAGATTTCCTCCCGGTAAATAGTGACGGCATCACGATGACAATAGTTCCAGTGAGGAACAAGAAGTCTCGTGTCTTTTGGACCTGATACTCGCCCGGATCACTTCGTGCGATGGCAATCATGACAACAGCTACGAAAGGAATGAGTGGGAACAGCTGATGAACTGGGTAGTCGCGAGTCCGAAGCAGACAGGCCGAAGCAACCCCGAGAAGTAAGTACATAGAGAACAGAGTCGTATCTATGCCCCAGATATTCGCAAAGCCAGCCGGCTTCAATGCGTTTCCTGAGATCACCACGCCAAGCAACGCAAATGGTGGCCAGAAAAAAGGTTTCAGAAAATTCTACCCACCACGTGTAAAACTATCTCGTCTCAGTTGTGAGATTGCCCTCAGTGGCACACCCCATACCTATCACGAGTCGTCCAAGATCATGCTTAAGGCGAATGTTGCGGCCGTCAAGAACGACGGGCGCCAAGAGCGGC
>Ga0169931_10010040_pt1 | contig 13526 bp, 15 predicted proteins | sample Kivu_15m_20L_FD_129675 | JGI IMG/M metagenome (GOLD analysis project Ga0169931, IMG submission 129675) | Freshwater microbial communities from Lake Kivu, Western Province, Rwanda to study Microbial Dark Matter (Phase II) - Kivu_15m_20L... | ecosystem: Environmental > Aquatic > Freshwater > Lake...
CTGTGGGTGTGTTCCTTCACCAATTGACGGTACCGCCGTTGGTGAAGCTTGTGCAGACCATGAAAGTGCAGCCCATCCCCCGCAAATACCCGACTCCGAGAACCGTGGGTATACCAATGCCCCGAAGCGGGGAGGGGCTTTGAACGAACGGCTCTTGCTCCCCTCCCCGGCTTCGGGGAGGGGCCGGGGGAGGGGTTCTGAGAGACTCCGACCACCCCCAGAATCTCGCGATTATCCCTGCCCATAGTGAATGCCACCTCGGTGTGCATAAAGTGGCATTCTTGGCCTCCTCGACCGACCTCACGCTGAGAAAAATGGGTTCTCGCCGCACGCCGCTGCTCCTGGGCGTTCTCTGGTTCGCCCTCGTCCTGCAAGCGGGGTCGTTCGCCCTGTTGATCGGCAGCGACTGCCCGAATGCGGACGAATGGGACTTCGTGCCCGTGTTGTTGAACCGCGAGCCGCTCGGCCCGTGGCTTTGGGAACAACACAACGAACACCGGCTCCCGCTGCCGCGCCTCGTGTACCACGGGCTGTTTCAACTCACGAAGGACTTCCGGGCCGGGGCGCTGCTGCAGGTGGGTTTGCTCGCCGCCGCGAGCGCGTGGATGATGCGGCTCGCCGCCCGGATTCGCGGCCGGGCCCACTGGGCGGATGCGTTCTTCCCGATCTCGCTGCTCCACCTCGGCCACTGGGAGAACCTGCTGATCGGGTACAACCTCTGCTTCGGGCTGATCCTGTTTCTTGAAACGGCGATCGGAGCGATCGCCCTTCGAACCACGCGTGAGAACGCCTTCCGCTCCGGGTTCCTCGCCGGATTCCTGACGGCGCTCCTGTGCCTCTGCGGCGGCGGCGGCGTGGTCACGGCCATGCCCGTGGCTGTGTGGCTCGCGTGGCTGCCGATTCAGGAGAGGTCCGTCCGCCGACTCGTCTTGCTCGCGTTCGCGGCGTTCCCGCTGGTGTATCTCGCGATCTATCTTCAGGGCTACCACCGGCCGGGGCACCATCCGGAGGTGGGGGAGGGCGGCTCGCGGGTGATCGCGGTGGCGACTCAGGTCTTGAGCCTCGGGTTCGGGTCGGGGCCGTATCGATACTGGCTGCCGATCGGGGTCGGCCTCGCGGCCCTCGGCCTTGCCACGGCCCGGAATCTCCTTCGCGACGTGAAAACGCCTCCGGCTCGCCCCGCGGCGCTCGGCGCACTTGCGATTCTCGCCGGGATCGTCGGTGTGGCGCTGGTCATCGGCCTCGGCCGTGCCGCGCTCGACCCTCGCTCCGGAGTCGCTTCGCGGTACAGTTATCTCACGTGGCCCGCGCTCGCGATCGTTTATCTGCTCTGGGTGCGGCGGGGCGGTTGGAGCGGGAAGTGGGTTCCGGTCGGGCTCTGTGTGGCCGCCGCGATCGCCTTCGGCCCGAACACCGGAGCGGGGATGAAACGAGGAACCGAGGTGCGCCTCGGCATCATGATGATCGAAGACGAAGCTCGTGCCGGGAGTTCGCCGGAGGCCATCGTGGCGCTCTTCGGAACGGACGCGTGCCGATTCCAACGCGGACAGGAGGCGCGGGCCGTCCGTGCGATCCCGATGCTGCGGGAAGCCGGGATCGGCGCCTTCGCGGAGGGGCGGCCGTGAAGCGAGTTCTGCGGTGGTGGCCGTTCGTTCCGCTGGTGTGGCTCGCGGTCGCGGTCGCGGTGATCAAGCCGGGCACGATCGAGATTCGCGAGAACGTCGCGTTCGAGTTCAGCCTGCTCTTCTACGACCCGGCAGACATCGGAGCGTTCGTGCTCCGCGGGGCGAACTCGTCCATGGGGCGCCTGCCGGGCCGCACGGACGAACCGCAGGAAGAACAGCCCTCGGACCTCGCCCGCCGGCTGGATGCGCCGCAGCCGCCTTACTCCGATCGTTTCTATCTCGAATATCCGACCGCGACGCTGCTGCTCTTCCGGCTCGGCTTCCTCGCGCCGTGCGAACTGCCACCGGCGGTGGCGGACGCCCAGCAATATGCGGTGGCGCACTTCATCCCGAGGACTGCCGAGGAAGAACGGATCTGGTCGCGATTTCATTTCGCCGCCGTGCTGCACCTCGCTCTCATGACGGCCGCACTGGGCGTGCTGATCGTCGTACTGCGGCGCGGGTACGTTCCGGGAGGCGAGCCCGGCCCGGTGTGGCTCGCCGTGCTGCCGGGAGCCGTGTTCTTCGCGTTGAACCGGTTCGACGTGCTGCCCGCGCTGTCGACCGCGCTCGGCTTCGCCGCCATCGGCCGCAACCGACACGCGTGGTCCGGGGCGTGCTTCGCCTGCGGATCGCTGCTGAAGATCTACCCGGTGCTGTTCACGCCGATCATCCTGCGGGGGCTCGGCCCCCGCGACGGCGCCAAGTGGTTGGCCGGATTCACGGCCACGATCCTCGTCGGAGTCGGCCTCTCCACCGCGGCGTTCGGTTGGGAATCGACCGTGCGCCCCGTGCTGGTTCAACTCTCGCGACCGCTCGAAGAGACGAGTTGGACGCTATACGGCCGCGTGCTGCCGATGGAACTCGGCCGCGCGAAGCTGGCCCGCCCCGCGATCCTCGCCGTCGCGGGGTTGCTGCTCTCGTTCAGCCGCCCCCGCGATCTGCACGCGATCCTGCGACGCTGCTCCGTGCTGCTGCTGGTCTTCACCGCGCTGGCCGTGTTCTGGTCGCCGCAGTGGGTGGTGTGGTTCCTGCCGCTCGTGGTGCCGCTCGCCGCCCGGCATCGGTGGGTTCTGCACCTGAGCATCGCGTTGGATCTGATCAACTACTTTCAGTTCCCGGTGCTCTTCTGGATCCTGTGGAGCAACGCGAACCGGGAGTTGTGCTCGATCATCACGGAGACGACGATCGGCATCCGCATCGCGATGTGGGGGGCGCTGGCGGGCGGCCTGTTGTGGTGCGAGTTCAGGCACCGAAGTCCAGAGCGATGTCCAGAGCCGTCGCCGAGTGCGTGAGGGCGCCGACGCTGATGCGATCGACGCCGGTCCCGGCGATCGCCCGGGCGGTTTGAAGGTTGACGCCGCCCGAGGCTTCGAGCTTCGTGAGCGGCGCAGTCGCGTCTCGCCGCCGCACCGCCTCCTTCATCATGTCCGTGCTCATGTTGTCCAGCAGAACGATGTCCGCGCCGGCGGCGAGGGCCTCGTTCAACTGTTCGAGCGTGTCCACTTCCACTTCGACCGGAAAGGTGTCGTTTCCCGGCGCCTCGCGAGCCATCATCACGGCGCGGCGAACATCACCGTTCAAACCCGCGAGGTGGTTGTCCTTGATGAGGATGCCGTCATGAAGGCCGAGGCGGTGATTTGTGCCGCCGCCCATCCGCACGGCGTACTTCTCGAGCAGCCGCCAGCCGGGAGTCGTTTTTCGCGTGTCGAGAATCTTCGCGTTCGTTCCCTGAACGAGGTCGACGAATCGGCGCGTGAGCGTGGCGACGCCGCTGAGCCGTTGGAGGAAGTTGAGGGCGATTCGTTCCGCGGCGAGGATGTCGCGGAGGGAACCGCTCACCGTCGCGATACGGGTTCCGGCGGAGACTGCGCTTCCGTCTTCGATCAGCGTGGTGAACGACAGCGACTCGCAGACGAGGGCCGCGGCGGGAAGTCCGGCGATCACGCCCGCGGACCGCGCCACGAACGTGGCGGAGGCGGTCTGATCCGCGGGAATCAGGGCCCGGCTCGTGCGATCGCCGAAACGGCCGAGGTCTTCGGCGACGGCAAGATCGACCAGCTTGCGGCACGCGGCGAGTTCATCGGGAAGGAACAGGTTCATCCCCTCATCGTAGCCCGCGCCCGCGGAGCCGTCGCATTCTGTTGCATGTCCGTGTTCAATCGGTACGATAGGGCCAAGTCTTCGGGAGGTGCATCGCGATGAAGCCGACACGCCGCGAGTTCATGACCGCGTCCGCCGCCGCGGGTTTGCTGGCCCATGGGGCCGGAGCGACGGTTCCCACCGTGCGGGCCGCGACCGCTCGAAGCGCGATCTTCATCAACCTCGTCGGCGGGCCGAGCCAACTGGACACGTTCGATCCGAAGCCGAACGCGCCGAGCGAATTCCGCGGGCCCTTCGGAGCGATCCGCACGAAGACGCCGGGGTTGCTCCTCACCGAAGTTCTGCCGAACCTCGCGAACCGCACGGACCGCTTCGCCCTGCTCCGCGGCATGCGGCACGACTCGCCGCCGATTCATGAAGCCGGGTTGCAGTTGAACAACACCGGCCACCTGTTCCGGGACGGTCCGGCGTGGCCGAACGTCGGCGCCGTGCTCGGTCACCTCGCGGGGCAACGCTGCGGCGACCTCCGATCCTGGTGCATGCTCCCGGACGAGTGCGTGGATACGGGCATCGCCGTGAGCCGCGGGCTCGACACCGGCTGGCTCTCGAACGAAGACCTCGCGCCCGTCTCGATTCGCGAGCCCGAGGCGGTGCGTCAATTCGACTTCACCTCGTGCTGCAAGGCCGCGACGGGGCTCGTTCGGGCCGGCCACCGGTTCATCACCATCAACATGTTCCGCACCGTGTTCGATGCGCCGTCGTGGGATTGCCACGCGGATCGCGGCTCGCTCGCCTGCAGCCTTCAGGACTACCGCCAGACCGTGGCGCCGAGCTTCGATCTCGCGTTCTCGGAACTGCTCGACATGCTTCAGGACGAGGGACTGCTCTCCAGCACGCTCGTGGTGGCGACCGGCGAGTTCGGCCGCACGCCGAAGCTGAACGCCAACGGAGGACGCGATCACTGGGCGAATTGCTGGACGGCGCTGATCGCGGGTGGCGGCGTGAACGGAGGTCTGGCGATCGGCGCCTCGGACCCTCACGGCGCGGAACCCGCCGATCGGCCGACCACGCCGCAAGAGTTGGTCGCCACCATCTATCATGCGCTCGGCGTGCCGAACGGATCCACCATCCCCGGGCCGAACGGCGCCGTCGAGGTGTACCCGGGGCGGCCGATCGTCGAGTTGTTCTGACGGTTCACGACCGACCGAGGAACCACGTCATCAGTCCGTAGCCGGGGTCGAAGCACGACTCGGAGGCTGCGGCGGTCGGCTCGTCGTATGCCGATTGACCGCGCGAGGCCACGCCCGTTCCCGCGACCGCGAAAGGCACCGCGCCATAAGCGTGGGCTCGCGTCCGGATCGTGGTGCGGTGGTCCGGCGAAATCAGGATGCGGTATTCGCCGTGTTGCGGGAGAGCCGCCAGGAGCGGCCCCACGATGTGTTCGTCCATTCGTTCCAGCGCTTTGATCTTCTCGTCCGCCCGGCCCTCGTGCGAGGCCTCGTCCGGGGCTTCGACATGCACGCAAACCAGATCGAACTCGCGAAGCGCTTCGATGGCGTAGCGGCCCTTCGCGGCATAATCCGTGTCGAGGTATCCGGTCGCTCCCGGCACGTCGATGCGGCGCCAGCCGAGGAGCACGCCGACACCACGAACGAGATCGACCGCGGAGATGATCGCTCCTCGCGGGCCGAACGTCTCGGAGAAGGAGCGGATGCGAGGGGCTTTTCCGTGGCCCCAGAGCCAGCATTGCGTGGCGGGCTTCTCGCCGCGAGCCGCTCGTGCCTGGTTCACCGGATGCGCCGCGAGGATCGGCTTGCTGGCCTCCATCAGTTCCCGCAGGAACTCGGACCCCGGACCGCTCGGCAAATGGTCGCGGACCGGCTTGTCCGGGATGTCGTGCGGAGGCTGGCACCGCATTCCTTCGAACGGAGACGAGTCCGAGGGGCCGCGCCAAACGAGGATGTTCCGATACTGCACGCCGGGATGGAACTCGATGACGCCGCCCGCGAAGGTTCGCCCTCCCAGTTCCGCCTGCAACGCGTGGATCAACGGTGCCCCGTCCTCGCTCGAAATGTGCCCCGCCGTGAAGTCCTTCATCGTGCCGTCCGGCACATGGACGAGGTTGCAGCGGATGGCGTAATCGTTCGGGCCGAGGTGGATGCCCATCGCCGCCGTTTCCAGCGGCGCCCGCCCGGTATACACCTTCAGCGGGTCGTACCCGAAGAGCGAAAGCGTGGCGACGTCGGACGCGGGCGTGAGCGAGTCGGGAACGTTGTTCGCCCGGCCGACCATTCCTTCGCGCGCGACGCGATCCATATTCGGAAGGCGGGCGGCCTGCAGCGGCGTCTTCCCGCCAAGAACCTCGAGCGGTTCGTCCGCGCACCCGTCCGGAATCACGATGACGTATTTCATGCCGGATTCGACTTTCGGAATTGTTCGACGATCGCGGTGTACTGCTTCGCCAAAGTGGTGATGCGGGCGAAGTCGCGGTTCGCCACCGCTTGCGGTTCGACAAGTTGCCCGCCGACGCCGAGGCACACGGCGCCGGCCTTGAGGAACTCCGCGGCGGTGGTCAGGTCCACGCCGCCGGTCGGCATCAACTTCACCTGCGGGAGCGGGCCGCGAACCGCCTTGAAGAACGCCGGGCCGACGATGTCCGCGGGGAAGACCTTCACGATGTCCGCTCCGGCTTCCCACGCCGCGAGAATCTCGGTGGGGGTGAACGCGCCGGGCATCACGAGCTTGTCGTAGCGGCGGGCCATCCGAATCACGTCGAGGTTCACGGCGGGAGAGACGAGGAACTCGGCCCCGGCGAGGAACGCGGCGCGGGCCGTCTCGGGGTCCAGCACGGTGCCCGCGCCGAGTAGCACGCGGTCACCGAGTTGCCGCTTCGCTTCGCGGATCACGTCCAGCGCATTCGGCACCGTGAACGTGACTTCCGCCACGGTCACGCCACCGTCGGCGAGGGCCTTCACCACATCCACGAGTGGGCCGGGATCGGCGAACCGCACGACCGCGACGATCCCGCACTCCACGACCCGCTTCAAATCCGATTCGCGACTCATGAAGGCGATTGTACGGATGCGAATACATTGCAAGGAACGCTTCGTTTGGAGTGGGACATGCTTCGTCGCGTCTGGTTGGCTTCGCTCGTCGCCATGGGTGCGTTCGCACTGTTGCAGGAGCTACGCGCTCAGGGCGAGAAACTGCCGCCCGTTCCCGCTCCGGGCCACGAATTTCCGACCGTCGAGATCGCGCCGGACAAACTCAGTGGCACGTTGCTCCTGGACGCGATTCCGCTCGAGTCCGAAGTCGAACATCGGCAGGTTCACACCAAGCACATCCAACGCGTGACCTTCCAGAAAGACCCGGAAGGGGGCAAGGCCGAGGACACGATTCAACTCGTGAACAAGGACATCATTCGCGGGCAGATCACGCTCAACGAGTTCCCCGTGAAGTTGGAAGACGGCACGGTGAAGTCCTTGAATCGGGCCGATCTTCGCGAGATTCGGATGGTGCATCCGAAGACGGTGTCATTGTTCGGAGTGATCGTCGCGCTGCTCACGCTCACGGCGATGGAGATCGTGCTCGGCATCGACAACGTGATCTTCCTCGCGATCGTGGCGGGGAAGTTGCCGATCGAGCAGCAGCCGAAGGCGCGGCGAATCGGCCTGGCGGCGGCCCTCGTGTCGCGGCTCGGGTTGCTGTTCACCCTCTCGATCCTCCTGGGCCTCACCGCACCGATCTTCACGCTCCCGGAACTCGCGTTCCTCAAGGACCTGGAAGCGCGAGAAGTGTCATGGCGGGACATCATTCTGTTCGTGGGCGGGGCGTTCCTCATCGGGAAGAGCGTGCTGGAGATGCACGAGAAGATGGAACACGCGAGGTCCGTTCATGACGGAGCCGCGAAGCCGGTCAATCCCTCGAGCTTCGCCAAGACCATTTTCACCATCGCGGTGATCGATATCGTCTTCTCGCTGGACTCGGTCATCACCGCGGTTGGAATGGTGGACGCGGATCAGGTGTGGGTCATGGTCACGGCGATGGTGATCGCGATGATCGTGATGCTGGCGTTCGCCGGGCCAATCAGTACGTTCGTGGACAAGCATCCGACCGTGAAGGTGCTCGCGCTCGCGTTTCTGATCCTGATCGGCGTGATGCTCGTGGCGGAATCGCTCGGGCAGCACCTGAACAAGGGCTACATCTATTTCGCGATGGCGTTCGGCGTCGGCGTCGAGATGGTGAACATGAAACTCCGGGGAAAGAGTCACGCTCCGCCCGCGGTCCCGAGCACGAGCCCGGCCTGAAACGGGGCCACGATCACCGTTTTGCACTCTCTGCCGTGATTTCTTTTCGGAATGCTGCAGAACACGTTCTGCGGTACCTCCCTTCGCCCCTGTGCGACGCTTGCGTCACAGGGGTGTTTCAAATTCCCATGCGACTGCACTTTTTTTCGGAACCGATGCACTTGGCGAATGAGTGCAACGTGGTATAACATGGTAAGTCCAGTTATTACTGTGTCTGGCCGATGCAATTTTACCGGAGGAAGTGAACATGAAGGGACTGACCGCCATCGCCTTCCTGTTGTTCGTGATCGGCGCAGCGACGGCCGAGAACAAAGAGGACGTGAAGACGGGGCTCTACGAAGGGGACGGGCACAAGTTCCACATCAGGCTCGCCATCAACTCCACGAAGAAGGAAGTGCTCGCCACCGTGCTCGACGGCAAGGCGAAGAAGAAGGCGCCGATCGAAGCGAAGACCATCGAATTGAAAATCACCGGGGTCAAGGACCTCGTGAAGCTCGATGCGAAGGACGCGAAGGACGGCAAGACGGCCGAGTTCACGGCTCCGCTTGACAAACTCCAAGGCAAGACCGCGTTTAAGGACATCGAAATCTGGGCGAAGGTCAACGTCGGCCCACCGACGAAGTTCGAACTCGAAGAGTGATTCGGACAAATCGGCACGGGGGGTGGCGCATGAGCGGCGAGTTTCGGCAGTGGGCATCGAACTTGCTCGATCAGCAAATCTGGTGCTGGGGGCGGGACATCTCACGGCCGGATGGGAACATCCTGCTCGATTTGGGGATGTGCCGCCATCGGTCGCCGGGAACGGGGTGCACCGCGTACACCGGCCGCGTCGCTGGCGACGGTGTGGTCTGGCTCTGGGGCTTCGGGCTCATGTACTGCGAGCCGGAGTTGGGCGGTGTCTTCCTCCGCCGGTTCGGGTTTCATCCGATGCTGGTGCCCGGGCCACCGGCTCGACCCGTGCACAAACCCGACTCTCTGGACTTGCTCGTCCGGCCGTTAACGTCCCGGCAAAAGGACGTCGCAGGATCGCTTTTGCGCGGTGCGGCTGGATGGGTGGCCCGTTATGAACACTGGGTCGCCGAAACCTACGGGAGTGTTTACCGCGAAGCGACGCTGAGGGCCCGCGTCAAGAAACCGCCCACAGTGGCGGCACGGAAGATGGCGGCGGCTTGGGAGAACTTGGCGAAGAAGTCCGAACGCTTGGCCGATTCGCCTGCACCCGCCCGCGGTCCTTGGGGGCGGTTGTTTGCCTCTCTTCGCCGTCCGGAAAACGCCTCCGCTTCACACTGTCTCCATCACACCGCCGACGTCCGCAGAGGTTTTCGACACCATGATTCGTGAGCCTTCAATCGATCGACGCCTGCCGGTCACCGTGCTCTCCGGATTTCTCGGAGCCGGCAAGACGACCCTGCTCAATCACGTTCTCTCGAACCGGGACGGATTGAAGGTGGCGGTGATCGTCAACGACATGTCCGAGGTGAACATCGACGGCGCGCTGGTGAAGTCCGGCGACGCGATGCTTTCCCGAACGGACGAGAAACTGGTCGAGATGCAGAACGGGTGCATCTGCTGCACTCTGCGCGAAGACCTGCTGCAGGAAGTAGCCGCGTTGGCCAAGGATGGCCGGTTTGATTACTTGCTCGTCGAATCGACCGGGATCAGCGAACCGCTTCCGGTCGCCGAGACGTTCACCTTCGAACACGAGGACGGATCCAAACTCGGGAATCTGGCCCGGCTGGACACGATGGTGACGGTCGTGGATGCGGCCAACTTCCTCGAAGACTACCAATCGTCCGACTCCCTCGGCGACCGCGGGCAATCACTCGGCGAGGAGGATGAACGCGACGTGGTGAGCCTGCTCGTCGATCAGGTCGAGTTCGCCGATGTGATCATCATGAACAAGACCGACCTGGTTTCCGCGAAGGATCTGGAATCGCTCGAGTCGGTTCTCCGCTCGCTGAACCCGGCTGCAAAACTGGTTCGTTCGGTCCGCGGCAAAATCCCGCTCACGGAAGTGCTCGACACGAAGGCGTTCGACTTCGACCGGGCTGCAGCCGGACCCGGATGGATGGCCGTGGCTCGTGGAGACGAGTTGCCCGAGACAACCGAGTACGGAATCACCAGTTTCGTGTACCGCGCCCGCAAGCCGTTTCACCCGGACCGGCTCTATCGCTTCATGTTCAACAAGCCGCTTCTCCAGGGCCTGCTTCGCTCAAAAGGGTTCTGCTGGATCGTGACACGGCCGATGTGGGCGGCGCTTTGGTCGCAGGCCGGGCGCGTGATGGAGTTGTCGCCGCAGGCGACGTGGTGGGCGGACACGCCGCAAGCCGAGTGGCCGACCGACACGGAGGAGCGTGCCGGAATCCTAGCCAACTTCGAGGGCGAGTACGGCGACCGGCGGCAGGAGTTGGTGTTCATCGGCCGTCATCTGGACGAGGCGGCGATTCGGTCGGCGCTCGACTCCGCACTGATGACCGACACCGAGATGAACGGCGGCCCGTCCCTCTGGGCGACCATCCACGACCCGCTGCCGGAGTGGCCGGAGGCGCCGGCCCATGCACACCGGTGACTTTCCTTTTCTTGGGAGATCGAACATGGCCAAGTCCTGTCACTTCACTGGCCGATCGGCGAAGTTCGGCAACCAGAAGACGTACCGCGGCAAGGCCAAGTACCTGGGCGGCGTCGGGAAAAAGATCACGGGCATCAGCCGCCGGAAGTTCAAGCCGAATCTCCAGCGAGTCAAGTGTGTGATCGATGGCAAGGTGCAACGCGTGTGGGTCTCGGCCGCCGCGATCCGAAGCGGGATGGTGGTCAAGCCAGTGAAGGTCGCTCCATTCTCGAAGATCCCGGTTTGCTGACCTTCAGCAGTGTATTTTCGTCATTTCCGAGTGATGTTTACATTCGCAAGATGGCCATTTGGGACCGGCATATCATCGGTCATGCGACCACCCGGTATGGCGGCCGATCTCGAACGGCGACTCGCTATCTCCCCTCATCACTCGCCCCGTCCGGGCCGTTTTTCGTTCCCCACGAACGCAAAAAACGCCCCGGTTTTCACCGGGGCGTTTTCGCTTCTCGGGTAGAGCCCGCGGGGCTCACCAAATTGGGGATCTAGGATTTGAACCTAGACTAACTGAGTCAGAGTCAGTCGTTAATAGCATACTCCGGAATACTTCGCAGTAGTTCAACGTTGGTTTTCACGTCGATTCAGCGTAGTATCGCTTCATCCGTGCTACCGTGACATACTCCGAAATCATCCGTCCCGGTAGCACCGGGGTAGCACCGAACAAAATCAGTGAGGGTATCCGATGCCTGATGTTCTCGCGCTCAAGGGGCGAAAACCGGCCGCACCGAGCCGCCGATTCCCGTTCACCTTGGCCCGCCTGGAGAAGACCGAGCCGCCCGCCGTGGGGCGTCTCTGGCTCACCGATGAGGCATGTCCCGATCTGCGGATGCAGGTGACGGAGAGCGGGGCGAAGTCATTCTACGTCTACCGCAAGCTCAACGGCCGCCCGGTCCGCGTCCTGATTGGTGCATTCCCGACCGTGGGCATCGACGTGGCACGGAAGGCGGCCCGGACCCATGCGGCTCAAATCGTGCAGGGCATCGACCCGCGGAAGGCGAAGTTGGAAGCCCGTGCCGTGTCCACTTTTGGAGAACTGGCAACGGACTATCTGGAGATGCACGCGAAGCAGCACAAGAAGTCATGGCGTGAGGATCAACGCCAGTTCGAAACCTACCTCGGTCCGTGGAAGGCGAAACTGCTCACCAGCATCGGCCCCGCGGACGTGGCGAAGATCCACTCGAAGCTCGGGAAGGACAACGGGAAGTATGTCGCGAACCGGGTACTGGCGTTGCTCTCCGCGATCTTCGCATTCGCGAAGTCGGCTCGGGGCTGGAAGGGTGACAACCCGTGCGATGGCATCACGAAGTTCGCTGAGGTGAAACGCGATCGATTCCTGCAGCCGGACGAAATGCCGAAGTTCCTCGAAGCGGTTCAGGCCGAACCGAGTGAAGTGGTGCGGGACTATATTCTCGTGTCGCTGTTCACCGGGGCTCGCCGCGGCAACGTGCTGTCGATGCGGTGGGAGGACATCGACCTCGCCGCTGGCATCTGGCGCATCCCGGATACGAAGAGCGGAAAGCCCGTCGTGCTGCCGCTGGTGCCGGACGTCGTTCGGATCCTGAACGAGCGGCCACGGAAGAACGAGTACGTCTTCCCGTCCCGTGTTGGGAACGGGCACCTCAAAGACCCGATGCGGCAGTGGCGTGAGATTCTGAAGCGATCCGGCCTGAAGGATCTGCGGCTGCACGATCTTCGCCGGACGTTCGGCTCGTGGCAGGCGGCCGCCGGCGTGTCGCTGCCGATCATCGGGAAAAGCCTCGGGCACTCGGGCACCTCGGCAACCGAAATCTACTCGCGTCTGCACCTGGACCCGGTGCGGAAGGCGATAACCGCGGCCACGGACGCCATGCTCGCGGCGGGGAAGGAGGGTGCGAAGTGAACAAGCCGCCCCCGAATGGAATCAATCCGCGAATCTGGAAACTCTACCTCGACACATACAACCGCGTGGAGAAACAACTCGACAAGATGAAGGCCACACCGGATGAACGCAATCAGTTTCAGTCGCTGATTCGGTCAAGCGTATGGTCGCTGGCCTCGATACAGGCATGGCAGCAGCAAGTGAGAGAGAAAGTCGCAGCAAGTCAAGAGGCAGCCGTGGAGAGGGAAAAGAACAAGCGGCGGAAGCCGAACGCCAAGCAGAACGCACAAATCCTGAAACTGACCGAGAGCGGGTTATCTGCGGCTCGAATCGCAACCAAGTTGGAGATCTCCGAACGGCACGTCAAACGCATCCGAAGCGAGTCTCGGAAAAATAGGCGGTGACATTACAAATCCGTCACTTCCGGGACAAAGGAAAATCGCAATGATTCCCCGTGTCGCCTCTCAGTACACGGGGATACCCTCATGCCCGCTACCGCGCCTCCGGCCCAAACCCTACCGACGCAACCACACGCGTTACTCGGCACTGCCGAGGCCGCCAGCTACTTGCGAGTCTCAATCCAGACGCTGAACAACTGGCGGTGCCGTGGATACGGCCCGAAACACATCACGGTTGGCCGCATCGTTCGCTACCGACTCCGCGACATCGATGCCTGGCTTGAGTCCCGCGGCGCGAAGTGAAAACGCCGACCCCCGCGTGACGAGTTGCCCCACTCGCCGCCATCGGCGAAACTGTTTGGCCGCAAACTCGCCGCGATCGGCTCGTGAAAAAACCCGTGGTTGGCGCCACGGGCTCGGAACTGAAATCAAACAGCAAGGACGAATACATTATGACCGCCGCAACCCAGATCGTCAACGACCGTCGCGCCAAGCGCGAACTATACGGCGATCCCGACAGCCCTCCGAAACTCATCGGCATGTGGTTCGACGGCATCCCCGATGAACTCC
>Ga0169931_10010041_pt1 | contig 13526 bp, 8 predicted proteins | sample Kivu_15m_20L_FD_129675 | JGI IMG/M metagenome (GOLD analysis project Ga0169931, IMG submission 129675) | Freshwater microbial communities from Lake Kivu, Western Province, Rwanda to study Microbial Dark Matter (Phase II) - Kivu_15m_20L... | ecosystem: Environmental > Aquatic > Freshwater > Lake ...
AAAATCCGTCGGTAATCTGTCCTAAAATCATCGAAAAACGATGATTATAGATTACATACACACATATGTACCAGCTAAAATCATCGAAAAACGATGATTTTATAGCGAAGTTCGCAACGGGTAATAATAAAATAACCTAGCAAAACGCATGAGCTGAAAATGCTATTAGCACGTATTAATTAAAAATTACCCATTACAGTTAGCTTTCGTGACTGTACGACTGTACACGCCTTGCGCGAGATCCCCTAGCCTCCTCCGCACTTCGAATTTGTTTGCTTTTCTACTTTTTTAAAAATAACAAAATGCGTCATTTGTTTTTCGTTTTTTAAGTTTTATCTTGAATATCTTACTTCTCTGTTATTTTGGATAATCGTTCAACACCCACATGTGATGTACTATAAAGATTATCCAGAATATCAGAGAATTAAGATCTAAATCAAAGATTAGAATGAAAAAGCGTTTGATATATCCAAGATACGTTTCTTGTGATTCATGTGCTCACATGCTAAGACAGAGTGAACGAGATCTTGTGAAGCCCAATAGATTGGTTCACGAGATCTCGATCACTCTGTCTCGAGCGTGAAGCATGTGAGCACATGAATCACAAGAAATCTATCTTGGATATCAAAAATCCGATTTTATATTCTCATTTTTTGTTTTAGATCTTACTTCTCGTCTTCTTATCTTCTACCCCCCTTTTTTCATCCAAGGAACCAATGTCGATATCTTTTATTTTTAGAGGCATCCTTCAAATACTTCTCATTTGTGCTTATCCTTCACTCATCCTCGGACAATTGAATCAAAATGTTGCGCTTGAACTTATGAATACAAATCTATCTACTAAATCAGGGCTTACCTCTGTCCCACCTAATTGTTGGATAAATGCAATACGAGTTATTCATCCAGCATCATATGAAGTATTGGTCCAAGGAAACATTTACGCATCTGATGGAACGAAATTCTGTGCAGCTCTTAGAAATCCAGATCAACAGCTGGTATGCTTGTTTGACTGTATATTTATTGTGTTAACCATTTTTAAGTGAGCTAAAGTATATATATTTTTGTTTAGTTGGCCTTAGAATTGACTAAATGTCACCTATCCAATGCAGGAAGGCCGATAGTTGAAACATGTAACGCTCCTTTCAATATTGGAAATAACTATTCCTATGATATACCTACTTGCCTATCTACACTAAATGGGTTTGACTTTTCAGTTTATACGCAGTTTTATTTATATGTCAACGAAATCTGTCAGAGATTAACTGATTCAATTATCATCCAACAAAAACTCGAAGCCTCCTTCCTATTTGAGAAAAGAGCAATAGAGATGGAGACGAATATAAACCATGCGCTTGTTCGCCTGTCTAGTATGAGCTCTCATCTTGAACTCGCGAATTCTCTGTTCCATGAAATCAATGGCCTGAAGATGGTAAGTTTAATTTTCGAAGTAATATTTATAAAATCCATCCGATACACTGTTTTTATATTATATGGTCTCCAGATGATCGGAAACGTCATACCCTCGTTACGCCATCAGTTTACAACAATAAATCCGATCTTCTATACAATTGCTTCGGCGATATGGTCTTGTTCTATTTTTCTCCTCGCTTTTCTTGGTGTTTTACTGTTCTCTAAAGTATTCGTTCCTCTGAGAATTCGTGGCACAGTTTTACGGTTTGTGATTGCCGTCGTATTTAGCTTCCATTTCCTCCAATCATTACTCGAGAAATATGGCATATGGTTTGAAAGTTTCAAGCTCATAACTAAGAAAGAGGTGCTAGAATCGTGGCTTTATTCGTCGATCACACTTGTGCAATTTTATTTTTTCTTTCTGCGTAGTTCAAAAGTTAAAGATAGGAAGGTAGAAGTGCCCGCGATATATCCTGCATCAGGCGCTGTGTATTGTCGTACATTAAATTCAGATATTGATGATAAGTTGCGAAAAATTGTTGAAAAAATTGAGTGCGATGCAGAAATCAGAAGGCGAGAACATGATAGAATGCTCTTGCAACTGTCTATGTCGCTAGACCGACATATTCAGCATTCATCCACAGAAATCAGTCCCTCACAGTCGTCTATCGCTGTACCCTTTGTATCACCGCAACGATGTCAACGTGAAACACAGAGCTCGCGGCTAGACACTTGGATATTAACTGGGGAAAATGGTACTATAGAGCATTTTAAACTACCGATAGATGATTCAAGTAAACATGGGGGAAATAATGGAACCACTCATCCGAATTCATGTAAGAGAAGTTGCGAGGAAGTCATAGATAAACAGGAAATGGATGATACGAAGGCCACGTCGACACCAGCGAAAAAACTAAAAAGTACTATACAACAAAATGCAATTATATAAAATATTCTATAAACGTCTACTTCCTTTCTTCTTAACGAGGGGTTGGTGTCCTTATGCTACTCTCTGACGTTCTTCGGACGAAATGAGTAGGAGTGAACCTGTTTCATAAATGAACAACATACCGTTATAAATAATCACTCATTTGCATCGCCCTTAAGTAATAATATACAACTCATCATCTTACCTTGAGTCCTGTTGCATTTGAGAAAGGTGCTTGTCTTTTTCTAAATCAGCTATCTCAACATCACGGATATATTCACATAGAAATTTATCATAAAAAGATCCTGCTGCATCCACACTATCAAGAGTCAAAATACTCTCGGCGGAAGGTCGATTTTGAGATGTGCTCATCATAGACTGAATAGCATTTTTCAAAGTTTGACTACGGCTTAAGGGTAAGGTAGGAATATGATGACCGCTACGAAGTTCATGCCATCTAGGGCCCTCAAGTGGTAAATCAAAGTCTGAAGTTGAAGAAAGCTCGTACAATGTAAGACCAAGACTAAAAATATCACAGCTTTTAGGTTTTTCCAGTTTTGATGGAAGTAAAAGCTCCGATGCCATATAAGCTGTATCACCCTCTTCTCCATCATCCATGGCATCAAGTGAACGAGCCAGGCCAAAGTCTCCAATTTTACAGATGGCTCCTAGCCGTAGGTGTGAGATGAAAAAAATATTTTCAGGTTTTATGTCAAGGTGAACAATATTGTGCGAGTGGATATAGCATAATCCAGCGGAGACATCATGACAAATTTTCCAAATTGTTTGTTCCGGAATAAGGTGCTCAGTCAATACATCGCCATGAATACTATTATCCCCAGGATGCCGTAACTGCAAGTTTTCAACCATACTTCGGTACGCGATAGAGGATATATCCCAATCTGACGTTAATGACAACAATAAATGACGACAAGAGTCTCGACAGCATAATTCTGTTTGACAAAAGAAATGTGCATCCTCTTGCCATGCCCTTATAAAAAACAACAAATAAATACAGAAATGAGAAGTTCTAGCTCTTCCATCGGATTTCGGTGGAATTGTCTGTAGTTGCTGCATAATCCGAACTTCCGCCAGGTTTCGATCCCGATCTCGTTTACCACGAAATCGTCTTCGGGATCTTTTGATTGCGTATATATGACCATCACTTTTGCATCGGGCTTTGAAAACGTCTGCGAAAGAACCACTTCCGAGTTGCGCTAAAACTTCAAAATCATTATGAAAAGAAATTGTCGATCCGATGGGACTTTGATCGTAAGACGAAGATTTTGATGCATCCAATCGAACGGAGTTATCCTCGCCCGCGTATTCATCGCTAGGTCTTTTGTCAGACTTGATCAACTTGTGACTATGTGTGTAGATATTTTGTAAAGAGGGTGATTCGTCATGAAAGGGCATGTCCAGTGGTGATGTATGCCTTCTTTTGACTAGTAAAAATGACCTATCATCATTGTCCGTCGCTGCTACAACGGTACCACTGCCTGATATTGGTTGGTTTTCGTATCGTGTGCTACTTTTTATCTCGAGCGAATTCGTTGATAGATCAGCCTCATCTTCTTCCATGACAGTCGCGAATGAAATCATCAATGATTTATCCCGATTACTGTTAACAGATCCAGTGTGCTGAGGGAGATCCGAGTACGTGCTTCCACTTGCACTCCTGCTGTGTTCACCTTCTTCCATAAACGAGTTTTCTAACGATGACAGTCCATCTAGAATATGCTGTGGACAAGTAGCCAATATCTTGGTAGCAATCAGGGAATCAGTTCGATTCAAGCTTTTGGACACATCTCCTTGAGCCCAGGCGGGTGTTCGAGCTGGTGTAGGAGGGCAGAGCCACTTGTTCGATCCTCCCATTCGACTTGCATTGGAGCCGAAAGAGTGAGGTCTTCTTCGCTCACCCGCCACAACTGCACCATCAGTGTTGGTAACCATTGGATTTCGCACAGTTTCACTCGATTGTATACTTGTTGACGGAGTTGTAACTTCCGATGAACCCATATCGAACGCGGACAAGTCAGGCATAGGTCGATGTTTCTGCTGCTTACTCGTAGATGTCGAACTTGCATCGCTCTGATTTGACATGAAGGAAGTATCCAGACTCTTGTTGATAATATCATCATTCGGCATGTCTACATCGGAGTAAGGTTGGGAAATAATGCTATTGTTCCTCATAAAATGATCATAATGTGGAAAGAAACTGTGCTGATCGTTCCCACGATTATCCATCTTGACATCAACACCTAAAGTAGTGTCATTGGAAATGACTCGATCGGTCAAACAGCAACGAACATATTCTTCGGAAACGGTTGGAATAGGAGAGTACTGAGTTTCAAATTGAAATGGGAATGGAGTGTCTTCTGTATCTTTATCAGTAGGATTAAAAGGTTTGCATGGTGAAATAGGGGAAAGGTCATCCACATTGTGCGATTCATCGTGTTCATTTAAAGTGTCTGGATTTTTACCTTCTGAACTCTTAAGTTGAAATGGAGTAAACGCTCCATGAATATTGGATTCTTGAGGAGGCCATAGGAAATGTGATGACGCAAAGTAAAGAATGCTGTCATTATTATGGATATCAGATCCGTCACCGACAAGAGCCCCTCCTTCTACAGAGGTATCAGCATGCAATAACTTCGTATGCATTGACGGTGGACTTTTCCAAGGACTATTCGATAATCCTGTATCCGATTCATCTGTCTCATCATCAATCTCCTTCAGAACTTGTTGAGTGGTTGATGATAGGTCACCCATCGTGAAAAGCGTTGCATCGCCCTCGAAACCATCCCTCCATCGAGCCAGAGGAGAGAGCCAAGTAGAGGGCGTGGTATTACAATTGCTGTTGTTGCTACTACAGGTGCTACTGCTGCTACTACTAGTGCTAGGCCGTAAGTTGTGATGTGAATGCCATCGACGAGATCGTCGACGATAAATAGTAGCCTTTCGTGATGAAGTTACATGGCGGTCATGAGCTGGACTTATATCTCGACGCAAATTGTGGTTTATATCCTCTGAGCGATCATGTCGTTGACTTTTATCGAAACCTTTAACATCCTCCTCATCTATCTCTTCCTTGACAGAAAATATACCCCTGGTAAAATCATTTCCTCGAGGTAGTAAAGGTGTTGTGTTTGTAGCTGAAGGAGTCCGAGATGTCAGATTGAATATTCGAGGTAAAGACGATGGAAACGAGGTGAATTGAAATGACGAGGCTACGGAGGATGGCATCGATGTATCGAAGGATTGAGATTCTGCAACTTTATGTTCGGTGGCATGATTAGATTCTGTCGAAACGGATGACGCTAAAGCAACTGGAGTTTTCAGATGTGCTTGAGTCTGATCCACTTTACTGTCAGCGACCTTTTCGGTTCTGTTTAACGAGTCTGCATCTAAGGCTGAATATTGCAAACTTTCTCGGCGCATTTTCAGCGCCGGCCTTATTGCTCTGCTGCTGGCCCCTTTCGTCAGCTACACAATATTTCCAATGGCAAAAAGGAATAATTAAGAATTCGTTGATATATGAATATATAGAGAGAGTTTTTTTTTACGAAAATGGTTCGCCAGCGTTACTGAACGGAGGCTAGTCCGAGGATTACTGTGGTGGCGCTACAATGATGCAAGAATTGCTACAGGGACATATGTATATGATGGTTACGTCGAATAGTTACACAACCTTTCACCAGTTCATGATACACATAATAAGCGTGCTATTACTGCTTTGGTTACTTACGACTCGTTGCATCCGCCCGGGCTATCCGGCTGTATGTATGTATCCACGACTTCCGCTACGTATCGGCAACAGCAGTAACAATGTAAGAACATACATAGTAAGAATACATAGCTCAAGAATAGCACGTGCAAGTATTATCACATACCGCGCACCCTGTAATGCATACAAGTATGTAGCCTACTTTTTATGTGTAGTCATCTATCTTTATTAGCTTCTTTAATTAGCTATGCGAAAGAATCACCAAATTGTTGGATGAGAAAATAATCCACTTCTTTGAACAGAATTAAGTTTTACGCTATTTGTGAAAACAAAAAATATTTGGTCTCTATGAGAGGAGGGTCGTCGCCTAATATTGGGCGTGTGGACACTATCCATTTGTCATCAGCGTAGTCTTTTCCTCATTATTGTGGATATAATTATCCTAAAGTTATCTATAGATTTCAGCACTTCACGGGATCATATTTCTGGTTGATCGAGTGTATATGATGAGATTAAATATATTCATTCTTGGAGATCGAGTAGAGGGCATGGAGAAACGATTCCATCTTGTTTGAAGTACGGAAAAAGGTTTTCGATGATAAAATGATAAATCTATAGTATAATCAATATTTTATTAATTAAATCTCACGTGGTAATTTTAATGGTGACCCCCATCCTCGGACATATTCAGTCCAATAACTCCTGCTACAATCATTAAAATGCTAGCAATTTTAAGTCGATCGCATTTCTCACCAAAGAGCAGAATCCCCGCGGCCGATACAAACGCAGTTCCTAGAGCACTCCATACTGCATATGCAACAGATACATCGATTTTAGGAAGTGAGGCAGCAAATCCTAAAAGACTCATTACATACAAGGACATGGCAAAGGTCATACGTCCAGGAGAACCACTATCCGATGCTTGCTTAGTCATGGTTGTGGCGGCAATTTCAACAAAGATTGAAAGCATAAGTGTTACCCAACATCGACTGGATGATTCTGCAATCCACGAACTAAGTTTATACAAGAGAGATAAGATGGGCCCATGTACTGCAGCACCTGTGAGAGGTTTTAATTTTGATGTATCTCCACCCCGTGGAATATCTATATCAAACGAGTGCACCAATGTAGAAGGAGGGTTGATGGAAGATATTGGACGTTTCTGTTTATTTGTATACAAGTAATCATCAGACGCGTCGTCATCATTTTCCACACCTTCATTGAATGTATTCAGAAGGATATTACGTGATTGTTGTTGTGAATTGGACGATAGAATGTTTCTAATAGTTGAAGCTACAACAGAAGAAGATGAAGATGAGATTGGAGCTGCCCCATCGATGAGCCCTTCCTTATCTTCTTTAGAAACCTCATCTGCCTTGTTCTTGAAATAAGAACGTTGGGTCAGAATGTTCATGGCGCTTCTACGTAGAAGAGATGAGTTTACCATGAATGATTCATGACCCTTCTGTCAGAAAGAGGAAGATAGCATAGCCCAGGGTGTAATGATTAATGAACCCAATTAAACAGGGTTATACAAGTGAGAGAAATCTAAATGAGCAAAACGAGAACAAAAAGTATTCATTCCGCGGAAAGCGATGTTCCAAGCAAGTCACAGAGGTCATTCATAATTCATAACAAGTGTTGAAAGTACGAAACGGCAGGCAGACGCAAATCTTTATATTTTTATTCTTGTACAGCTAGCGGCAGTACAAGAGTATCACAGTACAGTCAGTACGCAGAAGTACGTACCGACGACGACGACGACTGAGCAGTGTCAAAAGGTTTGGCTTTCCCGTCGTAAAAAGACTGTGATAGGATGAATGTAATCAAGGCACAAGTGGTCTTAGATGGTATAATGAACAACATTTCTTTCTACGAGTGTAGGGATTAAGTTTCTATGGCGAAGAAATGGTTGAAAGGAGTCTTTTCTCTTTGGCACAAGAACTCTTCTCAATCCACAATAAAAGACGTGTTTGTGTGTGAGAGGCGACTGCCGCTGCGGAACGCTTCTGTCTCTTCGCTGACACGCCTCATGTCTGTACGTCATGCACAGCACAAAAAAATATATCAATCCATCATGAGTGATGAAAATCATATATCGATCGATCATCAACAAACCATCACCTCGTTTCATACTCTTATATCTGTTGAAGATTCCTTCCAATCAAAGAATTTATACGTTTTCCTTGTATGCTTGAACCGTCGCGGATCACCACAATTTCTCTCGACATTTCAAGACCTATTGGTTGATAGGTATTATTCAAAACCTCAAAAATGAATACCTTGAACACTATTTTTAAAACATGTCTCTCCCATGTTGGATACAAGAGTAACTTTGTATCTAGACAGGTTTCTACCACAACCCATCGAAACGTTTCTTGTTATATAGCTGTTGGATCCAATATGGGAAATCGATATCAAAATATTATTCAAGGTATACATACACTCCAAGAAATGAGCTCACAGACTGTCAAAATTAAGAATACATCCTTTCTATATGAAACATCTCCCATGTATATAACTGAGCAATCCCCATTTTTAAATGGAATGATTGAAATAGAAACCCAGGCATCTCCCATGGAACTAATCTCACTATGTAAACGTGTTGAAGTACTAATAGGAAGAGATATACATTCGACCTATCGTAATGGTCCTCGACCTTTAGATTTAGATATTATTTACTATGATATTCAATCTCCTACGTCTCATGATAGTAATAACAATAATAATAATAATATGAATCATACGAATGCCAAACGTAATGGTGGTATTCAGTTTCAATCGTTACAACTGACTATACCTCATCCTAAAATACAAGAAAGAGATTTTGTTTTGTTTCCCTTAAATGATTTAGATCCCTTATTGATCCATCCATTGTTCCATCAATCTTCCTCGGATATGATGATCTCTTACTTACAATCCACAGCAACCAAGGATCTAGAGAATTGTACAAAGACAAATCCAAGACCTATACAAATACTTCCACTACCTCATGGAAGGATACTTCATTTAGATCAACCTAAAATCATGGGAATATTGAATGTAACACCAGATAGTTTTTCAGATGGAGGGAAATTTCATGAGTCTATAGATATGGCATTACATCAAGCTTTACAACTCGTACAGGATGGTGCAGACATTATAGATCTTGGAGGTGAATCGACTCGTCCTGGATCCAAGGAAACTCCACCCGATATTCAACTTCAACGTATCTTACCCGTAATGGAACGAATACGACATATTTTACCCGATATACCTATTTCTATTGATACACGGTCTGCTATCGTTGCTCAGAAAGCGATTGAAGCTGGTGGAGATATAATTAATGATGTTTCTGGTGGGACATTTGATCCCAATATGTTATCAACGGTGGCTCGTCTTGGTATTCCCATCGTTTTGATGCATATGCGTGGAACACCCGAAACGATGCAACACATGACACAATACAAACATGTGATACAAGATGTATCCATGGACTTAAAGACATTATCTCATACAGCACAACAGGGATATGGGATATTCCCTTGGCTTCAGATTTTAGATCCTGGTATTGGATTTGCCAAGACTATGGATCAAAATCTCTCTATCTTAAAGAATATCCATAAAATGAATCACTTTATTGGACCTTCATTTCCACTCCTATTAGGACCTAGTCGAAAAGGATTCATTGGTAAAATTACTGGTGTTGAAAATCCTGAAGAAAGAGATTATGGTACAATTACGGCTTGTATCTTGGCATCGCTACGATTAAATGGCAGTCCTATGATTGCAAGAGTTCACAATGTTCGCGCCTTGAAGCATGCATATCGTATCATGGAAGCGATAGAGAAAGCTCAATAGGAGTGTACAGTCACAACGTTTGTATTTTTTCATACCATACCCCCGACTGATTATTGGGATGTATAATTACAGAGACTTCTTATGACTATGCCTTCAACATATATTATCACATGGCAAAGCACTTCCAGTAGAGGTCACATGATCATGTACAAACTCAAAACTATAAACGTAAGTAAAGAGATATTATTGTTTACGTTTTATTATAAAACACCGTCATTTCGAAAATTGTTGTGAGCTGTATCATCTAAAAAGAATTCATGTATTATTTTCCATGGATTTTCCCCCCACGTAAAAGACTATTCAGTTCATCATCGAAAACTCCTACTTTTTCTCAACAAAACGGATTTCCATTTTCATTCCCTTGGGAGGCTATTTTATTCAAGGAAATAAGTGATTCATTTTTTTAAAAAAATCAAAATGATCAAATACAAAGAATGAAAAGATGTATATATAATACAAACCTGATATCCAGCTTTTGACATGGCCTGTACAGCAGCTTGAACAGCTTTTCTTGGGGGAGGTCCAGAAGGCTTCGGGATATTCTTTCCCCCACCAGCTGCATTGGCAGTAGTGGTCGTAGTTGGAGAATTTTTCTTTCCACCTCTTTCAGTCATCATGGAAGAAATATTAACTTTCTTACGACGATTGCGACGAGTTGGATTCAAAGTTGTTGTTGTTGTTGCCCCTCCTACTGCCTCAGTCCCCCCACCACCTCCCATGGATGTTCTCTTCGAATTACGATTCCGTTGTTGACGATAAACTTCTTTCTCAATTTCCATGGGTGTGGGTTGATTGGATGTCTGCAAACCTCTTCGCGCCGCAAGTTTTGCAGAGCGACTTGCTTTGTTTTTACCAATCGATTTATCCACACCTGTAGGTTTCGCTAGAGTCGTTGGATTCCCTTTCACTTCCTTGATATTTTGACGATGAGGTGGACGACGTGGTCCAGCAGCTCTTCGTCCAGTGGATACTTTATTTTCCTTGCTTATAGATCGACGTTCCTTATTGCGTTCCTTGATGATATCGTCTACATGATTATAATTTTTGAAATTTTCGTGTAAACAAAAAAAAAGGGGAGTAAAGAAGATGGGAACATATATGAATGAGAGGACATGGGATGATGATATGAGGTTGAGATGGACCCTCTCTTTATATTCGATCTTGGTCGGAAAGGATTCTAATGAAAGGAATTCCCCAACGTCGAAAGGATATAGAGGATATAGGTCTTGAGGTCAATAGAAAATTTTCGTATATGTAACACAACAATTACCGCACCTAACGACTTGTCAAGGTATGTCTCAGCAGCACCCATATGAAATGATGGAGTAGTCATAGTGGTAGTGACTTAGTTTCACGTGATAATCTGAAGGCTCTTTTGAGTTTGTGATGAGTCGACAAAGATCAATAGTTGTTGTGTTGATTCTTGTAGAATTGGAATTCAGAGAGCTCTCAGCTCTGCTCTGCTGTGAGTACTTTTGTACATGCATTCAGTATGGTTCTTCTTGGCATAGTACTTACGTACGTACAGAGCAGCTCACAAATCAATAATGCTCATACACGAGTAATTTGAAATAGCCGCCATTATGACTATTATAATACCTAAGGGTATGAATAAATACATCAACATCATGGATGAAAATAATATTGAAGAAGCGTCACCAACCAATCATACTCCATTAAACAAAATAGATGACCGTGGAAATAGATTTACTAATGAGTCATTGGATACTATACATCGCTTTTGGACGAATCAAATACTACTACCTACACTTCAAAATATCGTTCTCTTGTTCTATGTAGGAATAGGTATTGCAATTGTCTTACTACTTTATTTACCCTGGCATACCTTTCGTGCTATAATACATGAGGAAGAACATCCAGATGAAGTGGCATTTACTTCAGCTGCAGTTTTTGTTATTATTACATTGATACTGTCCACATCCTTAATTTATTCACATTTGTCTCATTGGTATATGCCAGATGTACAAAAGTACGTGTTTCTTCTTTTTTTTTGGATTCCAGGAAGAAAGAAAATTTCGTTTTTTTTGTGTGTTTATTCACAAACAAAATATATACACATTGTTCATTTCATAGATATGTTGTACGAATCCTTTTTATGGTTCCTATTTATTCTGTACAATCATGGCTATCACTACGATTTCAGTCCGCTCGTATTTATATTGATACATTACGAGATCTGTATGAGGTACAAATGCTTATGTGATTTCTTTTATTATTATTATTATTATGATTTTTTTTACATGTTTGCTTATAGAATCCTTTGGTTTACATTAATTTCGTCTCTTTGGTTTCTTTTTAAGGCACTTGTTATTCAAAGTTTTCTCTATTATCTCATTGAATTATTAGGTGGCGAAGAGTGTCTGATACAAGTTCTACAACGAAAAGATGCTAAATATGGGAATCATGAATTTATCTTTCAATATTTTTTCCCTAATTGGACCATGGGCATGGAATTTGCTAGACAATGTAAACATGGAGTGTTACAGTATGTTGTCGTGAAAGCATGTACTACTTTGGCAACAGCCACGTTACAACCTTTACATCTTTATGGCGAGGGGCAATTCTTCAATCCACTCGTGGGATATCCATATATTTCCTTTTGCTTGAATCTAAGTCAAATGTGGGCACTCTATTGTCTTATTAAATTCTATCACGCCACACATGAAGAATTAAGTCATCCCATCCATTGGCATCCACTCCGAAAATTCCTTTGCATCAAAGGTGTTATCTTCTTTACCTGGTGGCAAGGTATTGGTATTACATATTTAAAAAGTCGTGATATTATTGATACGATTGGAAATTGGGATAAGAATCAAGTTGCCAATGGAATACAAAATTATCTTATTTGTGCGGAAATGTTTATGTTTGCAATCGCACATATGATATCCTTCAGTCATCTGGAATGTATTCCATCCTCATATGAAATGAGGATGAGAGACAGAAGAATACGACAAGAAAGTAAGGAAAATAATTCAGAAAGGGTTTCTTGGTGGCCTCGATGGAGGGATTCGTCGAAGGCTGCCAAGGATCATGATGACCAGGGTGAATTAACACAATCACTTTTAGAACCTGAAATGAATCGCACGGATCAGAATCAAATAGGTCATGATGACCTTCCCCCACTCAAAATCAAAACTCTTGAAAAGCCTGGACAATTATATGATGCTTTTTGGATAAGTACAGTTCCTCGGGATACTCTGAAGGAAGTCAAAAGGTTTCGACATGATGTCCTGAGTAGTAGAAAGTCTGAGAATTCATTCAAGTCATAAAGAAGAACATTTATAACTGATGTAGATTTCTACTTTATTTTTTCTTTTTAAATCTCTTACTACGATTTCCATGCATACTGATTGTTCTTGCATTATAAAACTTCACAGTATATCCACGTATCAAGACTGCTAAAAACATTACCATATACTGTTATTACTGAAGAAGTGATACTTGACTCATTCGCTTTCGGACTCAGCTCCATCTTCCTCATCCCCAATCTCTTTTTAGTCACGCTCTACTATCGATGTTTGGGAGGCGAGGCGGGGATTCTCTTACTATTCCTCTTCACTCCAGTCTGTTGAAGAAGAACAAGATGATGATGAAGAAGAG
>Ga0169931_10010042_pt1 | contig 13525 bp, 9 predicted proteins | sample Kivu_15m_20L_FD_129675 | JGI IMG/M metagenome (GOLD analysis project Ga0169931, IMG submission 129675) | Freshwater microbial communities from Lake Kivu, Western Province, Rwanda to study Microbial Dark Matter (Phase II) - Kivu_15m_20L... | ecosystem: Environmental > Aquatic > Freshwater > Lake ...
TAGGTCTCCTCGATGACCGCGGAGGCCGGCTGGGGCAGCCGCCTCACCTCGTCGCCGCGAAACCCTTCCCGGCTCTGCAAGGCCGGATCATAGGGGAAGAGCACCTCGTCCCACGGCGCGAGGTCCCCCTTCGGCTGCCCGTACCCATCGAGCTGGCTGCATTCCAGATAGCGGAAATGGCCCAGATTGTGGGTCGGGCGATACCGACGGGTCCGCACCAGCGGTGCCTCGTCGGCGGCTGGCAGGAGCGTCTCCTTCTCGAAGAGCGGATCGAAGCTGATCGCCCGGCCATCGTTGAACTCCCGCCAGACGCCAAAATGGCGGGTGAACCGTTCGCGCAACCGATAGCCGCTCTTCGCGTCCGCCGCGATCGCCAACCCGATCGCGGTCGCCGCATACGGAAAGGGGGAGCGCCGCACGTTTCGCCCGTACCGTTCGCGCAACAGTCGTGAGACCAGCGGAAGGTCGCTCGATCCTCCGACCAGGTAGACCGCCGCCGTCTGATGGAGGTCGACACCCACTTCACGGGCCGAGTTGCTCATGACCGTCTCCATTGCCTCGATCGTGCTCTCGATCAGCGGACGACAGGCTTCGTAGAACATCTGCACGGGAAGGGTCACCTCCCCAGCTCCCGCGATTCCGGTTCCAAGGTCGATGGTGATCCGACGCGAGTTGGCGTGGAGTCCCTCTTTCTTGTGCCGACACTCGTCGAGCAGCGGCATCAGCTCGTCGTCCTCGACCCTCTCGATGCCAGCCTCGGCGAGCGCGAGATCGAGCAGGATGATGTCGAAGTTGTCTCCTCCCAGTTTGGCGATCCCCTCGCTGCTCAGCACCTCGTGGCTCCGTTCGACCAGGCTGATCACCGACGAATCGAAGGTCCCTCCCCCCAGGTCGTAGACGACCAAGTTCTCCCGCGTCGCACTCCCCCCGCTCTGGGTCAGCAGATGCGCGTACTCGATCCCCGCGGCGGTCGGTTCGTTGATCATCCCTTTGACCTCAAACCCCGCCCGCCGGAAGGCGTCGAGCGTCAAAAAACGCTGGTTGCTGTTGGCGTTGGCCGGGACCGAGATCATCGTCGCCATCTTCTCCCGCGGCTTGATCCGCAGGTTGGAGCGGCTCAACAGATCCTGTCTCAGCTGGCCGAGAAACCCACTCAGCAGCTCGATCGCCGAACGTTCGCACGTCCCGATCCGAATCTTCTCCCCTGGCCCGAGCTCTCCGAGCGCTCGTTTGAAAGAACGAAGGACCGTCCAGCCCTCCTCGCGCTGTCTCGCCAGAGCGTCGAGGCCGTAGACCACCTCTTCGCCCTTCGCCGCGACGATCGAGGGGTACCAGTTCAGGATCTGGTCCTCCTCTGCGCCGCCCGACTCTCTTCCCGGCTGAAAGCTGATCACTGGATAGTTGCCCCGATCCACCGTCGCTACTACCGTCCGCGTCGTCCCGAAATCGATTCCCAATCGAACCATGATGCCGTCTTCTCCTCTGCGCTCTCTCTGACCGGCTCCGGCGTGAGAGGCTACATCCCTCCGAACTCGCCGTGCACTCGCTGCTGTCGCGATCGGAATGGGCGCCAAACGATGAAAAATAAGAAAAGAACGTCCCGCAAGGGGGATCCTCACCGATTCTACCCCATCGGTTGCAATGCCCGCACGCGCCCTCTCCAGGTCGATCGATGGAAATATCTCTGCGCGTGCGCCGGGTCGTCTTCGGTTTTGTGGCTCCCCAATGTCTGGCCGCTCTTTTCCTCTCCCGTCCTTCCATGTAGAATAAGGTCTTTGCTTTTTCATTCTTCTTTTTTCATTCTTCCATTGGCTCGATTGGCCTTCGCTACAGTCGGATCTTTCTTTGCGTCCACGGGCGCCGAGGGAGGACTGTCGACAAGGGGATTTTCACTATGATCACCATTGGCATTCATTACAACGGGACGGTCGCCGTCCTCGATTTAAAAGGGAAGTTCATCAAGGGGCAGGGGGGGCACCAACTGCAGATGCTGGTCAACAAGGTCCTCACTGCCGGGTCGACCAAGATTCTGCTCAATCTGACAGAGGTTCCCATGATCGATAGCATGGGGATTGGGGAGATTGTGCGGGCCTTCAATCAGGTCCGGGAGGCTGGCGGAACGCTGAAGCTGGTCGGGACGACCGACCGCGTCTACGGCGCGCTGCGCATCACACAACTGCTCGATCTGATCGCCAGCTTCCCCACCGAGGCCGAGGCCGTCACCAGTTTTGGCAAGGAGAAGCGGGGGAGGCCTCGCAAGAAGCCCCTCCCGGACTCCGCCGAGCCCGCTTCCACGGAGAGCGATGAGGATGACTGAGGCGCGTGGCTGGCTCAGTTGCGCCGGGTGACGGCGTAATAGCCCTCTTTATGCTGTACCTTGAGGGTGGGAAGTCCCCGGGGAGGTTTGACCTGCACCTTGATCTTGTGCCACTGCCCATCCCGTTTGACGTTGGTCGGCGTGTAGCCAAGGCTGTACTGGTGGCGAAGTTCGAGCGCGATGCGGGTCGTGGCGTCTTCCAGCTCCGCCGCTGACCGTGGGAAGAACGCTTTCCCCCCCGTCACCTGGGCGATCTCCTCGAGGATGGCCTGCCCTTGCAGGTCGAGCGTTCCCCCGGCGGCCCCTCCGAACTCGACGATCCCAATGCAGTAGATCTGGACGCCCGCCTCACGGAGCAGCTTGCGCAACTCCCCGTAGGTGTACCGCGAAGAGTTGTCCTGCCCATCCGAGATCAACAGGAGCGCCCGCTTGGTATGACGCCCCTGCTTGACCTTCTCGATCCCCAGGTAAGCGGCATCATAGAGGGCAGTCTGCCCTTTCGGGTCGACCAGCGTCAGTTTGTTGACGAGTGTGTCTCCGTCCGAGAACTCGGCGATCAGGTCGGCGCGCTGATTGAATCCGACTAAAAAGAAGTCGTCCTCCTGGTGGCTGGTCTCGACGAACGCCCGGAGGGAGTCCCTCGCACGATCGAGCTTCCCTTTCATACTTCCAGACACATCGAAGACGATCCCCAGGCTTACCGGCACGTCATCGTCGTTGAAAAATTCGATCGACTGCTTGACCTTGTCCTCGAAGATCTCGAAATGCTGCCGATCGAGCCCCGTGACCAGTCGGTTATATGGATCGGTCACCGTCACCGTCAGCGTCACCAGATCGGTGTCGAGCTTGATTCGCTCGTCTTGAACAGGGTTTTGCCCGTTTCCTGGCGTTCCTGCCGTGGAAGATGCCGGAGGGGTGGCAGGGGTGGGAGGGGTGGGAGGGGCCGGGCGGGGTACTTCGGCAGCGGGCGAAGGAGGAGACCCGGCTCCTCCTGGCGTTTGTGCCAGGACGAGTCCCGGTTCCCCACCCATGGTTCCAATCGCGATGAGAAGACCAGAGAGCAAGACCCTAATCGAATCCCGTCGTGAACTCTGATCCAACAACTGACTCCTCAAGGCGCCCTCCCTTTGATGACTGGTCCACGCGTCCAGGAAGGTCCGTTTCGACCTCACGTCTTTCCTTCCTCTCTCCACTCTCTCCGCTGGCGGGAGGAAGTATTCGGATCGAGGAGAAGGCTCGCGCGGATTGCCCTACTGCCGGTACTGGTCAATCGCCAAACGAGGAAAATTGTAGCACAGGGGCAGAGGGCCGCAATTGCCCTTCTCCGACACGAGGGAAAAGGAAGAAAATCGACAACGAAACGCGAGAATTGGCGCTCGCTCAAGGCCGCAGAGGAATGCTCTGCTGACCGCTCTGGTAGAGAAATCCTGTCTGCCGGTCAAGCAACTGGTATTCGAGAACTGCCGGAGCGTGGAGGGTGCCTGGCAGCGCGATCACGAGGGTGAGAGGCTCGGATGAATCCGGGACCTCCGTCTCCGTGCGGGAAAAGATGTTCCCGCTCTCCTCGCGACCGACCAGCACCAACCGGTATCCCGCACTGGCTCGTCCTCGGAGCCCAATCCGTACCTCAAGGGACTCCCCCGGCAGGTACTCTCCCCGGTCGAATTGGAATGGGCCGACCTCCCCGTGCGCGGCCTCTTCCTGCTCGAGCAGCGCGACAAGGGTCACCTCGCCGGAGAGGAGAAGATCGCCTGGCGCTCTTCTGAGGGCATACCGGATTGGCCGAGCGTGATGCGGAAGATCCTCCCCAGTGAGCGGACCCTCCGGGGAGGGAAGAGGCAGCTGTAGACTGGCCTGTGCTCCCAACCGGAGGCGACGCTCACTCCGCTTACCCTGCCACTCGATCTCGAAGACGCCTTCGCCGCTCAAGTCCGGCGCTGCCACTTCGACAATCAACTGGGCCGCCTCCTCTTCTGTCTCCGCCGCGAGGAGCCGCATCGCCAACGAAACCTCTCTCCATTCCGTCCGGACAGGGGTGAGGTCAGTGGTCCTCGAAGAGACGGAAGGATCGCCTGCGCTGGCGCCAGGAAAACGCCGGGCGGGAGGGTCGCCTCGTTCGAGCCGGAGCGCGGTTCCCAGGGGGGGAGCCTCCGTGGCTCGAAGAGGTTCCTGGCGGTAGAGCACCAGCCTGCGCTCCGAGTGGATCGTTACCAGCGAAGTCGTTTCAGGATCCGACCGCACCGGCTCCTCCCCGCCCGGCTCATTAATGACGACCGGGAGCCGAAGCGAGGCGCCAGGGAGAATGACGAGGGTTCCTGCGCCAATCCGGGTGAGACCAGTTGCCGCTTTTTCAAGGGAAATTTCGACGCGCAGGGGCATGGTCTCTGGTGTCTCCTGAGAAGCACTCAAGGCCAGGACCAGTCTCCCCTGGACCACTTCGAGCGAGGCCTCGACCCGAGGATGGGGCAGGGGCTTTCGCTGCGCCCAGGTTTCCATATCCAGCGCCAGGAGCAGCGCAGTCATCAGCCCCACGATCGATGATCCGTGGCGTCCCATCCGACCCTCTTTCTTTGTGTGCCTCTTTCGCCACCTACCTCAAGGGCTGACAGAGCAAGAGGGAGTTCAACATTGGCAATGGGTGTCGACCCATTTCCTCCTGTCTCCCTCCCTCTTTCTTGAACGTCTCATTCTTTCTCGTTGGAACAACGAGAGAACTTTTCGTTATTCAGGCTCGCCATTGATCGTACGATTGAGGCGGGAGATCACACCTCGGGCCTGCCGACCAGCGTTGATCTGGCGGGCCCAGACTGTCAGGAGAACCTCCACCTCTTCTGGTGAGTACTTCCGGATGGAGGGCCCCCCTTCCCGTCCGTTGACATCGACAACGATCCGGTTGAACCGCATTTGGGCACCGCTGACCGTTACTTCCATCGGGCTGATTTCGAGATGGATCACTGGCGCTGCGGTCCCAGACTGGAAGTTGGCAATAACCCCTGTCTGACGATACGAGGATTGGACACTGGCGAGGGACTTCCCGGTCAGAGTCGCAATCTGCTGTCGCGCATCGTCTGGAATGGTATAGTCGATGGTCCCGACCATTGTATCGTCGCTGTTGGCGGCGGTCAGGGTGAAGGTGATCTTTCCCCGTACGTCATAGACATCGACTCCCGCGTTGGTCAGTTTGGCAATGACCAGTTTGGGTGCGGTCCTGTACGCGACTGGTTTGGCCTGCTCACTCTGTTGTGCTAAACCAACCTGGGAGAGAAAGAAGAGACTTGCCGCTAAGACAAGGAAATTCAGTGGGTTCTGGGTGATCTTGATCCTACGCATCTGATCGTTCGCCTCCGTACTAGAAAAGTGGTTCTGCTTGCGGGGGAAGATCTCGTTCCGCTTGCAGAAATGGGTCACAGTGATACCGTCTTTCGGAAATTGGCTTTACTGAATTGAGTCGCCAACTACAAGGCTGCATTTACAGCCACACTGGCGACCGACTCCTTTTGAAGTCGGTTGGATCCGCGTCATCGTGCAGGCGGGGCACCATCAGCACAAGCGACATAGATTACGGATTCAATCATCGAAGATCAACCTCAAAAATCGAGATCCCCGATCGAGATTGGGGAGGTGGTTGTCAGGTCGAGTGAAACCTCTGTGGGGGGAAGGAGGATTCGGTTGAGCGCACGAAGAATACCGAGTCGTGACCGACCCGCGTTGATCTGCCGGGTCCAGCTGCAGAGTAGTTGTGGTACCTCCGCCTCCGTCTCTTCCACCTTGATGAGAAACGACGGAATGGAGATGGGCGTACGCTCTGCAGGCAGTTCCAAATTGGGAATTCGCAGATGGAGCGTGGGACAAGATGTCCCTTTTTGCCAGTTGGCACGAACCTCCTGGGTGAAAGGACCCAGAGTATTCTCTCGCTGGCTCGATAATCTGCTGCCGCGGGAATTGCGGATCAAGGCTACCCGCAAGCTGGATCGTAGTGTGTCGTCCTCAGGATGCGCTTCGAGAAGAGTCAGGGTGACTTGTCCCATGATCGCCTGCCCTCCGACACGCCACTCGATGGTTTGAGGTGCGGTGGTGAATCCTGTCGAGGCTTCTCTTCCGCGATCGTCCTGTTCGGGGAGGTCGATCGACCCTCCCTCCACCAGCCAGGGGCCAGAGAGAATCGCCCCACAGATCAGCAGCGTCGGCAGAATCGGGAAGCCGGCCACAGGCCGACATCGTCTCTCTCCCCCTGCCTTGCGATGAACGGACTGGCTTCGCACTTGTGCACGCTTTTTCAGAAAAAACAACTGTTCAGTTCTCCACCGACTCCATCCGGGTACGATTTTCATACTTTTTTCGCAGTCAGACTTCACCAGCCAGAATGGATTCTTCTCAACGCCTACTGCGCGAGATGGAGACTCCCATCCCCTGTAAGCCGTTATAGTTTGTATTCAGGTGGTCTTTCGAATCAAGATACGAAGGCTCAGGATAGATCAAGGACGCCCTCCGTCTCAAAGGTGGCCTGAAGATCGAAGCGGGTCCTTGAGGAACGATTGCGACGGGGAGCGGAAGCAGAGAAAGGGGCCAGTGATCCCGAGAGATTAAAGACGGAAAGATGCGCCCCGTGAAAGGCCGCCAGCGACGAAGGGCCCTGACAGAAACAGGCCGCCGGTTGATCCGACGTAATGCGCTCGACGAAAATTCCCCAGTGAGTGCAACTTTCGCGACGAGCGCACTACGCGAACTTCGAAGTGCTACACGCACGAGAGAGACCTGGGTTCATCTTTTTTATTTCCGTTTGGCGGTCTTCCACTTTGAGACCTTGGAGGGAGATCGCGGGTTCGATGGAGAGGCGAAGCAAAGAGGGAGAGATCGCGTGGCGGCAATCAAGAAGAGAGATCGATCTGGGAGTGGCCTGAGAGTGGGTGTCGACACCGGGGGGACCTTCACCGACTTTATCGTGATGGGGGAAGGGAAGAGGGTCGTCTTCAAGATTCCCTCAACACCGCGGGCGCCTGAGGAGGCCATTCTGAAAGGGCTGGACCAGGTGGTGGCTGCGAGGGACGTCGGCACGGGGGCTTTGGAGCTGGTTCACGGGACGACCGTGGCGACCAATGCGCTGCTGGAGCGGCGTGGGGCCCGAGTGGCCCTGGTGACGACCGCCGGGTTCGAGGATGTCCTCGAGATCGGCCGTCAGACCCGACCGGATCTCTACAATTTACAAGGCAGTCGACCGGCGCCGCTCATCCCGCGATCGCTGCGGTTTGGAGTACGCGAGCGGATCACCGCGGACGGGGCCATCCGTCAGCCGTTGACAGAAGAAGAAGTCGAACGGCTGCTCTCCCGCCTGAGACGGGCGAAGGTAGAGGCCGTCGCGGTCTCGCTCCTCTTCTCATTTGTCAATCCGGTGCACGAGCGGCTTCTTGAAGAGCGGTTGGCCGACCTTGGTGTTCCCCTTTCGCTCTCTTTCCGGATACTGCCCGAGTATCGTGAGTACGAGCGGACCTCGACCCTGGCAATCAACGCCTACCTCGCACCGCGGATGGCCCGGTATCTCGGCCAGTTGGAGGAGGGGGTGGCCGCGGAGGGGGAGCGCGCAGGAAGGCTCTGGGTGATGCAGTCCTCCGGGGGGACAGTCTCGGCGCGGACCGCGGCGCGGGAGCCTGTGCGGACGATTCTGTCCGGCCCGGCTGGGGGAGTGGTGGCAGCAGTCGAGGTGGCGCGGCGGGCGGGGATCGAGGATCTGCTGACGTTTGATATGGGAGGGACATCGACCGATGTCGCGGTCTGTCGCGGGGGCGCGAGTACGACCAATGAGTCGCAGATTGCCGGGGTTCCGGTGGCGATTCCGGTCCTGGACATCCACACGGTCGGAGCGGGCGGAGGCTCGATTGCCTGGGTCGATGGCGGGGGAGCTTTACGTGTGGGTCCGCGGTCGGCCGGCGCCGAACCGGGGCCGGCCTGCTACGGACGTGGGCAACAGCCGACGGTTACGGACGCCAATGTCGTGCTGGGGCGGTTTGCCGGGCGGGGGCTTCTGGGAGGAGCGGTCGCGCTCGACGCGGAGCGGGCCCGTGAGGTGCTCGGCGAACTGGCTCGTCAAATGGGCTCACTGGCAGGGCGTCGGATCAACGCGGAAGAGGCCGCGCTCGGGGTGATCCGCGTCGCCAACGCCAATATGGAGAGGGCTCTGCGGCTCGTCTCGGTCGAGCGGGGGCACGACCCGCGCGCCTTCACCCTCGTCAGCTTTGGAGGGGCAGGGGGGCTGCACGCTTCGGCCTTGGCCGAGTCGCTCGCCATTCCCCGCGTGCTGATCCCGAACGATCCGGGCGCCTTTTCGGCCCTGGGCCTGTTGTTGGCGGAGGTTCGAAAAGACTACTCCCGAACCGTCATGCAGACGGCACTCCGCTGGAAGGATCGGAGCTCCGACGATCAGCGCCGATTGGACGAGATGGTTACGCAGATGCGGGAAGAGGCGCGCGCCGAACTGGGGCGCGAAGGGTTTTCCGATCGCCGACTGCGCCTGGTCACCACTCTCGCCTTGCGCTATCTCGGTCAGTCCTATGAACTCGAAGTGCCCCTCTCCAATGACCCTCTGTCGGCGTTTCATCTTCGCCATCGTGCCCGCTATGGCCATGCCAACGAGGCTGCGCCTGTCGAGATCGTCAGCTTGCGAATCGCGGCGATTGGGTTGACAGAAAAACCGGGGTTGGTGGACCACGCGGAGCTGCCTGGAAGGTCTGCCCCGCTCCCCGAACCGTTGGCGATGGCCCCGGTCCACCTGGGACGGAGGCGCGAGAACCTGCCAGTCTTCGACCGTACCACGCTCCAGCCCGGCGCTGTGCTCACCCGTCCCGCGATCATCACTGAGTATGGATCGACCACGCTTCTCCCCTCAGGCTGGCGATTGGAGGTCGATCGCTGGTCGAATCTGCTTCTCACGGCTGGATTCGCCGAATGAGCCGGTGGGCGTCGCTCCTGGTTTCCGGCTATCTTGACAGGCACGCGGTCCCGGCATACTGTCAAAAAGCTTTCCAGGTTGACATATGCACCTGGGCGAGAGTGGGTAACCCGAGGTAGGGAGGCGCATGGCAAGACAGAAGCCCGGTAAGAAGGTCGATGGGAAGAGGTCGGTGAAGGGGGGGGACCCGCGAGTCCCGGACCCAGGTCGTCGCCGCCTTCTCTGGGTGGGATCGGGAGCGGCAGTCGCCGGCCTCGGCCTGGCTGGGTGGGCGCTCTGGCGACAGTCGGACTCCCCGGCTTCCTCCCCCCCTTCTTCGGAGGGGGCCTCTCCCAGCCCGTCGCGCGGCGTCAGTCTTCCGCCCCGGGTCCTTGCGGCCGATCAGGCGAACGCACGGCAGGCCGCCGAGGAGATGCTCGCCCACTACACCAACGACCTCGCGAACCCCTCCTCCATCATCCACGCCATCCGCGGTCTCGGGCGGGGCTTTCGCCTGGCCGACGGCACGAACGCCGTCGATCACCTCTGTTCCCGCTACGCGCTCGACCGGGAGGCAGGGGGGCAGCGCGTCGTCTATTTCCAACGCGAGGCGGAAGTTCACGAGAACAGCTTTCTCAAGACCTTTCTTGAAGCGGGCGTTCCGGAGAGTCAGCCGATTCTCGCTGGCGGCCGTCAGTACCGGTTGAGCGATCTTGCGAGGAGTGGTCAAGCCCTCTTCCGCTGTGACCCGGCCGACCTCTACCGCTTCGATGCCCGGCAATACCGGTATGATCCGGCTTTCGTTCCGCCACGCCCGCCGGGGTCGGCCGACGACGGGGATTGCTCCGGCAGCGGCGCCGGCAGCGGAGATCTGATCCACGAGCATCTCCCGTGGGGATTGATCGCCTTCTCGCGGCTGGTCTCTCCCGAACGTCCGACCTGGACCAACGCCTTTGGAGAGACGATCGACCTCCACGCCGTTCTCGATCGCAGTCTGGCTGCTTATGAGAGCACCTGCGCGCTTGGCCAGGAGGCCATGTCCAGAGGGGAGATCGCCCCCGCCAACTTCCGAACCGCCATCAAAAAGTACAGCTGTTTCGGACTGCACACAGTCTACTCTTACCTCGTCGCCTGGCAGCGGGGGCACGTCGCTCACGACTTGCCGAACCGGATGAAGTGGATGATCGATCTGCTGACCTATCGGCTTAAGAGCGACGCCATGGCGATCGTCGAGGAGTATGCCCGCCAGGCCAGAGGCGCCTCCAGTTCACTTGTCGATGCCTTCTCCACCCGTGCGCTCGTCAAGCTCTATGGGCACGCCTTTGAGGCGATCAACTATGCACGACTTCATCGGTTGATCGACTTCACGCCCTCTCAGAAGCGGCGGATCGAGGCGGGGGAACAGGCCCTCTACGAGAGCATCGTCCGGCTGCGGGCGATGGATTGGGCGATGTTGCGGGCGCAGCTCGGTGACAAGTTCATCAGCGATATTGTCATTGCCCTCGGACACGCCGTCCGGGGAATGCGGCTTCTCACGCCGGATAACCCGGATCTGCAGTCCTGACCCTCAAGCGCCGTTGTGCACCACTCATTCAAGACGATCGGGACGATCGGAAAGAGGCGGGGAGACCGACCAATGGAGACGACCCTCATGAACAGACAATGGCGACCCGCACGAATGGCCCTGTCCCTCGCCCTTCTTCTTGTCGTTTCTGGAATCACCGCGAGTGGGCAGGGAATGCTCCAACCCCTCTATGCCGCCTGCGCTCCGGCGAGCGGGCCCGACGCGGAGCTGCCGAAACTCCCAGCGGAAGTGGAGAGCGATCCCCTCTTTTCCGAGAAGGGCAGATCGGAACAGAAGGTTGCCTTGATCGCACGGGTTCGTCGCGCCTGCCAGCCCGCTTCCGCCGCCAGGTTGCTGGTCCCACTCGAGGACGAGGATCCACAAGTTCGCCTGGCAGCCATCGAGGCACTGGGGCAGATCCAGCAGCCAGAGGCCATCGAGCCCCTCGTCGAGAGGGTGGGTCGAGAGACAGACTGGCAAGTCCGGACGGCGCTTGCCTGGTCTCTGGCCTCGTTCCAGTCCCATCTGCCGAGCAGCGCGGTCCTCAACCTGATCGCCAACCCCGGAAGTCAACCCATTCGCGGAGGGGAGACCGAATTATGGACTCGCTGCGCGGCCATCCTCGCCATCAATCAGTTGCGGGATGTTCGTTATTCCCGGAAGGCCGTCGTCTTCCTCTTTGCTTTTCTCGAGCTTCCCGATCCACGGATGGTCAAGGTCGCCGAGGACGCCCTCTACCTCTTGCGAGAGACCCGGAACGGCTATCACGAAATGGTGGGAATCATTCGCAAACACGGGTTTCCCGACCATCGCAGCAAAGCCGCCGTCTGGTTGGGACGTTGGCGCGCGACCAGCGCCCGCCCGGTACTCCTCGAAGTGGCCGCGAAAGAGACCCATCCCCTCGTCCTTCAGGCGGTCAAGGAGGCGCTCGCGCTGCTCGATGCGCCCACGTCGAAGTAAGATCCTCCCGTACCTGGGCTTTGCCTGGGAAAGTAGCACGAAACGTCAGGAGAGGTCGCCAATGGACCCCATCAAGCTGGAGATCTACCGCTCGCTCTTCACCTCGGTTGCCGAGGAGATGGGGCTCAGCCTCCGCCGGACGGCCTTCTCGCCCAACATCAAGGAGCGACGGGACTACTCTTGTGCCGTCTTCGACGCCGAGGGGCGGGTCATCGCCCAGGGCGATCATATGCCAGTCCATCTTGGGTCGATGCCGATGTCGGTCGAGGCGGCCATCGCTCAGTCGACCCTCGATCCAGGGGATGTGGTGGCCCTCAACGATCCCTACGCGGGGGGAACGCACCTTCCCGACGTGACCATGGTCGCGCCCGTCTATCTCACCGACGCGGCCGGATCCACTCGTCCGACCCGTCCTCTCTTCTATGTCGCCAATCGTGCGCACCACGCCGACATTGGAGGCTCTACCCCGGGATCGATGGGGGCGGCGACGGAGATCTATCAGGAAGGCGTGCGGATTCCTCCGGTACGTCTCGTTCGTCGAGGAGAGAGGGTCGATGACCTCTGGTCGCTGCTCTTCGCCAATGTGCGTGGGCGGGTCGAGCGCGAAGGGGACTTCGCGGCTCAACTCGGGGCCTTGCGGGTCGGCCAGGACCGCCTCCTCGAGATCCTCGCCCGCTCCGGTCCGCGGGAGCCTGTGGCCTACGCCCGCCATCTCCTGACCTATGCCGAACGGCTCATGCGGCAAGCGATCCGCGCCATCCCCGACGGGCATTACCAGGCCGAGGACTGGCTCGACGACGACGGTACTTCGGAGGAGCCTGTCCCCCTGCGTGTCCAGATCCATATCCGAGGGGAAGAGGCCGAGATCGACTTTACGGGGAGCGCCCCCCAGGTGGCCGGTCCGCTCAATGCCGTCGAGGCCATCACCGTCTCAGCGGTCTTCTATGTCTTTCGGTGTCTGGTCCCTGGGGAAGCGCCAGCCAGTGCCGGTCTCCTCGCCCCTCTGACGATCCGTGCCCCGCTCGGAACCATTGTCGCCGCCGCTCCCCCGGCGCCAGTCGCCGGCGGCAACGTCGAAACTTCACAGCGAATCGTCGATCTCCTCTTTCGCGCGCTGGCCCAGGCCGTTCCCGATCGTATTCCGGCCGCCTCCCAGGGGACGATGAACAACCTGACGATCGGAGGGTGGGATCCGCGTCGGCACGCGGAGTTCTCCTACTACGAGACGATCGGTGGCGGAATGGGGGGGCGCCCCGGCGCACCTGGGCTCTCCGCCGTCCATACCCATATGACCAACTCTCTCAACACGCCTGTCGAGGCCCTCGAGTACAGTTACCCGCTGCTGGTCCATTGCTATCGCATCCGGGCCCATTCCGGGGGAGCCGGGGCTTTTCCAGGGGGAGATGGGATTGTCAGAGAGCTGGAGCTGCTGGTCCCTGCCCGAGTCTCGCTCCTCTCGGATCGCCGTCGCTTCGCTCCCTGGGGCCTCGCCGGGGGCGCTCCCGGCGCGTGTGGCCGCAACCGACTGCGCCGCCCGGGGCAACCCTTCCGCTTGCTGCCCGGAAAGGTCTCTCTAGCCCTTGAAGCCGGCTCGCGTCTTCAGATCGAGACTCCGGGAGGGGGCGGCTTCGGCCCCCCTGTATCTTTTTGACTTTTGAAGGGTTCTACTTCTCATCTGAGAAAAGTTGGGGTATCCTTGGCAACTTATGTGTGACTGGGTGAAGTTCCTCGATTGACAGATCGATTGACAGATCGATTGACA
>Ga0169931_10010043_pt1 | contig 13525 bp, 9 predicted proteins | sample Kivu_15m_20L_FD_129675 | JGI IMG/M metagenome (GOLD analysis project Ga0169931, IMG submission 129675) | Freshwater microbial communities from Lake Kivu, Western Province, Rwanda to study Microbial Dark Matter (Phase II) - Kivu_15m_20L... | ecosystem: Environmental > Aquatic > Freshwater > Lake ...
GAGGCGTCCCGCGGCCTGCAGGAGCCGGCGCAGGGGATCGAGCGGGAGGGCCTCGACGCGATGGCCCTGGTGGCCCGTCATCGAGGTCGCCCGCAGGAGAGAGTTGAGGACCGCCTCTTCCGTCGCTTCGATGACCGCGTGGAAGAGGGGCGAGAGCCCCTCGTGGGTGAGGAGACGCGGGGAGCGCAGGCGCGGACCACCGGGACGAAGGCGGTTCTCCGGAGTGGTGCTGAAGGCGATGATATAGTCGCCGCTCCCGTGGGTCGCAGAGGCTCCGGTCCGTCCCAATCCGAGCATCGCCCGCCGGGCGAGCCGCATCAACTGGTGGTGGTCGAGGGGAGCGTCGGTGGCGATGACGATCATGACCGATCCGTCGGCTGAGTGGAGGAAGGGGGCAGATCCAGGGGAGGCCTGGCTCTTCTCCGGCGTCGTCGGAGCGGGCCGGACCGATTCCCGCAGGTAGTATTGACCGAGGGCTTCCCCGACGCGGACCCCGTCGATCGTCAGCACGCCGCCGAAGTTCGACTGGACGAGGATCCCGACCGTGTAACCGCCGAGCGAGGCGGGCAGCACGCGCGAGGCCGAGCCGATCCCTCCCTTGAATCCGAACGCGACCGTTCCGGTCCCCGCCCCGACACATCCCTCCTCGACGGCATCGCTATTGGCGCCGCGCAGGGCCGCGAAGACCTCGGCCGGTCCGAGAGGGCGCTGGCGGATGTCGTGGAGGTAGCCGTCATTGGTCTCTCCGACGACGGGATTGATCGATCGGACCTCTTCGTTGCCGGGCAGGGCCAGCATCCACTCGAGGAGGGCATCGGCGACCCGCGGCACGTTGAGCGTGCTGGTCAGCAGAATCGGGGTCTCGATCTCGCCCAATTCGTTGACCTGGGTCGATCCCATCAGCTTGCCAAATCCGTTGCCGACGTGAATCGCGGCGGGCACCTTCTCCTGAAAGAGGTTGCCCCCGTGCGGGAGGATCGCCGTCACGCCGGTGCGCAGGTCGTTCCCGCGAATGAGGGTCGTCTGGCCGACCCGCACGCCAGCGACGTCGGTGAGGCTGTTGCGTGGCCCTGTCGGAAGGACTCCGATCGTCAGCCCGAGGTCGCGCGCGCGGGGACGTTCCCCTTGCTGAATGGTCCTGGACAAGGCGGCTTCTCCTCTGGGAATGGAGGAGAGCGCCAGCAGCAACAGCGCCGCCGCCCACGCCCCCCGCCTCCGTTGCGTGACCCGACAGCGGCTCATCCCGTATTCCTCATTCCGGCGGCGATTCCATTGATGGTCAGCAGAATCGCGTAGAGGAGCTTCTCCGTCTCCGCCCCGGGCGCTGGTGCCGGCTCCCCGGCGCGCTTCCGGCGCAGCAGCTCCACCTGCAGATAGCTCATCGGATCGACATACGGGTTGCGCACCGTGATCGAGCGTTGGAGGACGGGCGTCTTGTCGAGCAACTGCTTCTCGCCGGTGATCTGCAGGACGAGCCGACAGGTTCGCTGGTACTCCTCTTCGAGCAGATCGAAGATGCGTCGGCCAAGCCGCCGGTCTGGCACGCTCTCCGCATAGTGGCGGGCGATCTGAAAGTCGGCCTTGGCCAGGGTCATCTCGATGTTGGAGATGACGCTGTGGAAGAAGGTCCACTCCTGATACATCTCCCGCAGCAGTTCGAGGTGGCGACGCGGGCTCTCCTGGAGGAACTCGTTGAGCGTCGAACCGACGGCGAGCCAGCCGGGCAGGAGGTGCCGGCTCTGGGTCCAGCCGAAGACCCAGGGGATGGCGCGCAGGTCGTCGAGGCTCTTCGAGCCCGTCTTGCGTTTGGCGGGGCGCGAGCCGATGCGCAGCCGCTGCAACTCCTCGACCGGCGTCGCCTGGACGAAGTAGTCGTAGAAGCCCTCTGTCTCGGAGACATACCCCCGATAGAGGCTGTAGGCGCGGGCGGAGATCGTCTCCATCGCTTCGCGCCAGCGAGCCATCGACGGCGGCGGAGTGGGGCGCGGCATGCTCGCGGCAATGACCGCGGCGGTCGTCAACTCGAGGCTTCGCTGCGCGATCTCCGGCAGGCTGTACTTCGAGGAGATGACCTCGCCCTGTTCGGTGATCTTGATCCGCGAGGCGACCGTTCCGGGCGGCTGCGCAAGGATCGCTTCGTGGCTCGGCCCCCCGCCCCGTCCCACCGTTCCGCCCCGGCCGTGGAAGAGCCGCAGGTCGACTCCGTGCCGGTGGGCGACTTCCCAGAGCTGCTCCTGCGCCTTGTAGAGCTCCCAGCTCGAGGTCAAAATCCCCCCGTCCTTGCTGCTGTCGGAATAGCCGATCATGACCTCCTGCAGGTTCCCCTGGCCACTCAGCAACTGGCGATAGAGCGGGTTGGCGAAGAGTCTGTCCATGACGGCGGGAGCGGTGCGCAGGTCCTCGATCGTCTCGAAGAGCGGACAGATCCCCAGCCGCGAGTGGCGTGGCGAGAGGCGGTCGGTCGCGCGCCCGTCGAACTCGACCAGCCCCGCCTGCTTGGCCAGCACCAGCACGGCAAGCAGATCGCTCGCTTCGTGCGTCATACTGACAATGTAGGTGCGGATGGCGAGGGGAGTGATCTCGTCGAGGATCCGACGGGTGACTCGCAGCACATTGAGCGTCTCGGTCGTTTCCGGGCTGAGCTGGGCCTCCGGCGCGACCAGCGGCCGCGGGGTCTCCAGCTCTTGCGAGAGCCACGCGACGCGCTCCGCCTCGCTCATCGCGCTGTAGCCCGGCTCCATCCCCAGCTGCCGGGTGATCTCGTCGAGGGCGGCGCTGTGGCGCTGGCTGTGTTGTCGCAGGTCGAGGGTCGCCAGATGCAGGTCGAAGGTGCGCACTTGCCGCATCAGGCGGGTCACCAGCTGTGCGGCCGCTTCGGCCTTGGCGTTGAGGAGGCTCTCGCGGATCAGTCGAAGGTCGCTCCAGAGCTCCTCTCCCGTCCGGTAGCTCGGCTGCGGGAGCGCGCGCTGTCCCGTCTGGCGCAGTGCGGCCATGATCGGGAGGGCCGGCCGAATCGAGAGGAGCGTGTCGGGACGCTCGATCAGCAGCGCCGCGGCCAGTTCGCGATTCCGCTCGCGCGTGTTCTGAATTCGCTCGAGGATGTAGAGCAGCTTCTGCCGATAGGGCTCTTCGGGATAGCGTTTGGTGAGCTCCCGGGCGAGGGCCGGCATCTCCCGCGCATCGCGCTGCAGCGATTGCCGCAGCGCCTCCGATGGCGGGGCGAACCGCTCCGATTCGCTCAACCGGCGGGCAAGGTCGACGACGCTCTCGTGGTACCGGTCGAGAACCAGGGCCTGCTGCTGCCGCACCGTCTCCCAGGTCACCTCCGGCGTGACAAAGGGGTTGCCGTCGCGATCGCCGCCGACCCAGGATCCAAAGCGGAGCGGCGTCCGCTCCTCCTGTGGCCGCACCCCGGGAAACTTGTCGGCCAGCTGCCGGTCCAACTCCTCGAGCAGCGTCGGTACCGCCTCGAAGAGGGTCAGGCGGAAGTAGTAGAGCGTGTTGTGCAGTTCGTCGAGGACGGTCGGCTGGGTGTGGCGCACCTCATCCGTCTGCCAGATCGACTCGATCTCCGCGGCCAGCCGCTGGTGGAGCTGCTCGCGACGACGCGGCGGCAGGGTCTCGTTGTCGAGCGAGGTCAGCAGGTCGGCGATCCGCTGGTGCTTTTCGAGGAGGACCTGGCGCGCCGCCTCCGTTGGGTGGGCGGTCATAACCGGGACAATCTCCAGCCGATCGATCACCGTTTGCAGCGTCTCCTGCACCGCGGCGGGGGGCAGCCCCTCCAGCTCCGCCCGCAGCCGCTGGAGCCCTTCGGCGAGCGACCCGCGCTGTGGGCGGTCCGGTGTCCGGAGCTCGTAGTCGCGCTTCCGGCGGATCCGGTGGTGCTGCTCGGCGATGTTGACCAGTTGGAAGAAGGTCGAGAAGGCGCGAATCACCCCGATCGCTTCATCGAGGCTCAATCCGTGCAGCAGCCGCTTGAGCTGTTGATCGGTCCGCGTCGATGGCGCCGACCGCAACTCCTTGCAGAGGCCCCGGACCTTCTCCTCGATCTCGAAGAGTCGCTCTCCGCCAAGCCGCTGCAGGGTCTCGCCGAGCAGATCCCCGAGCATATGAATGTCGTTGCTGAGGGGTTGATCTTTCGATTTCTCTTTCGGTTTCATGGAAACTCATTGTGGCCACGATTCTTGTTGGGAGCAAGGGATTGCCGGATAATCTGACGGCAGGCAGGGGAGAGAAGTGAGGAGTGAGGAGTGAGGAGTGAGGAGAGAGGAGTGAGGAGTGAGGAGGGAGGAGAGAGAAGTGAGGAGAGAGGAGTGGACTGCATGACGAAGCCAACAATCGCCGCCTTCTTCACCGGGGGCACGATCTCGATGCGGGTCGATCCGGAGACAGGGGGAGCCGTGCCGGCCCTCGCCGGCGAGGAGATCCTCGCTCTGGTGCCGGGATTGACGACGCTCGCCGACGTGCAGATCTTCAATCCCGGGCTCTGGCCAGGTCCCCACGTCACTCCGGCCCGGATGATGGCGCTGGCAAGGGAGGTGGCCGCGGTGCTCGCCGATCCGACCGTCGCCGGAGCCGTCATCACCCACGGAACCGACACGCTCGAAGAGACCGCGTACCTGCTCGATCTCGTTCTCGATCTCGCCAAACCGATCGTCCTCGTCGGGGCGATGCGCAACAGCTCGGAACTGAGCTGGGACGGACCCGCCAACCTGCGGGCCGCCTTCCGCGTCGCCCTCTCCCCACAAGCCGCGGGCCTCGGCGTCCTCGTCGTCATGAACGACCAGATTCTCGCCGCCTCGGAGGTGGTCAAGACCCACACCGAGTCGACCGATACCTTCCAGAGCCGTGACTTTGGTCCACTCGGCCTGGTCGACAAGGATCGGGTCCTGGTCGTGCGCCGCCCCGCGCGGAGGGATCACCTCCCCGCCAGCGACCTCGAAGAGCGGGTCGACCTGATTCGGATGTACACGGGAGCCGATGGCCGGTTCATCGATCACGCGGTCGAGACGGGCGCTCGCGGACTGGTCATCGAGGGGCTCGGCCGCGGCAACGTCCCCGTCGCCGCCCTTCCGGCGATTGCGCGCGCAGTCGAACGCGGCCTCCCCGTCGTCATCGCCACCCGCTGCGCCCGGGGGCGCGTCCTCGATACCTACGGCTATGAGGGCGGCGGCAGACAATTGACCCGCCTCGGGGCCATCCTCGCCGGCCTCCTCCCGGGCCACCAGGCCCGACTCAAGCTGATGCTCGCGCTGGGCGCCGGCTGGGATCTGCCCCGGATTCGCGCCTCCTTCGCCGATGCCGACCCGGACTAGCCGAGCAGTTCGAGGATCCGCTGCGCCGCACGCGCCGAGGCGTCTCCGCTCCCCAGCGACTGCTGGACCTCCGCCAGGTCCCGCCGCATCGTCTCTAACCGCGCCGGACTGCCGAGCAGCCCCTCGATCTCTGCCTGGAGCCGGTCGACCGTCAGCTCGTCCTGGAGAAGCTCCGGCGCGATCTTTCGCCCGGCAATCAGGTTGGGCAACCCGACGTACGGAACCCGGATCATCGGGTGAAAGAGCCGCCAATTGAGCGCCGAGGCGCGATAGACGACGATCAGCGGCGTCCCGAGGAGGGCTGTCTCGAGCGTCGCCGTCCCACTCGCGACGATCGCCAGATCCGCGGCGGCGACCGCGTTGATCGTCTCTCCCTCGATGATCCGCAGCCCCGGCAGCGGCGGAATCGCCTCCCTTCCCACCGTCGGCGCCAGCGGCAGAATCGTCTGCCAGTCTGGATGCACCCGGTGGAGCGACGCCACGGTCTCGAGCAGCGGCGGCAGGATCGACCGCAGCTCCGAATGGCGGCTGCCCGGCAGAAAGGCCAGCACGGGCCGCTCCGCGTCGAGCCCGTGCCGATCGCAGAACGCCCGGCGATCCTCCGTCACCCGCAGGCTCCCCTGCAACGGATGCCCGACATAGTCGACCTCGACCCCATGCGATTCGTAGAAGGCTTTCTCGAACGGCAGGATCACCAGCATCCGCTCGATCGTGCGCCGGATCGAGCGGATCCGGTAGGTCCGCCAGGCCCAGACCTGAGGGCTGATGTAATAGATCACCCGGTGCCCATCCCGACGCAGCACCTTTGCCAGGCGAAGGTTGAACTCTGGCCAATCGACAAGGATGACGAGGGCCGGTCGTCGTTCCCGCGCGGCGGCCCGGAGCTGCCGAAAGACGCGCCAGAAGTTGGGCAGCGCCCGAACGATCTCCGGCAACCCCATAATCGCCAGCTCGCGAATGTCGACCAGCGTCTCGACGCCCGTCGCGCGCATCTCTCCCCCCCCAGACCCGAAGACCTCCCAGGCACGATCCGACTGCGCCCGCAGCGCCTCGATCAAGTGCGCTCCGTGCCTGTCCCCGGACGCCTCACCGGCCACCACCATCAGTCGCGTCGCGGTTGCCAAAGTCGATCCTCCCGGAAGGCCTCCCTGCGCCAACAATCACCCATCTGTCCCCCCCTCGTTCGCTCCGTCAGATCCTCTGCCAAGAGGCAAACTGCTCTTCGCCCTCGCAATCTACGCCATCTCCCCGCCCTTTTCCAGCGACCCGCCAGCTTGCGCCAGCGCGAGGTGGCTTGACACCTGGGAGCCGCCCCGATGCGGCGACCTGTGGATCGATCCGCCTGCTCAGCCGCTGGACCACTGATTCCTCGTTGAAAAGTGTGCACAACTATGCATACAATCCGACAATGAACGACAACTGCGAATGGGATCCGAAAAAAGCCGCGAGCAATCTTTGTAAGCTTGGGATCTCTTTTGCAGATGCGGTGATCGCAATCGAGGATGAGATGGCTTTGACTGGTGGTGACGACCGCCCCAATGAGAAAAGATAGGTGACAATCGGAGCGGACGATGTCGGTCGCATCCTCGTTGTCGTCTACACCTATCGCGGTACCAGGATGCAGATCATCTCTGCGAGAGCGTCAACAATACTCGGAAAGCATATGAAGAAAGAGTACGATCTCAGCACGGCGCGACGGGGAGCGGTCATCCCCTCCACTTCGGGCAAGACTAGGATTACCATCAGGCTCGATGATGAAGTGATCGCCTGGTTTAAAAATGCGGTCGAAACGTCCGGCGGAGGGAACTACCAGACACAGATCAATCGCGCTTTACAAGAGTACATTCTGGAGCAGAAAGAGCCGCTCGAAAAAGTCATCCGGCGAGTCGTCCGTGAGGAGCTCAAAAGAATCGCTTGATCCCTCTGGCAAGGCGTTCCCCTCTTGCATGCGTTCTGGGAAGGCCTCCTGGGGATTTCTCACACGAAGGCGCGATGCAGCGAAAGGGCAAAAGAGCCGGTTGCGGGTGTGGGCACCTCCAGTCCGCAAGGTCAGGGAGATCTCTTTCAAAGATCGGCTGTGTCGGGGCGCTTCGCGAAGCGCCCCGACATACAGAGAAGAAGATCAGAAAGTGGACCCGGCCAACCAGCGGCTAACGTCAGAACGGAAGACGTAATTGCATCACAGAGCGAGGATGGACGGTCAGGCATGAGTCCCGACTCCGTGTCTCTGTGAGAAGCAAAAAAGAGCGATCAGAACGGCACGTTGGACAGATTCTCGCACGAAGCCACAGACAAACACAGAGGTCACCGAGAAGAAGATAGAGTCCCAAAAAGTTCATTGATGCCGTGAGTAGTTACCTTTTTTGTTAATTTTAATGAGAAATTCGGGCTGGCACCGCTTCGACCTCGCTTCGGTTCGTCGCCAGGCCGATGACGCCTTCTCCCGCTTCGCGCGGCTGAAACAGCGCCTCGAGCGACAACTGTCCCCTTGACCGGCTCTTCCCTCATCCCTTTCAGGGGGCACTTCGTCGCATTCCTGTCCCATAATGCCCCATCCATCAGTGGGCCCAGGCAGGGATTAGGAGGGGGGCGCTATTCACTAACTTATTTGTTATCAATAAATTAGGAAATATGCGAATTCGTGGCACGGAAGTTGTATTAAGTAGAAGCGGCGCCAAGCGGCGCCGCGCTTCATTCATCAAGCGTTTCCGCGCTTGATAGTTTGGTCTCTGAGAAGGGTAAACTCGCTATTGAGGGTCATTCCATTCGGGGTGGCCCTCTCTTTTTTGTTCCAGCTCGGCCGATCTCCCGCCCCAGCCCTTCCTTCTTTCAACAAACAGCAAAAAAAATGCGACAAGCCCTGATGGAGGCATGCCGCACGCGAAACTCACACATTGTTGGAAGAGCGTTCTTCCACCTCTTTAGACGATCGTGCGATCCTCTTTTTGTGCCCCTCGAAAAAAAGCTGGGGAGGGGAAGGGGGACGCGCTGAAGCGTCGGGGTGGAATTGACGATCGTTGCGGGGATGGGCTACCGTGGCGACCACGGAGGAGCTTGTCATGAAAAGACCAAGAGAAAGATCGCAGATGGGAAGAGGGCCGAGCAGGTTGGGGGCGAGGCGCGGAGCGCTCCTCGTCGCGGCCGGAGTGTTGGTGGGTACCTTCCTGCTGGGCGTGACGGTCCCGGCGCGGGTCAAAGCAGGAGGGGCTGGCGGGGGGACCAACTCCGCGGAGCGGGAAGCGGCCGTCGCCCGAGCGGCAGAGGCGCTGCGGGCGAAGCTGGTTGAGCATCGGCGGGATTTTCACCAGCATCCGGAACTCTCGAACCGCGAGGAGCGCACCTCCCGGGTCATCGCCGAGAAGTTGCGCGCGCTGGGGCTCGACGAGGTTCGCACCGGAGTTGGCCGTCACGGAGTGGTCGCGTTGCTGAAGGGCAAGCATCCCGGTCCGGTCGTGGCCGTGCGGGCCGATATGGACGCCCTGCCGATCCTGGAGACGATCGATGTGCCCTACCGCTCCCGGAACGAGGGGGTCAAGCACGCCTGTGGCCACGACGTCCATATGTCCGTTGAGCTTGGCGTTGCCGAGATGCTCAGCGGAATGCGCGACCAGATCCACGGCACGATCAAGTTCATCTTCCAGCCCGCTGAAGAGGGACCACCTCCAGGGGAGGAGGGCGGTGCCCAGCTGATGATCCGTGAGGGCGCGCTCGAGAATCCGAAGGCCGAAGCGATCTTCGGCCTCCACGTCATGCCCAACATCACCGTTGGCCAGATCGGATATAACAGTGGCCCGACGATGGCCTCCTCGGATCGGTTCGCCATCACGATTCGTGGCCGCAAGGTGCACGGGGCCTATCCGCACGACGGGATCGATACGGTCGTCGTCGCCGCCGAGGCGGTCACCGCCCTCCAGACCATCCGCAGTCGGCGGATCAACACCATGGACCCGCTGGTTCTGACCATTGGATCGATCCACGGCGGCAACCGCTTCAACATCATCGCCGATGAAGTTCGTCTCGAAGGCACGATGCGGACGCTCAGTGAGACCGCTCGCGCCACGGCCATCCGGCAGATGCACCAGACCCTCGCCGGCATCACCTCCGCCTACGGCGCGACCTACCAACTCGACTTCGGCGAAAACAATCCGGTCACCTACAACGACCCGGAACTGGTTGCCGCGACCCTCCCAACGATCCGCCGGGTCGTCGGCGAGAAGAATGTCGTCTCGCCGCCGCCACAGATGGGCGCCGAGGACTTCTCCCGCTTTCAGCAGGTCATTCCCGGCTTCTTCTATTTTCTGGGCGTGGGAAACCCGGCCAAGGGGATCACGGCGATGATCCATACTCCGGAGTTCGATGTCGATGAGGAGAGCCTGGTCGTCGGCGTGCGGGTCATGGGCAATGTCCTCCTCGACTATCTCGATCGGAAAACCCGCCCCTAGATCGCGGTCTGATCAGGCTCCTGGAGGCGGCGGAACGGGAGCGCTCTCCCGGGGCGGATCGGTGGAGGGCGCGGGGGTCGACGGGGAGCGATCAACGCCTGGTGGCTGGTAGCCGCTTCCTTCCCGCTGCAGGGCACGGGAAAGCTCGATGATCGAGAGCAGGTCGGTCTGTGCCGCTGCCGCCTGCTGGGTGTTGAAGACCTTGCCGTTCTGATGCACCGGGTTGTGCGCGAACTCCCAGACCAGATTGGCCAGCTTGCGGATCGCCTCTTCGAACTCCTCCGGGGCGGCGAACCGGGTCTTCTGCTCCACCCTGGCGGCGAGGGAGCCGAGAGCGATCAGCTGCCGGAGCATGCGGGCCGACTTGTTGATCTGTCCCGCCTCCTCGCGCAGCTGTTTCGCGTTCAAGGTTCTCTTCTCGTGGAGCCTGAGCAGCTGCTGGCTTCTGACCTGGATCGATTTGAAGTGGCGGGCAAACTGCTCTCGCGCGTAGGTCCGTTCGCGCGCCCGCTCCGAGACAGACGCTCCCTGGTTGATCTGTGGCCTGGCAGCTGCCCCTGACAGATCTGGAAGGCCGAGAGCGACCACCGTGACTGCCGTCAGAAGGAGCCCCCCCACCGGAACGCTGCTCCTCGCGCCAATCCTCCACTCTCTGTTCGGTTTCCTTGCGCGGCTCGTCTGATGTCCCATCTTCTCTGGTCCTGCTGGATGGTCATTCGGGCAAATCTGGCGCCTACCTTGCGAAGGAGTGGGTGGCTGTGGGATCATTCATCTGTCCCAACAACCTGGAATCCTGCCTCAACCGAGGGGCTGCTGTTCCCTCCTTGATTGGGTCGACACGTTGGTCTCTTCCTGGTCAGATCCGCCAGGCTACCTGGATCCGGCCGTCGATTTGGCATGCCATCGAACGAAAGACCGACAAGATAGCACACAATTCCCTTCCTGGAGGCCCATTTTGGAACAAGATCTCCGCCACCTCATTCTCCTTCAGGAGCTCGACGTCGAGATTCGCCAGTTGGAGGAGGAGATTGCCAGCCTGCCCGCGCGCCAGTCAGACCTCGAGCGAGCTTTTGCCGAATCTGTCTCCGAATACCTCGCCCTGCAAACCTCTCTCGACACCTCGCTCGGCCGCAAGCGCGAACTGGAGCGCGAGATCGAAGTCGAGCAGGAGAAGCATCAGAAGTTCAAAGCGGATTTGATGCGGGCCAGCAATGAGCGGGAGTATGCGGCTGCCCTCCGCGAAGTCGACTATGCCCGCAAATCGATTGGGTCGATGGAGACCGAAGTGATCAAGCTTCTCGAGGAGACTGAGAAGCTCGAAGCTCAGCTCCGCGAGCGCACCCCCGAGATGGAGGCTCGCCGGCAAGAGGTCGATGCCCAGCTGGCCCGCTGGCGCGACGCTTCCACGCAACAAGCGACTCGACTCGACGAGCTGCGCGGCCGGCGTCCCGCCCTGCTCGACGTCCTCTCTGCGCCTGCCCGATCCGACTATGAGCGACTCTCCCGCATGCGCTCCGGGCTGGCCCTGGCGGAGGCGCGGGCCCACTCCTGCCAGGCCTGCCGCATGAGTCTGCGCCCGCAGGTCTTCAACGATATTCGCCGCGGGGACCGCATCATTACCTGTGAAAACTGCGGGCGCATCCTCTACTTCGTCTCCCAGGCGCAAACAGGTTGAGCCTTCCTGGGTGGCCGGTGGGGATCTCCTCCGGCCCCGTCGTCTCCAGTTTCTGCCGGTCTCATCGTCCTGGCGATGCTGATGAGGGCTTCACTCCGGCGACGTCGAGGCGCGCTGGCGAAGTGCCTCGAAGAGGACGATTCCGGCCGCGACGCTGACGTTGAGTGAGTTCAAGGCGCCGTGCATCGGGATCGAGATGACCGCGTCGCACCGTTCCCGGACGAGACGGCGTACGCCTTTTCCCTCACTGCCCAGGACAATGGCGATCGAGCCCCGCAGGTCGAATTGCGTGTAGAGCGTTGGACTCCCGCCCTCGACCGCCACAACCCAGAAGCCTCTCTCCTGGAGCGTGGCGATCAGCGGGACGAGATTGGGCACCTGGGCAATGCGCAGGTGTTCGATCGCTCCGGCGGAGGTCTTCGCGACCGTCTCAGTCAGGCCGGCCGCGCGATACGCCGGCAGGAAGACCCCTTCGACTCCCGCCCCTTCACAGGTTCGCAGGATCGCTCCGAGGTTCTGTGGATCTTCGATCCCGTCGAGGAGGACGAGCAGCGGGGTCGGCCCGAGGGCGTCGAGAATCGTGTCCTCGCCGACATACCCCGACTCGGTTCTCCCCTTTTCCGGCCGCAGCAGAGCGATGACCCCCTGGTGGTTGGCCCCCCCCGCCCGCTCATCCAGTTCGCGCCGGTCTCGTTGAAGACACGGAATGCGACGTTGCTGCGCCAACTCGACCAGCTCCCGCAGCCGCGCCGGCTGGGCGCCCGCCGCCAGGAGGATCCGATCGATGGGGCGTCGCCCGGATCGGATCGCTTCGATCACTGGGGAGACCCCGTAGAGCATCTTCACAGAGACGCCGTCCTTTCTTGATCCACGATCGACCCTCTCCCCCCTCCTCAGCGCCGATAGAGCCGGAAGTTGTCGACGATGAAGTTGCTCCGGATGTACCGTCGCTGATCTCCCCGCGCCATCACGGTGAGGGGCCGGTTCGGATCCTGCACCGAAAAATCGAGCGCCAGGGTGCTGGGAAACGCTGAGAGCACGCTCACGTTCCGCAGGGGAGTCGAGCCATCGTTGAAGTCGACCATCAGCGAGACGGTCGTTCCCAGGCTGGGCAGGACATCGCAGACCACCCGATAGTTGCCGACCGGCAGGCGCAGGTCCTGGGCGCAGGAGTCAACCAGAATGCGGCCGCTCGCCCGGAACTGTGCCGCATAGCCGCCCTCGGTGACGCCGGGTTGGCCCGTGTAGATGAATGCCCCGCCATCGCCGACATAGTATGTCAGAAGCCGCCATCCCGAAAGGTCGCCGGTCTCGAATCCGGGATTGAGGAGCGCTTGGACTGGGGTGAGGGAACTCCCCGGGCCAGGTGTCGGAGTGGGGGGCGGAGTGGGCGTGGGGACTGGGTTTGGAGTCGGAGCAGGTGTTGGAGTCGGAGCAGGCGTTGGAGTGGGGGTGGGAGAGGGGCGTGGGGTTGGCGTCGGCGCGGGAGCAGACGCTCCCCGGGAGATCTTGCGGATGTTGTTGGCGCCGAAATCGCTGACATAGATGTTGCCGCGGGAGTCGACCGCGATGCCGGCGGGGCGCAGGAAGGTAGCGGTCGAGCCGGGGCCGTCGAGGCTCCCGGGGGTTCCGGTGCCGGCGATGGTCGAGAGTGTCATCGTCGCCAGGTCGAGCTTGCGGATGCGGGAGTTGTTCCAATCGGCGATGAGGAGGTTTCCGTCCAGATCACGGGCCACGCCGGAGGGAGAGGCCAGGGATGCCTCGAGGGCGCGGCCGTCGAGACTACTTCCCCCGCCCGCGAGGGTGGTGACGACTCCAGTCGGGGAGACGCGACGGATCCGGTTGTTGACAAAGTCTGGAATGATCAGGTTGCCGAGGCGATCCAAGGCCGGCTGGGGAGCTCCCCCCGCGAACTGAAAAGCCGCATCAGGACCGGCTCCATCGGCATAGCCGACACTCCGACCGGCGAGCGTGGTGACGATTCCCTCCGGGTCGATTCGGCGAACCAGGCTGGTGCCCGCGTCGAGCACGTAGATGTTGCCCGCGGCGTCAAGGGTGATCCCGCTCGGATTGGCAAAGCTCGCCGATCTGGC
>Ga0169931_10010044_pt1 | contig 13524 bp, 5 predicted proteins | sample Kivu_15m_20L_FD_129675 | JGI IMG/M metagenome (GOLD analysis project Ga0169931, IMG submission 129675) | Freshwater microbial communities from Lake Kivu, Western Province, Rwanda to study Microbial Dark Matter (Phase II) - Kivu_15m_20L... | ecosystem: Environmental > Aquatic > Freshwater > Lake ...
CTTTACTCATTGTTGTTATTATATCAAAAAAATATTTTTAACAATTTTATGATTCAATAATCTACAGACTTATATTGGTTTTTAGCTGCATTTATAAACGTGTAGCTTATTTCAGTTAAGAAGTGTATGCGATTGATACTTTTATAATAAATGATACCGTAGCGATAATTGACTCATTCTTAAGCCGAATTGCTTAAATAAATCTAAGCTCTTTCGCTTCGATGCTGCTACTGCAAACAAAGTGAAGAAGACAATCGAGTTTAGATCTTGCCTGGAGATCCAGTCTGCTACAAAAATATCTGCTATCCTTGCTTCAAAAAACATAAAAATGATATTTGCCATAGTTGCGCTAAGAGAATAGAAGAGCATTTTCCGAAAAACGCAAAAGTTAAACATCATGCTAAGACGATTGAAGAAGCTAGGAAAGTCTACAACAGGTAAAAAGCTCTTTGGTCTATCTAAGAGTATCAGAATCTAGATGTCGAGTTTGTGGGACTTCTGGCATATTTCAACGCAAATCACCCTCAGACTAGCAGCAGAAAAAAGTATGCTGATGCCGACAGATAGCTAAAAAATATACTAAAGATGAAGTTCAGAGAATAAAGGGGAGCTAACATTAGAGATGGCAATTCGGGTCAGCTGGAAAACAAACTTGCACAGCTTATATCGCGTACTAAAAATGATAATGCAACAGGAATATAGACATGTGGACACGATCGCACATATTCTAAAGGACTAAGTCTAATCGCTCGTAGTTTTAAGTTTTGAATGATTTTTATGCTGTTGTGTATAAAAATTATTTTAATTTCCTTAAAAATATAGTCGAAAAGGTAATTTGGCTTATATAATGATCACATATAGATATGGTAATTGCACTTTAATTTTTGTTTTATGGATGATAATAATATTTGAGATATATGGAGTCAAAATAGGGCAACTTGGCTAATGTCGTGTATGATTAGTTTGACAACTGCAATCGAGAAGAGTACTACAATTTAGTCAGAGAAACAGTCGCAAAATAAAAGGGTTCGGCGGCCAAAATCAAAGAGTTGCAAGACAAATACGAAGACAATATGCGAGTATTTTTTCACACTTCAGACGTTCTGAGCAATCAAAGAAGCAATTAATTCTTTTAGTAAGTCATCAGAGAGTTCCACCCAACTGTTAAACTCAAAGCTCCGTCAAAAAATCTTCTTAAAATCGTGACTAAAGTTTACGTGCAGGAACTGGCTGAAGCCTGTCTGGAGGTTATGCATGCTACTCAAAGATAGTAAATAGACACTTAAGTCATATCTGACGCTCAACGCATTTTAGATAAACGCAAAAAAAGTAAAAATAATGTCAGTGCCCTTTTTAACCATCTCTATTGAAGAAGTTTTGATTTTAAATCATGTAATTTTTAAGCCAGTTATCTTTATTTACAGTTAAATAGTGATTATATGAACATGCAAAAAATTACTCTAGAGAGTACCCTAACAAAACCAAAGCCCAAAGAATACATATCAGTAAGTAGTTCAGTTTTATGTATGCTTGGTAATAAAAATAAAAGGCATCTTGAGTTCAAAGAAGCAACTTTGTAGAGAACTTTTTTGATATCTAATACGAAAAATAGTAAAGAATTAGGATAATAAAAACAGTACGTTTCGATTATGATATTTTAACATTTTTTAGTATAACTTAGATCATAATCGTAATTAATCATGTTCGTATCAATAGAATCTGGCGTATTTTAAGCATATTTCTTCTCTTTAAGCCAGACTCGCCTTGCCTGAAATGTAGTCAGTAAAATCCGGATTGTTTTTTTCGAGAACTTGCATGAAATGCCTACTGACCAGTAAACAGTTCAGTAGGCGACTTTTGATTTCCTTGTCACTTACCCGGCTCAAAAGCTACATGTAGTACTTACAGTCGATGTAGTTCGTCTCCAGCTCCATTTTGATTCGCAAGGAATTATCGGTCTGCACCAAAGCTTATTTCAGAATTTACGAGTAGGCCCTGGAGATATGGGCCTAACTATTGAGACTCGCTTCCCACTTTTGATCTTTGTTTGGAATACTCAATATCTCCCAGTAAGGAGCTCCTTGATTGGTATCTTTTTGAATAGCCGAAAGAATCTTGCACACTAAGAACGCCAATTTCAATATATTAGGATCGTCTAAATTTTCAACAAGAACTTAAAGTGACTGAGCGACGTAAAGCATGCTTCTTCTGATAAACTTTCCCACCTAGTTGAAGTTAAGAACGCTGAGGCCGTTAGACTCAGATCCTTCAGTTTTGCCGCCTTCGATCGGGTACTTGATAAGTTCTTGAGGACTAATGCGTTCTCGATACTTGATTGTGAGCATTTTTTTCATTAAATTTTTGATGTTTTCACTGATTTTGACACTTGCAGGGAAGCGAAGCATGCTGTTGTCAATCATCGTAATAAGCTTAGGAATAGTGCTTTCTTCATATGGGCATAAGCCATAAAGCATTTAGTAAAGAATTACTCCTAGAGACCAAATATCTGCGCGAATATCGTAAATGAGTCCCTTTAAAACCTCTGGAGCCATGTAGATCGGCGATCCGACCATAGTTTGAGTCATGTCATTTTATTTCAGAAGTTACTTGCAAAACCCGAAATCAGCAAGCTTTATTACTCCATTATGAAAGAGAATGTTTGTGGGCTTGAGATCTCTATGCAGAATATTTTAGGCATATAGAGCTTCAAAAGCATGTCTTAGTTGTAAAAAAATTTTGATAGCTTAAGCCTATGTCAGTTTTCCTTTAGCCTTGATGTGTTCTGCAAGAGTGCCGCCATTGCAGAACTCATAGACGAGATAGTAGTTGTTGGCCGTCCTTAACATCTATACAAACTTGATGATGTTAACGTTGTTAATTTTTGAGAGGATGGCGATTTAATTGTTAGTAAACTATGAAAGTTTGGGAGTGTTCTTGAATTTCTACACATTCATGACTTTGACCGCGTACAGAAGCTTGTTCTTTCTGTTTTAGGCCCTGTAGACGTTGCCGTACTGACCTTGACCGATCTTCTACAATAGCACATAATCCTCAATGACTTTATTCATTTAAAATAATAATAAGAACTGAACATTGTTCACATGCACATATGTGCAGATTTTTGTTTATTTATTCGTATTTTTATCTAAATTAGCCGTTTTCTAAGATCCGCTGAAGCATCAAAATGATATTCTTTAATCATTAATCTTTAAATAAGGCTTGCCAATTTTTTTCATTCATAGCTATATGTAATCATATTATCACAATAAATGCTGTAGTATAAGGTTAGATATGCAAGTTTTTAAGATCTAAAATGTAATTAAATGTTCAAATTTATCGATGCAATGACCACGGGAGTGGTTACTCGATTCGGCAAGTATTCAAGAATGGCCGGCCCTGGACTTGCTATTTACATTCCAATCGTAAACACCATACAAATTGTGAGCAATCGCATTTACTAAAACTCAAGCCTCATTCAGGTTCGGACTGCTGATAAAGTGTTCCCCAAGCTTGACATCGCTCTTCAGCATAAAATATACCCGGAAGACTCTGCCACAGCGCTATACACTCTATCTAATCCTTAGGATCAAATGATGAGTTATACTTAGAATGTTGTCAGAAGAGTCGCATCAAGTATGACTTTGGATCAACTTTTTGAGTCTCAGCAAGAAATCACAGGTGCGATTCTTTAATAAGTGGGTCCCAAAATGAAAGAAGCTGGCTATACGATCGAAACAGTTCAAATCAGAAACATTTAGCCGCCTCCCGAAGTTCTCGCCTCGATGAATTAAATTAATGCTTCAGAGAGAAGAAAACTTGCAGCTGTCAACGATGGAGAAGCCGCGAAGATCAAGGCAGTTAAGCTGGCTTAGGCGTAGGCGTTGGAAAAGGAGCTTCGAGGACAAGGAATCGCCAAAATGAGATCGAATATCACTGAAGGCTGGGTTCAAAGTGTAAGCTAGATGTCAGAAAAAACTGGTACGAGACCAACAGATGTGCTCTAGTTTTTGGTAAAGATTCTGCAGCAATAAACTCTCTAGGTAATGAGCAAAAATGCAGGAACTAAAGTCATTTTTGTGGACAAAAGTATCAAGGGCCAAGGAAGGTAGGATCTACTTTAAGCCTTAGAAGCTCACACTTACAAGGCCGAAAAAGAGAAATGATAGTTCGTAGGGGAAAAATAATTTTATTTGTGGTTCTAAAATCATATAAGACTAGGGTTGAACCCCAGATATTTTATCATATCTTAGGCAATCTAGTTGTCCAAAATAAAGGCTTGTTCCGAAGAATAGTAGTTTATCTTTTGATTGGCACGGCCGTTCTCTCTTGAACTTACTTTTTTTGTTATATCTAAATTAGATTTTTAGTTTAGCTCGTCAATTAATGATTCTTTCCTTTTGGATATGAATTTTTAGTTTACTTGTGGAACTACAACAGGGGCTGTAATTTTAGAGGGTGAACGAGAATATGGGTCATTAAACTTGACTTGAGCTGGCTTGGTTGGAACTTGCAAGTTGTTATGATAAGTGGTCGTTTGAAGAATCTGAGGGGCAGTTAGATGCTGAGAAACACTCAAAAATTGAGCAGGAAGACGATTAGTATTTATGGGGGCCTGAATACGGTGAGGAGAAACGGCTTGGCGATGAGGAATCAAAGGTTGACGATGAGGAGACACTTGCTGTCGATAAGAAACTTGCTGTTTTTGTGGAGAATTATGAAAGTAATTGGGCTAATGCCGAGTCTGGGTCAAGTTAGCTCGAGGCTTGTTAATAAGAATGTTGGGATATACTGGTTAAGGTTTAGGCACTAAAAAGCTAACAGGCGTTGATTTTAATTATTTTTCTTGTGATTTGTAAGATGTCATTTGACTCTAAGGCACTTGCAAAGTGTTATTACTACCAATTTGAATGATAGAAGGCTTTCTGATTTCGATAGGAATGGGCGTAAAATTACTAGGAGAAGGCAAAGGGTGCGTAATATTGATGAAATTTGAAGGATTCTGAATACTTTTTACCAGTTGACGATTTATTTGGATTTAGGGGATTCTTTAAAGTTCCCTTGTTTACTGCTGCTTTATCTAATTATTATAACTTGTCCTGCTTTTTGCCCCAAACGACTGCTCTAGCTTTCTGGGGGCAATGTATCGACTATTACTGCTTCTACTCGGCTCAATATGGGATGGTCTGCTTAGCTCACTTTTTTAACTTTAGCAACACTCATACTTGTCTCCGTTATATAGGTCTTGAATTGACATCATAGTGGAATGAGGACGCAGCTGGTACTCCTGAAGATAGTTTTAAAATTAATCGATGGCTCTGTAAAAAGAAACTTTTTCATAGATGCCCTTTCTTTCCAAGTATTATCTGAAATGTATTTCTTCAGAGTTGCTTTGGTCGGTGTTGCTCTAGATGAGATCAATCAGAACAGTCAACATATCAGTTTGAGATCCCTGGACATCTATAGTAAAATTCGTGTTAATGTGTCTCGGATCTGGTTCAAAGTTAGGCTGATGTTTTGACAAGTTCGGGTTCATCCATACCATGGCTCTACCCGTTTGAGTAAAGAAGATCATTTCTTCAGTAATGTCAAAGTATCCTACGTCCTCGTAAAGCAGCTTGAATCCTTAAAGACAGACACGATAAAGATACAACTGGTCTTCGAGAGGAATATCGTGAACTTATTTTAGCCTCAGCTCTACTTTATCGATGTATAGAAAGCCTATGTATATTGTCGAGCATAGCTCCTACTATGGTCTTGAGCTGAAGTAGCGTACTTTGTATATATAGGGCGAGTTGCTAAAAGCGCTTGCAGAATTAACGTTATAGAGGTCGTGCCCGCTGTATTCTTGTCTTTGCTTTACACTATTTTCATACTAGCTGAAATCTTGGAAATTCATAAACTGTAATTTGTACTCTTAGATCAGCTACATTGTAGTTTTGTTAGCTAAAAGTCGCAGCCGATAGGGGTTGACGTTAGGAAACAGACAGTTTTATGGGTTTTAAACAGCTTCGACCCATTTGTTTAGTTATATCGCTAGTGAAGAATTTTGTAGAGAGCCTTCATTACCCATTTTCGCTTTTATTCAAATTATAAAAATCAACAAATATCTATTTCAAACATTAACAAAACTTTAAACATTAATTTTATTAAGAAAGATATAAGATAGATTAATAATTAATTCTGAATAAAAATTTGCAAAATTGTATTAACTTTTATGAAAATCATAGTCCTTGTGGCATTGTGCTTGCTTGTCTTTTCGCAAACCAGTAATCAGGCCATTTAGATAAACCTGGATTTGCCTCCTTCAGAGCGCTATAGTAAGGTCGCTGAGCTCAAAATGTCAAGCATTCTGGGTTTCATCACTTACCTGAAAAATAACTATGTAAAGTACTACATATCTTTCTGGTTCGTTTAGTTCATTAACACAAGATTTCCCTAGTGGCTGAAAGTAAAAGTTGGACAATAATTCTACTAATAATGCAGTTCCATCGCCTACGGAGTTGGGGTGCCTATCAGTTAAATAATTGTTTTCAACTACATGTATTAACTTGGAGCAGCTAACGACTTCTGCACTGCTATTACTGTTTCTTCTGAAAACAGTACTTTTTTAGGAAGAAACCTAGACTATGGATTTCAGGAATATCTTGCTGACAACTCAGTCCATTTCAGGTACACTTCCAAAGGAAAAACAGTTTTTTAGACCTTAGGCCATGCTGGACTTATAGGAACTCATACTGCTTTAAAAAAAGCTGTATTTTAATCTTAGCCGCAATACGCAGTTACATTAAACTAAAGAGTCTAAGGAGGACTGCATAAAACTATACTTCAAGTGCTTCTTTCTGAGTGCTAAACGAGTCCTTACACTATCATGAAAACTTTAAAACACGGTAAGGACATAAATGATGTGATTTAAAGGTTGAGCTAGACAAATACATGCAGTCCTGTATATTATACTCTTATAACACGAGAGGGTCAAAGTCTGGTGATCGAAAAAAATCGAGGACGTGGATTCCATAACATCAGGGTATCTGCTTACTTAGGAGGCACTAAATACATCGTGCAAACTAATCACGACGAATAGGAAGATGACCCTGATAGTCGAAGCACTATTGCTCAAGCAAAAATATAAAAGATAATAGAAAATGATAAATAGATTGTTTCAGCTGACTTATGGAAAATTCTTCAAGAAAAGCCAAATTTCAACGAGCTAACTCTCATGACAGGCATTATCAATGTGGCAACAGGAGAAATACAACATAAAATTTGGACTCAATGATATATTCACATCTTAATCACCGTTAATATAATAAAATTCGATTGTATATGAAAAAATCGAAAAATCAATTAAAATTAGGCCCTTTTGAATAGTTTTCTTTTAAGTAAACTTTGATTTATTTCAAAAATTGCTGTAGTTTTTAGTTTTCTTGTCCATAATGATTTCTTTAACAACTCAAACATTTTTCGTAGCATTTATAAGACTTTTCATTTTAATTTAATCTGTAAAAGATATTTCCCATATTAAGATTTGTTAAAAATTAATTATGTTTTTATAATATTTATTGAGGAATCTTTTAATAGTACTATAATGCTTACCTGTACTGTTGCTGGCTTTAAAACAAAAATGCTATATTATGCCAGATTACATACAAAATATCTTTGCTTGAGTGATCGAACGATTATTACAAACACTTAAAAATCAAACCTTGTAAGTTTTTTATTTACTGACTGTCTTCTAACTTTATCAAGACGAGCAATAAATTATTTATTATTTAAAGGATATGTTGTTTGCTATCAACATTATTTCTGCTATTCAAGCAGTCTCTTAGTAATTAGAAGCTTTAAATATATTCTTGCTGCTTTAAAATGACAACTGCTAAATTATTTTGAGCAATTATTTTTTCAAGTCCAGTCGAACGCTTGCTGAAAATTTGAAAATAATTTTGAGATTGTGAAAAATTATTTGAGTAATAGTATGAAACCGCTGCTTTAAATAGCAAAGATGAAAACTAAGGGTACTAATCTTTCATTTACTTTTTAAAGAAGAGCAAACATTTTTCATATTTTTAAACTGCAATTTCGTATTCTTAATTAAGAAAAGCCATGTCACCCATTTTTTCCTATATAGATAATATTTAGTTCGTCTCTGTTTTACCGTTAGAGTCCAAAATACACAAGCTTTTAGAAAAATATTCGTATGCTTGATGATAGTTTTTGTTCTATTCTGCTATCTCAGCAATCGTGACTAACATTTCTACATACTAATCGTTACTTTATTTTGTTTTCTAGTAAATCTTTTAGCTCCGTCGAAAATAATCTAGAGCTTAGGCAGTTTTATTCTTTAATCTTAAACTACTGCCTATTTTCTGAAGAATCTAAGCGCAATCTTTAGAGTATCGACCTTTTCCTTTCTAGTAAATATTCAAATTTTTTAAAAAGTTATCGCGCAGTTACTTTTGACCCTAAAAATCTTACATTTTAGTTCCCATTTGCTTCAGAAGTTGATTGTAATACATAGACTGCTTGCCTTAAACTTTGATTTTATGTTTGATTTTAGACTAATAGTAAGAATCTATATTGATTATTGCTGGTATCTATACAGGAAAACTTATCATTTTTGCAATAAATTTCTATTTTTTTGTTTAAGCTTTAATTTCTTTTTTAAAAAGGTCTACTTACAGAGTTTATTTAATGCTTGAAAGTGAAGATTATTTTACTAAAAACGAAGAAGTTGATATTTAATTTATTTTTTCGATGTTTTGTTGCTGATGATGAGCCGTTTTCAAAGGTTAGCATACTTAATTTTGCTTTGATTAGCTGCAACCCATTACGATTAATATAATTATTTGAAGAACTTAATATATGAAACATAACAAATTGTTTTATTAATACAGAAACTCTAGAATACTCTAAATTTCTTTATTGCATAAATAAAACATCATCATTTAACGATTCTTGCAAAATTTTAATAGCCCACTCCTAGACATTTAAAAATAGCTAGGTTTTCCGAAGGGCTTTCTTCTATTTCGAAAAGAACTCCCATGTAATCTCTAAAAATTCTAAGGCACTAAACGGTAAACGGTGAAATTCTGCCTAGCTTTATGGAACTTGTTCGCTTTTCGCTGAGAGCCATAAGAGTTAGCACAAACCACTGGTAATTCGTCGAAATGTAACCGCTATGCTCTACCTAGTCTAGAAAGGCATCTACTGTTTAATTGACAAATTTTTATACAGTGCCTACTTAGTAGCAGCTATCATATGATATGGTGCCGCCAGTGGTAGTTTCAGCTTGCAGGGAAAGGTTGTAACCCGCTGAGTTAGAGGCTTTGTCTCCTTTGAAGTAATCACTGTAGATCCACACATCTGGCAAATACTAGAGCAGTCTTGATTTGCTTTTATCCTTGATTTCGTTGAGAATGCTGGTAGATATTTTGCTACCTGCACAAGTGCCTCGAACTCTCTTTATATAACCTTTTTCTTAAAGATTGATCTGGGGTAGTTTACGGATGGAAGGTATGATGACATGAACGTGTCCGCCTCCTTCGGGCAAGTACCCTCTTTTGACTATCTTCATGCTAAGTTAATTATCTATTTTAAAGTGATTTTTGAGGAACGGAATGAGCTGAGTTTGTATGGAGTCGACTGAGTTGTCGTTCGGATGGTTTGTCAGGCCGTGTAGATGTATATTGAGGGCAGTTTTGCCAATAATGCCCATGAGGAGTAAGTATTCAAGATAATATGAGATTGATCGTTAAAGTCCGCATTCGAAATGTAGCTCAACTCCTTCATTATTGGTGACTATTCCTGTGAAGAATTTGAGCATAGTTCCTCCCTTGCCCACCATGATCTTAGAACCATTAGAAATCTGCTATACAAGTTGCAGAAACCTCGACTATTCGGTAAGGAGACCAGGTGGAGAAAGCTTTTGGTTGATGTTCTCAAGAACGATGTTTTGTTCAGCAACCATCGCGCAGTAAATGTGATGGCGGAAGTTAGATGGATTGCTCTTTACTAACATGATTGTTGATAGATTATAAATTTAACACACAATTTTATAGATTCACCTATTCATATCTGTATAGAGAAAGGTCAAATATATATATTGGCAAAAAATATAGAACATTCATGAGAACAAGATCAGAAATAACGACCCAAAAAGACAGTAGATCCCAACTTACACTCAAAGCTCAATTTATGGAACTTATAAATAAAAATTTTAGACTAGCAGGTACCAGTAGAAATTTTATTCAATAAGTCGCTAAAAGACTTGCGATAGACAACATATCGTAAGCTGAAAAGGATCCAGAAGCAATCATATCCAATCACTTGCTCTAAAAGATATACGAACTACAAGATTATGAAGAACTGCATGCTATTAAAACAGCAAAATCCATGCTTGACAAGTTTTTCACCAATCTTTAAATCAAAATCAATACAGACATTTACAACATGCTCATGGTAATAGTCAGAGAGATCATTAAACCTTCAAATTTATAAAGTCCGCCTATTCCGAACATCTGGCACGCCTAGCGTAAAAACTATGACTGTGTATGCAAGAATAGTGGACCCCAGTAAGGGTAGTAAGTTTGCTACAGTTGCGATCGTATTAGTCACCCTGAGTGCTTCTGGGAAAAGACGGGAGGATAGCTACATTTTTAGTGTCCTGTCTGCTTCTTGAAAAACTGTTTACCAGATAGGCCGGTCAAACAAATCTTGTTTTTGGGGTACTTGCCTTCACCCAAAGTGCAGGAAGTCAGGTACAGGCTTAAATTTTACTACTAGTCAAAAAAAGATAGTAGTAGTGTTTAGATGCGATGCTGCCGTCTCACCCCGAAATACAGATACTTAATGGCATTCCCTTAGCAATGCACAATTTTTTTAGGTCAGAAAAAACTCTAAGATTTTTATCCTCTTCCCAGCAACTCATCCATTAAAAGAAGAGCTGATTAACCCATCAAGATAAACACAAATTTTCTGAAGGATCAAAGCGTAATTCGAGTAGAGCAAAAACAAATTAACTCTTAAAAAAATCATAATGAAAGGGAGGTGCATCTTGTCATGATCGCAGTAGTCGGGCAGCGCTCAGCTGCTTAAATCAAAAGGCTTTTTATAGAGAACAGTCTGAGTACGCCTTAGTCTAAGCAGGCACTGAGGAGCTATCTTCAAAAAGACAGCGGATAGTTGGCGATTCAGAAAGTATCAGTCACACTAATATGTCATTTTTTCGGATCTAAAATGCGTTACCCCGCAAGATCGAAACATTGTTATGCTCATTACCAGCCTTTTGATATCTAAGGGTTTATAAAAACTTCAAGCATGTCCCATAATGCCACTCAAAACTGGCGTTGCCCTATCTGCAAAGCTAGAGCCTACGATTCTCACTTGGATTCTTATCTTTCTGAGCTCATTAGTTCACACCCTAACATCGCTGGCGTTGCTTTCGATTCTAAGGGAAATGTCGCTTTCTAGGAGAAAAACTAACCATAAGAAGAAGATAAATGCTAAAGCGAATAATAAAAAAATACGCCCAAAAAGTAATTAAAGCCTGAGTCTGTGAATCAAGGAGCCATCTAGATAATCGATAGTGACGATTAGAGTACTTTCAAGAGAAGTCGGGCCGAATGTGTAAACGACGACATTGTTATCGTTCAAGAGTCCAGTTTAGTAAGGAAACAACATTCGATCGAAAACAGCCAATAACAAAGAGAAGCAAGCGAGCGTATTTTGGACTTTTTTAGAAGAAAAAAATCTCAAGAAATTTAAAATCAGTAAAAAAATGCAATTAATTCGTTTGATTCCAATCATAATATATAGCCAAGCGAAGTGGCTGCCTTAGCGGAGGTAAACTAATAAGATGTCATAAATGAACAGAGATAGCTACTTAATGAAACACTTAAGATGATTGAAGATCCACCACAAGGATTTAGTTTTAGCTAGAGTCAACAATACGCTTTTAACCATCTCTATCAATCTTTTTTTGATTTCAAAATTAACAAATGATCATTAAACGCATAACAAAACTATTTTTTCTTAAAAACTTAGTAAACTAAAAGCCATCTTATCTTTAAAATATTATTAAAATTTGTTATTTTAGTCCTGCAACAAGGAACTTTTAAAATGTTATAAAAATATATCGCTAATTTTTTAAAATTGATCATTTTAATTCAAAAAACAGTTTATTATTTTGAATAATTAGTTAAAATAAAATTTTAGAGTAATTATGGTTGATATGTTTTACTCTAAGCTTATCTGTGTTGTGATAAATATTTAAATAATTTAGCTAAGGATGGACAACGAGGATAAACCAAAGCTTCAGGAGCATTAGCCAGCTATGTGCGTAATCTAGATATTCGACACTTATGTCGAATAGCAGATCCTTCCATTTGCTATCTTCGAAGTAGTGTTAGAGTGCCTACCCTACTTACAGATACTTCAATATGTCTTCGACTATCATATCTTTTCTTGGATCTAGAAGGATCAGCTAGTCTTCGGAAATCTAGATATAGCTCAGCATCTCTCGGCCTATCTCAGCAAATAATCCTACGAAATCGTCCCTGTAGTAGCCATAGCTCTGATGAACTGCTATTGGATAATTCCAGTTGTAACCTTCACAGTAGGAATAAAATGGAATCGCGCATTATCTAACGTCCGCAAATTTATTTTTCTGATCTTTAGGAACGTACTTTTCATGCCGTTTTTGACTATTTCTATCGGGTAAATAAAATATAAACTTAGAACTTTTAGTTGTGAACAGTAGAATCCTTTAAGAAAATGCCATGAGAGTTATCTTCTGATCCAAACCTTAACTTGTCTTTCGTTCGTTTTGTTTGGAGTTTTCATTGTTGGACAATCATTCTTGGCATTCGACTTTATATCCTACCGCCAGGATAGACGGCGCCTGCGCACATCCGCATACCTTTCTGCCTATCTATTGCTACACATGGTGGCTAACCAACTTGCCTGCGTATTTTTGCCATCAAATCATCAGCTTGTATTTACTGATGTATCGCTTATGGTCATGTTTATGATATTTATGGCCAAACAGAAATAAAAGAGTCAAGGAGTAGCTCGATTAGTGCTAAGCCTCGTCGTTATTAACCTTCTAGCTGCCTTCATAATCAGTTTGATGGTATTTGCTGATCAGAAATTTTCAATATTTTTCTTCACGACAGTTGCCTGCGTTCTCTGTTTTGCATGCTCTCAAACCCCTATTTTCAATCTAAACTTCGAACTCAATAACATCAATCGCTGGCCAACTACTTAAATAATGCGCAGATACACTTCCAATCTGCGTCTCTTCCTATAGAACAGAAATAACAATCAGTTTAGAATAGCCTTATTCGGCTATATGGAAATTCACAGACAAAAATGCAACCATTAGACCTGCGCGGCACGAAGGACTCTGACCTAACAATAAAAAGATCGGTTAAGTAAGGAAGAAGGGCAGTTTTAACAGCTGATAAGGGCTTAAAATATAGTGCGTCTCATCTTCGACTAAGGGAAAAGACAAGTGCCTCTGGATCCCTA
>Ga0169931_10010045_pt1 | contig 13523 bp, 11 predicted proteins | sample Kivu_15m_20L_FD_129675 | JGI IMG/M metagenome (GOLD analysis project Ga0169931, IMG submission 129675) | Freshwater microbial communities from Lake Kivu, Western Province, Rwanda to study Microbial Dark Matter (Phase II) - Kivu_15m_20L... | ecosystem: Environmental > Aquatic > Freshwater > Lake...
GATTCGGGTAAATTCTCGTTAATCTCAGAGTTAACTGTGGGTGGAACCTCTTGCTTAGCGGTTGCTGTAATAGTTGGTGTATTGAATTCTGAACCTGTTACAGAGTTAAACCCAAGGAATGCCGCCATTACGATAAGTAATGAGAGTGCCACTTTAGAAGATTTTTTAGCAAGCTCTGCCGCTTTCTTGTATGTACCAGAAAGAGCATCAAGTGCGGTAGAACCAGTTTTTTCATCAACGACCCATTCAGTTAGTACGCGAATAAATGAAGCACGGGCGCGTTGCACGACGTGGCGAACATTTTTCTCAGAAGTTCCAATTGCAGTTGCAATCTCTTTAGTCGTACGACCTTCAACCTCCCACATAACAAGTGCTGTTCGTTGGGTCTCAGACAAACGTGAAAGAGCTTCGCGAATTATTGAAGCATCTTCAGCTGCTTCCAAAGTAGCATCCATTGGAATGTGATTTTGAGCTGCGATCTCTGCAAGGCGTTCCTGGGAAGTATCTGAATCAAGGGCAACTAAGTTAGGGCGAGATCCTGTTGCACGGATTACATTCAGGCATAGATTGTTGACGGTGGTGCGCAGGTATGCCATGGCACGATCTGCTGTATCTAGTTCTGGAGCTGCCAAGATAAATTTAAGGAATGCATCTTGAACAACCTCTGCTGCATCGGTATCGCTTCGAAGAATTCGGCGAGCTTGAGCGATCAGCGATGAGCGGTTTTGGGTATACAGAGCGGATAAATCAGAAACAGACCACGCAGCAACAGTCGCTGGGGCCTGAGCCTTCTTACGAAGTGACACTTTGAATTCCCGCTTTCAGTTGGGCCAACGTCTTGACCCCTCCACCTAGTTAGACACCAAAGGGGGGTAAATGTTGCCCTGGACCTTGTATTCAAATAGGCGAGTCGGCCTCCAGTTGGTGAGCATACTAAAACCCACCTTAGATTTAGGCGTGAGGCAACCATTAAAGTAATAACAATGGCTCAGACTAAAACACACTTTGGAGGATAATTGTGACCAGTTTTGGTGATTATCTTGTAGCCGATAGCAAGTGCTTTCTAAATTGCGTCAAGAACTAAACTCTATACCAGAAATAGTTTCTGTTTAATCGGTGAATCTCTCGCTAAATTTAAAATCCAGATAAATTATTAGTTAATACTTATTATTTATAAATCGTTAAGTTTTGTGTAATTGAAGATTATGAGCACGCATCTATTCTACTAAAAGAATTATTCATAATTAATGCAAATTTAAATGATATCTATAGTTAATCAATGCGAAATGCTATGATGGTGTTGTGTCTTTTTACCACAAATTTTTAACTAAAATTAAAATTATTGTCACTTCAAATGTGCTGAATCTCATTTCTTCGCAACTTATAAGAACAGGGCAATACTGGAAATTTATGGAGAAATTTGCTGGCAAATCTGGAGTCTATCCAAGCAATAGAGAACTATTATCTTTTTCCCAACACAAAATTTTTTGTGAGAACAAACTAGATAATACATTTAATAACATAACTAGTGGAGAATTGCCCGAATTAGCAAGGAATATTCTTGAGAGTGGATTCGAATCTGCAAATCTTAATGAAATGAGGATTTTGTTTATTTATGATAACTCAATCGCAAATGCGACTTCTGAACCTCTAGAAAATTTAAGAACTTCATCACAGTTTCTTGGGGTCAGTACATGTTTGCTGGATATTAGTGAGTATTCAAATGAAAAAAATGATTTAAAAATGTTAAATTATGCGCTTGATTTCTCTCCAACAATAATTATTTTTGCGCTTCATGGTAATTTAAATCAAGACTCTAAATATTTATTGTCTGTAGATTTTATCTTAAAAATTAAGAAGAACACAGGCAGCACTGTTGCGATAGTGTGTTTTGATATCTGGCGCGACTCTGATCTGAGTTTTGTACAATACTGGAAAAATGCTGCAACCCTGTTTCTCCACATTGATCCAATAGCCGTTAAAAGAATTGAAGACGTAGACTTAGAAAAAAAGTTTTTACTTTGGCCATTCCCAGCTTTGCAAGCTTCCGAAAGGCCAATCATAGCTAAACAGAATAACCTTATTTTTTCTGGAAGCATCAAGGAGCAAGATCGTAGATTTTGGTTAAGAAATTTAAGCAGAATTGCAAAGAACAGAAATATGAAACTGGTGTTAATCATTTTTAACTACCATAAACCAAAATCTCGATCGAATTGGTCTAGTTATATTGATAATTTAAGCAAATCACTTGTAGGAGTAAGCTTAACCCAGAAATCTAATTCTCACGCTCTTGTGACAGGTCGGATATTTGACGTTATAAGTGTTGGATCCCTTGTCCTACAGCAAGAAATGGGAAATAAGAAACCGTTAAGTTATTTTTATAACGAGTATGAACATTATTTAAGTTTTCGGTGTTTGTGCGAGATTGAACAGATAATTGATTGGATTTCACTAAACGTAAATTCAGCCAAACACATAGGCGCTGCATCAAGGAAATTTAACAACTTTCATTATTCTCCTGAAAGACTTTGGAAATACCTTTATATCAAAAGCAAGCAATTGGAATAAGTAAGTTCTGCCTTGTGATATAGTGTCATATGCCCAATTCAATCAAAAAATCCATGATGGATTTGGAGTTTGATGGATTTGTGGCTGGAATTGCTCTTGAAGCTGACAAGAGAATTTCTAATGATTTTGACACCACTGCAAATGTAGTTGATTTAAAAAAAATTCTGCCGTTGACTAAAACTTTAATTTTAGAATTAGCGGAAAAATCTAGTGGGATGATCGTGCTTGAAGAACAATCACTCAATGGAGGTATTTCTGAGAGCGTAAGTAATCTCCTAATCCGGAGTAAGAAATTTATAAACTTTAACAATATCTCACTGCCTTCTAAGTACATTTTTGAAAATGGGACTAGAGAACAGCTGCTAGAAAACTATGGTTTATCAGTAAAAAATGTTGTTAGATTATCACACGAAATGATGGTTACAAATTGAGTGCAGATTTACTAATTGTAAATCCTGGGAATGCTAATGGAATATATCAATCATTATCTAATAAGTTTGCTGCAATCGAACCTCCAACTTGGGCACTTTTACTAGCCGAATCTGTTCGATCTAGGGGATATAGTGTAGAAATTTTAGACGTTAATGCAGAAAGGCTAGATATTCCTGAAGCAACTAAACGAATTACTTCAGAAAAATACAAATTGATTTGCTTTGTCGTATACGGGCAAAATGTCAATGCCGGTACGGTAAGTATGAGTGGTGCTACCCAATTATCGAAAGAATTAAAGAATATTAAATACGAGGTACCCATTTCTTTTATTGGTTCCTACATTCAGGCGCTTCCGAAAAAAGCTATGGAAGATGAAGAATCTATAGATTTTGCTTTCACAAATGAAGGAGTCTATGCACTTTGGAACGTTTTAAATTTACCAGAGATAAATAGTAGAAATTTGGGTGATGTTAAAGGAATTATCTATAGAGATAAAGGCAAGATTGTCATGAATCCGCCAGAGAAAATTGTGCCTACCGAAAGAATGGATAAGGATCTGCCGGGATATGCATGGGACCTATTGCCGTTCAAGAATAAGCCATTAGATATGTACAGATCGCCATTATGGCATTCTGGTTATGATGAATCACTTCGTACGCCGTATGCAGCGATTCAGACATCTTTAGGTTGCAATTTTGGATGTTCATTTTGCATGATAAACATTATTAATAGAAATGACAACGAAGAAATCGGGATTGCAAGTAACTACAAGGGGATGAGATTTTGGTCTACGGAATTTAATCTAAAGCAATTTGATATTTTAAATTCTTTAGGTGTTTCAACTATTAAAATTGTAGATGAAATGTTTTTGCTTTATAAAAAGCATTACCTGCCACTTTGCAAAGGTTTAGCGCAAAAGAATTATTCAGATGATTTGATACTCTGGTCTTACTCTAGAATTGACACAGTCACTAATCCGGAATTTCTCAAAATTGTAAGAAGTGCTGGAATTAGGTGGCTTTGCCTAGGAATAGAGAGTGGTGACAAAAATGTTAGACTTGAAGTTTCTAAAGGAAAATTTGAAGATGTGGATATTTACAAAGTAATTGAACAAGTTCATAAAGCTGGCATCGATGTTATGGCAAATTATATTGTTGGGCTTCCAGGAGATACTAAAGATTCCATGCAAAAAACTATGGATCTTTCTATTGAATTGATGACTGCAGGCTGGAATATGTACGCCGCAATGGCGTTACCTGGCAGTGAGTTGTATTCAAGAGCGATATCAAATGGCATTGAACTTCCTAAAGATTACACGGGTTATTCTTTCCATTCCGTAGATACACTTCCTTTACCTACAGATTCTTTATCACCTGCCGAAATTTTGAAATTTAGGGACGAAGCATTTGTTTCGTATCATTCGAATTCAAAATTTATTGATTTAATATCTAGCAAATTTGGAAATACAGCAGTTGAAAGTATTAAAGACATGCTGACAATTAGTTTGAAAAGAAATATTCTAGAATAAAGCTGTGAGCTAACTATTTATTATTCGCTTAAAAGTGCAAGAATTGCTGTTAATTACTTTGATCTAGAATTCTTTTCACATTATAATATGATATGTGCAAAAAACTGCTGATAATCGATCGCGACGGAACTCTAATAAAGCATATTCCGTATCTTGGCGATCCAGGATTAGTTGAGTTAGAGGAATACGCGGGACAAGCACTTTATGAATTATCAAGAAAGAATTTTGTCTTTGCTATAGCGTCAAATCAGTCCGCTGTCGCTAGAGGTCTCATATCAAACTCTGACGTTGTTAAAGTTAACAAAAGAGTTGTTGAATTACTCTCTGAATTTGGTGTCAAACTAGAATCGATTGAGTATTGCCCGCATGGACCAGAAGATTTATGTCTGTGTAGAAAACCAAAAATTAATATGGGATTAAGAATACTTTCAAAACTAAAAATTGATCGCGTGAATACTTATATGATCGGAGACAACAACTCCGACGTTGAATTTGCTATTAATCTAGGAGTTACCATAATTCCATTTAAAAACAACAGCTGCTCTAATGAGTTTAAAAAGTTAAAGTGCGAAAATTGGCTTCAAGTTTTAGATAAAATTGATTTACTGATTAAAACTTTTCACCCATAGAAATTAGTTTCTAAATTATTCGCGGCTATGGCATTTAACAAAGCAATTATGAGTACTAGTTTAGTTACTTTCTGCTAGGCGTATCACATACTTCTCAATTTTTTATGAAAAACTAGGATTATTCTAAGAAGTAAACTATGATTCGATAAAGGTCGAATGTTCTGAAAAGGAGTAATGATTAATGATAAGTTTGCGATTATGTTTTTGCACTCAAAAACTTAGGCTTAAATCTTAATGCCAACCAAAGTTTTAGTAACAGGTGGCGCTGGCTATATCGGCTCAATCTTAATTCCTAAATTGCTGGATTGTGGGTACGAAGTAACTGTTGTTGATAACTTTATGTACAAACAAACTAGCTTGGTTGAAAATATCATAAATAAGAATTTTTCACTCGTGATAGACGATGTTAGAAATACTAGTAATATGAAGAAGTTATACTCAAAATCAGATATCATAATTCCGTTAGCTGCCATAGTTGGTGCACCTGCTTGTGAGAAAGATCCAATTCTTGCATCTTCTATAAATAAGACATCAGTTATTGAACTATTAACTGATCTAAGTCAAGATCAAGTTGTAATAATGCCGACTACAAATAGCGCATACGGATCGGGTGATTCAAATAACTTTTGTGATGAAGATAGTCCATTAAATCCCTTATCTCTTTATGCCAAGGATAAAGTTGAGGTAGAGAAAATACTTATGGAGCGAGGGAATTCAGTAAGCTTTAGACTTGCAACTGTTTTTGGATTGTCGCCCAGAATGCGATTAGATTTATTGGTTAATAACTTTGTTTATCGAGCAGTAACAGATGGGTTTATTGTTATTTTTGAAGGAAACTTCAAAAGGAATTATATTCATGTGTCGGATGTAGCATCTGCGTTTCTAGGTGCAATTCAAAATCCTTCAAATTTTGTAGGAGATATTTTCAATGTAGGTTTGAGCGAAGCCAATATTTCTAAGGTTGAATTATGTGAAAAAATTTCCAAAGTTTTACCATTTTTTACTTTTCTAGAAGCTCCAATTGGGAAAGACCCAGACCAGAGAAACTATGTAGTTTCCAATGCAAAAATTGAATCCCGCGGATTTTTACCAAAAGTTTCACTAGAGCTAGGTTTGCACGAACTTATATCTGGCATTAAAATATTTAACAATAGATTGTATTCAAATATATGATTATTACAAAAACTCCTTACCGAATTTCACTATTTGGTGGTGGAACTGATTATCCATTATGGTTTGAGCAACATTCCGGTGCTGTTTTATCATTTGCGATTGATAAGTTTTGTTATATTTCCGTAAGAGACCTGCCGCCGTTTTTTTCACACAAATACCGAATATCATATTCAATAATTGAGTCAACTAATACTGTAGATGAAATTCAGCACCCAGTTGTTCGGGAAGCAATACGTAAATATGCTTTGTCCCATTCACTAGAAGTGCAACATCATGGGGATCTTCCAGCCATGAGTGGCGTTGGTTCTAGTTCCTCATTTTCAGTTGGAATTATCAATTCACTTCTCGCTCTACAAGGTAAAATAGTTGATAGTCGCTATCTTGCAAACGAAGCAATCTACCTTGAACAAAACATTTTGAAAGAAATTGTAGGATCTCAAGATCAAATTGCTTGTGCAGTTGGAGGAATTAATTATATAGAATTTCAACCGCAGTCTAATTGGAAATTGTATCCTTTAAAAATTTTACCCGATAGAATCGAAGAATTAGAGCAAAGAATAGTATTACTTTACTCTGGCAAAGCTAGAAATAGCAGTGAGGTATCAAAAGGATTAATTGATAATTTAAAGAAACAGGAAAAACTGATGTTAAGGACAGTGAGTTTAGCTGAACAAGGCAATAAATTGATCTCTGGTAATTTTGATTTAGATTCAATTGGCGTTATGTTAAGCGAAAGTTGGGAAATCAAGAAAGTTTTGAACCCATTGTCGACAACAAATCGGCTGGAAGATATTTTCACGTGTGGAATAAAAGCTGGAGCCCTTGGGGGTAAGGTGCTGGGTGCTGGTGGTGGAGGTTTTTGTATGTTCTGGGTTAAAAAAGATGAAAGAGATAATTTTTTGAGGGAGATGCCAAATTTAGTTAATGTTCCAATAAAAATTTCTCCGGTGGGATCTGTACTTGTTTCAAGTTAAAATTCAATAATTTTTGGGATTGAAAGAAAGGACTTGGCTTGTTGAACAAAATTGATTGGCCATTAATGAGTAATAACATTACCCGTGCTGATTTAGATTTGTTAATTGATTATCTAAAACAGCACGATCCAAAACTTACTCACGGGCCAAAGGTTTTGGAATTTGAATCTGAATGGAGTAAATGGTTAGGGGTTAAGTACTCTGTAATGTTCAATTCTGGCGCGTCAGCCAATGATATAACAATGTTGGCGTTGGCTGCAATTGATGGGAAAGGTGAGGTAATTGTTCCTCCATTAACCTGGGTATCAGATATAGCATCGGTAATTCATGCTGGCCATAATCCAATATTTGTTGATATAAATCCTTCAAATTTAGCAATGGACGAAAACAAAATACTAGAAGCCATTACTCCAAACACTAAGGCAGTTTTTTTAACTCATGTGCTAGGATTTAATGGAATTTCAAAATTTCTAGTAGACAAACTTAAATCATTAAAGATTAAGTTAATTGAGGATGTTTGTGAATCACATGGAGCAACATTTGAAGGCAAAAAAATTGGAACGTTTGGATGGGCATCAAATTTTTCCTTTTACTATGCTCATCATATGACTACTATTGAAGGTGGAATGGTTTCGACTGATGACCCAGATTTATATGAAATATTAAGAATCATGAGATCACATGGAATGGTTAGAGAGAGTACAAGTACAAATCTAAAGTCCGAATATGTTAAAAAGTATCCAGATTTAAATTCAGATTTCATTTTCGCTTATGCAACTCACAACATGAGACCTAACGAACTAAATGCGGTTTTAGGATTAAGCCAAATAAAAAGATTGGATGCTAACAACATTATTAGAACCACAAACTTCACTAGATTCTTGAAAAGCTTAGATTCAAAATTGTTTAGGACAGATTTCCACCTAGAAGGTAGTTCAAATTACGCGTTTACGTTAGTTTTGCAATATCCAAATTTTGAGTTGAGAGACAAAATTGAAGGCATATTAAATGCACATGGTGTTGAATTTAGACGAGGGCTATCTGGTGGCGGGAATCAGTTAAGACAACCATATCTCAAGAATATTGCTAGATCCTTCCCACTAAATAACTTTCCAAACACCGAACATATTCACAATTTTTCTTGGTATATCGGTAATTACCCAGACCTTGAGATTGAAAAAATTGACCAACTTGGAATAGTCCTTAGTCAAGTGGCAAAGTCTTAATGAGGATTGGATGGAGAGTTTAAATTAGCCTTAAAAAAAATTACAAAATTTTAGTATTTACACATACACTTAATGAAGAGAAAAGAATTGGCAGACTTCTGGAAAGTTTAAAAAACCAAGAAAATATTGAATTTAGAATTGTTATTTCAGACAATTTCTCAAATGATAAAACAGTACAAATAATAAATAGTTATGCAAGAGGTCTAAACATAACACTTATTTTCCCACCTAAACCTCTTGTACTTTTGGATCATTTTTTTTATGTAAGTGACTTTTGTAAGAATATTGTGAATGATAATGAGGGAATCATTTATATGGGAGCCGATGATTATTTCTTAGAGAATACGTTTCTACAGGAACTACATAATTCCAGAGTTAAGAACCAAAACTCAATTATCACTCCTATATTCCAGATTAATTCACTCTCATCTAGAACCAGCATTAATACTCGCGGGCAATATAATAATAGATTAAGATATATAAGGTTATTCAGATTTCTAATAGCTAATCACCATCACTCCAACCGTTTTAACCTTGGTCTTTTTAGTAAAGAAATGTTTTTATATAGATTATCTCGCGAGAGTTATTACAGTAAGAAATTCCATCACATAAATCGTAATGGTATCGGCGAATTTTTCACTTTGATTGACCTTATTCTAAAATATAAAGTAGTTGTGAATAAAAATGTTACATATATAAAAGAGGTGAATAATAGAAGTATTCATGATGTCCGTGAGGTTGATACTCAACCTAAAGTTTCTAAATTAAAAACTATAGCTAATCTAACTAATAAAAATTTATCAACTTATCGATTGCTTAAGCAACGAAATGTCACATATAAGTTGACAAGAGATACTTATTTACTATTTGGATTCTTTAGTTTCATAAGAAACTCAACATATGATTTATATGTGTATTGCCGAAAAATCCTTAAAGATTACCTTAGCTAGTTCTTACCACAATTGCTACTTTATTTGGAAAGCAAATTATATATCCGTTTTCATCACGAAAGAATTTATCGACTTCTTTTTGAACATCTGCCTGGTTTGGATCGCCAATAAACAGAACAAAACCATTTCAATCAAACAGTTTAAAAAACAGGAATATATCATTTAGTTGCATATATAAGGGTTTTTGCTTGAAATCTATTGGAATTCTTATTTCTTGGAAAATTTACATAGTTACCAAATTTTTTTAGATTAAAAATACGAAATAAAATTACAGGTATTATTAATTTCCTAAATGGCCAAGTTTGTATATAGTTATATTTAGTTTTACGTCTCACAACTAAAGGAATTGCACTTATCAATGATAGTTTTAGAAGAGTAAATTTAGGATCGATGAGAAATACCCATCTTACATCAGAGAATCCAGCGTTCTTGAATGCTTTCAAATAGTCACTTAGTAAATGTTCATGTTCGCCATTTTCCGCACGAGTTATGACAAGATTCGGATCTAAGCCTCGAGCCATAAGCCATTCTTTAGAATATTTCACATTTTCAAGTTCATTTCTTCTGCGCTTTGATGTACGCCAGTGCGCACGATCAATCGCTAGCAATTTTGAACCCGGCTTTAAAATACGATGTGATTCATTTATTGTTCTATCTAAATCAAAACTATGATGTAAGCTATCAAATTCAACAATGAAATCAACTGAATCTTCGTCTAGTTTTATATCATCAAAGCTTCCAACTACTGGAATCACTTTTTCTTCAACACCGTGCATAGAGATTAAATGGGATGCGGCGTGCTCAACTATTTCTGGGACAATCTCAACTGCATAGATTTTTTCAATTTGTTTATGGAGCTTTACAAGTTCTACAGAAATTGCTGAGCACCCGGATCCCAGTTCAACTCCAATTCCTGACATATCAAATTTACCTGCAAATTGAATAACTTTTAAAATTTCTAAAAGTTCTTCTTTCGTCATATATATATGTTCTTTGTAAATATGCTTTTCTCGCATTGTGTCACTAAATATTTTGCTAAAGTCTGATACAAAACTCCGGGAATGCACATAAACTGAATCCAGTAATTCATGAGGTTTCAACCAGTACGTAATTTTCACTTTTCTATCATTTGTAGGATTAATCGACATACCTGGAGTTTACACTAGAAAGGTTCGATTCAAATTAAGTTTACTTGAATAGTAAAAAACTATACACTACTTGGCGGATCCCAGTATTTGATTGAGGCAACTTTACAAAGAGGACCGCTCATATGTTATGTACTCTTTATAATATATAGTATTTAGACTTGATTTTAGTAATAATACCTAGTAACCAATAATTTTTGAAAATTATTCCATGCCTAACCATGTATGTTTTAAAGAATGTATGTAAACTTGGCTTATGTCGTTGAAAAGATTGTATTCTACGGGTTAGCTGCAATACCGTACTTTACGGTGACCAAATAGAGTAATTTAAAAGTGACTTAAACTAACGAATCGAGAAAAATGGAATTTAAGAATTATCTTTTTGAATCTATATCTAATTTGCAATTACTTGATAATGCTGAATTCATAGAAACTATTGATTCGGCTGCGAAACTAATGTTAAAAACATTAAGTTTAAATAAGTCGATTTTAGTTTGCGGAAATGGAGGATCACATTCTGATGCGCAACATTTCGCAGGAGAGTTAGTAAATTACTTTTCTAAAGAACACAAAGCGCTTAAAGTTATTGCTTTGGGCACTAATACTGCAGTTGCAACAGCCTGGAGTAATGATCATTCTTTTGACGATCAATTTGCGCGTGAAGTTGAAGCTTACGGAGAACCTGGTTCTCTACTATTTGGGATTACAACGAGTGGTAAGTCAAAAAATGTCAATCTAGCATTCGCTAGGGCACACTCAATGGGAATGAAAGTTATTGCGTTAACAAGTGCCAAAGCCATCAAGAACTTGAGTGAAGTTGTAGATATCGTCATTCCAGTTCCTGTTACCGAAACACACAAAATTCAAGAATGTCATCTTGTTATTTACCATGCTCTATGCATTTTAATCGAAAATTCATTGCCTAATCAATATTTTGAATAGTTGCCTCTGAGATATTGCTAATTTGCTCTAAACTCATTGAGTTTTTGCAAGCAGCGCAGCTAAAAGTATGTATTTACTTGAATTTTGGATATTTTGGGTTAATCACGTAATTATTGTATCTTAATTATTAAAGTTTAGTCTATGTGATGCCAGATTTTCTAATTAAATCCATGTTGAAAATTGCATAACTTTATCCATACTCGGTTTGAGGAGTTCAAAATAATCTGAAATTGTGACAGAATTCTAATAATGTGAATCTGCAGGTGCATATGATATTTGTGAAATCAATATGAAGCTGAATTTCGATTTGGAGTTTGGATAGATCGGGGTGTTAATTAATATTGATCTAATTTCAGAGTGTATTTAAAAAGTTTTGAATAAATACTTGTTAAATCTGTCAAGAAAGTTTACATGGATTAAACTATCTGGTCAGTAATAACTAAATGTCTTTTACATAAATCATTTAAAGTAAGTAATACTTGCTTACAATTATAGTTAATTACAAAGATTTATACAGAAAATAGAAATACCTTTTCGCCGAAATTTAGATCATACGTCTATCTACTTGTTTAAAAATGCCTATTCATTGTGATTTTTCCTCGAACCGAGTGGGTGGGCCCTGTCGGGATCGAACCGACGACCCACGGATTAAAAGTCCGTTGCTCTACCGACTGAGCTAAAGGCCCTAACTTACTTCTATACAAAACTGAGTAGGTTGTCTAGTGTAATACACGAATATTATTCTATTTACCTGCAGCTGCCTTAGATGCTCTATCCCTAATTGCCGCTGCCAAACCTTCGCCACTAGGTAATAAAATTACTACCCTCTTGAGTTTTTTTTTATCGCTTAACCTGAGCGCTGAATATAACTCTCTCGCAAAATCTTCAACGGCTGCGGGTGAAGCTAGTCGAATCGCTCCTTGTGGGGTGAGAATATCCGCTAATGCTAAAAATCCATCTCCGGGATTAGCAACAGAATCTAAAACGACTTTCGCATGCGGAGCATAATGAGAATCTAGCAGTCCAGGGGCCTTCATTGTATTGCCGTTTATTGGATGTATAACAGTCAATCCGCATGAGTCTTGAATCATTTTATTTGTTATAGCACCACTTCTAAGTACTCTCGGAAAATTTTTAGTACAGTCAATTATTGACGATTCAATTCCAATTGTGCAGGAACCTCCATCAATGATTAGATCTTTATTAGATAAGAAATTTCCTAACTCATCAACAACTGCAATTGCAGTTGTTGATGAAACAGCTCTAAACCGGTTTGCACTTGGAGCCGCAATTCCATGACCGCCGATTTTTTCAAACTCATTAAGTAACGTTTGGGCAATATAATTTTGGGGTACCCGTATTCCAATATTGCTTTGGCCGCCTGTAAGGTAATTTTTGGCCAATTTACTTCTTTTCAGAATTAGCGTCATTGGGCCTGGCCAGAATTCTTTAGCTAACATTTTTGCGTATTCTGGAATATATGTCGCCCATTCATACATTTGATTACTGGATGAAATGTGAACAATTACTGGATGATCTTTAGGCCGGTTTTTAACTGAGTAAATTCGGGCAACCGCTTCTTCATTTGTCGCATCAGCGCCTAATCCGTATACAGTCTCTGTAGGAAATGCAACAAGATGGCCATCTCTTAAGGCTTTAGCAGCCTTTTTGATTTCATCTCGTGTGGGTTTGTAGATTATTTTCATGTGTAAATCATGCCATTTAACCAGTTTTGATCTGCTCTTTTTCACCGATACCCTTCTCCTCAAGGTCCCCATCGTCTAGTGGCCTAGGACGTCGCCCTTTCACGGCGTTAACACGGGTTCAAATCCCGTTGGGGACGCATCAAAGTTGAGTTTTATTCTCAGCTTTGAGGTAAGGCCCAGTAGCGCAGTTGGTTAGCGCGCCGCCCTGTCACGGCGGAGGTCGCGGGTTCAAGTCCCGTCTGGGTCGCTA
>Ga0169931_10010046_pt1 | contig 13522 bp, 8 predicted proteins | sample Kivu_15m_20L_FD_129675 | JGI IMG/M metagenome (GOLD analysis project Ga0169931, IMG submission 129675) | Freshwater microbial communities from Lake Kivu, Western Province, Rwanda to study Microbial Dark Matter (Phase II) - Kivu_15m_20L... | ecosystem: Environmental > Aquatic > Freshwater > Lake ...
CCCAACCCCAACCCCAACCCCATCGTTTGCCTTTCAAATATACAATAATTATAGTGATATCTAAAAAGAGTTAATGACTATGATATTCAACAAGATCACGCATTTTTCTTTCTAGTTTCGTGATCGTAGAGTACTATTTGCGTGTAGTCTGGTGAATATACTTCCCTGCGAGTTACGTTTTCATCGAGTTTTACATTAGGATTCACGTTTATCACTTTTCGGTCGCGTTTGTTTCGGAAAAGCAGTCCTGCTTCGCCTGAACTGGAGTCAACTTTGAAATTCGGGCTATCGTTAGAGGCACATACTCCCGTCTTCCAGTTATAATAACTTAGGTCTGTTGGCTTGGGCATTAGTTTTACTTTTCCTTCGAATATTGGTCTGAAATCTTCAGTTTTAAGCCTGTGAGCGTAGTCAATATAGCCCGAGATTTCTTGCTTTTTGCCTGGAACCTCCATTCTTAAAAATATTATGGTCAGCCATCGACCATTCAGTACTTTTTCTTCTCGATCTGCCAAAAGGTCCAAGAAAGCATCTTTTTTACGATTGGGAATGGTCGAAGCCAAAGACTTGGTCTTGTCTTTAGTCAAGTTCAGCTTGGCTTACTCAATTGCTTTTTTCTTGCTTACAAACTGCTCACGAGTCAAAATCTATGTTTTCGAGTGATAGCCCTATGTGGTAATCGGAATACTTATTATTTAAGTTGACGCGCGAGTTAGATATCGCCCAGATACATGAGATCTTCCTTAGTGATGTGCGAATCCAGGTACTCTTCGTAAGTGTTGAAGTTGTCGAGTGAGTGATCGTAGAACTCGCTCTCGTATTATTCGTAATTCATTTAAGTTATATTAAATCATAGTCAAATCAAATAATCTATAACAAAAGCATTCTCTATAATACAAAATTACACTATCACATTATTTATTTTTAAGCTTTTTTCTTTGTAAAAAGGTTTATTTTTTCAAGAATTTTAATATTTTTGATACATATATGACTACGGCTTACACTGATAAAATTTAATTGTCTTTTTTATATTCTTTGTGTAAATTTCAACATGGTCTTCTAGTGCCTTCTTTGTGCATAGTCTGCTGACTACATCGGAGTCGGAGAGTGCAACCATACACCGATTTGTTACCGTTGCGTATACAAAATGCGCGTTATCAGCAAAAACAACTCCTGCCCTATCTGCAAAGTACTACTTTTTAAACTCAGACTGCCCTCAAACGCATTATCATCAGTGACCGTTAAGCCCCTTTTGCTGCTCTCACTCAGAATTTAATTCCAGACAAGCAGTTCGCTGATGTTTTTCACACTTCGCCTCAGGCCATGTAGGAATTTTAGAAGCTTACTGAGCAAAAATGCTGGGTCAAAATCAATGGAAAACCATGCAAGCATGACAAAAAGTTTCCCTCAATCGCCTTTCTTAAAAAACATCTGAAATAAGAACATAATCGTTATTTGTGTGACATATGCTGCGATAAAAAAACTTGTGTACTATAGTAGCAAAAGCTATATACATTCAAAGCCTTACAAAGGCACATGGAACGAGGTGATATGGATGAGTTCGGTAACGTTACTTTCATGCATCCTTATTGCAAATTCTGTAACAGATATTTCTTCGACGAAGACTAGTTCCGAGTGCACATCAACTTATAGCACATTACTTGCAACGTATGCGGAAAACAAGAAAAATATCGTTACTATAAAAACTATGACAGCTTGTAAATACACTACAAAATGTCTCACTACATATGTACTGAAGAAGTGTGCCTGGAACAAAAGTTCATGGCTTTTGCCACTGCATAAGAACTCAAATTACATAGGATACAAGTGCATGATAGAAATTTAGGCAAAAAGATCGACATGAAGCAGTTATGCGGGTTCCAATATGAAGGTCATAACCACAATGACGACCACATTATAGTTATTAAGGATAAAGAAGGAGTAGACATGGAAGATCAGTTTTTGAACCTTAAAAAATGCAAAAATAAAGCACTTGGTGAAGCTGATATGCAGAACGATTAACTACTAGATCCAAGAGTTTTCTATCTTTCTGATATGGCTGAAGACGAACACTTCTAATAAGCATTTGTGCTGAGAAATCGCAAGAACGACGGAGATAGGCCGCAGACTGAGCAAAACAAGAAGAAAAAATATGTTGAAAAAGGATAAGTAGAGAAATAACGATAGAAAGAAAAGCCTAGAATAGCCAAAGAAAATGAGTTTTTTTACTTGTAGGATCTGCCTTTAATATACACTTTGTATCTGCCCAAAATAGGCTATGAGTAGCTATAAAGTCGGCTTAAATCTTTCCTATCAACGTAAGAAATCGCCAAGATGAGCGCTTTAAAGTAATTTTTTATATATACAGGTCGAAGTTCATGAAAAAACAGCTTACAGCTAGCGACTTTTTCACATAGCTACAAAGGTTGCTAAAGCCTGTAAGTCTTAGAAGCTTTTATTTGATTTTCCCACACTTAATCAGGACATTTGTGAACGAAGATGTCAAGAACGATCTGGAGTACGAGTATGTTTGCAGCTTAAAATAGCTACAAACAAAGCATGACAATTTGATTATGAGGAGTAAGCAGTACACTGATCTTTTCGGAAAATTCCTTCAAGAGTTGGAGAAAAACATTGAACAACGCATTCGCAACGGAAAACTGAGCTTAAAGAAGCCAGTAAAGCGAAGCAAAGAACGACTTTATCAGATTATGGGGGTAGTGCGCAGGCTGAAGATCCAAGAAATGGCAAAGTTCAAGTTCAGCGCTAACTTTGGAGTGCAAAAAGACACTATTGATTACCTTGTCGACAAAGTGATGAAGGGAGAAGTGACTAAGATACAATAGCGATTGGACAAAGTGGACACAGAAGAGCTGCTTGACGTATATGTATTCAGTCGTTTTTGCCTTCAGGCCATAAAGCACAGCAAAAACATGCAGATGTAGAAAACTAAAATCAACTAAAATATTCTCGAAAACTTTCTTTACTAACGGGTAGATATTGCTATATACAGCCAGATCTCGAAAAACAGTTCGGATTGAAGCGAGAATAACTTAAAAATCTTTAAGAGCAAGTTTAATTCTAAAAAATGGAAGAAGAAAAAAAGATAGCTAAGACACTGAAGGAGCTTTAAATGAAGAACAAAAAGCAAGGTATCCTGGTCCACACCGACTTCAATTTGAAAGACAAAAGTGATTTCCCTGAGTTAGTATCTGAAAAGAAACCAGCTCAAAAGGAATAATCGGGCAGACTTCAGGAAGTGATGAGCATGGTCAAGCAGAAACCAGCCACTTATCAGAAAAAAATCAACGAGCTGTTCCCTTCACTTGGAGATGAAGACCCAGGACCTGCCCCGAAGGTCGAGGTCAAAGTGTAGGTCAAAAAAGAGCCACAAGAGAAAGCTTGGTGGGAGAAAATCAATCAGAAGAAAGAGATTTTTGAGGAATAAGAGGAAGTGAAGGTAAGACAAGGCAAGAAGAGAAAAGAGAAGTGGGTGAGCGTAAAGGGCATCTTCAATTGAAAATAAGCTCAGAAAACAACTTTAACTTGATCTCGCAATTCTATAAGATACAACACACTTAAATAAAAAAATCATCTAGCAATACCCTAGTAGTATAAATCACATATTGCAATGTAAAATGACGTGCCTAAACCTATCTGGGGAAAACTGGTTCCCCTTAGCAAAAAATTGTAAACTCACGCTTTGAGACACTAGTAGACTATCTTAGGTCGCAGACCTTAAAGTCACATTCAGGTCAAAGACAATCGACTCAGCGGCAAGCACTGTAGCATTTTGAGAGTTTAAGACAAAATTTTTGTAGTCGACCACAGCACTAATGGCACATATGTGGGAGCTGAAAGAATAGGTAGAGATAACAGGTTTCAAATTAACGATCAAAGCTAAGTATACCTTTTACCTCCGACCAAAGTTTCGCAATAAGAAAGTCTTGGATATAAATTAGTACTTTTGCACCCTCAAAAAATCAAGTAAAAAACATAAAAGCTGTAAAAAATATAAATAAAATTATCAGGTAGATAGCTCTAAAATACATAAATTAAACCGCCTGATAAATTTATGCAAAAAATATAAGCGAAACAACACGAAAAAGAAAATAAAGTAGCTTTAGAGAAGACTGAAGATTAATCGAAACATAATTCCTTTATGGATTCGATCAAAGAGCAAATAACTTGTCCATTTTGTTCAGACATAATGATGTACCCTGTAGCAGTGCAGCCCTGCAACCATCGTCTATGTGGAGTTTGCCTAACTGAGCTTGTACTCAAGAAAAAAGGACAGTGCATCACTTGTCGCAAGCAAATCACCACTGCAGCTCGGGACTCGACTTTCAACAGCATTATTGACGAATATCTCAGAACTCATCCTGAATGCAACAGGGATGATCCTGATGATGGCAACAACATATTCGGCTATTAGCCTGTAAACGTACAAGAAATAATCGAAGGAAAAGAAAATCTCTCGAAAAATTAACGAAATGGGCCATAAACAGAAGCAGAACCCATGGAAGAAGACAATCTTAGACTTCAATAATAGAATTTTTAGCCTTTTTAGTAGCCAGAGAAATAAGAAAAGAAAAATTCTAAACCAAAAAAGAGCAAATAAGGTAAAAAAGACTCTAAGTCTAGACTAATACGAACGAGGGGAGGTAAAAACAAGGGAGTTCCCTTGATTTCTTCAGACATAAGTGCTTCGACTGACTCAGAACCCTAAGCACCTCCACTACAGCCAGTAGTCGTATGTAAGTAGTGTGTATAGTAGAGAAACGGATTCAAGTGTGCTTTCGATCAGATACATGTAAACTGCCACAACTGCACTAAGCCTTTTGCTAAACGCGATGATTAATCTTTAAATCAGAGCTGTGCAATTTGCAAGTCTTATTTTTGCAACTTGTACATGCCTCCGTGTCAAAAGAACGGTCCTAAGCTTACAATTTTAGGAAAGAGGGCATAGTCGTGCGTTATATAGCCTCTTTACTTCCGCAACAACAAGGTAGAAATGGAGGCATTTCGTAACTTGCTTGTAAGTTAAAAGAAAACTCCAAGAACCATGTTCGCGGAGATGCTCTAGCTTGCTAACGCAGGAAGATTCTAATTTTTATGTGACAAAAGAATAATGAGAGCCCCACCTGTAGTATAAAAGAAGGTGAAAGTGAACAAGCGAAGTCCGATTTGCGATAATTGTTGGCGTTAGCTGTGGTTTCAAATGATATTCATGTTCATCAAGGAGTACGGGTATCTGATGCCTGAGTCTATTAGAAAAAGACCGCTTTGCTACTGGGGCATCAACTGCCGTACTATGGAACACAACTTAGATCATGCCAAAAGATTCAATCATATGGAGTTTCAAACAAAGTTCTGATTGTTGTGCACTTAGTAGATACTCTCAAAATTAGTTTTCCTTTAAAAAAATATTTATAAATATATCGATTTTTTATAAAAAACTGCTTTAAAGCTGTTTGTTATTGATGAGTGCAGTGATCACTTGGCAACATTTTTCCTCCACAGATTGTGCAGGTTATTTTTTGGGCAAAAAGATGGTATGTAGTTATTGTTATCTAGCGTTAGTCCAGCCTTGGTAAGGTAGTTATTAGCTTCTTATTTGGTAGGTCTTCCCGTTTGTTCCTTTTCGCCCTTGCCCTCCTTACATAGAAGTATATCTTGAAAATCCTCAGGCAAAATGTCGATGTTGCGAGACAAAAGAGAAAAAAGATCTGAGTTGTTGAAATATATTTTGTGCAGTTTGTACTTCGGATCAGCGGAAGGCACTGTTACGTCCATCGCGTAACTCACATTTTTACGTAATACAGCTATCGTTTGCGCTAAATATATATAAAAATACTATTGAGTTTTGGCGATTAACGGTCTCTGTGAATGGATTTAAATGTCTTTATCAGTAAATCTAACTTCCACTATAATTATTGATTTATTTGCGTTCTTATCTTGTAGCTGAGCTCGGAGTAGTAGCGCTGTGGCAATCCTTCGTCGCTTATAAGTCCCTATACAAACTCAGAAACGCTTACTACATAAGTTAATACCTGAATTAATGACATTTTACCTGTTGTTTTCGTTTAGTATGTCCCACTCAAAGGAGTCCTCATATATTGTATGACCTTTGTCTTCCAGGTTAATCGAAATAGGTATCATGTACTACTTGGCTTCTGCGGGAATATCCATAGATGTGAAGTTTAGTAGCATTCCTGCATATTTTTTCAACAATGTTTTGTATAAAATCTGCGTGCGAATCTGTGTGTAAGTATCCTTTTCAAGTTCTATCTAAACAAAAAAATACCCAGTAGCTGTTCTCGTTCAAGCTAAATGCCCTGCTGTTCGAGAATATCCCTGAGAAAGTAGCTGGCAAAGCCTTTGATGCGCATATTTGAAACTTCTTCTGAGTCCCAAAGCAAACTTTCAGACACATACTTGTCGTCAACGTTCAGATTAATCTGAATATTAGCAATTTTACATCAATTAATATAAGATTATCGGCAGCAGTTGCAGTTTCTTCCTCTTTTGGATTAAAATTGTCCCCCAGAGTGACGATGTATAGCTAGTTGAGTAGTTAGAAATCAGAGTTTAGTTTTTTTCCGTCTTTGACGTAAGAATCTAAATATTTACGGGTGGTCTTATAAAATTGTTCAGGGGTAAGCGACAACTAGATTAGTTTTTACATAACAAAAAGAAAGCGCCTGGAAAGAGGCACAAAAGAAATGTAGTACCCATACTGATATGACCCATTTTTTGCATTTTTCACGCACTCTTTACAACACTGCAGTCTATAGGGCACCCTTGCCAAAAAACTGCCTTACTTACTATGTCTATTCTCCTATCTGTATGATCACTATTGTACATCTTGTGCGAATTCATTTAGAGGTAAAGAAAGTGCCTTGATTATGGCTTCTGTGAGTTTTCGAACTGTTCTATTAATCTGATTGGGCTGCTACTTTCCTTTCAGAGCCTGTTCGACCTGTAGGTTGATGTCCTGAGCCAGATGCTTGAGAGCTCTTACTGACTGTTCCTGTGAATAGAAGTCGATTTGGGAGTTGTTGAGGTTGCCCAGCTTGAACTTCCACACAAGAGCATCGCCCTCATCTGCTTAGAAATCTCGCACTTAGAATGACATAGCGCACTATATTATACTCAACTTTATTATATACACTCAATCATTTATATGCAAACAACATAGATTCACCTAAAAAATCCAACAAAATTGAATATTTTACAAATTTAAGCTACAATCTTAGACAAAAAATCATTTAAAGTTTAAAAAAAAAAAATTATAGACACTTGAATTTAATATATTTTTTAGGCATTTAAACAAGAGATAAATCAGAAATATTTACTGAGAAGCATGCGAGTATAGTAGCTCCAACGTGTGTACCACGGAGCTCCAATATTTTGCACGCACTATTAAGCGATTTCTCTGTAAACTCCGTCTTAGCGTCCACCCATCATATTCTCGATGCTACGAGCAAATTAGTTGACCTTTAACAGCAATAGGCACTCTCTCCTGAGTTAGCTAAGCACTGAAACTATTTTTTTGTGATTTTTATCAGCCTATACGATCACTTTGTCGCGTTGATTCGGGTGTAGGCCAAACATAGGTCTTTTTTAGTCTGTGAGTTCTGCTTAAGTTTTAGAGGTAAGCATGGCTGATAACATAGTTGGATTGGTGGTTCCTAGAGCCCTAGCTGCTGGAGCATAGTGCTTCGGATCATTAAGAATCAATCCAAGCCAAAAGCGATTGTAATTTCGTAAGATATTGGCGTCAAGTTCCTGGTAGAGTCCGTGATCTAGCAACACTAGCTGGTCCTTTCCCTTGTATTTTCGCACTAACATATTGCCTGTATGCGTGTCTGCGTGTACGAATCCTGCTTTGTGGATCATTTTTATTATCATTTTGGCGAAAAGTTTGCCTAAATAATTTAAAAAAGTACCCATTTATTTGGGATTTACTCCCATCGCTCGCATGGCTTCGACCTGGTCTATATGCACACCCTAGATAAACTACATCACCAGAAGTCGCTTTTTTGGTTATAAAAGAACTTCAGGTACATAAATGCTTTTGAAGTTATTATCAGCTAGAAATGAAGCTGCTCGTTGCATATTGGCTGCCTCTTTTCTGAAGTCCAGTTCAATGTGTGCATTTTTTTAGAACTACTCTACCAGCCAATCATAGTTAAAGCCCTAAAACATGCGTTTTGCGAGGTCTACGAATACTTTCATGAGCTTTAGATCACTGTCCACAGTTTCGGCTAGACCACTGTGCTGCACTTTTACTGCCACTTTTCTTCCGCCGAGCAAAGTAGCTCTGTGCACTTGAGCAATCGAAGCTGAAGAAATGGGTTGTTTTTAAAACTCAGAAAACACTACATTTATCGGATAACCTGTTTCTTCTTCTATAGTGCGCTTTATGTCCTCATAGTCCTCAGTTTTGCACTCTCGAGTCAAGGTTGACATAACAGTACGATACTCGTCAGGCACAATAACGTCCAGAGTAGCTATCAGCTGACCCAGCTTAATATATATGCCTCCGTTGCTGCGCAACGCGTCTCTTAGCAAACCGGCAGCCTAAAAATTTTTACTCTATGAGCTTGCTTGTGAATATTTGTAGATGATGGCCATACGGGAACCAGCATAAACCAGATTAGTAAGGGAACGAAATGAATTGTTATGGTGGTACTAGTAGTAGCCTGTAAGTCCGAGACCAAGCACTGCAAGACCAAATATTTTTCTTCTCTTCAACATCCAAATTAATTCTGTTAAAATAATGACTTATCTCGAAGACGAACCTGACAAAAATCTGAACTATCTAGCTTGAAATATTTAAACTCAAAAACTGTTTATTTTTGATTAATAACATGAATTTCTTTTTTGCTTTCTGCTTTTCTATTAAGCTGTCTTATTTATCCGTTTATACTTTTAAATCCCTTATAACTAGACTGATTTGAGCAGACTATAATCTAATGCACAAGGCCAAACCCCATTTCAAGAAACCTTCTGCCCACCAGCTGCATCCCGAGATCACTCGTGTTCCCATTCAGTTCCACTAAAAAGATATTGCCATCTATTGTCAGATGTGTGGCTCTTTTTTGCTTCCACTCACATTTTCACAGTTCTACATGAAACTTCACAAGGAAGCTGCCGAGGTCTACGGGCGGCATTCACTGGTCATGCTCACAGAACTCACAGCTACCAACTTGGAAATCGAGTATCGACATGCTACATTTGCCATTAATCCCTTCCTAGAGATGGCTGTCAGGATCGTCAACTGTCGAGTCTGTAAAGCCAAAGTAGGACACTTCTTCGAGACTACTAATGCTCTTGGGACTTAATGGTTGCTCAGAAGAATGGCCTTAGATATCTCTAAGGTCAACGTCAGACAGATCTACTCAGATTCTCTCATAAACTTCATGCCAGCATTGCTTCAGCAAATAAACAAGCACAACCATCTCAATTCGCCACCAATAGCACCCCTGCTGCCTATTTAGTCAGTCAATAGAGCACTGATGATCGACCAAGCCATCAAAGAAGAAGCCAGAGCTCTTATAAAGAGTGTCCAAGTTTATCCTCCAGGTCATCCTAAAAGAGAACAAGTCCAAAGGTTTCTGAGAAAATGCCAAGGATTCGACTAACTTTTTGAAACAGCTGTTCATCGTATTCAGAGCTTTGAAAGAAACTGCAGGTAGACTAACAGCAACATCATGATCAACAACAAAAACATGATTAATATGCAAATTCGAAGTCGAAAAGCTGATCCGAACGCAAATTTCAACGATGATAAAATCACTGAGGTCAGTCAGCCCTAAAGCACATGCTCGATGCTGAATAAAAGCAAAATATCAAAAATATCAAACAAAAGTCCAATTACAGACCCTCTGAGGCCATTGACACCCTCCTTACAGATCCAAAGATCCACACAACGACTCCAAAAACCCAAATGATACGCCCAGTTTATCATCTAAAAATATTTTTGTCAGAAATATTTATTTGAATCTAATTAGATGATAGCTGTAGCTTGTAATATAAAGATTACTATGGAGATGGCGGCAGAAGACCCTTTCAGCTGTTCGATCAAGGCAGTTCCCTAGCAGCCCAAGGCTAACTCGCATGTTCTCAAACGAGTTTTCTACGGGTCAGTCATTGTTCTGTTGCTTCTAGCAGTAGTCTTTTACTTCGATTTGCTCTCCAACTACGACCTCGTGAGTCTTCTTTTGGGGGTAGTCATGTGCCTGATTCTTCAGTTTTCTTTTCTCTCTTACCATTTTCGCAAAGACATGCAACAATACGGCATCGACGAAATCGGTGTGTGTACATATTCTTTCAATTAGTGAAATGGAAAATAAAGCAGTTTTTCGGGGAGCTGAACCCTGATGCAGTAGCAGTCAAAAACAAAGTAAAATACTATCGTCATGAGGGCAACGAAAGAGATCGACTGTTTAAATCTACAAACGATGACATTTACCAGAAAGTTATGTCTATAATGCGAAGTCATAAGTAGCAAACAAGTTTTCAGGAGTAAATAAGTAAGGTCAAGGCCAAGTGGCACTTTCTTCAGTAAAAAATCAATCTTTCTGAAAGCTTTTTCAAGGCTATGCTGAAGCAATATGAAAAAAGAAAGGCCATATACAGTCGCTACACTGCTTCTCTTCAACGAGCCAAGGATAAATAAAATAATATCTGGGACACTTTTCTTAAGAGCGGTGAGGGCGAATAACCTTCTTTTTACAGCCAAGCTATCGAAGAGGTCCTCATTTCTAAAAAAGTTCAGGCAAGGTCAGCCAGTCTTAAACAATAGTCAAATAAAATGGGCAGGGTAAACTTTTAAATACTTAGACTGACTCATCGAATGCAGCTATATAGCAGATTGACATTAATCCGCAATGGTAGGGATCAGTCAAGCCAGATTGGCACATCTTCAGCTGGTTCATGCTGTAAAAAAAGCGCATAAATGACAACGACAAGCGCTGCTTGGATCAGAACATCCTTACTTAGTTCTCAGTGTTTCTTCGTTCAGTCAACTAAGCTTGTGCAGCCAGGGAAAAGGCCAGAGACAAACTTTCGGCAGAAATCAGAAACGCGATTAACTAGAAGCAAGACATCTAAAGATAGGTGACAAAAATTACATTGAAAATGGCTGATTTAGCTAAAAAATTGGCATAAAATCGCAAAAGTCAAAGCGATGATGTGTAGGCTATCCTTAAGGACGAATTCAACTAAAGATTGCTAAGGGTATAGTTATAAAATTTGTAAATAAAAAACTCCAGGGCTCACAGTCAGATATTGGCTTGCTCTTAAAAACTTTATTTGCATCTGTAGGAAGAGGAAAACGAGTTGTAGGATCAGCAGGACAAGCTCAATGGCAAGTTTACTAACTACATTAACCTTATGGCAGGTCAGGGTTCACACCCCGCTCCTCTTCTTGACAAGTACAGTCGAGAACAATAAAACAGCAAGCAGGACCTTTTCGAAGTTTAGAAACCTTCAGCTGATTCAACTGCTACAAACAAACTGCTCGAAGAGTACTCAACTCGTCGCAAAAATTAACAGTTTTTCCGCAACTATATGAGCGAAACCCTAAATCTTCTAAAATAACTCAGAAACAGTCATCAGTAGACTTTGCATGCAGTTATATAGCTTTTTCGACCTCAGTTCGAAAAAAGCAGTCAGGCTCAGAATAGAAGCTAAGCTGCAGGTGCTAGTCTTCACTACTTTGCTAACAATATCAAGGACTTGAAGCTGATAAAGACCTTTGAAAAAATCAATCATTTTTCCTGGAAATGCATAGACTCTCTTGTTTCTATGGTATAGGAGCAAACCCACAAAAATATGGACTTCGAAGACAGATGGGGTTCTAGCTTTGCTAAAACCATCAAAGGAATGCAAGAAGGCTGGTGGTAAGAAACAAAAGCCAAAGGTAAGCTTGTTGCAAATGCTAACAATACAGCCAATATGACCACTCCTAGCAACGCAGTTAACTCGACAAATACAGTGAATCCAGGCAACGCTACACCTCCAAGTGACAGCTCAGCAGAGGCAAGACTGAGAAACTAAATCAGTATTTACATGGACAGATACAAAATACAGTCTATGTTGGGTGGGGCAGTAAGAGCCATGACTGATCAACAGTATCTTTGTGAAAAGTATGCTCATCAATTAGCTGAAGAGGAATAAGCTGAGTATTTTTACATTAAAGAAGGATGAATTATGACCAGCACAACGACGAAGAAATTATGGCTAGATAGAAACTAAGCGCTTATCAAACTTGTTTGCAGCCTCAAGACATCACTGACTACGACGAGTCCAACTTAGAACCCGACAAAAACTTTCTGTTTGAGGCCGAACAGAGAGACGAAATAAAGGAAACTAGGGGCGAGTTCTAGCTGTGGAGCGGCAATTGCAAACCCTCAAAGCCACCTCACTTACGCATGATACAGCTAAGGCCATACAAGGAAAGCAGAAAACGCTCAAATTAAATGGTAAGTCATGCTTTGGGAGTGCTTTTCGATGAGTGGTGCAACAGCGAGTTCTTCCATGTAAATATTTTTTGAATTAGGTATTTTTATAGCGATCTAGGTATGCATAAAGGTATATAGTAATTTGTAAAATAAGAATTGGAAGTGAGTTTGAACCGCAAAAGACCCGATATTGTTTAAAATGTGAGCATCGAATACTTCAAGATAATCGAACGAGACAAAGACATGACTCCTATTAAGGTAAATGTATACAAATTTAGGTAAAAATTAGTTTAACTAGAAGGTAGTTCCTCATAACAGCTAAATATTTAGATGCGTAGTGGATGCCACTATAAACTTTCGAGGGAAAATCGCAGTGCACATTAGTACTCGTCTCAAAATAGGAAACAAACCGCCTTTGAATATAAAATTGCTTATAAAAGAGTTCGAATGCCCTATCCGCATATGCTTTACGCCCTTCAGATTCGGAAAAAGTTTTGCTTCTTTGCTTTAAAGACCCAGAATTGTAGTGGACTACAGCGTTTCAGTGGGCAACTTCACTTTGACTAAACTTCCCTTCGTAAGTCAGTGAGTATTCAGTTCACTTTCATAATAAAAATGTTCGTGGTTATGAAACTTCGGAAAAAAATGATGTGGCCTAGAAGAATCTCCATCACTGTACCTTTGGCTTTTAAATCTACTCTAGAACTAGCTATACAACAAAGAAATCGTTACGAACGCGATCGAGAACGCCTTTAACAGAAAAACAAGTGATCAGCCTTCTACACACTAAAAAAACAAAAATAAATAAAAAAAAATATTTTTTTTAAAAAAATTACAGAGCAGAGTAAGCATAGTGCAAATATATTATCAGAGAGCTAGAATGGATGGATCTGGTCGGTGGTTCGGGTCGAAGGATAGTAGCGCCTTGATGATGTTTCTGCTGGGTTCTGGTGTTTTTTGGAAAGAAAAAAAGCCTTGTGTAATATTTTTGGCCAGGTCTTTTTCTGAGTAGCCCTTGAAGGGGTAGCTGCCTTCGTGCAGATAGTAAA
>Ga0169931_10010047_pt1 | contig 13522 bp, 8 predicted proteins | sample Kivu_15m_20L_FD_129675 | JGI IMG/M metagenome (GOLD analysis project Ga0169931, IMG submission 129675) | Freshwater microbial communities from Lake Kivu, Western Province, Rwanda to study Microbial Dark Matter (Phase II) - Kivu_15m_20L... | ecosystem: Environmental > Aquatic > Freshwater > Lake ...
AAACCATAGAGTTAGAATCCGCACGTACGTTTGTCTTGCGTTTTTGAGTGAATGTCAAGCATGACGGGCTCGGCACTAATACAAGTCTTTATGATAACGTCTTTTATCGATTAAAAAAGCTATATTACTAGTTTTTTACCAACTAGGTATCGATGCCGATCGATTCGTAATATTTTTTGAGAGCCTTAAGCGACCATTTAGAGCCCTCACCGTCTTTTTATTACTTAACATTTTTTACGAAGTTTTTAGATCTTTTGTTGACACTAAAATTGGTCAAATGAATAAATCTTTTGCTAACGTCTCTCGATTTGATGTTATACTAAGTAGTCGCAAATCGAGTAAGACCGTCTTTAAACATGTAAATACGTAATGGATCATAGCTAGTTACCAATACATAAATACGCAAATCGTATTTAAAGTTATTGATAAGATGCGGGTTACTTACATACTCTGAAACTAACATATCTTTTTTATTTTTAACAACTGTATCTTTTTTGACCATCTTAATCCCCCTGCCACATGCAGCATTAGCTGGCTTCATAATCCATAATTTTCCTTTTTACGACATCTATCTAGCCAGCTAGAATCTATCGAAATCAGTTGGAAACAAATACGTGATAGGCACAAAACTATAAGCCTAAGGATGTGATCTTCTTTGTTTGTTGAGATGTCTCCACATATGATCTTTCCTTCCCAAATTCCAACATCCTGGAAAATGGTTCATTTTTTGATGTTTTTACATATTTTATATCGTTTTAAGATGTGTTCCACTGATATCAAAATATACATGCCATTATTTTCCCTACTATATTTTTTTAAACCCGTTGTATTATAATGCATTAACTATACATTTATACTAGGATCCGCTTATTTTATAGTACAGATTTGTTTTATCAAGGTTGAATACCCTGTCGATTATTTATTGTTATTATTCTATGCCACAGCATTTCGGATATCTAAAAAATACTGTAGGCGGTCTGTCCTCAAAAATACTATTAAGCATTTGTATCCTATTATTAGATGTAGGTTATGTCACTTCTTCGTCATCTATGTCTACGCTATCATTGAGTTCGTTATTGATTACCCACATACTAGTGAGGGTATTTTTACTATCTATTCTTTTCAATTTAGGTTTTATATTCATGCATTTGCTCTTGATTAGATCTAATTTATTGTTACGTTTTTTTAGATCTTATTTTGTTACTATTTTTTTCTTATCGGGGATTATGGATGAAGAAAAAGGTTTAAGGGATTGTCTTGTAAGTTGACTATCTCGCATTTTGGTTGGACTGATTCTGAATTGATTGCGGTGGGGCGTGAAAATATTATTACAAGTCTCGGAGGTTCGATATGAACTTTCAATTTCCATTCAATAAGCTTAATAAAATTATCATCTATAGTCATTCTATAACTAATACAATCAGTAGCATCAAAAAATATGTAAGAAAATATATGAATGTTGTCTAAATAATAAGTAGTAGAATCATCTAACGATCATCTATCTCAATAGTACCATTTTAGACTAAATCGAATCGATTAGTTCACTGTCTTTCATCCTATGTGCTTTGTCTTGATGAGTGATAATTCTCTTCATTTTCTTCAATTTCTGCTATTATCCCAAAGAATTATCCCTAGATATACTCTGTACATCTTTAACAGTGTAATTAACAGAATTTTACTTAGATTTTTGATGCAATTATTTCAAATAGTTGCTGTAGTATGCAGAATACCCTCCAGTCTAAGCTACAGGCTATAAAGTTTTTGCATATTTTTGTAATTGCTAGAGTGTTATCTTTTTGTGGGCGGATCGCATGTAATCGGTGCCAAGTTTGTAGGATTATGCGTTGTTTAAAATTTATTTGATAGGCTATTATTTTTCTACTGTTTCGGTTGACCTTCGAGTTACAATTTTTGGCAAAAATAGTTCGTTAACTTGTTTAGCGTAGATTTTCTGTTTAGCAATATTGCTTTCTTTTTCATTTTTTTTCATTTATTCTCTCTGATTTTACTATTATTGATGTTTTTATACACTTTTCAGCGCTTTAGATTTGGCATATACTACATTCATTTTTGCCATAGATCTGCTTTTTTATAGACAATCTTGTTACCTTTTCTAAGATTTGTTGTGTTTTTATTATAGGTACTTCATTTAATGCTATTATAGCTGTTCGTAGTTGATTTTTTGACTTTACTTATGTTTTTACAAATATTTTCGTTTTTCTTCATATGTCTAAGCTTCAACTAGCTTAGATTTCAAATTTAGCTATTCATATAGAAACTTTTTCTGTTTTATTTACTACAAACGTGCTTTGTCTTATTAAAACTTTAGTTTTCGCTCTTACTTTTTCTTTTGTATTTAACGCAGTTTATTTTGAACCTATTGCCTTCGCTTTTAGCATTTTTAGCTCATCTATATTTGCTTTAGTTCTTCTTCCTATTTTTTCTTTTGCTATAGATACTAAAAGTATTTTCGTTCTTTTTCTTGAAGTTTTTGCTCAAACTTCTTTTGCTTCGCTAAAACCATTTTTATCTAATCTATTTACTCAACTGTTAATCTAGATCGTTAAAGTTTGCTTGAATTGACTGTCAAAAGGCTTTTTTCATTTGTTCTAGATCGCTTCAATATATCTTCTTTTCGCTAAAGTTCTCTTAACTAAACTAATTTTGATTGCTTAAGCTAAGTCAAAGCCTATAATTTAGGCTACACTTATTGAATATTGCTGTGATTATTTTTGGAATTAGCAATCTAAATATCAATATTTTTACTCTGCTTTGATGATAGGAGTTTATGATTTTCTAAAGATTTCCTTTATTTTAACCGAATGGCATCGTACTGTTTTCAATTTGTTTTTCGATATTATCGGCAAGCTAATCGACCATTTTTTTGCTGATTTATTTGGTATTTTGCATCATTAGAAGAAAAATTTAATAAAGAAGAATACATATTAATACTTTCATAAATAATATTTTACTATAGAATCATACTAATACCGGAGTAGGAGTAAGCCTGTATATCGTAGAAAATTTTAAATAAAGTAATTTGCTAGTCAGATTTACTCTTTTTGAAAATTTTCTTTTGTTGTCGGCAACTGTGTCTTCGTAGATTAGTTAGTCGCTGAACTATTAAGGATTTTCTATCAATTTTTTTTATGGTTTATCATCTCTAATTATCTTTTGCTTAGAAAACACGTCTTTTTTGCGAAAACTTTGTTTGAATTTTTAGTTCATCTTGCTGATGATAACGCTATCAAGCTTTTTTTTGTTTTTTAATTTTCTTGATTACTTTTATGTATTATTTGCTTCTTACTAAATTTCTTTATTGTTGCATATAGATCTAATAAATCGAGACTCTACGTCTGCTTCGGAATGAACCATATCTAAAGTATTTAATTTAAGTTGGATTGTCTTTTTATTGAAAATTTAATAGCTTTTTGTATTTTTCATCATCTTTTTTTGCAAGGATGATGCTTCAGTATTATTTTAAACATTTTTGTGATTTTTAATGATTTTTTACCACTATTATTCTGTTTCTTCATTTTTTTACGATATTCTTGATATTTATGTGTTGCCAATAGGTATCTATAATATCATTTTTTCTTCATGAAATTTTTCTTGTATTTCTCTCAATAATTTCAAATCTATCAAAGGTTTCTATTGATTACACTATTTGCTTGCAGATGCCTTAGGATGATTCTTTTTAAGCTTTCTAGTGTTAAATAACGACGAAGACTAACTTTTTTTAAGAGACAAGGTTGGAACCTATTTAATTTTTTTTAAAGGGGGTAGCAAATTTATAGTAGTTCTGTTTTTGATGAGACCTGAGTATGAGTTAGCACAATATTATCCCTAATTTTAGTAAGCCCATCCGGTCAGTTATTATGACTATTTCCGCAAAAGCATCGATTCTATAATTTTATTAATCGACATTAGTCAGATATTACATAATCTGCCTAATCATACTAAAATACTCGAAAAACATAATTAAATTTGATTTTTGTGTATAAAGCTGATATTTTGTATTATTGAGAATAGTTAATTATTTAAAATATAACTAACTGATGTAAGAAGAAGTCCAAACTTGCTCCAACTGCAACAAAGTTTTCCCTTCAGATCGAATCGACCTCCACTAAGCTTATTGCAGACGTAACATCCGCAAATGCAAGGACTGCGATATGATGATCGACATCAACGAAATCGAACAACATAACGTAAGATTTCACTAACTCAGAAATAATTTCATGAAGAAATCGTTTGTTAGATGTGCAACCATAAAGTTGCTGCTAAAAATATGCCCGCACATGTTTAAACTTGTCCTAAAAAACCAATGTTTTGCAAGTTTTGTTAAAATAATTGGCCGTTGTCTGATTTTCAGAAACATGTAGATCAGTGCGGTTCGAGGACGAAACCTTGTCAGATATGCAATAAAAGGATAATGCTTAAATAGTTTGATGCTCATGTGATTGCTTGTGAACGAAGAAGATAATAAAGAGCCGAAGCTTCTGTCGATCATATGCGAGAACATGGACACCGAAGAAACGACAGACCCGCAGTAGAAAGGGAAAGACAAAAAAGTACAAATATGAGAGATCCTTCTAACGGTAGCAGACCCAAACCTAAGTTGCCTGATTTTAAGCCAAGTGCGATTATTGGTCCAGAAATAATCAAAGCACCAATCGATCCGGTTCCTATTTCTGTTCGATTAGCCATCAAAAATAGGTAGATGCAGCCTAGACCTCCGCTTAAAAGCAAAAATTGATTTGCAGCTGTTATATTAACTCTAAAAATATTGAAAAAAACTTTATTTTATTTGATTTTTTTATATAAAAGTAAGGAGATAGATTGAAGTAGTTATGTCACACATCATAGATGAACTTTTCAAATAGATTATACATTCTCGAACGCTGGTAAAGAGGTGCTTGATGTCCCGCCCCTTTAACTAAATAAAAATTAAGTCCCAGCGTATACTTTTTACTGAACCCTGCATGCTGATTATCAACCTTCCACGGAGTCAACTTCCCCTGCATCTTCAACCCAAGTTTATACAAATTCTTATAAGTATCAGTATATGGCACTACGCTATCTAAGTCTCCATTGTACAAATATACTTTCAATCCTTGTTGTAAGAGTGAAGGCAAGACAGGCATACTACCTTAAGGAGAGACTTTGTATGAATCAAATATTGTTTTATTGCATATTTTTATTTATGAAGTTTTCTATGATTTCAAAGATTAGGCATTTATGTTTAAGTAACTTTACAAGCCTTTGTCGTAGTTACAAGTTTATTTTTAACTGTTTTTCTATTAAAATTCAGTGAAATCATCTTCGTGTTCACATTATTTATACGAAGAAAAAAGACTCATTTTATAGCTAAGTTTTGACATCAGAGACTGTTGAGGTGGCTTTTTGCGGCCATAACAAGACCCATACATATTGTACTAGTTGATCCTATACATAAGATCTTCATATCTTTGGTAAAAATAGCGACAGCCTGCAGACCCTGTATCAATTTTGCAAGAACGCTACCAGTAAGGTATAAGCTTCGGATCCACGAAATTTCTTGAAATTATATAATCTATACTATTTTCCTCCAAAGAAGGCCAGTACATTATGCCATTGCCTATCATCACTCCGCTCAGATTTATTTTTACACTGTTAGATTGAATATTTTTGTTTTAACTCAAAATTCTAGCAGCTAGATCAGGAATATACTTTCCGGCGTATGATTCACCAGCTATGTAAAATTTATTTTGGGTGTAATTTGTAAACTTTTATGTAAAAAAAGATTGTAAAGCATCGTAGTTATCTTTAGCAGTGTTGGCATCGTTAAATATAAAATCGTGATCGTTATTGATACTATACCCTGCTCCTGCTGGTGAATCGATAAATAATAAATTTGTAAGGTTCAACCATCCATATCGATTAAAACTCAAATCATCTTGAGTTTTATAAGGCTGATCTGCCTACAGCACATATGGCATTATTTATTGAATAAATCCTATTTTGGAAGTACAACCAGGACCTCCATTCATCCACAGTGTAATCGGATCTTTATTATCGATTCCTTTATTGCTTTATATGAAAACATAATGTAGTTTTCTGAGTTAAGATCCAGTTGAGAGATAACCTCCGAATACACGATTAGTAAATGAAGAGGGGTAACCAGGTATTTATGGGATTTTGTCTTACTAGGGAGGTTCGCTTTTGATGAGTAAGAGTAAGGAAAGGAAAAAGATGGTTGGCATCATTATTAATATAGCTAAATAGATTTTATAGTTAAATCTTTGTATTTTAGATCATTCGTACTCCTCTACTTTTTATTTACAATATTCGATCAATTCTTCGCATTTTTATACATGTTTCATTCTTTTTACATTAATTTGAGCATGCTTTAAAACTAGTTTTGGATCTACTACCGCTGCATGTTTGAGACTTGTATAGATTGCGCTTTGAACATCTTCAGAACTGTCGTCAAAATGAACAAAAATCGCATTTATCATGTAATCGAGAGTCGATTCGGAAAGTTTGATGTATCTACAACTGAAAAAAACATTTATGGCTGAGGTCATTTTTATTCTTATAGGGTCCTGAGAATCATCTAGACGCTAAAGAAGAATAGGATACAGCTATCTCAGCTCATCATCTCCTATGTTTTCTCTAAATACAAATCAAAATACTTAGTCGCTAGTAAATATTTTTAAAGCAGCTAACATGAAGCCAAACGAAGCTAAGGGGCCCAATCATCACTCAAACAATTTTTAAGATGAGGAACCAGATCTTTAAAGCAAAACAACAACTACTATCCGTTTATTATTTCTTTTTCAATCATTAAAATGATATTTATGACTCCTGCTTTTCGTATTTTTATTTGGGGTTTGCCCACCTTCCACTGGATGCTTTTCAATAGAACTTGCTTAACTATTTGCTCGCTTAGAGGACTTAAAAATTATTTTAGCTAAGTTTGGTTCAAAACGTGTTAGATTAGCACTAAAGTATCCATGCGAACTTCTAGGTCGTTTTGAGGGTTCACCATCCACTAAAAAACTTGTAAAATTTATTGAAGAAATCGACCGACTTAACTGCTACAGTTTCTGATGATGGCATCGAATTTGAATCGATTTTTACTTGTTTTGTTCCAACTTGTATATTACTTATTTTTTATCATTTTTTAAAGAATAGGGCCTATTTATGTAGCATGCAATTCAGCCACACTGGCAAAGCCTCCTCTTTTAGCTAGCAACTCTAAAGTTGAAGCAGCTTACCTTCTTTTCACTTCAGCGATCGTTCTGGTAGCTTGGACATTGACTAATATTTCGAAAGTAACCTTAAGGAAGCTATTTGTGATTTCAGGCAATCGCTACAAAAGAGTATTTATTATGCCGAATAAAGCTAAGAGACCTTCATCGTTATCGTAGAACTGAGTTTAGTAATTTAACAAAGTTTTTGTAAGCAAATCTATGTGCGGTTGTATTTCCTGACTTCTCGACAACATATGCCCCAAAATATTAAGCAAAATAACTGTATTTTTGTAATTATTTTTAAACTACTCTTGACCCAAAATGCTAATCAAAAGAGGAATGTAATAGTCAGGTCGTGAAAAATATCCGATAATCTACACAATCTGATTAATTTTCTGATGAGCTCCAGGAATATCATCAGCATTATGTGCGATTTTTACCAATGTTTTCAAGATTACTTAAGTATGTTTGGTGCCTGCTTACTATCCGATTAGTAGTGTGAACTTGAGTTGATCGAGGGCTTTGGATTTGGTCAGATTTGTATGTTGAAACTATGTGGCTTCTTGCATGCAGTACTTTACTAACTCGTCCAAGTTGCGTCGTATCAGATAACGAATCGTTTCTGAAGGTCTTTCTATATTTTAGATGGTGTACCCTTGAAGCAAGAAAGAGATTCGTAAATTAACATGTTTCAAATATTATTAAAAATGATTCAAAATGAAACCTGAATTATTTTACAATTTTATAATGATAAATCCTCTTTATTTTAGTTTTTTATTTGTTAGCTTTGAATATGACGATCTTTATTGCATAAATATATCGAATTATAATTTTTAGCTAGGATTTATTATCAATAATTTTATTTTTAGCCTAAAAATCACTAAAAAGCACCTTTGTTCACAAAAATGCGCGTGTAATCAAATTCAATATTTGATGAAAAACACACTCATGAGCTTAGAAAGCTATTTATGACTCCATTATAATAAATCGGCATAATGCAGAAAGATGATTTTGACAAGGTCCAACTAAACTAGCTCATCGTCAAGATAAAAAGACTAAAAAAAAAGTTAGTTTCTTACGGATGGAACAAGCACGAAGCTACTAGTTTTATCCTTTACTAATTTTTAAAATTGCCATAGCCTGATTGGTAGGACCCCAAAAGCAGTGTATCTTTCTATCAGTTGAAGCAGAAGTACAAGGCATAGTCATCAACATGCGAGCTAATATTATGTTTGCAATAAATAGTTCCCAACCTGCACAGTGCAGATGTATTAGAATACTTACATAGTGTATTCCAATACAGCTCTATCAGCTTTGGCTTCAGCCTTGCAGAATCATCCTCCGATTCAGGTTAAAATCCAACCCTCATCAAAAAACATATCATAAAATAGCCATCTAGACCGATCAGGCAAAAACCGAAAAGTCGAGAGAGTGACTCTCCACCAAGAAAAAAGAAAGTGCATCAGTAATAAAAATTGGAGAACAAAAAATAAAAATAAGTTTCCGAATAGTTTCAATACATATTCAAATAGTAAGTAAAAATAATCCGCAAACGGAATTCTTTCCACTAAAGCGAGTTTTAATAATGGGACAAATGCATAAAATAAGACTCCTCATGATACTACGAGTGCTCAATAAATATAAATCTTGCATAAATAAACATAATTATCAAACATTAGAAGAAGATTCAATATCTGTTTTGGTAGCTGAGGGAGTTAGATATTTTTGCGTTGTTGATGTTTGCTTGGACATTGAGGGATAACATATGGAGGCTTTTGCTGTATTTTTTTTGTTAGTAGAGGGTAAGATTTCGTACATTTTGGAAGTGTTTTCTTCGTTGTCTTGGATTTTAACTTGTAGAACAACGTTTGTTTGCCTAGTATTGTAGTCCTAGTCGTAACTAGTTTATCCATTATTTTTTGTATACTTGCTTTTGACTTTACGTTTATTTACTTGGCCTATTTTAAGTAAAAGACCTATATTTTCTTAATCTGGGCTTAAACACTTGATTTTCAGCCATACTATTTTAAACTTCCTACTTTTTGGCTTATTTTTTCTTTTTTTGATTTTAAACAGTGCTTCTAAGTTTACCCCAAACATCTTTTTAGTTAGCTTTGACCCAGTTGTTCATAGTTGCTTTGTTATTGCTTTACTAATCACATTAGAAGATCATCTTTTTTCTCTAAATTTTAAGCTATCTCTTTTTGATTTTAGGTTTAAATATTGATTTTTTCTGTAAGTTTTACTGGTCTTTTTTGATATCTTTTAAAGATAGCAGATTGCTATGAATATTTTTATCCCATTCGTTCAGTTATAGAAGGTAGAGCATTAAATTAAATATAAAAATGATAAATACAAAATCAAATGATTTAACAGTACTAAATATTGATTAAAAATTAAATGAATAAACGATGATAGCTATCATCTTCTATATCTGATTTGACGATTGGCCCATTTGATTCTTCTCAACCAAAGAACTACTTGCTCCTTTGAAATATTGGCTTCGCTGATTTTCGGATTCTGGGACAAAAGATGATCTGCTGCTCCCGACTAGTCTATATGCATGAACAATCTTTAATCAAGATTTATTCGATAAACATTTTTGTTTAACAACGCATCTTATGTCACGATAAAGATGGTTGCCGGTTTAAATTTCACATAAACACCTATTACTAATTAAAGATTTACCATTTCGTAGATTTTCTATATCAAATCTTTCAGAAGAACTAGAGCTTGATTTTTCAGATTATATCAAAGCTATAACTTCAGCAGACGAATTATACGAGCTTTTATTTTCTATATCAAATCTTTCAGAAGAACTAGAGCTTGATTTTCCAGATTAATGCTTAATGTCAGTTATCATCGATGAATTGTCAGAACTGTTGCACGATTTATCAGATTCAGAGCTTTCATTCAAAATTTCTGCATCGCGTTTGAGAGAATCAGTGAATTCTTCACCATTAGGCTATTTTTTTGAGATGAAGCCTGTTTTGTTTTCTTTTCTGTTGTCCTATAGCTAGTCTTAGTAGTTGATGCGATGGTCTTGATCTACAGAAAGTTTTTGTTCCATATCTAATCAGATTAATTCCCTCGATAGTGCTATCAGACAAATACGTGAGTACTCATTTTTATCGGTAATTTATATTAATCAGGATCAATAATAGGCATAACAACTCAAAAAAATACGAAAAGATTACTAAAATATACCATCTAAGCATAAAATATCAATTGAGATTCAGGAAATATTTGAGAAGAATAATTTTAAGATATACTTAATATCTATCGATTATCCTTCAACGAAAACTATTGTTCAATCTATCTGTTTTGAAAATTACTTGCTAATAAAACTGTCCTAGACTTTAAAACTCTTAAATTTGCCTCTGTGTTCAAGGTTGGTCGAAAAACTGTGCTACAGATACTCATGCTCACTAAATGATTCTTCAGACTAATCTGTAGAATAAACAAATGATGATGGAAAATTAAATATACACGATAGGTCTGCCAAACGGATTTTTAATTCAAAATGGTCTAGTATCTACTGTCAGATGATACGAATTCATGTAATATTGGATAAAAATAATCATCATAAATATTAAAATAATTTTTTTTTACAAGTTTAAAATGATTAATAGTAACAATTATCATCGGAGAAAAATATCAACTTAAATGTATCTTTAATTATCAGCAGACAGTAAATCATCTTTTATTTTTTGTTTTTTGAATGTAGTAAAATATCTATGATAATTGAATCTGATTGATAAAAAAATAGCGAAATAAACTGGCGCCTTAAAAAGACTTTTAAAAAAAATTATTTTATGCATCTTTTCTAAGAGCAGATAGCACTAAAGCAGCATTTTTATGAACATTTTTTACTAATTATAGATTATTTGGCTTACTATTTCAGTATCGTTTGAATTTTCTTGGTCAAATAGACAATCTTGGACATAATTATTGATTATTTATGTATGTTTTTAGCACCCTCTAGATAAGTCTCGGACATTTCTTCAGGGAATTTTCAAAATAAATATCATAACATATGAAAAAATCTTTGAAAAAATAAATAAACTGGTAAGATGTGTCATATATTGTTTGTAAAATTTGATTAGTCGTGGATTTATTGCTCTATTTATTAGTTATGAAATCAAATGATCGGCATAAAATATGGAGGTCTTTTGACTGTTAGGTAAATAAATTGTAGAAAACTTAATTTAATCTAGATGAATCCTTACTGATGCTAAAAATTTATTTGCAAAAGCTGAAACCATAAAGCTTAAATATTTAATGATCTAAATAATCATAAGAAAAAACAAAAAAAAATAGTTTTGCTAATTTTTTCATCTATAAAGTCTTTATCAACAAAAAGAAAGGATAGAGCATTGAATATAAAAATATATAAATTCTTGATTATAAATAGATATAAAGTTAATTGTGAATGCCCCTGTCTAAAAAGATATAGCTAATGCTAGCCTCGACAAAAAAGAAAATAATATTTGCAACAAGTAATCAGTATCTAATATAGAAACTATTTTCTCGAGCAAAAAGAGAATATTTCGGTGGACTCTAGGCTTACATATATTCGCATTAGGCAGTCTTCTCGGAGTTCGTTCAGTATTTTTGATTTTACTAAGGAATAGTTAGGCAATTTGTCGACAAAACAAGCATAAATTTTATCAGAAGCCGAGATACCACAGATTCTAAGAAAGCCAATATACTCGCTTTACTGTAATTACTATAAAGTTAACACTTAAGAAATATAAAAATAACTTGAAGAATATCCCACTTTCAGCTCGTTTTTCACTAGAAAAGTAATCAGAAAGCCAGCGAAAAAACTTTAGAATGTGATGCAAAGTCCAAGTGATGGTAAAATTATATCATTTGGAGAAGTCACAGCAGATCAATGCCACATCATAAAAAACATTTCTTACTCATTATCTTAGCTGATTTTACCAAACAATCCCGAGAAAGTAAAAGTTTAATAGTTCCTAAAGCGCAATCCATCAAACAAATTATACCAAGTTATCATCTATCTATCACCTAAAGACTATCATAGATTTCACAGCCCGGTTGACCTTTAAATCCTTAAAGTCAAAGACATCGACGGTGGTTGTTAAAAAGTTAACTAATAAACATTACTCAAAGGAAAGCCGATATATTAAAAAAATGCAAGAAAAGTAGTATTTGGATAGTGGAAAGGAGGACTAGTCACTATGGTAATGGTAGGGGCTCTTAATGTCACCAGGATCATTCTAACAAAAATGAAAAGATTATAGGCAGGACAATAGTTAGGATATTTCAATTTAGGCTCGACGATAGTGATGCTAACTTAAGCTAAATCTATAAAATAATGGAAAGTTCAAGAAGGAGATTCTGTAAAATATGGCTAACCACTATTCGAATACGTAATATGATTGTAGATAAACTATTAGGCAGTATTTTAGTATATTTTATTTTAAATTTTGCACCAAAATATTTATTTTTAACTCTAAATTAAAGTAAAATGATCATTTGTTATCTTTCTGGTACTCTGGAAGATAGTGCCAATCATAAACACTATCTCTAGTATACCCCATTCTTTAAAATAATTTTAAAAAAGGTCCTCGTAGACATTTGTAATCAGGTGCCTATTGAAATTGAAGCTTTCTTACATCTTTCAGATATTTACTGAATTATATAGGGCATCCTTTGCATAATTATTAAATTTTTGTTTAGATTTTTTTAGTCTTTATCCGATCATATTTTTATTACTTTGTGTCTCCACGCAGTCCCATCCATGGTAAAGTTCCTTTCAAAAAATACAAACACACGAAGATAAGACCTTATAGATCATCTCTACGAGATTGCTATCTTCCTAAATGGGTATTAAGTGATGCGTATCTTGCAGTTCCAGTTAAAGATTTTCCTTCTCGAAAAGGTATGTGGAATCCTTCCTTTGTTTTGTATCTTTTTGCTAGTCCAAAATCTAGCATAAAAACTTTATGTGAATGCTCTTTCCGACCCATGCAAAAATTGTCTGGTTTTATGTCTCGATGGATGATCATTCGTTAGTGCAAGTACTATAGTCTACGGATCATCTGATCGAATAAAAGCAATACAGTTTTCAGTGTAAATTTCCTTCCGCATTTTGAAAAAAGTGTCTAAAGCGACGGCCCCATAAGATCCATGACTAGATAATTGTAATCTCCTACCACACCACACATGTATACATTCGGAATTCCTCGATTAAATGCGTTTTTATCGAAATAGAGATAGTTATAGATCCGGCATTCGTAGACCAGTTGAGGTACTTA
>Ga0169931_10010048_pt1 | contig 13521 bp, 14 predicted proteins | sample Kivu_15m_20L_FD_129675 | JGI IMG/M metagenome (GOLD analysis project Ga0169931, IMG submission 129675) | Freshwater microbial communities from Lake Kivu, Western Province, Rwanda to study Microbial Dark Matter (Phase II) - Kivu_15m_20L... | ecosystem: Environmental > Aquatic > Freshwater > Lake...
GGCCACAGCGTTGTGGTTCTCACTCGCAGCGTTGACCAGGGTCGTCGGGTGTTTCCTGCGGCAGCCTTTCCCCAGGTGGAGGTAGTCGGCTATAACCCGTTAGAGTCGGGCGATTGGCAGGTGGGCCTGCTCTCGGGCTGCGATGGCGTGGTCAACCTGGCCGGTGCTCCGATCTCAGAGCGCTGGAGCGACGAGCACAAGCAGGCGATTCTCGAGAGCCGCAAGGTAGGTACCGAAAAGCTAGTCGAAGCCCTGGCGCTGGCTGACCCCAAACCGACGGTGTGGGTCAATGCCTCGGCCATTGGCTACTACGGCACCAGCGAAACCGCCACCTTTGACGAAACCAGCACTCCCATCGCAGACGACTTTCTCTCCCAGGTGTGCCAGGCTTGGGAAGCCGCCGCCCAGCCGGTCAAAGCCCACGGCACGCGCCTGGTGATTCTGCGGTTTGGCATTGTGCTGGGCATGGGCGGCGCAGTCGCTAAAATGCTGACCCCCTTTCGCATGTTTGCCGGTGGCCCCATCGGCAGTGGTCGCCAGTGGTTTTCTTGGATTCACCGCGACGATTTGGTGAATTTGATCGTGCAGGCGCTGCAAGACCCACAGATGGAAGGTATTTACAACGGCACCGCCCCCAACCCGGTGCGGATGGCGGAGTTTTGCAAAACCCTGGGCCAGGTACTCAACCGCCCCTCCTGGCTGCCGGTGCCTGACTTTGTCCTTGAGACTATCTTGGGCGATGGGGCCCAGGTGGTGCTGGAGGGTCAACAGGTGATGCCCAAGCGCACTGAGGCTAGCGGCTTTAGCTACCAGTACGCCCTGGTCAAAGATGCCCTCGACGAGATTGTTTAATCAGCCATGGATATTGGTGAACTGCGCCGCGACTATACCCAGCGGGGGCTAGATCTGGCCGACCTCAACCCCGACCCCTTTGTCCAGTTTGAGCTGTGGTTTAAGCAGGCCCAGGAGGCGGATCTGCTGGAACCCAATGCCCTAGTACTCTCGACCGTATCCCCCGCCGGCGCGCCCTACCAACGTACGGTGCTGCTCAAATACTTTGATCGCGACGGCTTTGTCTTCTTTACCAACTACGGCAGCCGCAAGGCCCAGCACATGGCTAGCAATGCCCAGGTGTCGCTGCTGTTTCCGTGGTATCCGCTGGAGCGACAGTTGGCGATCGCCGGTACCGCCAGCAAAATTTCCGCCGCTGAATCGCTGCGCTACTTTGCGTCGCGCCCTCGGAGCAGCCAGCTGGGGGCCTGGGTGTCGCAGCAGAGCAGCATTATTTCGTCGCGGCAGCTGCTTGAGATGCAGTTTGAGACCATGAGGGAGAAATTTCTGAACCGGGAGGTACCCCTGCCCGATTTTTGGGGCGGGTATCGGGTGCAGCCCACCAGTTTTGAATTTTGGCAGGGGCGGCCCAGCCGTCTCCACGATCGCTTTTTGTACAGCCAAGCGGCGGGTCAGTGGGCGATCGCCCGCCTTTCGCCCTAAGAGGTTGTTTGAAAAGGGTTGTCCCAGGTCTGGTTTGCCACCAAGAGGCAGCAAAAACGCTGAATTTTGAGGACATTAGCCTACGACCTAGGTATAACCTGAGATGCTCTTTGGCTTTTCAAACAACCTCTAAGTGGGTGTTTGAAAGCCAGGGAGAGGCTGTCTCTATACGGCTGAGAGTATTCCATCTAGGGACTTTCAAAATTTAAATTGCCCCAAACTGCCAGAACCTCCAACCCCGTCGGGGCAGACCCAGGTGTCTGCCCCCTAAGAGAGTGTTTAGGTTTTTGTGCAAATTCTCATCAGCCCGTTGATCTAGATCCCTGAAAGTCTCGTGAGATCGACATCCTGGCTGCCCTGTCTGGGCAGGCGAGACGCCTACTCCACCAAGCTATGAGCATTCCTTGTCTAATCAAGTATACCGACCCAGGATTCTGAACTCAGCCCAGCGGACCCGTCACGGCAAAGATCAAAGCGATGGCTACGCCTTTGCCAGGCGATGTCCTGTCACAGCTCGGTGTCATTTAAGCTGTAAATTATCCTTCCTTTAACCTAAAAAGCTCTTCCTCTTAATCAATTAATAATGACTACACCCTATTATTTGTGAAATTAGAGAAAGTGGTTTTACACCAAAGTAAGCAATATTTGCTGTAGATTTGCTGTGATTTTTTTGATGGGTCGAAGAAGAGTTTTGATTTCTTTCCGTCCTTAATCACACGATAATTTAGACTCCCTGTTCAAGCTAGTGAGGAATACTTGAGTGAGCTTTATGCATTATTCTTTTTCTGGGCGTCGTAGTTTTTTAAAGCATTCAGCTACGTTCGGCACCGGCCTTGCCTTAGCTCAGATTGCTGCGGCTTGTAGTTCTCAATCATCTACCAAGGGCCAGGGTGGCGACGTTGCCGATGCTTGGACCACGGCACCTGATATTGAGAAGGCTAAGGAACAAGTCAAGGAATTTGTTACCTACGGCATGCCCGACGACTGGGCCAACTACGGGGAAGTACGGCAGAAATTTGCGCAAAAGTATGGCTTTGAGTTCCAGCACCAAGACACTGATATGTCTTCGCTGGAAGAGATTACCAAGTTTGACGCAGAAAAGAGTAATCCTGTCGCCATCATGGCCGATATCGGCATGCTCTATGGAAAACTAGCCGAAGCTAAGGGGGTTGTGCCGCCCTATCTACCCCAAAATGCCGCCATTCTCCCCGCTGGATTCAAGGGGAATCCTGGCGGCTGGGTGGCGACCTTTGTCGGCGTTCCTGCGTTTGTGGTGAACACCGACGTGGTCAAGACTGTGCCCCAGACCTGGGCCGATTTAGCTAAGCCAGAGTACGCCGGTAAGGTGGGCGCGATCGATCCCACCTCAAGCGGTACAGCGGCAACCTCGTTCCTGGCCTGGGCCTACGCTACTGGGGGTGATGAGTCCAACATGGCCCCTGGGATCGTGCTGGCGAAGAAAATCGTGCCCAATTTTGCGACCGCTGAGGGCAACGCTCAAACCCTGGAGAAGGGCGAGGTGCCGATTCAAATTAAGTACGACTACAACTGTAATGCGGCGGCCAATGAGGTCAAGGCTAAGGGCGTTAATGCCGAAGTGGTCATTCCTGGCGTGTCTATCTATGCCCCCGCCGCCCTGATGCTGAATAAGTACTACACCGCCCGGATGGATGTCGCTAAGCTCTTCATGGAGTATGTGCTGAGCGACGAGGCCCAGGAGACCTTCGCTAAGTTTGGGGCCCGGCCGATTCGCTATGTGCTGGGTGATCTGAAACTGTCCGATGCGGCCAAGGCGAACTGGCTGCCAGAGGCCAACTATGCCCAGGTGGAACAGGTCAAGGACTGGACTAAGGTTGACCCAGAAATCATCGGCAAGCTCTGGAAAGACGACGTTTTAGGAGGCTAGGCCATGGACAGCAAAGCTTCGCTTGAGCCTGCTGTCTTGTCATCGGCTATGACTCAGCCTGACTCAATGGCCCGTTGGGCGTCCCTGTGGCTGGCCGACTGGTTACCCGCCCTGCCGCTACTGGTGGTGGCCTACGGGCTGCTAGTGGCGCCGGTGGTGGCGCTGCTCTTCCAGAGTGTGCTTTCAGACGACGGCCAGTTGACCCTGGCTAATTGGATAGAGGTGCTGACCAGTAAGGGCGATCGCAGAGCGATTATCACCAGCCTCAAACTGGGATTTGTGTCCGCGACTAGCTCCATGGTGATTGGCGGCCCCATTGCCTGGTTCATTTCGCGAATGTTGCCCGTATCCCAGGCAGCCTGGCTGGCGCTGCTGAACATGGCGACCAACTTCAGCGGCATTGGCTTGGCCTTTGGCTTTGTCTCGCTGTTGGGCACCTATGGCATGGTGACCCTGGCCTTTCAGGAGTTGGGCGTTCCCTTTGTGCCACCGACCCCTGGTTCGTTTTGGGGTCTGGTGTTGGCCTACAACTACACCAACATTCCGTTGTTTGTGCTGCTAACCATCGCCGGTATGGGGATTCTGCGCCATAGCTGGTGGGAAGCCGCCCAAACCTGTGGAGCCACTCAATGGCGGTTTTGGCGATCGATCGGTCTGCCCATTTTGCTGCCCTTTTTGGGTGCGGGTTGGCTTTTAGTCTTTACCTGGTCTCTAGGGCTCTATGGCATTCCCTTGGCCCTGGCCGGCAATGGAGCGACCCGTAAGGTCAACCTGATCACCCTTGACATTGGTGATATTTTACGGGCCAGTATCTCTGGACAGGGGGAGGCGGCGGTGTTGGCCATGATTCTCCTGGTGCTGGCTAGCGGCTCGCTGCTGGCCTATCGCTGGATGATTCACCGGGGGGCAAAATGGTTTTAGGTCGTGTTTGGCGCTGGCTCTTGTTGGGCGGGCTACTCCTGTACATTACCCTGCCCGTGATAGCCGTTGTGCTCTATGCTTTTGCTACCCGCTGGACGGCGCATATTTTGCCCGACGGTTATACAGCTAGCCACTGGAGCGAGGCCTTTCAGGATTACCGCCTGGTCACGGTTATGGTGCGGACGTTTTGTCTTGCGATCGCCGTTACCCTGCTTGACATCCTGCTGATTGTGCCGGCGATCTATTGGCAGTGGACCCGCAACCCCAAAATTCGTCCCCACCTGGAGCTAACCGCGGCCATTCCCTTCGTGCTGCCCTACGTGGTGATCGCCTTTGGCATTCTCACCCTCAGCGGACGGTTTGCTCCCGGCTTACAGGGGACGGTGTGGCTGCTAGGGCTGGGCCATGTAGCGATCACCTTTCCCTTCTTTTACTGGGCCGTCGATGGGGCCATGGCGGCGGCCAACATCCCCCTGCTGAATGAAGCGGCCCAAACCTGTGGAGCCACTCCCCTCACCACCCTCTGGCGGATTGTGCTGCCGAATATCAGCGCTGGCATTGCCACCGGCAGCATGCTGGTATTTGCCGTCAGCTTTAACGAGTTTGCCCTTGTCCAGATTTTGGTGGGTGCCCGCTACGAAACCATTTCGCTCTACAGCCTAGACCTGCTGACCGGAGCCAATGCCGACTTCAACAGGCTGGCGGTGATCACCTGTTTCACCTTTCTGATTGTGTTCCTGATCTCGGCGGGCTCGGTGTATCTCAACGGGGGCAAAAGCCAAACTACCCCCCTGATGGCCGATGCCAAATCTACAAAATAAGCAGAGAGATTAATTCTGTGGGTAGCGTCAGTCTCCGTAGCGTCACTAAGATTTTTGGCACCGCCGTTCGAGCCCTGGATGATGTGTCCCTGGATATCGTTTCGGGCGAACTGGTGGCCCTGCTAGGCTCCTCGGGCTGTGGCAAGACCACCCTGCTGCGGAGCGTAGCTGGCCTAGAAACGCCCACCGACGGTCAAATTCTGATCGATGGGCGCGACATTACCCCGATGCCGACTCGCCGCCGCCCGATCGGCATGGTGTTTCAGAGCTATGCCCTGTTTCCTAACATGACCGTGCGGCAGAATGTGGCGTTTCCCCTGCTGGCGCGGCGGCGGGGGGCTAAGCGCGTGGACGAGCGGGTCGATGAACTCCTGGATCTGGTGCAGCTCACCGCCCAGGTCGATCGCTATCCCAACCAGCTTTCCGGCGGGCAACAGCAGCGGGCTTCCCTAGCCCGCGCCCTCTCGGCCTCCCCTGAGGTGCTCCTGCTAGATGAGCCCCTATCGGCCCTAGATGCCCTCGTGCGGCAACAACTGCGGGAAGAGATTCGCCGGATTCAGCAGCGGCTCAAAATCACCACCCTGTTTGTCACCCACGACCAGGCCGAAGCCATGGCCATTGCCGATCGAGTGGCCGTCATGAGCCATGGCAAGATCGAGCAAATCGCCAGCCCCCTAGAGCTTTACGAAGCGCCGACGACTCGGTTTAGTGCCTCGTTCGTCGGCAACCGTAACGTGCTGGAATTGCCCATACATGAGGGGCGAGTTCGCCTGGGCGGGGCCTTAGACGTCGCGGCTCCAGCCTCCGGCAGTCGCCAGGCCGTGGTCTTTTTCCGGCCTGAAGATGTGGAGTTTAGCACCAATGGCATTGGCCACCCAGCCACCGTAGAAAGCAAGATCTTCCAGGGAGCGGTGACGCGTTTGCACCTGATGGTAGAAGCCAATCCCCAGGGGGGACGTTTCTACGCCGACCTGCCCAGCCGTCAGGCGGCTGCCCTAGATCAGGGCAGCACCGTCCGGGTCTACGTAAAACCTGAACATGTTCGTGTCTTTCCCAACGACTAGTGTTTCCCCATGGCCAATAAAGTCTTATTTATACTGCTCGACGGATTACGATTTGATGTCGCCAAACTCTCCATGGGTTATCTGGGGCACCTGGTCGAGATCGGCCAGGCCAGCTTCTATCGGGTACAGGCGGAACTCCCCTCGGTTTCTCGCCCCGTCTATGAAGTGCTGATGACTGGAACCCCCAGTTCTGTCAATGGCATCACCTCCAACAACATTGTCCGACTGTCGAATCAGACCAGCATTTTTCACCTGGCTCGCCAGCACAATCTCACCACGGCGGCGGCGGCCTATTACTTTTTTAGCGAGTTGTACAACCGGGCACCCTTCAGCCGATGGGTCGACCGGGAGCAACACGACTTGCAGCAGCCGATTCAGCACGGCACATTTTACTGGGATGATGCCTATCCCGACTCCCATTTGTTTGCCGATGCTGAAGCGCTGCGCCACCAGTACCAGCCCGACTTCATGGTGGTCCATCCCGGTGGCCTTGACTGTGCCGGGCACCGGTTTGGCGGCGAGTCCCAGGAGTACCGCAATCAGGCCGTGGCGATGGATGACCAACTGGCCCAGGTGGTACCCCAATGGCTGGCGGCTGGCTATGAAATTTTGATCACGGCGGATCATGGCATGAATGCCGATGGTCAACACGGAGGTTCTTCGCAGGCGGAACGGGAGGTACCCCTGTTTTGCCTAAGTAGCCACTTTGAGCCGGGAACCTACGTTGAGGGTTTGTCACAGCTAGCGATCGCCCCTCTGCTCTGCCAACTTCTATCCCTCCCTGTAGCGGAAGCCATGCGCTCCATTGTGGTGCCCGGGTTTCGGGGTACACCCACCCCCGTTCACACCTGATCCTACGCCGATGAATTGGGGTCAGCGGGTTGGTTTCGGCCAGCTGTTGGCGCGGATATTTTGGGCGGCCAGCGCTACGGTTTCGGCAATGCGGCGATCGCGCGTTTTGGTCCGCTTGGCGCTAGCAATCCACTCCAAAATACCGCGCTTGGCCGAGCGCGGGAAGGCCTCGAAATTAGCCAAGGCGGTCTCATTCTGGGCCAGGGCCGCCGCCAGATCGGGGGGAATCTCAAGTCGTTCAATGGCGTCGAGGCTTTCCCAGGAGCCATCTTGCTTGGCGGCTTCAATTTTGGCCAGACCGGGGGGCATCATTTGCCCGGCCTCGATCAGGGTGGCTATGCGTGCTTATTGAGGGCAGACCAGCCGGTGCCGGGTTTGCGGGGGGCAAACCACAGCATGGTGCGGGCGTCGTCGAGCTGGTTGGGCTTGCTGTCGATCCAGCCAAAGCAGAGGGCTTCTTCGACGGTATCGCCGTAGGATACGTAGGGGCGGTGGGGGTGTTTTTTGTAGGTGATCAGCCAGATTCCCTTGGTGCGGGCCGAGTGGCGGCCAGCCACGCCCGCCACTCGGCCCGACTCTCAACTTGAACGGAATTTTCTGGAGGTTGAGCGGCCATGGGGGTTTACGAACGGAGAAGGTGATCCCAAGACTTCACAGGCCCAAGACTTCACAGGGTTAGCGGAAGGTGGTACGGATGGGGGCGTAGGTCGGGCTGGGGGGTGATGGTTGGAGGCAAGGGAGAAGACGTGGGTCTGGTTGGGGGGTGGGGGCTGGGGTTGGGGTGGCTAGGATAGACCCACGCTACGGAGGCGGTGGCCGAGTTGGCGAATGGTTTGGGCTAAATCCAGGTCGCACTTGAGTAGCTTATCAATCTTGGTGCAGCTGTAAAGCACGGTGGTGTGGTCTTTGCCGCCAAAGGCATCGCCAATTTTGGGCAGGCTCAGATCGGTATGGTGGCGCATCAGGTACATGCCCACCTGGCGGGCCTGGCTAATTTCGCGTCGCCGCGAGGCCCCCTTCAGGTCGTCCACCGAGACGCCAAATTGCTCGGCCACCGCCGCGATCACTGCGCTCGGAGAGGCTTCAATTTTGTGGGTAGACGGGTTGAGTACCGTCATCAGGTGTTCCACGGTCATGGGGAGACCGGAGATGGAGGTGTAGGCGATCGCCCGAATCAACGCCCCCTCCAGCTCACGGATGTTGGAGGTGTAGTTGGCAGCAATGTACTCAATGGCCTCGCGAGGCAATTGCACCTGCTCGTACTCCGCCTTCTTTTGCAGAATGGCAATGCGGGTTTCGTAGTCGGGGGGCTGAATATCGGCGATCAGCCCCATGGAAAACCGCGAAATCAGGCGGTCTTGCAGGCGCATAATTTGGTTCGGGGGGCGATCGGAGGCCAGCACAATCTGCTTGCCGGCCTCGTGGAGGGTGTTAAAGGTGTGGAAGAACTCCTCCTGGGTGTATTCTTTGCCCTCAATAAACTGAATGTCATCCACCAGCAAAATATCCACATCCCGGTAGTGGGAGCGAAAATGCTGCATGCTGTCCCGGCGGATGGCGGTAATCAAGTCGTTGGTAAACTGCTCGGTCGACACATAGGCGACTCGGGCTCGGGGGGCAATCTCTTGGCGGTAGTGGCCGATGGACTGCATCAGGTGGGTTTTGCCCAGACCCACACCGCCACACAGAAACAGCGGGTTAAACTCGCGCCCCGGCGACTCGGCCACGGCCAGGGAAGCGGCGTGGGCCATGCGGTTGTTGGCTCCGACCACAAAGCGCGAAAACACCGACTTGGGGTTGAGGTCGTTGTAGTCTTCCCGAACCGGGCCAGGGGCATCTACGGCTGGGGGGCGGGTTGGCAGCGGTGGGGCTGGGGCCCGACTGGGCCAATTGACCTCGGACATGGGCAGTAGCGCGGCCGAAGCATGATCCCCTTCGGGCACCACGGTGACCTGCAGCTCCACGGACTTACCCAAAATCGTGTTGACGACCTGGGTAATGGTGCTCGCGTAGTGCTTTTGCACCCAGTTGCGGGCAAAGGGGTTGGGGGTTGAAATCACCAGGGCGCGATCGGTTAGCGTCTGGGCCTGAGCGGGCTTAATCCAGGTCTCAAAGGTCGGGCGGCTCAGCTCCACCTGAAGCTGGCTTAGCACCTCTTTCCATAACCGATCCAGGGCCTGATCCACGGTTTACCTCTTAAACAAAGCTGCCCAAGGGCAGACGCATAACACAAACTAGTTAGACAGGGCGAGTTAGACAGGGCGAGTTAGACAGGGCTCACTCCCCCCACCGACAGTAGGCTGGGGCCAAATCTGAAGTACCGCAGGAAACACAGACCTGCCAATCACTCTGTCCTGCCTGGCCGTCTCGGCTGGACAGAACGGAGCGACGTATCTTTGGGGATCTCTAGGGTACTAGATATGTAGCCAAAAAATGTCCTCTACTCTACATCTAGCGTTTTGATGGGAAGCGAGTTCCCTAGGTGATAGCCAGTGCAGAGGGTAGAGATAACCTGTTGGTCTATTGAAGCACAGGATTCTAGTCCTTGGGGGCGATCTATAAAATAGCTACGATGATTGGCGAGAGGTAGTGGGCCAGACCCGATAGACTGCCGTCGCGCCAGTCTATGATTTGCTTGAAGACTTGCCCGGAACGCCTATGACCTCGATCTTTCCAGACCCCAGTCAACGCCCAGTCCTGACCCTCGGTCATCCCATCCTGCGCCAGGTCGCCCAGCCCGTGAAGCGGGTGAATGATCCGGCCCTGCAACACCTGATTGATCAACTGTTGACCACGGTGGGGTTGGCCCATGGCGTGGGCATTGCCGCCCCCCAGATGGGTACCCCCCTCAGGGTGCTGGTGGTGGCCTCACGGCCCAACCTGCGCTATCCCCACGCGCCCACCATGGCCCCCACCGTGCTGATTAACCCTAGCCTGGTGGCCGCCAGCGACGACCTGGAACTGGGTTGGGAGGGCTGCCTGAGCGTTCCGGGGGTGCGGGGTCGAGTGCCACGTCACCGGGAGATTGAAGTGGCCTATTTAGATCGCCAGGGTCAGCCCCAGCGCCGGGTGTGGGAGGGGTTTGTGGCCCGCATCTTTCAGCATGAGGCCGACCACCTGGAGGGGATCCTGTTTACCGATCGCATCCAGTCAGAAACGGATCTACTCTCTGAGGACGCCTATCAGGCCCTGGACATGGCGGCTTTAGGGGGTGGTTGAACAGGGCAACCCTTTCTCCAGGGTTAATTCCTCACCGAACTGTATTTCACAATGCAACGGCGATCGCTCGTTTCTGAAAAATAACCAACAGAACCAGGGAGATCCCCCCTGGTTCCATTACCCTGGTGGCAGCAATACCCTGAACCGGTGTTCTGGCCTGGCTAAGGCCAAAGGAGGCAGCTTGAGTTCTCACCCCCAGCCCCACATTGTCCACCTCGACATGCTGGACACGGATTACGCCAAAATGGCGGCGGGGGAGCCTATCCCCGACCACAAACAGCAGCGGCTTTCTGGGGACAACTATGACTTCACCCGCCTGGGTAAACATATTGCCCGCTACCGCTACGGTGGGCTGGATCAGCAGAGCCAGGACGACATTCTCTGCACGTTAGGCACCACCGCTGGGCTGTTTACCCTAGCCGACACCGAAGATATGAACGATCGCCTGCGCTATACGGGTCACTTTTACCTCACCCCTGGCGAACGCCAGCAGGTGATCAACTGGCTCATCGATGAGTTGGGCATTGACCTGGAGGCAGCATCAGAGGTTGTTTGAAAAGCCAAAGAGCGTCTCAGATTACACCTAGATTTTTCTCTAGCTAGGGCATAGATCGCGTCCGAGTCTCGATGTCTCAATGTGAATGAGTGTTGCAATCGGGTTACATCCCCCCAGGGCAGGCCGAAATGCCTGAAATGCCGTGATACGATTCACTCGTAGCTTTTCGCGATGTGGGAGTAAGTACTTGGTACTTCGGGTAGCAGTAGTAGGATCAGGTCCGGCAGGCTCCTCAGCAGCTGAGACTTTAGTTAAAGCTGGCATTGAAACCTATTTATTTGAGCGCAAGCTCGACAACGCCAAACCCTGCGGCGGGGCCATTCCCCTGTGTATGGTGGAAGAGTTTGATTTGCCGCCGAATATCATCGATCGCCGCGTGCGGAAGATGAAAATGATCTCCCCGTCCAACGTTGAGGTCAACATTGGCCACACCCTCAAGGACGACGAGTACATCGGCATGTGCCGCCGCGAGGTGATGGATGGCTTTTTGCGCGATCGCGCTGCCATGCACGGAGCTAAGCTGATCAACGGCACCGTTCACACCCTCGATATTCCGACCTCTGAGGGCGGATCCTACACCCTCCACTACACCGCCCATACCGAAGAGGGGCTGGTGGGCGAAAATAAATCCCTCCAGGTGGATCTGGTGATTGGGGCCGACGGGGCTAACTCACGGGTTGCCAAGGCCATCAAGGCCGGGGATTACAACTATGCGATCGCCTTCCAAGAGCGCATTCGCCTGCCCGACGACAAAATGGCCTACTACGAAGACCTGGCCGAAATGTACGTGGGCAACGATGTCTCCCCCGACTTCTACGCCTGGGTCTTCCCTAAGTACGACCACGTCGCCGTAGGCACTGGCACCATGCGGGTCAACCAGGCCAAGATCAAGCAGCTCCAGGCGGGCATTCGCGCCCGCGCGGCCAAGCGCCTTGAGGGCGGCGAAATCATTAAGGTCGAAGCCCACCCCATTCCCGAGCATCCCAGACCCCGTCGGGTCGTGGGTCGGGTGGCCCTGGTCGGCGATGCAGCAGGCACCGTCACCAAGTCCTCCGGTGAAGGCATCTACTTTGCGGCCAAGTCGGCCCGGATGTGCGCCGAGACCATTGTGGAGTTTTCCAACGGTGGCCAGCGCATCCCCACGGAGGCGGATCTCAAGGTCTACCTAAAGCGGTGGGATAAGCAGTACGGCGTAACCTATAAAGTACTCGACCTGCTGCAAACGGTGTTCTACCGTTCCGACGCCACCCGCGAAGCCTTTGTCGAAATGTGTTCCGACATCGATGTACAAAAGCTGACCTTCGACAGCTACCTCTACAAAACCGTGGTGCCTGCCAACCCCCTGGTGCAGATGAAAATCACCGCCAAAACTGTGGGTAGCCTGATTCGCGGCCACGCCCTAGCCCCGACCCGCAGCTGGTAGTCAGCGATCAGTTAGTTTCTTTCTAACCCCCTTAAGGCGACTGGCTTTGACAAAATCTGTCAAAGCCAGTTTTGTCTTTGTGTAAGACCTAGAATATCGGTGCCGTAAGCTAAGAAACCGGGTTTCTACGGTATGCGCCAAGATTCACCCCCAGCCAGCCCCATTACCTTTGACCAAGCCGCCTTCGATCTTCGCTGCGAGTGGGGCCAGCCGGGCATTGACCAGCTATCCCCGATTAGCGATGTTGTCATTGTGGTGGATGTGCTCTCGTTTTCGACCTGCGTGGATATTGCCACCGGTCGGGGGGCGATCGTCTATCCCTACCGCTGGCGAGACGAGTCAGCCCAGACCTATGCCGAGTTAATGGGGGCGGTTCTGGCGGGCCAGCGCGGCAGTAGCCAATATTCCCTATCCCCGACGTCCTTGCAATTCCTTGATGCCGGTGTGCGGTTGGTACTGCCCTCCCCCAACGGATCCACACTCAGCCTGACTTCCAGTGCCCCCTGCACCCTGGCCGGGTGCCTCAGAAATAGTCGCGCCGTAGCGGCGGCGGCTCAGAGCTACGGTCAGCGCATCGCTGTGGTGCCAGCCGGAGAAAAGTGGCCCGACGGCAGCCTGCGTCCAGCCTTTGAAGATTTAGTTGGGGCCGGGGCCATCCTCAGCTCTTTGGAGGGACGCCTATCGCCAGAAGCCCAGGCCGCAGTCGCGGTTTTTCAATCTGCCCAGGCTCAGCTAGAGTCCCTCATCCAGGACTGTTGCTCGGGCCGAGAGCTCCGTGAGCGTGACTTTGACCCCGATGTAGCCCTGGCCGCCGCCCTGAATGTGAGCGATCGCGTTCCCACCCTGATCAAAGGGGCCTACATAGACCCAAGGCCGAGGTATTGTCTTGACCAGAAATCTCTTTAGATCATCATCGATCAACTCAATCGGTGACGCTTTTGCAGGGCGTCTAGCATCTGCTGTTTCACGGCCTCGGCCCAGAGGCTAAAGTCTTCTTGGTTTTCCAGGGCATTACGGGCCAAGGAAGATAGCGTAGCGGTAGACTGCGGTGATGTTAAGGAGGCCATGGCTAGTCGCAGAGATGTTCTACCTTTAATATAATAAATTTCCACCGGATCTAGCCAGGTTATTATGCGTCCGCTCAGCAATTGTAAATTCAAGGCCAGACGGGCGTTTCAGCCTCTCTGACAAAAATCAGCTTCCCCCTCATAGGGACTAATAGGGACTAAAAAGCTAAAAGTCTAACCGCCAGCTACAATTCTGCA
>Ga0169931_10010049_pt1 | contig 13521 bp, 8 predicted proteins | sample Kivu_15m_20L_FD_129675 | JGI IMG/M metagenome (GOLD analysis project Ga0169931, IMG submission 129675) | Freshwater microbial communities from Lake Kivu, Western Province, Rwanda to study Microbial Dark Matter (Phase II) - Kivu_15m_20L... | ecosystem: Environmental > Aquatic > Freshwater > Lake ...
GGATCCTGACTTACGTTCAGTGTTAAGGTGTCTGCCTCGGCGGGACAATTTCCGGATGTAATGGTCCATACCAGCTCATTTATTCCGGTGGCAAGCCCTGAAACTGAGGTGTTAGGATTAGCTGCGTCGTTGAAGTTGGCTGCACCCGAAATGACGGACCAGTTGCCCGATCCGGAAGCCGGTGTGTTCGCTGTAAGCTGAGCGGTAGTTGCACAAAGATCCTGGTCAATGCCGGCAATTGCCGCTGAAGGTGGCTGCACACGGGTCACAGAAGTTTGACTGCTTGTAATACAAGCGCCATTGGTGACCGTCCATAAGAGCTCTATGGTTTCAAAACCCGGAATGTTTATGCCTGATTGATTATCGTTCGGGTTTACTAAAGTAGCCGTTCCGCTTAAAATGCTCCATAGGCCGTTTCCGGCCGATGGGATATCGGCTCCGAGAATTGTTGATTCTTCGCAAATGGTTTGGTCGGGTCCGGCATCTGTATTTTGAGGTAACTCAGATGATGTAATGCTAAGTTCATCTGCCGAAGGCGGACAAACCCCATTAGAAATGGTGTATTGCAGCACCGCCGTACCCGGCGAATTGAACACCAGTGAAGTCGAGGAAGATGAAGGATTTTGAATAAGCACATCGCCCGAAACGATGGTCCAAAGCGCACTACCTACTCCTGGAATATTCCCGGACAACGTAGCCTGGTTACTACAAACACTTTGATCTAGTCCGGCAATGGCCTGCGAAGGTTCTTCGAAACGGGTAAAAGTGACGGTATCGCGTGAAACAGGACACACTCCCAAAGAAGAGACCGTGAAAACAAACGTGTTTTGTCCAACCGACAGGTTGCTTACCTGACTAATAGGTTGGCCCGGACTGGCAATAATTGCAGAACCACTTATTACCGTCCACGAACCAAAACCTGATACGGGCGGTATGGCTGAAAGATTACCCTCTTGTGCGCAAACCTGCAAATCTGGTCCAGCCTGCGCCGGACTTGGAGGGGGAACGAAAGAAATAACCATGGTATCGCTAACTGCAGGACAGGCACCCACAGTTACGGTCCATTGCAGTTCATAAATACCGGGAATCAGGTTTGAAATAGTTGCCTGATTGTTATTTACATCTGAGATATTGGCTATTCCGGTTATCAAACTCCAAACACCTGCACCCTGAGCATTCAGTTGAGTAGCATCAGAACAGATCGATTGATCCGGGCCCGCAAAATCGCCTGTTGGCTGGGCAAACCGTTCAATGGTAACTTCATCAAATTGAGGGCTGCAGTCGCCTGAGCTTATTGTCCATCTAAATACGTTAATTCCTTGTCCAAGTCCTGAAACCGTTGCTTGTGGATTATTCACATTGCTAAAGGTGCCACTGCCTGAAACCACTGACCAGGTTCCGATTCCTATGTTTGGTGCATTGGCGTTTAAAGTTGCCTCTGTTTCGCAAACCTGCTGATCTGGCCCCGCATCGGAAGCATCCGGTGGATTCACCCTTGTAATTAAAATGGTATCGGATGAAATACAGGAAACCCCGTTGGTAATTGTCCATGCCAAAATTACAGTCCCAACTTGAAGGTTGGATAACGAACTTGAAGGATTTGCAGGATTGCTTAGAGTTGCTGTGCCTCCAATCACTGACCACAAACCGGTTCCAACATTTGGAGCATTGGCTTGCAGAATCGTTTGCTCTTCGCATAACTGCTGATCGGCACCTGCGGCTGCAGGCGTAGGCAAGGCAATGGAGTTCACCTGAAAGTTTTGTGAAACTGTACAATGGGCATTGTCTTCTACAGTAACAGTGTATGTTCCGGCATCGCTCACTGTAATTGAGTCGGCGTTAATTTGAGTGTTTCCGGGTAAGGTCCAAGTAGTTATTGAGGATGACAAACCGGCACTGGAAGAGGCCTGAATGCTAAAAATTTGAGAGCCTCCTTCGCAGAATTCCGCCGAAGGCGGGATAAGATCATCGATGCTTAAATCGCCAAAGGGGCAGCAATCAATATTTGAAATGAAGATAATATTGTCGGTATAATCGCACTCTGGCAATGAATTAAGCGGAAAGGCGAATGGCGGAATAAGATTTCCTGCATCATTCAAAATAGCAAAAAGAGTAAAGGGCTTTTCGGGTTCGGTAATGTCGAGGGTGAAGTTTAAGGTTTCTATTTCATCCGGATCAAGTGCATCGGATGTTGAATTGGGGCCAATCAAAACAGGAAGCGGTATCGCCGCCGAATTAAACGGGTTTCCGGCATAAAAGCGGATTGGGTAACCCGAATCGGAGGGCGCACCACCTACGTTTGTGATGTTGAGGCTAATTTGATACTGTGAACTACCATTGCAAGCGGTGGCGCCTGCAGACAAGGCTACATTGGAAGCGGGGTAAATGGGACAACCCTCTTGTGTTAAAAAAGTAGCTTGAGCCAAAAAGGTGTTGAATGGGCGATTTTCGCTACAGTTGTAAAACGGACAAGTAACCGTGCTTAACAACACCTGATGTTGTTGTTGTTGAATCGGAACCGTTAGATTGGCATTGATATTTACATTAAAATAACTGTACTGATTCCATACACTGCGGCAAGCCGCCCAAGGTTGGCCCGCGGATTCAAAAACCTGCAGCCTTCCCAGTTGAATATCAATGGTAGAACAGCTTACACAAATTTCGGCTTGTCCGTCGCCATCAACATCGGCAACAACAGGCATTTCGGTTCCGGTTCCAGATCCACAAGCGTTTGTACCAATTGTAACAGGTGTGCTTCCACTTCCATCAATAATCCTTAGTTGGGATTCATCGCGGTAAACGAGTTCTTGCGTTCCGTCCTGATTAAAATCGAACATGGTAATTCCCGTAAACCCGGATGCATCGCTCGTTACAAGAGTCCATTTGTTTGCCAGTGTTGTGCTTCCATTATAGTCGAGCGCATAAACACGTCGCGACCGGGTGACACCAATTTCAGGCTGGCAATCTTTGTCCATATCGCCGATAAACGGCACACCGATCCAGTTACCTCCTGTATTTGGGAATGAAACCGAAGCCACCAAAAAAGGAGTTCCATTTCCCGGATTCCATACGTATAATGTACCTGTATTTCCTTGCGAAGCAACAACAACATCCAGGTTGCCGTCGAGGTCAATATCGGCCACAGAGGTATACCCATCAGCAAAACCAGGAATGGTGATCGGTATTAGGGCGTTGCCTGTAAGTCCGTTGGTGTTAGTAATGGTAACATTGTAAACGGTATTTCCCGCTGCCAGTTCAAGGCCCGGATCAGAAGTAATGTCCGCTGCAACGGCATTGGAAACATCCCCAAACGCTTGGTTGGTCATGATTCCACTAGCTCCGGTATTTCCGCCGGAGGCGAGAAGAACACCCGTTTGCGCGTTGAAAACGCGGTTGTAAATATGTACTTCCGGAATACCATCGTTGTTAAAATCGGCTATGCCAACTGAACTGCCGAATCGCTGCGTAGCAGCACTGCCAAAAGTTGAATCACTTACCCATTTTAATGCTCCGGTATGTTCGTAACAAAATAATTTCCCTCTACTTGCTGCATCGTTATCCGAATGATTCATGGCTGCAAGGATAATTTCCCCAAAGCCATCCCCGTCAATATCGGCAATAGCATAAGGAGTTGGTCCAACCCAGGCAACAAAAGGCGTTGAAATAGTAAGTTCGGTTACGCCACTCGCTCCGTTTATTACAAGTATATCACGCGCTCTGCGCGGATCAGAACTAACCAATGAGTTAGACGACAGAAACAAAACCTCGGGCACGTCGTCGTTGTCAATATCGCCAACAAGCGGTGTTTGGTAAACAGGAATGGTTTCGGCACTAGACCACTGAGAAGTAAAATTAAGTTGCCCCCCAGGAGAAACGAACTCGCATGAAGGCTGGCACAGAAGAACCTGGTCGTCGCAGGGACAATCCGGATCGAATACATCTACGAGGTTGTCGCCATCGTCGTCAATTCCATTGTCGCAAATTTCCTGCGCGTTTACAAACGCAGGTAAAATGAGCAGGCAGGCAAGCAATCTCATGCGTTTACGCAAAGATTCTGAATCAGTATTCGCCCGGAAAAAGACAGATTCAATGACTTGATTAAACATCATCATTGTGAGAGTTGGCAGATTGATTTTTCCTAATCAAAGTTGTACAATGCACAGAGCCCAATTATGAACAAGATGTTAATATTGTTAAACAAGGTTTGTTAATAAAACCCCAGAACCAGACGAGTCAACGCCACTGCGCTGATTGAGGTAGGGTTGGATGTAATAAAAGGTCAATTATTATTCAAATGCCTTAGGCGAATTAAGCAAAACTAAAAGATAACGTGAATACATCAAATCAGAAAAAGCAATCTCATTAGTATCCGCCTTCGGCGGACGGACTTAAAACACCAAGCCTTTCTTCGAATAAAAGTTTGTTCTAAACAATTTTCAAATCAGCTAATCTTCAAATCAGCACATTATCATCCTCCTTCGGCGGACGTAAAACACTAAGAATTTTCTTCGAAAACCCTTGTGTTTTATCGCATCAGCATCCGCCTTCGGCGGACGGACTTAAAACACCAAGCTTTTCTTCGAATAAAAGTTTGTTCTAAACAATTTTCAAATCAGCACATCATTCCTTTTCCTTGCCTTTGTGTTTGAGTTTACGATCGTAGGTGCGTTTACTTTTTTCGACCCTTTGCGGAGGCACCGGACCTTGCGTTTCTCTTGTCCTTTGTTTGAGGTATTGCAGAAGTTTGTTTTTTCTGGTCTTCTTCATGGTTTTGTTCTCCTGAGTGTGGTTTTTTGGAGCGCTCTTACCGGGTACGTTTTTACAGCCGGAATAGAATCGTTATGATGAAGAATATTTCCTGTTATAATCTCATCCGCCTGCAAAGCGGATGGAATTTCAAATTCAATATATTCAGGATAAAATCGATACACTGAAACCAGAATGCTTCCCTGCACGCTAAAAAACGACCAAAGCTCATTGTCAAAAAGTGTTGCTGAAAGTATGATACCGTCTTGCTCGTCAATTTCAAAAAGTCCACGTGAGGGATCCATTTCGCGCAATAAATATGATTTTACAAGTGTTCGCTCTGATGTTTTATATTTCGTAATCCATGAATACGTTCCTGCGATTTCGGTGCTTTTTATTTCAAGAGTCACATCAACGGTTTGCGAACTCGGTTTTACGGGAAAAACATTTAGCGTGCCGGTCCAGGTGCCTAACCACTTATTGGGAAAATCAATTTGAGCACCCAATGATGTGCAAAAAACAAGCAGGATAGTTATTATTTTCATCAGAAAACCATGTGATCCTGAGGGTTTATGGGCTTGCCATCGAACCAAATTTCAAAATGCAGGTGTGGAGAAGTGCTCAACTCGCCCGAGTTGCCTGTGATTGCGATAGGTTCTCCGGCATTTACCTTTTGGCCTTCCTTTTTTAGCAAAACGGCATTGTGTTTATATATGGAAAGAAGGTTGTTGCCATGCATAATCTGAATAACATGACCGGTTTCGCTGGTCCAGCCGGCAAAGACCACAGTTCCGTCAAGTGTTGATTTAACAGCCTCATTTTTAGGTGCCACTACATCTACTCCATAATGTTGTTCAGAGGGATTAAAACGAGTGGTTACTTTTCCCTTCATGGGAGTGAAAAAGTAATAGGATGAAATCTCCGAAAAAGCTAAGTTCTTGGTGGATTCGTTCAAGTTGTACTTGTCTTGTTCTTCAATTTCATTCCGAAATCTTGTTTCCTCAGCCGATGGGGCAAGCTTGGTGGCAGTTACGTCGGTCTTGTTGCCTCTTTTCAACGAATCCCTTCCTGTACCTGCTTTGCCATCAATCACAAGGCGAATATTTTCGATAAGCTCGTCCTTTCTTCGCGAACTTTGTTCGAGAGAATCCAGTTTCGCAGCCAATTGAATTAAGTTTCTTCGGGTTTTCACATCTCCGGAGTAACCCGGAATATATTCTCTAAGAGGCGTAAAAGCAATAAGCACAGTTGTAAGGAGAATAAGACCGATAGTAAGCAATCCAAAAGCAGTAAACAGGCTAAGCTGCGAAAGCTTGAGGGAGTATTTCTCTTCAAACGTTTCGTCATTCATCACTACGAGACGATACTTATGCCTCAGTTTGCGAACGATACTGGCTCTTTTACTGTCCTGATTTTGTTGCATGGGCGGCTAATTTCCGAAAAAACGTGACTAATTGGTATGAATTGCCTTCAAGTAGCAACAATTTGTTGTGAGTAACCTTTAGGAAATGTGCAGACAAAATCAGATAAATAAAATATTTTTGCGCCTCAGTAGTTATCAGGTCAGCACTTTTGAATCTTTTGAAAAAGAACTTAAACCGTAAAATTTACATCGCAACAGCCATCTTGGCCGTGTTACTTGCTGTATTGGGTTCTTGTTCAACAAAGAAAAACAAAAGAATCAATCGGTTTTATCATAATACAACATCCCGGTTTAACGGTTACTTTAACGGAAATGAAACTATAAAGGAAGCCGAGGCGATGCTCAAAGCGGCGCACCGCGATAATTATTACAAAGTTATTTCTGTTTACCCAACAGGTACTTTAGAAGATTCCAAAACCATTTTGCCTTTGTCTGACAAGGCCATTAAAAAAGGATCGGTAGTCATTGCCAAGCACTCAATGATGATTAAGGGAAAAGAGTATTGCAAATACATCGATGACTCTTATCTTTTGCTGGGAAAATCCATGTTTTACAAGCGCGATTACTACGCTTCGCTTGAAATGTTTGCATACGTAGCCCGCGAACCTGTCAAAAACAATAAAAAAGATCCTATACAGCACCTTGCCAACATATGGCTTTGCAGAGCCTACAGCGAGTTAGGCATGTACAGCGATGCCAGATTGGCCATAGATCGTTCCCTGAATGATAAAACACTCAATGGAAAAATAAAAGGTGAAGTGTACGCTGCTCTAACGGATTACTTTTTGAAGCAGAATCGCTTCGAAGAAGCTCTGGAAGCGGTCGAGATGGCGGTTAAGAATACGAAGAAAAAGCGCAGGGCAACACGCCTTTTATTTATTCAGGGTCAACTTTTTCAAAAAGTTGGAGAACTCAAAAAAGCATCCGATTCCTATAAAAAAGTTTTAAAAAGCAACCCAAGCTATGAGATGGGTTTCTATTCGCAAATTAATCTGGCCCGGTGTTTCGACGCAGAATCAAAAAACAGCACCGAAATCCGGGCATTGCTTGCTCGAATGCTGGCAGACCCAAAGAATGCGGACTTCAATGATCAGATTTATTATGTGCTTGGTGAAGTAGATCAAAAGGAAAACAAAGAAGAGCTGGCAATAGAGCAATTCAATAAATCCATTCGGGTAAGCACTTCAAACAACAATCAAAAAGGGATGTCTTATTTGGCAATTGCCGAAATTCACTTTAAGAACAAAGCTTACAGACCCTCTGCTGCGTATTACGATAGCGCCGTTACAAACCTCAACAAGGACTATCCCGATTTTAAAAAAATCGAAATAAAGCGAAACAGCCTTGCAGAACTGGTTCAGAAATACAATGTTATTGAACGATATGATAGTTTGTTGAGAATGTCAAATCTCAGCGAAGCTGATCTGGACAAGGCTGTGTTGGAGATTATAAAACAGGAAGAAGAAAAAAGGAAAAAAGAAGCTGAAAAACAAGCTCAGGCTGCGGCACTGGCAGCTTCAGGAGGAGCCGGCGGGACGGGCTCCGGCAACACATTGAATACAGGTGGCACAGGATTGTGGTATTTTTACAACCCAAGCGCTAAAGGCTTTGGTTTTAGTGAATTTAGAAAGGTTTGGGGCGAACGTAAACTGGAGGACAACTGGAGGAGAAAAAACAAACAAAGCGTCGCTCCTGTGCAGGATGCCGATCCGGACGCTGTGCCTGACGATAAAAAAGAGCCTGAAGTAGTTATGACCCGAGAAGACAGCATTGCAAAGGCAAAAGAGCGTCTTCTTAAAGATTTACCAAAGGACGAAGAGCAAAAGCAAGCATTTGCCGATTCTGTCATGAAAGCCTTTTATGATATTGGCTTGATTTATAAAGAGCGTCTTAAGGACTTAAAAGCAGCGGCAGAAACCTACGAGGAGTTTTTGAAAAAATATCCACGTTCAAAAAACGAAGCAACTATTTACTACCAGCTTTACCGAATTTATTTGGTGATGCCCGATGCGCCTAATGCAGAAAAGTACAAGAGTTTAATATTATCTAAATATCCGAACTCTGACTATGCTGCATTGATCAATGATCCGGAATATTTTAAGAAAGAAAACCTTTCGCAAGATGCAGCCAACCGGTTTTATGAAGAAACTTACCGGATGTACCGTGCAGGACAATACCAGGATGCCCTTGAGCGCTGCAAAATGGCGGAAACAAGATATGAGGGAAATGACTTGTCGGCTCGATTTGCTTTGTTAAAAGCCTTAATCACCGGCAAATTAAAGGATGTTTCTGCTTTCAGAATGAGCCTTCAGAGTGTCGTTGCACAGTATCCGGCTGATACAGTAAGGGTAAAGGCGGAACAACTGCTTGCAGCTCTTGACCGTGTTCAGGGCATTGAAAAGAGCGATTCAACAGCAACAGAACCCTCAAAACCAATATTCAGATATAAAGCGGATACTTCGCACTACTTCGTGATTTTGGTTGAAGACGTGAGAGCAGATTTAAAGGACTTAAAAATTGGACTTAGCGACTTTAACAGTGAATTCTTTTCGCTAAAAGGTCTAAAGGTCAACAATCGACTCCTGGGCACAAACTACCAGGTCATCATGATCGAGCTTTTTGAAAATAAGAAAGAAGGAATGAGCTATCTGGGATTACTTTTGGATGATGATTACGTGATGAAAGACATGGATATGCAACTGGTTGAAATGTTTATCATTACACCTGATAATTATCGAACCCTGATGAAAGACGCCAATGTGGATGCTTACGTCGAATTCTTCAGAAAGGTGTACGAGTAATTCTCTCCTCAAAAACAGCTTAAATGTTACTATATTTGATTTTCAAACCATAATTAAAACTCTGATGTTCAATTCAAAAGAAACTAAATCAACGGATACAGGCGGAACAGGAACCAACCAGATTATGTCAGGAACCACCCTGACAGGCGATGTTGTTTGCGATGGGAATATTCGCATTGACGGAACTTTAAAGGGTAATTTGCTTGCCAAAGGAAAGGTAGTGATTGGTGCAAGTGGTATTGTTGATGGAGAAATAAATTGCCAGAATGCTGACATTTCAGGAACCGTGAAAGCGAAAGTAACCGTATCGGAGCTTTTATCGCTTAAGGCAAGTGCAAAACTAAGTGGCGACATTAGTACCAACAAGCTTGCTATTGAACCAGGAGCTAATTTTACCGGCGCTTGCAGCATGGGCGGAATCGTTAAGGAGTTTTCAAAACACGGTTCTGAAAAGTCTGAATCAAAAGAAAAAACTGCCTGAGCTTTCGGACTACTTGCTTCATCCAAAGAAGAATCATGAATAAATTTTGAAGCACAGGCTCCTGATTAAGTTGAAAGGAAGATACTTTTTCAATTAAATACCGCGTCTTTTCTTTTAGATAAACTAGTGAGCATCACTAGCTATTCGCTGCAAAAAGCCAAACGATAAAAGCCAACATTATTTTTACCCAAATCAATAAAATGGTAAAACAAGCCGGCAATACTGGAAAAAAAAACAGCTCAAAAAAGACCAAGAATTCTGGTTTGTCTTGGATTAAATGGGTGTGGATTATCGTTCTGTCTCCTGTTGTGAGCTTGTTTCTTTTGATTTTGCTCATATCTGTTGGCCTGTTTGGTAAGCTTCCTACTATTGAAGATCTGGCCAACCCCCGTTCCAATCTGGCCTCTGAAATAATTTCATCAGACCAGGAGGTCCTGGGAAAGTTTTACATCGAAAACAGAAGCAATGTTGACTACAATGAGCTTTCCCCTAAGTTGGTTGATGCGCTCGTTTCGACTGAAGATGCTCGTTTTCATGAACATGCCGGTATTGATTTACGAGCCTTGTTCAGAGTATTAATTAAAACCGTTTTTGTTGGTGATTCTGATTCAGGAGGAGGTTCTACCCTAACCCAGCAGCTTGCCAAGAATATGTTTCCGCGGGAAGACCTCTCCAAAATAGAAGTCATTTTCAGGAAATTGAAAGAGTGGATCATTGCCACAAAACTTGAGCGCAATTACACAAAAGAAGAAATCCTGGCTCTCTATCTAAATACTGTGGATTTCGGCAACCAAGCCTTCGGCATTAAAAGCGCTTCAAAAATCTTTTTCAATACCAGTCCCATAAAACTCAAAGCCGAAGAAGCCGCTTTGCTCGTGGGAGTTCTGAAGGGCCCCAGTTTTTATAATCCGGTCAGGAATTACGAACGCAGCCTGAATCGTCGAAATGTCGTTTTGAGCCAAATGGTTAAATACAACAAGCTAACCGAAGCGGCTTACGACTCTTTAAAGGTTTTACCCATCGACCTGAGTCAATTCGAAGCCGAAAGCCACAATTCAGGTTCGGCTACTTATTTCAGGGAGTTTCTAAGGGAGCAAATGATGAGATGGTGTAAAAACCATAAGAAACCAGACGGTACAGAATACAACCTTTACAAAGACGGATTAAAAATATACACCACAATCAATTCTCGCATGCAAATGCATGCGGAAGCGGCCGTTACCGAACACCTTAAGGTTTTACAAAAACAGTTTTTTGATCATTGGAAAGGCAAAAAAAACGCTCCCTTTTATGGAATTACCGAAGCCAAGGCCGATTTGATTATCGAACAAGCTATCAAGCGAAGCGATCGATACAGAAGACTAAAAAAAGAGGGTGCCTCAGAAAAGGAAATTCAAAAGTCATTCAATACGAAAGTAGAGATGAAGATATTCTCATGGAATGGAGATTCTACGGTTACAATGACTCCCCGCGATTCTGTGAGGTATCACAAGTACATTTTACAAACCGGAGTCATGTCGGTTGAACCGCAATCAGGCTATGTTCGCGCCTGGGTTGGTGGTATCAATCAGAAATTCTTCCAATACGATCACGTTTACACAGGTAAACGTCAGGTTGGCTCTACGTTTAAACCCTTTGTGTATGCTATTGCCATGCGTGAAGGCTGGTCGCCCTGCAAGGAAGTGCCCAATATCAGAACCTGCATTGAAACACCCTCTGGCGATTGGTGCCCCGACAATTCTAGCAAAGAGTATGAAGGAGCAATGGTTCCACTTAAAACGGCCCTCGCCTACTCCATTAACCGTGTTTCGGCCTATCTGGTCAAGGAATTTGGTGTCGAACCTGTACTTCAAATGGTTCGCAGAATGGGAATTAAAAGCAGCATTGATGCCGTTCCCTCTATTTGTTTGGGAACTGCCGATTTAAGCGTGTACGAGATGGTTGGAGCCATGGGCACATTTGCTAACAAGGGTGTTTACATTGAACCTACCTGGATTACACGAATCGAGGATAAAAACGGCAATGTGCTGGAAGACTTTATACCCAAATCGGAGGAAGCCATGAACGAGCAAACAGCTTATTTGGTGCTTGAGCTCATGAAGGGCGTGGTTGAAGGCGGAACGGCCACAAGGCTCCGGGGAAGATACCAGCTCAACAATCCGATTGCCGGTAAAACCGGAACTACGCAAAATAATTCTGATGGTTGGTTCATGGGCCTTACCCCTGAATTGGTTACCGGTGTTTGGGTAGGATGCGATGATCGGGCGGCACACTTCCGCAGCACGGCGCTCGGACAGGGTGCGAATATGGCGCTTCCAATCTGGGGACTATACATGCAAAAGGTGTATGCCGACAAAAAATTGCGTGTGTCAAAAGCCGACTTTGAGCGACCTGCAAAGCTTGACGTGCAGACCGATTGCAGCAAAAAGGCAGGAGAAGAAGAATTGAAAAAACCGGGAGGTCCTGTAAATTTTGATAACTTTTAGAAAATGAACAAAGTGGTTAAGTCGGCCGATGAGGCCATTGAAGGCATTACCGATGGAATGATTCTGGGTCTGGGCGGATTTGGGCTTTGCGGTATTCCGGAAAACGGGATTTCAGCTCTCATCCGAAAAGGTGTTAAAAACCTGACATGTATATCCAACAACGCAGGCGTTGATGATTTTGGAATTGGTTTAATGCTACAAACCCGTCAGGTTTCAAAAATGATTTCGTCGTACGTCGGCGAAAACGCTGAATTTGAGCGGCAACTGCTAAGTGGTGAACTTCAGGTTGATCTGATTCCTCAAGGCACTTTAGCCACCCGACTGCTTGCAGCAGGATATGGCATGCCGGCAATCTTCACACCGGCAGGTGTAGGAACCGAAGTAGCCGAAGGCAAAGAAATACGACGTTTTGGCGATAAAGACTATCTGCTGGAGCATGCTTTCGAAATCGATTTCTCGCTTATTAAAGCCTGGAAAGGAGATACACAAGGGAATCTGATTTTCAGAAAAACGTCCCGGAACTTCAACCCGCTCATTGCTATGGCCGGTAAAATTACTATTGCAGAAGTGGAAGAGTTGGTTCCTGCCGGAGAGCTTGATCCGGATCACATTCATTTACCGGGAATTTATGTGCACCGCATTTTTGAAGGAAAAAACTACGAAAAAAGGATTGAACAGCGCACGGTTCGAAGCCGCAGCTAAATCATAAAACATTGCAACATGCTTGATAAAAATGGTATTGCTAAACGTATTGCCCGTGAGGTAAAAGACGGTTCTTATGTCAACCTTGGAATAGGAATACCCACGCTGGTGGCCAATTACATTCCCGATGGCATTCGCGTCGTGCTGCAAAGCGAAAATGGCTTGCTTGGCATTGGTCCATTCCCTTTGGAAGGAGAAGAGGACGCCGACCTCATCAACGCAGGCAAACAAACCATAACCACGCTTCCCGGATCAACATTTTTCGACTCTGCCATGTCGTTCGGAATGATTCGAGCAGGAAAAGTTGACCTTACCATTTTAGGAGCCATGGAAGTGGACGAAAACGGCGACATCGCTAACTGGAAAATTCCGGGAAAAATGGTGAAAGGCATGGGTGGCGCCATGGACCTCGTGGCCTCGGCCAGAAACATCATCGTTGCTATGCAACATGTTAACAAGGCGGGCGAATCAAAACTGCTGCCGAAATGCAGCCTACCGCTTACAGGAAAGCGCTGCGTTAAAAAAATTGTAACCGAACTGGCCGTCTTGGATGTATTGCCTGAAGGTGGATTTAAGTTAATTGAACGAGCTCCCGGCGTAAGTGTTGAAGACATTAAAAAAGCAACCGCAGGAAAACTAATTGTAGAAGGAGAAATTCCTGAAATGATTTTATGATGTGCTGATGTGCTGATTATCTAATGTGGTAATATGCTGATGTGCTAATGTGCTAATTATTTAATGTGGTAATATACAGATGTTCTAATTAATTAATGTGCTAATGTGCTAATTATTTAATGTGGTAATATACTGATGTGCTAATTAATTAATGTGCTAATGTGCTAATTATTTAATGTGGTAATATACTGATGTGCTAATTAATTA
>Ga0169931_10010050_pt1 | contig 13520 bp, 11 predicted proteins | sample Kivu_15m_20L_FD_129675 | JGI IMG/M metagenome (GOLD analysis project Ga0169931, IMG submission 129675) | Freshwater microbial communities from Lake Kivu, Western Province, Rwanda to study Microbial Dark Matter (Phase II) - Kivu_15m_20L... | ecosystem: Environmental > Aquatic > Freshwater > Lake...
GAATTTATGTATGTTAGCGAAAACTAAAAAGGGCAAAGAAATACGTAAGTATTATGTGAAATTAGAAAATCTATATAACGAAATCATTAAAGAAGAGATAGAGGAGAAAGAGAAACAATTGATCGAGCATAAAGAAGAGATAGAGGAGAAGGAGAAACAATTAATCGAGCATAAAGAAGAATTAGAAGAGAAAGAAAAAGCGTTAGAAAATACTCAACAACAATTGAATAGAGAACGTTCTCATAAGAATCAAATTTTAAGAAGAAAATATTATGATATGAAGCCAGGTGATGTTGTTTACTTGTATAAAGAACCTAGTGAGACAAAAACATTATTTAAAATAGGAAAAAGTAAAAATATATCAGAGCGTGAAAAAGTGTATTCTAACTTATCAAAGAATGGTTCAATTGTATATGTCAAAAGATGTTTAAATTGTGATTTAACAGAAACGTTGATTCATCATTTACTTGACAAGTATAGAATAAATAGTACACAGGAATGGTTTGAATTACCATGTGAGGAATTGGCTATTCAAACAATCAATACTGTTGTTTATATAACTGATTCTCAAATAGATGCTATTGATATATTTATTCCTCGTTTATATACATTATTACACGTTAGTGAAAGTGAAACTGACAATAATCAAAATGATACTCAAGACGATAATCAAAATAATAATCAAAATGATAATCAAAATGTGGTAAAAGGTCTGTTAAATCCGAAAGATTTTGATAAATTTATTAAAGAATGTTGTGAAGTTGGTCCTGAGTATACATATCCTAAATCTGATATTAAACAAGCACATCGAGTGTGGGGAAAATCATCTACAAAAGATGTTATCAAAGCATTAGATACGTATTTGAATACTAATTTTGAATCTGGTGTTATTATTATGGATAATATTAAGCGTAATGTTTATAAAGGAATAAAATTAAAACCATTAATATATGCGCCGAAGAATGAGATTGTTTTAGACTATGAAGAATTTATATTAAAAGAATGTCAAGTTAATTGGTGTCATAGAATAAGTTATGTTGATTTTTTTAGCTATTTTATAAAATGGAAACAATTGAAAGAACCAGAGTATAAATTAACACATCATTATAAGAAAGAAATTCAAACATATTTAGAAACTTATTTTGCGGGTGGTAGAGTACATTTATCTGAAGAAACTAAATCGAATCATTTATTTGGAGTGTGGGGGGTGGGTATGGGATTTAATAATTTTGGAACAAAAGTTGCAAAAAGAACATGTAGAAAAGTTTGTCAGTATGATGCAAATACAAATAAACTAATCAACACGTGGGATTCTTTGTCTATTGCTAGTAGAGAACTAGGAATAGCAATAAGTTCTTTATCTAATTATTGTAGATTTAATACTACTGTTGGTAAATATTCTTATGCATATGAATAATTAATTTAAATTTTGTGGTTATCCGAGTGATGATGATGTTCTATTAAAAGTGTTGTAAGATATAATCAATGGATTGTTTAGTAGTTGTGGCTAATTCTCGTAGGTGTTCTATTTCATCACTATAACGTCGAATTTCTTCAGATAATTGTAGCTGGTGTTTGATAATTTCATTTTCGTAATAAAAGTTGTTGACATTTTTGTCAATATTAAGGGTGAGTGATTCGAGGTCTTTGATATGTTTAGTTAGTTGATTATTTACATCAAAGAGGTGATTAATGTAGTTATTAGTTTGAGTATTTGTGTTGGTTGTTAAATCTTTTTGTATACCTACAAAGAAAGTCTGTAAATCATTTCTGAGTGATAAATCTTTTTCATGAATATTTGATTTCAAGTCTTTTTGTATTTGAGAGAGTATATTTGTTAGATTTTGTCCTAAGCTATTTAATAGATTAAATACGTCAACTTTATTATTATTTGTGTGTGTTTCACAACATTTTTGTAATGTTTCAAGTAATTCATGTTTATTTTTAACATAAATTTCTTCGATGGCAGATGTTAATTTTGTTTCCAAGTCAGTTGAAGATTTAGTATTGTCAGTTAAATTTTGATTAATTGTATCTAAAAGTGAATTTTTGATATCAAGTAATTTTGTATTTAGATATTCTTTTAAATCGGTATAAATTTTTTGTTCGCGTGATTGACATTCACAGCATCCGTCCATAAATTTGATAGATTCAAATTTGTTATCTAATATATCAATTTTATTTTCAAGATTAAATAATAGTTCAGTAATTTGAGTGTTGTTTGATTTTTTAAAGAGGGACATGAAATCTATATAATGATGGATTAAAAATAAAATGGAAAATTAACGTAAATGTTTGCGTTAAACTTGGTTAATTATTTTAGAATATAATATTATAGATGTCATCTTCAAAGGGAAAGGGAAAGGCGATTGATTATTTAACTGAGGACCCACCGTTACAATCGCAAAGATATGCATTAATTAGTATTGTTGGGCCACATATGAGACAAAAGTGTGATGTATGGGGTTTAAAGGTGCGTGGTGTGGCCGATTCTTTAGATGCTGCAAAGGCGTTAACTAAACGTATTATGAGATTTGATAAGGATTATGATATTTATACGGTGGATGTTGGTAAATTTTTCCCACTAGCTGTAGAACCATATGATGTGTCGAGTGTTGAATATGAGAATGAGCAATTAAATGCGTTAATTAAGAGTTATTTAGAGAATAGAGAGAAAGCGAATGAACATTGGAATTCTCGTAAGCAGGAGATGATGAAGGAGGCGATTAGGGAGGGTCAAGCAGAAGGTCAAAAGGAGTTAGCGAATAAGAAAGAGCATCCGATAGCTGTATTACAGAGAATTAAGACATTTGAGGACAAGATAAAGGAGGAATCTGAGAGATTAGAGAGTTTAAAGGATGATTTAAGATTATCAAAAGAAAAGTATGAAATGTATACAGAAGAGGAGCGTCAGTTAGCGGATGCTGAATTAAGAAAGGCGATTGAGAATAATGTTGATGTAAAGGTGCCGGAAGAAAAGACATTAACAATAGAGGAGATTAGAAATGAGATTATGCAAGAATTAAATGAGGATGGTGTTGATGATGTTTTAAAAAGATTAAAGATATGTGAGGATGAAATAGAGGAGGTGAAGGATAGTTTATCTTCGATAGACAAGGAGACATCTCCATCTGTGTTTAAGACATTAAATAAGAAATTATCTGATTTAGAAAATAGTCATAAATCGTTAAAGGATAGGTTAAATGATAGAGATGTTGTGAATGAATATATTAATAATAATTATGTAGAGGGAAAGCATGATGGTTTATTTGAATAATTATATATAAATTTATTTTATTGTGACATAATATAATTTATGAGTGATAATAAAATAAATATAAAAATGACATCTGAATTGATATTAAGGTATATGTTACAAGGTTTTGCAATAGCATTTGCTGCATATTATGTTCCAGTAATGTACAAGACAAGTTTACGAAAGCCGACATTTAGAGAAATAATGATGATTGCAATTACAGCTGCGTTTACAATGTTTATTTTGGACATGTTTATTCCGCCGGTTGGTTTTGGTGCAAAATTAGGTGCTGGTTTTACAATTGGGAAGAGATTAATTACAAAAGTGTAGGTGTATTATGGTGTAATAATTTTTTGATATGATATGTATTATTTTTAAGACTATTTTTATGAACTGGCATTTCATATAATTTATACAAATCCAGATTTACATAAATAGAGTTCATATCTTCACTACTTAATTTTTTATATGCGTATCTATATAAAACATGGTCAATGCATGTTCTATCATAATCAATTTGTGAATATGTTGTATGTGTTTTGTTATTGTTTAAGTTAAATTGTACATTTTTAGTCATTTAATATTAAAGGTAGAGAAGAAAAAAAATATTAATATTTACTATAATAAATATTAATTTTAAATATGTTTTAGTTAGCTATATATTATACAGAGTGTAAATTATAGAATGGGTTTTGTTTTAATTGAGTTTGTACGATAGTACTGTTAATGCGAGTGTTTTCTAGTTCGCTATGTTTGTTAAAGGGTGTTTCTTGTTTGCCAATAATTTGTTTGGAGGGTGTGATATTTTGGAATTGGATATTTTCAGTGCGTTCTTTTTCTTGTTCTTTAAGTAACATATTTGGTGTAGTTTTGACGTCGCCAAGAACATTAACACCTCCTGAGATAGAGCCTAAGGTGGATTTTCTGCCGTTAGGGCGGGTATTTTTTAGTAATGTTTCCTTCTTTTCGGTTATTTCTGCATTATGGTATTGTGTTCTATTTTCAACGGTGGGTGTGTGTGCTTTACCGGAGCCTGTATAATTTTTGGAGTTTAAGGATGAAATTTCTTTATTTGTAATTTTAGCGTTATATTTGGCTATATTATAACCGACTTGGTCTTTTTTGTTTGCTTGTCCTTTATAATTATTGATGATGACAGTTTCTTTGTTTGTTGTTTTAAATGAATAATCAGTTATACCTGTATTAGTATCTTTGTTAACGATGGATGTGATATTTCCAGTATTATCAATTTTGCCAACGAGTGTTTCTTTAATAGTAGAGCGTGCTTCATCTTGTAAAGCGACACGTTGACCGGATGTATTTTGATGCAAGTTTAATGTGTATGATTGTTTAGTAGTATCTCTTTCGAGGTCTGGTAAATTATAACTTGATTTACCATAATCATGTACACTGGGGACGTGAGTGCCAAGATTTCGTTCTGTATCAGATGGTAATTGAGAGCGTTTAGGTGTTTGAACAAGAGATGAGAAATCTAATTCAGCTGTATTATCAATATTTTTAAGTCGAGGTCCAGAAGCTAATGCATCTTTAGCGATTTTGCTTCCATAATATTCAATATTTTGAGTGGTACGTGAGGTAGGTGTAAGGTTTTCGAAATTATAAGGTGAATGGTCTGCAATTACAGCACCAGTACTAGTAAAGAATCTTTTTTCTCCTAATTCGTAATGTGTATCCGGACGATGTTTCATAACAGGTGTAGCTGTAGAACGAACAGAACCCATTTGACCAGAGTTTGTTCTGGCTTCATAAGTGATTTGTGGTTTGTTTGCTACACGTAATTGGTCAATAGTGCGATTAAAATTTTGGTCAACAGGATTATCAACTGTTCCTGCAATAGGTGCTGCAACTTTATCTTCATAGAATGGTTTTTCATTTTGTCGATATGCAGAAGGTATGAATCGTGTTATATCAATGTTATCTGTTAATGCAGGTGTACCTGTAATATCTTGTTTAAATGGTTCAAATTGAGGAGAGATTTCTTGTTTATGAATATAAGTTGATGTATTTCCAGTAAGTTGGTCTAATTTTGATACATTTGTGAATGTTTCTGTATTTTGTTTAATATTACTACCAAAAAATGGTATCATATTAGAATGTTCTCTTTCAATAGGTTTACCAGTTAATAAACTAACCTCTTCATTTATAAATTGTCCCGCCCCAAAATTGGATAATTCCTGTGTATCACTTAATGTACCTATAGTATCAACCTTGAACATAGGTCGCTCTTGAAGTTGTCTTTTTTGTACATTAAACACATTATTGCGTTTAGTATTATCATCAATGAGAGCTTTTTGGATGGATGATGGTTCTTTGATGTTAGTTTGTAGGATAGTTTCATGTCCAAATGTGCTATAAGCATTATAGATAGGTGGTAGCATACCAGTGAGTGCTGGTGTTTCTGCGTCTTTGTAATTTTTTAGGGAGCGTGCGAGTATTTCATCATTGGCTGTGTTTACTTTATCAGAGTGATAAATATTGAGTGAATTGGGTTTTTCTATTTCAGACATTTTAGTGATTTGGGGGTCTTTTTCATTTAAATTTCGGATGTGTTCTTGATTGCGGGGAGTTTTGTCTGTGAAATACATTCCAGCGGCTGTTATTAATCCTATTAATGCTATAGTTTCCATAATTATAATACTACAATATAAAAAATATTTTAATTTGCATTTTCTAATAAAAATAGTTACTTTAATTTAATTTATTTTTATATTTATATAATTTAGAAATGATAAAGAAATATTCATCAATAAAATGTGGAGGAGGTGATGATGAGTCTGTTATGTCTATAGTATCACGTCATAAAAAAAAGTTGGAGCAACAGCAATTAAATATTCGTTTAATGGGTCATCTTCAATCGGACAAGCCTAATATTGAAGTGATAAAAAATTTGTTAGATAAAGGTGCAGATCCAAATGCGGAAAATGTTCTTATAAATACATATGAAACTATAACTGATATTGCTAGTATGCTAAATGGTATAAAAATGTTAGAATTATTATTAGATTATAAATTAAATCCTGATTTACGGGACCCTGTATCAGGTGATACGTTATTACATTTTGCAATTAAATCAAGATATTTAGAGATGGTTAAATTGCTTGTCAAGTATGGATGTTCTGTAAATATGGAAAATTATACAGGTAAATTTCCGATTATATATGCTATTCAAAAAAATCAACCCGACATATTAGAATATTTATTACAAAATGGTGCCGATCCAAATGCGATAACTTCGCAATATAGTGGTCTACATATAGCTGCATATCATAATTTGTTCAAAATAGTAGAATTGTTATTAAAATATGATGCTGATATATCCTATACAGACGAGAATGGAGAAACTGCATTTACATATGCAATTGAAAAGAATCATAATAGAATTATTCAAACAATGTTACCTTATTTAAATATTTATGAATTAAAGATGGGGTTGGAATTGGCGTTGGTAAAACATGATTTAAAATTGGTTAAATTCTTGATGAGAAACGACGCTTTTCAGAGATTATATGAAGACGAAGATTTATTTTATAATATCATGACAATGTTTGTAGAGAATTTTTTAAATACATTAAATGACCAGGATATGGAAATTTTAAAATGGCTAACAACATTTTTAGGTAAAGATATGTTTACATCAATTATTCAAAATGAGCCTTATATTTTTACAGAATTAATTTATATTTATTCTACTGATGTAAATAAAATTAAATTTCTTATTAGTTTAGGCGCAGATGTGGGTGCGATTCATCCATTAACTCGCGAAACATCTTTAATTACAAGTGCTAAAAATCCATACACGAATATTGAAATTGTAAAATGTTTAATTGAAAATGTAAAAGGTTCTGTGAAAGAATTTATAAATATTGAAAATATTGAAGGAGAGACTGCACTTATTTTATTTACACAATCTCCAGATATAGTAAAATATTTAATAGAAAATGGAGGAGATATTAATTACAAGAATAATTTAAATGAAACATTTTTTATGCATGCATGTAAATCGTCTATGGATATAACATATTTAATAGAACAAAAAGCAGAGATAAATCATCAATCAAACGAAGGAGAAACTGCATTGATGTGGGCTATTATGGACGAAAATATTAAAAATGTGCGTATTTTACTTGAAAATAATGCAGACGTTCAACTAAAAACAAAGAATGGAGAGAATGCACTTGATATAGCCATTAAGATAAATAATGCTAATATTTTAAGATTATTAAGTGAATATATAATGGAAAATGGAATATACATGGATTCAAAATACAATAAATTATTATCCATATTTACATCAGAAAATAGATTAAAATGGCAAGATGCATGTAAAATAAAAGACGAGACTATAATAAACGATATGAAAGCCGTTTATAATATTAAAGAAACACAACCAGAAAAGGTATGTGATAAACTAGAAGAGGAAGAGCAGAATATGATAAAAAGGAAGAATGATATTGAAGAAAAATGTATTAATTCAGATAATTTAGATGGAGAAGATGTAAAAGAGATGAGCCCAGAACATTTTTATGCCTTTGAAGAAAATGGCGTCACTTATTGTGAAGATATACGTGCATTGTTTAAATTATTAAAATCATTCTCAGAAAAACAAAAATTAAAAAATCCATATACCGGTAAACTATTAAGTAAGGAGACAATCAATGATATTAATGAACAATATAAGAAATATAATATAATTTCAACAGGAAAAGAAGATGAAGAAAACGAAAAAGTTAGTGTAGTATCTTCAAAAGATATCTTAATTGGTCAATTATCCATGTTTTATAGTATAATGAAAAATATGTCATCAAAAGATATCTTTTTATCATCTACAAAGGATAAAATCGAATTATTTATACTTGACCTTCAAAATGGTCCATTAAATATATTTATACCAGCTGAATTTGAAAATATAAAAAATACAGATATCGATAAATATAAATATCAATTAGTTAAACTATTATTATCCAAAATAGTTACTGATAAATACAAATATACAGAAGGTGAAGTGATAATTTATCCCACACGAGAATTTATTAGAAATATATGGAATAAAATTTTTATATAAATAAAAAAAAGTCCATAAAGGACTTATATTAATAATTTATAGTATATAGTTTTAGTTAATTCCAACCGATAAGAGACTTGATAATATTTTTATTTAAAGAATTAATTTTTTTGATGACTTCTTCGAGTGTGATGATAGTTCCTTGTTTTTTATATTGACCATGAAGTTGCTTAAGTGTTTTGTATAGTTTATGTGATTCTTCGACAGTAATAGAATGTTTAATGTGGCTTTGATAGTATAAGTTATGTACGTCTTTATAGAGTTTGTTCATAGAGTGTTTAATCATTGTGAATGTCATTTTATATTCTGGATAATTTGTTTCAAGGATTTCAAGTTTGTCAGGTTCTTCAAGTAGTTCTAAATATCTCAGTCTGATAAGAGGTACATTACCTCGTACTTCTTTAATTTGAGTATAATGATTAAAGTCGTATTGATACAATTGCCAAGATTGCGTTGTTGTGTCGAGAAACTTTAAAATAATACCACGTTTATCTGGAAGATAGTATTCGTCCAGTGGATATTGAATAGTAGAAGACGAGATAGGGATATGTTTTGTTCTACGAATGCAACGTTTTGGTTCTTCATTATAAAAGTAATTAGTGAAATCTTCTTCTTTGGTTTCGTTGTGAATACGTCCAATATAAATTAAATTGTTATATTTATGATTTACAACGATACGATTTTCTTTATGAATTAGGATGAAAAGGTAGGTGTGTGTCTTATCTAATTCTTCGAGTTGATAATTTGACATATTAAAAATTTCCCAAAACATGTTGTCAAAGGTTTTTTCAGAGCTCCAGTAACTATTCTTAGCGTCGATACATTTTGTTGTTGCCGTGTACCATGTATTATTGTAATTATAAAGACGAATGATAGTACCATCTTCGCAATATTCCATACGGATACGTGGATGTTGTGTTTTTAGTTCTTCAATCTGACTGACATGAGACTCATCATTATTCAGGTGATAAAATTTGTTTTGAGACATACAGACAACTTTGTTTGTGTTTTTTTCTAGAATGAGACCATTGCATTCCATTTGCAGAGGAGAAAGGACAGAAGATGAATTTTCTTTTGTTGACACTAGCAAATACAAATCTTTAAGATGTTCATCATTAGATTCGCGAACTTGAATTCCAGAAGAAATTGCGATTTCCTTGATTTTATCAAACGAATCGGCTTCTTTAATAAGAGTTTCAATATGATGAATCGAAATAAAAGTGACAAGCTTGTTTGAGTTAATTTCCATGTTTAACAGACAATGAGTTAATTTAGAGTAAGTAGGATAAAAATAATATTTTCATTCATATTTCAATTTTTTTTAATTAAATATGAAGGTAAAAGATAAGATTGACATTAGAATGTAATAAACTTATCAATGCTATTATTTGTTACGATAACGGATGACTTGACTCGGTTTTTAACTTCTTCTAATTGTTTATCGTCTAATGAATTTGTAAATGTGGTGTGTTGTTTATTAAACAAGTTTTTGTTAATATTTTTAAGATTTTGTAGGTCAACTTCTTCTACATAATCTCTAGAAATATACATAGGGTATTCTACCATTTTATATATTTTTCTTTCCTTAGTTGCATTTCGAAATTCTTCAATTGTTAAATCACCTCCAAACATTTTCAATGTATATCTTGATGGAGCTTTTTCTAGTGGTTCTTCTATAAAAGAGGTTAATGATGTAATATATTCGTCTTTATATTCTGATACATCTGTAAAGAGTTGTTGTATATGAGAGTCCTTTTGCAACATATCAATATATTTATTCTTTTTATCAATTGCATAGGCTCCAGTTAGCTGTCTATATAGATGTGTAATCATTGCATTTATTTTGTTGTCAACTGTTGGATTGTATGCTAACATACATGCAAAACTACAAAAGATGCCACGAACTCGGAATTTCTTTAATTTAACATTATAATCGACTGGTAAACCGATAGGTATTGTTTCAAATGTATGACAACACCACCAACAGCAAACATCTGTTTTGTCAATCCATGTAGATGTATCAATGTATTCAGATAAAAGCATAAAGATACCTTTTTTACGATTATCTATAATATCTTTTTTTTGACTAGATATAGTTTTATGTGGTGTGTCATGAAAATTATTTACTTTTTCATTAACATTATGTAATAATTTAGTCAATAATGTATCATTGTTATGTAAATTTTCAAGATTTTTGATAAGTTGATTGTCTTGTTTTAGTCTAGATTCTAGACGTTTTTCATATAATTCACTGATATCAATCATTTCATCGTTATCAATATATTCGCAAAGAATGTCATCATTATCATAGTCATCGTATACATTAGTAGATATTTTTGCGTCATCTATTATGGAAATATTAGTTCCAAGAATTGTTTGTTCTTCATTATATTGGTCTTTTAATGCATCATAATTAATATTTTTTTTATTGACGTCTTCATCTTCTTTAATATCTAAATGCAATATAGACTTGTCATTATCATAGATAACAGCTGTTAATGGTATCTTCTTCCTAATAGTAGAGCTAAAGAATTTTAATGCGGCCTTTCTTCCTCTTTTCTTCTTTTGTTTAACTTCTTCTTCTAATTTTTCTTTCTTCTTTCTACCCCTCTTCTTTTTCTCAGGTTGAGTCTCCTGATTAGTTACAATATCATTATTACATTCAATAATAGGGATTTTTCTAGGTCGACCTTTTTTCTTTTTAATAGAAATGCTATTTGTCTCATGTGTTAGTTCAATAGTTTGATTCATCATTAATTCTTAAATTATCTATTTATTTAAATCTATATCAATTTATTTTTAAAATTTTTTTTTAATATATATTATTAAATATGTCGAATGCAGAGGCTTGTCCAAGTTTATTAGATACATTAGGATTTTTAAAGTTTCCAGAAGTTCCCAAAATTAAGGTAGATACTATACAACCTAAATTAGATGAAATTAGCGCATTTTTAAAGTCACAAGTATCAGAAGGATCAGTTGATTCAGCAGAATTTGTCGTTCCACAGAAAGAAAAGACACCATCAGAAGAAATTAGTGAAACACCATCAGAAGAAATTAGTGAAACACCATCAGAAGACATTAGCGAAACGTCATCAGAAGAAACTAGCGAAACACCATCAGAAGAAATTAGTGAAACACCATCAGAAGACATTAGCGAAACGTCATCAGAAGAAACTAGCGAAACACCATCAGAAGAAATTAGCGAAACACCATCAGAAGAAATTAGTGAAACACCATCAGAAGACATTAGCGAAACGTCATCAGAAGAAACTAGCGAAACACCATCAGAAGAAACTAGCGAAACACCATCACAAGAAACAGAAAGTGAAGAGGAGGCTGAAAGTGAAAGTGAAACACCATCACAAGAAACAGAAAGTGAAACACCATCACAAGAAACAGAAAGTGAAACACCATCACAAGAAACAGAAAGTGAAACACCATCACAAGAAACAGAAAGTGAAACACCATCAGAAGAAATTAGCGAAACAGAAAGTGAAACACCATCAGAAGAAATTAGTGAAACAGAAACAGAAAGTGAAACACCATCAGAAGAATCTGTAGAGAAACAGGTGGGTAAAGGTAAGGTGCGTTCTAGTCGTAAGAAACGAAATGAGAGTGTCCAGATGTCAGATGAGTCGAATCTGACATCGGGATATGTAAAATCATCATCTTCTTTTATTTTTAAGCGTAAACTTTAATGGTTTTGAAGACAAAATAGGTGTCGTGTACCTGCACTGACATAATTTTTTTCCATTTGTTCTACGAATTCCCAAACAATATCGCCATTTTCGTTTGAGTAATATACTTTTCTAATTCCTAGTTTAGAGAGTTTTTCGATACATTGATTACAAGGTCTAGAATTTTTTAGTTCCAAGCTTTTATTTACGCGAATAACAAGAATATCCATTCCACGAATTTTTTTTTTAGGGATTTTTTCAAAAACTGTAATTTCTGCATGAATTGTTTTATGATAAATTTGATTATTAACTTTCATTCCTTTTATAAATTTATTGTGTCCCAATGAATATATGGTATCTTTAGAAATTAGTGCAGCTGCATGTTTATAATAAACTATTGATTCACGCGCAATTTTAGTCAACAACTCAATCGATTCCTCAAACTTATAATTATACATACTTATATTCAATTAAAACAGCTAATTTAATTAAATATTTATTAAATTTCAATTTTTATGTGGTTTTTATGTAAGTCTCTTTTAATTCTAAATTAAATCCCGCTTGATTATCCTTTTTCCAAATATTCTTAATATCTATAATAACACTATCGAATGTATAATTTAGTTTAGGAATGACGAATGATTCTTCAACAGAATCAAAAAAACTATTGATTTGATATTTTCCATTTGTATTTGGTAAGTAACATTTAATATAAAAATAATTGCCCTTTTCATACATAAATGAATGAATATAATGTGTTGGATTATATGCTGTTTTTTTATAAAATGTAGATAAAGATGTATTGATATGTTTTAATAATGTATATAAATGAATATTATCAAATTTATTAAATGAAAATGACATGTGTTTTTTATAAGGGTCAATCCATGTAATCTTAGGATTATACAATCTAAGAGCTATATTCGGTATAAAAAAATAATTTGTTCCAGAACCTCTTTGTGGTTGTTCTAATAATTTTAACATGTCGTTTGAAATCAAGTCATGCAATGTTTCACTATTAAGTATAAAACGCTCAGACATTCTATTATTAATACTAAAGAAAATTTATTCTGAATTTGTACGGTACCTTGCCCGCTAACGCGGTCTACGTTAAGGGTACCTTGCCCGCTAACGCGGTCTACGTTAAGGGTAAACGTGTTCGTAAACGTGTTCTATATTTTGTTCGTTAACGTGTTCAGTATCTGTTTTGCAACAAAAACGACATGACGGGCATTTTGTGCTTTGTTTAGTTAACCATTCTTTTATGCAATTTTTATGATAAATATGATTGCATTTTAATTGAATTATGTGTTTTGTGTCTAAATCAGTAGAAGTAAATTCGTCTAAACAGATGTTACATTGTTTATTTTCGATAATAGAGGGATTGTTAACAGTATCTAGGTTGTTAAATTCTTCTTCTGTTAATGCTATTTTGATGTCTTCTAAAGTGTTAAAGTCTGTTAAATTTTCATCTAAAAAATCTGTAAAATCATTAAACTCA
>Ga0169931_10010051_pt1 | contig 13520 bp, 29 predicted proteins | sample Kivu_15m_20L_FD_129675 | JGI IMG/M metagenome (GOLD analysis project Ga0169931, IMG submission 129675) | Freshwater microbial communities from Lake Kivu, Western Province, Rwanda to study Microbial Dark Matter (Phase II) - Kivu_15m_20L... | ecosystem: Environmental > Aquatic > Freshwater > Lake...
CCCCCAAAACCCCAAAACCCCAAAACCCCAATAGTTTTATTTGATTGGTTAGTGGGTTGGCACGGCATTATTTAAACCGATTGCAGGACCGAAGTTATAATTACAAGTTTAAATTCTTCATATGGTTGAGAAGAAAAAAGGAGACACCGAGCAGCGCATGAACGCGCTCTCGCTGATGCTCAAGGAGATTTACATTCCCCTGATGGAGCAGCGTACTGAGATTAAACACCACATGACGCGCTTCAACACCCAGATTACCACATCCATCCAGCAAGCCTACGGCCAGATCACGATTGATGTGCCCTACTACGACGAGAATATGTCCGAGGAACGCATCCACTCTGTAAGTCCCGATTTGTAACCTCAAAAAATAACTCTGGTTTTAGGACGAGGCTCTACTTTAAAAATTGCAAGAAGCTGTGGTAAGTTTTTGAAATTCAAATATTTTCGGGCCGTCTGTTACCGAAATTTGCCGCTCAATTAAATTTGAATGCTGACAAATTATAGAATTCATGGACCGAAATGATCATCAAGAAGATGGAGGCTGAAGCCAAGCGCGCAGCCGAACACAAGCACGAAACTGCTACCGGTGAGACGGAGTTCTGGTCCCAGCGCGCAGCCACGTATAACACTCTTCACCAGTAGCTGAGCATGCCAAGCGTGCGCCGCATTATTTAAATCCTTAGCAATGTCCGGGAAAATCAAGACAGTTACAACGTAGAAACTTTTAAATCAAAAGAAAAGGACTTCAAAAAGGAGCACGCGGTCGCAAAGGACTTCGTAAAATTCCTGCTGACTCTGGAGCGCCAGTTCAAAAACATCAACAAGGGAGACCTCAAGTCGATCGACGACACCCTGCCCTCCCTGCTGAACGGTCTCAAGCTGATCTGGACCATCTCAAGGCACATCCACTTCCAAAACGAGGACTTTCAGGACATTATTGAAGCCATTTCCAACGAAATTTGCCAGAAAGTGCGTAACAAGATCAACATCCGAACTATCTTCAAACAGTCACCCAATACTGCGATCGAAGAAATCGAGAAGGCCATCAATGTGCTCGAAAAATGGCAGTCTGAGTTCTTAAAGACCAAGATGGAGATCGAGGCGGAGAGCACCATCAACCGTTGGGAGTTCAGCAAGATCAAGGACATCTAGGCTAAACCCAAGCACATCATCCTGATCTGCAAGGACATCAAGGAGGTCTGTGTGGCAATCAAGGACTTCAATGCTATCCTCAACAAGGATCTCAAGGCCGTCACGGGCAGCTCCGATGAGATTGACTCGACCATCGAGCGTGTTCGTGACCAAGTCAACAAACTTCAGGCCATCCAGAGCGACGTTTTCAACTCAGAAAACAAGGCTGAGTGGGACACCTCGTTCAACACATTCACGAACCAGATCTAAGACATCGAAACCGTGACCATCAGCATGATCAACTCCACCTTCAAGGAAAACCTCAATTCCTCTACGGGTGCGTTTGACCTGCTAGACAAATTCAAAAGCATCGAGACTAGACCAAAAATTAAGGAGTGTTTGCAGGATAAGTACCAGGATGTACTCCTGCGCTACGCAAACGAGCTCGAAGAAATGCAGGAAATCTTTGAATCAAACCAAAAGGACCCTCTTAGACCCAAAAATATGCCTGAGAACTCTGGAAAAATTGCATGGGCCCGTAGCATTGTGACTCGGATTAAAACTCCGATTGACAAGTTTAAGACCTAGCCTCAGATCCTGACCGGCACGGATGCTGGTAAACAAGCCGCATTGCGATACGTCAAGCTGGCCCAAACCCTTACTGAGTCTTATGAAAATAAAATTTTCGAATGCTGGGAGCGAGAAAACAGCAAGGAAGTTCTTTTAATGCTTAAAAAGAATATTCTGCGAGATGAAAAAGGCAAGCGTCGCGTGTATTACTTCGTAAACTTCGACCCCAAGTTGAAGGTGATTATTCGTGAGGCCAAGTTTTTGGATAGGATTGGAAAGCCAATTCCTGACACTATTATTAATATCGCGCTTCAGGAGAAGGATTACGCTAGACACATTGACAAGCTTAAGTAGCTTTTGAGGTCTTATGACTCAGTTCTAGATGACTTGAAGCCGATTGAGACAAACCTGCTCTCGCGTGAGCTTACATCGCTTTAAGACACGATGAAGAAGGGCGTTTAGAACCACAACTGGTTCAGTCTTTCGATTCCTGAATACATCAAGGAGTGCTCTAGCGCCATTGAGAAGTTCCGTGAGGTCAAGATCAGAGTCGTCGGCCATGCCCTCAACATTCAGAAGAAAATCGAAAAAATTGAGTCTGCGGAAATCCTGAGGCCAATCAGCATGGGCACGCCCCCAATGGAGCTCCAAGAGTTTACGGACTACTTTGACTAGCACAGAGTCAAGGTCGTCAACGAGCTCGTGCGCGACTACGAGGAAATTTCCAATTTCCTAAAGCAGATCGAACAAGTGGCGTTTGGCACTGACGAGCTGAACCGCCCTGAAATGTTCGACTACTACAAGTACTGGGAGCGAAAGGTATTCAATGCTCTCGCATCCATGACCATCCGCGCGTTGGCAACGAACAAGATCATCTGGTATTCTGAAAAGTCGATGATTAACTAGGTTTGCAAGTACAGCAATAACGAGTTCCTGCTCACACCCACAGTCGAGGACATGGACACCCAGCTGAAGAAGTTCACGACAAACATCAATGAAGCCTCCGCAAACTTCGGCCGCTGGTTCAAAAACACCGGTATGCTGGTTCCCCCTAAGCAGGGTGAAGACGCAAACGAGAAAGTGTTCCATAAGTCGTTCTACAACGATATGATTGTCCACCCCGTAGTCTCCCAATTAGGCACACACATGACAGAACTGCTTAAAAACATCGGTACAAAGCAAGAGCAGACGAGCAATCGCTATCTGGACTAAGAGGAGAAAAAAATGAACGACAAGCAAGGTTTCTAGAGGATTCAGAAGTCAATTGAGCGCAACAAGTCGGTGAAGTACATCGAGCACCTGATCATGTTCATGAAAAACAAAAAGAACATGATCAAGAAGAAGAGTGACAAGATCAAGAAGTACTTCATTCTTGTCGACTACACCTAAGTCAAGCAAACGCTGAAGACCGAGGTGAACAAATTCCTGGACGACCTTGGCAAAATTCTAACGGAGCTTGCAAAGAGTGACTTACTTGCTATCCAGAAGGAGATTGAAGCGTACAACGCCCAGCTCAACAAGGAGGCTGACTCAATCGAGGAGATCAAGCTGTTGCTCGAGACTATCGCCAAGATCCGTAACACTAGCATGGATATGGAACTAAAGATCAACGAGACCCAAGAGCAGTTCCGTGTGCTTAAAATGTACAAGTATCCTGTCGACAATCAGGACCAAGACGCTGTCGACCATATTGCCCAAAACTGGGCCGAATTACTTGAGTCTGCAGACCGCAAAGACTAGCATGTCGATACAATTAAGGGCGCTTACTCAGACATGACGATCCAGCAAGTCGAAAATTTCAAGAAAGAGCTTTCCATCGCCTACTAGGAATACAAGGAAAACGGTCCTGGTGCTGAGCACGTCACCCTCGAATAAGGCCTCGTCCTCCTCGAGAACAGCAAGCAATAATGCCTGGCGTTCGCAATCCAAAAGGAAGAGATGGTCTTGAGTGAAAACCTCTTCGGTCTCCCAATTTCCCAGTTCGATGAGCTGATTAAGATGGAGAATGAAAACGAAAAGTTCACGTTGATCTACGAGATCTTCAAGGATCACTAAGAGCGCAGAGCCGAGTGGGCCGTGATCACCTGGCAACGCCTTGAATACGACGTCCTCGAGACAGGAGCCAACGAATTTGACAAACAAGTTCGCAAGCTTGAAAAGTCTCAAAAAGACATCGACAAGCTGCACCCTTTCATCAAGCTAAAGAGCGCGATCAAGGGATTCAAAGACTCGTTACCCCTCATTCGCAACCTGACCGATCCTGCCGTCATCGAAAGGCATTGGATTCGCATCATGGAGGAAACCAGCAAAGATATTGGAGAGATCAACCTGAAGACGTTTACCTTATCTAAGGTCTTCGAGCTTGAGCTGCAGTTCCATGAGGAAAAAGTCACTGAGATTTGTAAGGAGGCAAAGGAAGAAAAGAAGAACGACGAGACCATCTCCAAGATTGACGACCGATGGAAGAGTTACTACTTCGAGGTCTTCAAGCACATGAACAAGACGACAAATGAGTTCAAAGGGTGGGCGATTAAGTCCCCTGACGAGGTTCGTGAGAAGATTGAAGAAGACATTCTTCTGCTGCAAACAGTAGGAAGCTCGAAGTATGCACGCAGCATTAAACAGAAAGTTGCGCAGTGGGAGGCAGACCTCAACTTGGTCAGCGATGTGATCGATATTTGGATGCAGGTCCAACGAAAATGGATTTATCTTGAGTCGATCTACAGCAGTGAAGACATCAAAATCCAGCTTCAAGAAGACGCTAAGAAGTTCATGAAGGTTCATCAAACCTACAGCAAGGTCATGGAGGCTACTCAAAAGGATAGCCGTGTACTTTACCAGTGCAAGGAAGGAAACAAGCTGAATGAGCTGCGTGGAATTTCTGTAGAGCTAGATCGCTGCCAGAAGAACCTAACCGCTTACCTTGAAAACAAACGTCAGGTGCTGCCGCGCTTTTACTTCGTTCCAGATGACGATCTCCTTTAGATCCTGGGTACCAGTGACCCCAAGGCGATCTAGCCCCACCTGCTCAAGCTCTACGATAACTGTAAAGAGCTTACTTTCGGACCCGGAAACAAGACCATCACACACATGACCTCCGATGAAGGCGAAATTTACCAGTTCGAAAACCCCGTAAAACCAGAAGGCAACATTGAAGACTGGATGACTCGAGTCGACGAAGAGATGAAAAAGACTTTGCACGTTTTCTGCAAGAAAGCGGTATTTTTCTACGCTAAAATGGACCGCGTTGAGTGGATCATGAAACAAATCGGTATGGTTGCCTTAGTCGGTTCTTAGATATGGTGGACATTCTGTGTCGAAGACGTATTCCGTAAACGCCAAGAGGGAGACAAGCACGCTATGAAGAACGAGCTCAAGAAAGAAACTGAAGACCTCAACACCCTGATCAATCTGATGCGCACGGACCTCGATAGCAAGGTCAGAAAGTGCATCAACACGATGATTGTGCTCGACGTGCATGCTCGTGACATCGTTGCCGATTTCGTGAGAGACTCGGTCATGAGCTCAAAAGAGTTCGCTTGGGAAAAGCAGCTTCGTTTCTACTGGGACTTAAAGAAAGACGATATTGAGATTCGCCAGTGCACGGGTAAATTCGACTATTGCTACGAGTATCAAGGTTTGAACGGACGCCTGGTTATTACGCCTCTGACTGACAGATGTGTGATGACACTGACCACTGCACTTACATTCTACCTCGGTGGTGCCCCTGCAGGACCTGCTGGTACCGGTAAGACGGAAACAGTTAAGGATTTGGCAAAGAGTCTTGCGCTGAGATGCGTCGTTACTTGCTGCGGTGATGACTTAGATTTTAAGAGTCTCGGAGTAACCTTCTCCGGCCTCGTCCAGACTGGTTTCTGGGGTTGCTTCGATGAGTTCAACCGTATTCGTCTCGAAGTTCTTTCAGTCGTTTCCGCTCAAATTAAGACAATCTAACAAGGTCTAATCCGCAACAAGACTGACAAATTCACGTTCTTGGGAACTGAAATGACCCTTGTGCCTACCATTGGTATTTTCATAACGATGAATCCAGGTTATGCTGGTCGTTCGGAGCTACCCGACAACTTGAAGGCCTTGTTCAGACCGGTGACTATGGTTACCCCAGCATTGTCACTCATTAGTGAGAACATGCTCATGGCTGAAGGCTTCATTCAAGCAAAAACTCTGGCTTGCAAGATGACAGTGCTTTACAAGCTTGCTAAGGCTCAGTTGTCTAAGCAGTATCACTACGATTTTGAACTGAGAGCACTCAAGTCGGTTCTTGTGATGGCCGGCCAGCTTAAGCGTGAATACTCTGACACGCCAGAAGATGTCGTGCTGATGCGCGCACTCAGAGACATGAATATGCCGAAGTTCGTGTTTGATGACAGACATCTCTTCATGGGATTGATCCAGGACCTCTTCCCAGGCCTTAAGGCAGAGCGTGTCGGCAATGAAGAACTTAAGGAGCTGATTCAAAACGACCTTATTGACAAAGGTTTCCAACATAATGAATTGGAAAAAGAGTTTGCGGACCAAGTGAACAAATGCATGCAGCTTTATGAGACTACTCAAACCAGGTGGACAGTGATGGTCGTCGGTCCTTCAGGTGCTGGAAAGTCTACATGTATAAACGCTCTTGCTAACGCCCTTGAGAAAAAAGATGGCGAAAAAACGCGCAAAGACGTCATAAACCCCAAGTCGATCACCTTGTTCGAGCTTTACGGTGTCTTAAACCCCGAGACCAGGGACTGGACAGACGGCTTGCTCTCAAAGATTTTCAAAGAGGCAAACCAGCCATTTGCTGATGACTAAAAGCCCGAAAAGCGCTGGATCATCTACGACGGTGATGTCGATGCTATTTGGGTCGAAAACATGAACTCTGTCATGGATGACAACAAAATTCTCACTCTCAGTAACGGTGATCGTATCAGGCTACTCAAGCATTGCTTGATGCTCTTCGAGGTCTTCGACCTGTAGCACGCCTCCCCCGCCACTATTTCTCGTTGCGGTATGGTCTACGTCGACCCTAAGAACCTTGGCCATGCACCCTACTACTACAAATGGCTTAAGACTATCCAAGAAAAATACAAGGATTTAGACGCAATCCATGAAAACCTCAAAGATCTGTACGGCAAGTACGTCAACCAGGTGATTGAACGTATCTTCGATGGTCTCGCAAATGAAGAGCTTTTTGCTCCACTCCGATTTATCACGCCGAGAACAAGCCTAAATATCGTGACACAACTTTGCACGATGATCGATGCCATTCTACCAGATCCAGAGAATGACCCTCCCTCGGATGGCGCTGAAATTGAGCATATGTTCCTTTTCTGCCTGGTCTGGTCGGCTGGAGCATGCCTAGTTGACGAGGACAGAAAGCCCTTCAATGACTTTATCACTACGCTGAGTCAGAACGTCGGCGTTGGCAGCTTCTATGATGTCTTCTTTGATGTAAAGGCGCTTTAACTGCGCAACTGGGAGACGGAAGTAAAAGAGTACAAGCCTCCCCTTGACCGAAAGTTCTCGTCGATTCTTGTGCCAACGGTTGACACTACCAGATACGCATGGTTACTCCAAAAGATCATGGTAAACAAGAAGCCTAAACCAGTGATGTTCTGTGGTTTCTCGGGTGCTGCAAAGACAGTCACTGTGCAAGCAGCTTTCGACAACATGGCATCAATGTCTAACAGCTACAACTTCCTGAAGATTAACTTCTCGTCTCGAACCACGTCGGCCGACTTCCAGAAAAATATTGAGGAAAATATCGATAAGAAATCACTCAAATCATACGGACCCAAAGCTGTCGGCAAGAAGATGATCATGTTCATCGACGATCTCAACATGCCCACGATCGACTAGTATGGCACCCAGAGACCTAATGCGCTGCTTAAATTCTTGGTTGAGCGCAGACAGCTGTACCAGCGTGGTCTAGACTTACTGCTCCGCGATATCGTTGACGTTTTCTTCGTCGGCTGCATCTCGCCTACCGCTGGCGGTAACAACCGAGTAGACCCTCGTCTAATGTCTCTCTACAATACGTTCAACATTACTAATCCTTCGGCAGATGCTACCCAGCACATCTACAACAGCATTCTAAAGAAGAGTTTAGTAGAATTCCCGGAAGAAGTGCAGAATTGCATTGAGCCAATAACTATGGCAACCATTAAGCTATACAATGACTGCAAAGAACGTCTGCCCCGTACGCCAACCAAATTCCACTACACGTTCAACTTAAGAGATCTATCGCGGATATACGAAGGCCTGTACCTCTCAACCCCAGACAAGATCAGCACCAAAGCCTCAATTGTGCGTCTATGGCGTAACGAGTGTCTGCGCGTAATTGCAGATCGCCTGATCGATGCCGCTGACAGAAATCTCGTCGAAAATGAGATGTTGCCTACGTTGGTTAAGCAATACTTCAAAGACGTAGATGAGGAAGTTAATGCTAATCCAATCCTGTTTGGTGACTTCCGCCTAAGTGATCCCGAGGACGTTGACAGCGAAGATCCCCGTCTGTACGAAGATCTCGGCTCATACGAGCTTATTTAGGAAAAAATGAATAAGATCCTGGAGGATTACAACTTCAATCAGAAGCCGATGAACTTGGTGCTCTTCAACGACGCACTTGAGCACATCACAAAGATCCATCGCATCATAAGGTTCAATCGAGGCTCTGCTCTGCTCGTTGGTTTCGGTGGCTCGGGTAAACAGTCTTTGACTAAGCTTTCCACCTACCTGGCCACTTATGACCTGTTCCAGATAACACTAAAACGCGGCTATAAAGAAGAAGACTTCCGTGAGGAGCTGAAGGAGCTCTTCAAGTCCGTGCTGAAAAAACCCAAGACATTCATGTTTACGGACTCTCACGTTGTTGAAGAAGGTTTCCTGGAGTTAATAAACAACATCTTAACGATCGGCATGGTACCTGCGCTGTTCCCAGAAGAGGAGAAGGATGGCTTGAAAATGCAAGTAGACGAAGAAATTGGCAAGAAGAAACTGCCTGATTCTAAGGAGTTCGCTTGGGAGTATTTCGTTAACAAAGCACGCGATAAGCTCCATATTGTCATGTGCATGTCACCAGCGGGAGACTAGCTCAGATTGCGCTGTCGTAATTTCCCTGGGCTCATAACAAACACGACGATAGATTGGTTCTTCCCGTGGCCAAGGGACGCGTTGATGGATGTAGCCAAGTTCTTTATTAAAGAAATCGACTTATCTCAAGACTTCCGCGATAAAGTCTGCGACCACCTCGTCTTATGCCACTAGTCAATCCAGAACTACTCGAAGGAATTCGAGGCCAAATTTAAGCGAAAGAATTACTCTACACCCAAGAACTATCTCGACTTCATCTAGAACTATATTAAATTCCTGGAAAAGCGTCGCAAGGATTTAACCTTAGCCGTGACTAGGCTCGAGGGTGGTCTGACCACTCTTGCGAAAGCTTAAGAAGATACAAAAGTATTGGGCGATGAACTCCAGATTCAAAGCGCTGAAATTTCCGAAAAGCGCGAAAAGGTTGAGATTATCATCTAAGATGTAAACATGAACACTGAAATCGCAGGAAAAGAGCAAAAGATTGCAAGTGACCTCCAGGTTCAGATCTTTGAACAAAACGTGATAATCAAGAAAGATACTGAAGAGGCTAATATTGCAGTAAAGGCTGCCGAGCCAGCACTTGAAAGAGCTCAAAAAGCGCTTATGAAACTTAAGTAAGAAGACTTGACTGAGCTGAAGGCTTACAACTAAGTCAGTCCCGCAGTTGAAAATACTTGCGCTACTGCCTTTTTGTTCTTCGACAAGGCAGCACTTAACGCAATGAGTTGGAACGATATCAAAACTAAGTTCCTTGGTACTCCTTCGCTGCTTGAAGCATTGAAACAGAAGGATCCAGCGTAAATCTCAGGAGCACAGGCAAAAGCTGCCAAAGAGAAGATAAAGGGTCTCGAAAAAGAATTTAAAATGACCGGCAAACAGCTTTGTGACTTTATTGGAACCAAGTCAAAAGCTGCAGGTGGTCTTTTCGAATGGGTGAATTCTGTCAATGAATGTTACGATGTCTTTAAAGAAGTTGAGCCCATGCGTGACAATGTTAAAAAGCTTGAGAAGAAAGCCAAAGATTCACAGGATAAGCTTGATAGCACCCAGCAAAAGCTGGAAGCGCTCAATGAAAAGCTGCGAGCTCTCAACATCATCAAGGAGGAAAAGTCTTCTGAACTTAACATTCTACAGACTAAAGCTGACGAAATGACCCGCAAGCTGAACGCCGCCGCCAAGTTGATCACTGGTCTTGGCTCGGAGCAGAGGCGTTGGACATCCGACATGGATAACTTCAAGGAGGACAAAATCAAGCTGGTAGGCGACTGTCTCACTGCTTCCGCTTTCCTTTCCTATTGCGGGCCCTTCAACTTTATTCTGAGAAAGAGAATGCTGTTCGACCACTGGAAGACCAACCTCATCGAGCTAGCTTTGCCAAATAAGGAAAACTTCAAACTTGAGACCTTCCTATCGGACGATGTCGAGATTTCGAAGTGGGCATCGCAAGGTCTTCCCTCTGATGAGCTGTCCGTACAAAACGGTATCCTCACGAAAATGGCCAGCAGATGGCCGTTGTGCATCGATCCACAGATGCAAGCTATACATTGGATCAAAACAAAGGAGACACAAGCCAAAAAGAACAACTTTATTACGCTCACCTTTACCCAATCCGACTACATCAAGAAACTTGAGGTCGCCATTAAGTATGGCCAATCAGTTCTCTTTGAGTCGATTGACACAGAAATAGACCCCATGATTGATCCTATCCTCGAGAAAAACATTGTGGTCCGTGCCGGTGTGTAAATGCTAAAGCTTGGAGACAACGAGCTGGAATACGATGAAAACTTCACGCTATGCTTAACAACTAAGATCGCCAACCCTAATTACACGCCTGAGATTTTCGGCAAGACGATGATCATCAACTTTAACGTTACCCTCCAGGGACTTCGTGAGTAGCTGCTTAACGCCGTCGTGGCTTACGAGAAGCCTGAACTCGAAGCAGAGCGCAAACAGCTCGTTATTGACACGTCAAATAACAAGTCTATTCTTAAAGAACTTGAAGATCTTTTACTGGCCGAATTATCCAAGGAAACGGACATTCCTCTAGTGGACAATGACCCACTTATTGCTGTGCTTGATGATGCGAAGACTAAATCCGTTCTGATCTCCGAAGCTCTCGAAAACGCCAAGATTACCAACGAAAATATTGACTAGCAGCGAGAGAATTACAAGTCATGCGCTAAGCGTGGCGCTATTTTGTTCTTCGCGATGAGCGGACTGTCAGCCATCAGCAGCATGTACGAATATTCTCTCTCCGCTTTCTTGGTTGTGTTCAATAATGCGCTCAAACAAGCTAAGCCGGACAACGTGCTCACCCAGCGTCTCAAATTCATCAGAGACAAGCTTACTTACTTGGTTTATGAGTTTGTGTGCATGGGCATCTTCGAGAAACACAAGTTGATGTTCTCCTTCCAGATGACAACGATGATAATGGAGGGTGACCAAGAGCTCAACAAAGAAGAGCTTGATTTCTTCCTGAAAGGAAACACTTCTCTTGAGGCCGTTGAAGCCAAGCCATTTAAGTGGATGACTCAGAACGGATGGAAAGACGCTAAGCGTCTTTCTGAACTCGGAGGTGTCTGGAAAACTCTGCTTGAAGACATCAGCGATAACGAGAAGACCTGGAAGAAATGGCAGGACCTTGAGTCGCCTGAGATGGAGCCTAACATGCCATGTGGCTACTCGTCTAAGCTAACGAAGTTCTAAGAGCTGCTGATTATCCGTATTTTCAGGCAGGACCGCGTAATCAACGCAATTAAGAACTTCATTATGGTCTACATGAACGAGCAGTACGTTAAGTCACCACCTCGTGATTACGACAAAATCTACAAGCAATCGACCGAGAAGACGCCTATTGTGTTGATTCTTAGTCCAGGTGCTGATCCTCAGCGCGATGTCGAGCAACTAATCGAAAACCTCGACGCTATGAATCCTTAAGCGCAAAAGAAGCAGCTCAAGACGATCGCTCTTGGTCAAGGCATGGGCGACGAAGCTAAGAAGCTTATTGAAACAGGCGCTATCCGCGGCCACTGGGTAATGCTGCACAATTGCCACTTGCTCGAAAAGTGGCTGAAAGACGTTCTCGAGGGAACTATCGAACAAGTCACCCTTAAGCCAGACAAGAACTTCCGCCTATGGCTGACTACGGACCCAACTGACTCATTCCCACTGGGTATCCTACAGAAATCAATCAAGGTCGTAAATGAGCCCCCTGATGGTCTCCAGAGCAACATGTTCTAATTCTACACGAAACTAGACGACAGAAGGATGTCCGAGTGCCCGAAGAGTGAATTTAAGTCTCTGATTTACGTGCTTTCATTCTTCCACTCGACAATCCAGGAACGCAAGAAGTACGGCAAGATTGGCTGGAACGTAAACTACGCGTTTAACTAAAGTGACTTCGACATATCGTTCGAGCTGATCCAACTTTACCTGCAGAAGGCCCACGAAACTAAAGATGAGCAGCTCCCCTGGGAGACTTTAAGGTATCTGATCGGTGAAGCTATGTACGGTGGTCGTGTCACCGATGACTGGGACCGCAGAGTCCTGATGACCTACCTGGACGAGTACATTGGAGAATTCATTTTCGATAAGAACCAGGAGTTCTTCTTCTCAAGGGCAGAATACGATTACAAGATTCCTATTAATGCTGAGAATATGGAGCAGACCTAGCTGCACATCTCTGAAATTCCCTTATTCACAGTCCCAGGCGTATTCGGACTTCACTCTAATGCTGAAATTTAGTACTACAACAACTGCGCGAAATCTCTTTGGCTCTGGACACTCGAGATGCAGACTTCTGAAGGCGGCGATGGAGCCGGCTTGAACCGTGAGGAGTACATCCTTAAAGTGCAGTAAGATATCGCTGATAAGATCCCAACAGTTTACGATCTACCTGCCATTAAAAAGAATTTCGATGAAGCCACACTCACACCCACACAAGTTGTGCTGCTGCAGGAGATCGAAAGATTCAACATCCTTTTGGAGGGAATCCATGCATCCTTGTTTGATGTCAAGAGGGCATTACTCGGAGAGATCGGTATGTCAGCTGACCTTGAAGAGATGTCAAACCAGATCTTCAATGGATTTGTCCCAACAAAGTGGACCACTCTAGCACCTAAGACTATGAAGAACCTTGTCAATTGGATTGAACACTTTGAACGAAGAGATAGGCAATACAAAGATTGGTACCAGGTCGAAGAACCTAGAGTCATATGGCTTAGCGGCCTTCATATTCCGGAGTCATATTTGACTGCGCTTGTACAGACTACATGTCGTGCAAAGAACTGGCCTCTCGACAAGAGCACGCTCTACACTGAAGTGACAAAGGAGCGTAACCCAACCAACATCAAGAACAGGCTGGCATATGGAACCTACATTTAGGGCCTATACCTTGAGGGTGCTCGCTGGAACATCGACAAGAACTCGCTTGACTACCAGCATCCGAAGGAGCTCATCGTTGAGATGCCCCTGATCCAGATCATCCCCATCGAAGCCAACCGCCTCAAGCTTAGAGGCACCATCAGGACTCCTGTGTACGTGACATAGATGAGGAAAGACTCCATGGGCACTGGTCTGGTTTTTGAAGCCGACTTACGCACAGAAAGCCATCCTTCCCATTGGGTGTTACAGGGAGTGGCCCTCGTGCTAAACACTGACTGAGCTTTTATTCTAAGACTCTTTCTTTCTATTCATTAATTTCTCTAATTCACTTTAAGGGG
>Ga0169931_10010052_pt1 | contig 13519 bp, 11 predicted proteins | sample Kivu_15m_20L_FD_129675 | JGI IMG/M metagenome (GOLD analysis project Ga0169931, IMG submission 129675) | Freshwater microbial communities from Lake Kivu, Western Province, Rwanda to study Microbial Dark Matter (Phase II) - Kivu_15m_20L... | ecosystem: Environmental > Aquatic > Freshwater > Lake...
CCACCACAACCTCAATGCTCGCCACTGTTCTCACTCAAGCACAGTTGGACCCCACATTGGTCATTGGTGGAAAAGTTGATTCACTGGGTGGCAACGCAAAACTGGGACAGAGTCAGTGGGTAGTAGCGGAAGCCGATGAGAGTGACGGATCGTTTTTGCACCTACCAGCTACTTACGGAGTAGTGACTAACATCGATAATGACCACTTAGATCACTTTAAGAGTTTAGAGAAAGTGGAAGAAGCGTTTTTAGGGTTTGTTGGAAAACTTCCGTTTTACGGATTAGCTGCAGTTTGCGGGGAGGATCCAGGCGTTCAACGGTGCCTCAGTCGTTGGACCAAGCCCATTCGTACGTATGGGCTGTCTGCTCAATGGGATGTTTATGCGGATGATTTGCGGCTTGAGGGTCTGGGCTCTTCTTTTGATGTATTTGCTCGGGAGTCAGGTAGTAATGCTCCTCACGTTCGATTGGGTCGCCTGACTTTGAATGTTCCGGGTAAGCATAACGTACTGAACGCGTTAGCGACCTGGGTTCTATCCGAAAGAATTGGTCTGACTTTTGAACAAGTTCAAATAGGCATTCAAGAGTTTAAGGGAGTGAAGAGACGCTTTGAGGTCCGTTGGAAAGATGATGTTCAGCAACGCGTGATCGTCGACGATTACGGTCATCACCCAACTGAGATTACCGCTACCCTTGGCTCCGCTCGTTCGTACTGGAAGGGTCGGATTCTGACTATCTTCCAGCCTCATCGTTACTCCCGCACGTTGCATTGTTACGATGGTTTCCTTAATGCGCTTCAACTGAGTGACGCAGTCATTCTCACTGATATTTACGGTGCCGGAGAGGACCCAATTGAGGGAATTAGCTCTGAGCGCCTGGTAGCAGACCTGAAAGACCGGGCGCACGATGACTTTTCTGCCACTTATGCTCGAGACTTAGATGCGTGTGTGAATGCAGTCTTGGAGCAGTCTCGGCCCGGTGATCTAATCCTCTGTATGGGAGCTGGTACAATCACGCGCCTTCCAGAGAAGCTCATGGGAGCACTACAGTGAAGCCGTCTGATGACTCTCGCTTTTCCTGGTTTGAATCTCATTCATCAGGTTTTTCGGGTGAGCTCAAGTGGAACGAACCTCTTTCTCGTCACACATATTATCGCATTGGTGGACCTGCGGCCTTAATGGTTGTACCCAAGAGCTTAGAGGATTTTAATTGGATAGCGGATGGCTTGACAGCAACAGGGCTTCCGCACTGTTTCTTTGGCATGGGTTCAAACTATTTGGTGTCGGACCTCGGTTATCCAGGGGTGTTGATTAAGACGACTAAGGTTTCTCAGGGAATTGAGCAGCTCACTCCCACACGACTGAAGGTAGGATCTGGAGTTGCAATCTCGAGTCTTCTTCGCCGATGTGCTCAAGAAGGTTGGGGCGGACTCGAGTTTCTCACTGGGGTTCCTGGCTCAGTCGGTGGAGCGGTAGTGATGAACGCGGGGACCCACTTGGGAGAATCCAGTGGGCGTTTGCGTAAAGTTGTCGCTTTAGACCTTAGTCAAAGTGCCAAGGCTTTGACCTACTCGGGTGACTCCTTGGTCTACGATTACAGAAAGAATCACTTTCTTCGGCCTGGCCAGTGGGTTTGGGAAACAGAGTGGGAAATTACTCCGCAGGAGCCCATGTTAGTTAAGGCGCTCATTGATACGACTTTGGCACGTCGGAAGCAAAGTCAGCCTGTAGATTATCCTTCCTGTGGAAGTGTGTTCAAAAACCCCAAGAGCGCAGGCCTTCATGCATGGCAGGTGATGGATCAGCTGGGCATGCGTGGTCAAAGGCAAGGCGATGCCCAGGTTTCTGAGAAGCACAGTAATTTCTTCATTAACCTGGGTCAGGCAAGGGCCCAGGATGTAAAGTACTTGATTGAAGAAGCAAAACGCCGCGCCAAGTTTGAGCTCGGAATCACTCTTGAAGAAGAAGTGAAGTTTCTAGGCGATTTTCCTGAAAACTAGTCTTTATCATACGCAACCGTCGTGATCTGAGCTGCCTCGACCCCAAGTTTCTGGATGACTTGTGGCTTAAGTTGCTTTGAATCCCCCAAAAGGGCTAGGGTCATCGTATCGGGCTGTAGATACCGGTTGAGTGCTTGGTTTACTCGGGCCAGTGATGTGTTCTGCAGTTCTTTCTGATAAAGCTCCATGAAGCCTGGCTTTAGGCCGAGTGTGACTTCTAGTATCCGGTTTTCCGCTCGTTTTTGGGGCGTGTTGTAGAGGAAGGCTGAGCTGTTAATCAGACTTTCCCGTGCTGTCTGATACTCTGCCTCTGTGATTCCGTCTTTCTTGAGCGAGTCAATCAATTCCAGGCTGAGTTTTGCCGCTGAGATGCAATCCTGAGATGCCGGAGCAAGCGAAAAAGTCCAGCTTCTCGGCTCTCTTCCGTGTCGAAAGCTACTGTAGGCACCGTAGCTCCAACCACGTTTTACTCGAATTTCTTGCATCATTCGGGAATTAAATGAGCCCCCTCCGAACGCAAAGTTTCCCAAGTAGAGGGGGAAATAGTCTGGATGATCGAGAGTTACCCCGAGCTGACCTCCCAGAATCTGAGTCTGAGTTCGCTCGGGTTTATCGATTAATAGAACCCTCCGGCCTCTCGGGGGGTTAGGGGTTTGAACCTGGGTTAAGACCTTATCACCGGGGAGCCTCCTTGAGAGCTTGGTAGCAAAAGCCTGAAGTGAGCGTTCCGAAGCATCTCCTAGGGCGATGAGAGATAGGTTTGCACGTTGAAAAAACGCTTGGTGATGTCGAATCAGATCGTCTCGGGATATATTTGCGATAGAAGTGCGGGTCCCGTTAATTGGGGCTCCGTAAGGATGACTATCTGAAAATAAGAACTGAGTGAATTTCTTAGCGGCAATAGTTGCATCTCGTCCCATTTCAGAAAGCAGAACGGCATTGAGTTCTTCTTTTAGCTTTTTGAGCTCCCTCTCATCAAATCGGGGAGTCGTGGTGATTTCCTCGATGAGCTCGAGAAAGGGCTCAAGCTCACTGGATAGGACTGCCCCGCGAACAATAAAAGCTTCAGCTCGTGTTTCGACTGCTAGGTTGGCTCCCAAATCATCTAGCGTAAGGTCAATCTCACTCTTGGACCGAAGGCTAGTGCCTCGCAACATCATTTCGCCCATGAGTTGAGTGAGGCCTTCTTTGTTTTTTGGATCATGTACGGATCCACCATTGACCACGAGATTGAGGTACACCAGAGGTACCCGCTCATCTTTTTCGAACTCCACTGGAATGCGGGTATCGTCAGCTAAAGAAGAAAGACTCAACAGCAACGTCGCAGTGATTAAAAAGGCCTCTGAGTACAGATGAAAAATTTTTCTAAACGTAGGACGGGGTATCTTCTTCATCGTGATTTTCCTGCTTTGGAAGTTTTTGGGATTCCTCTGAGGACGACTCTTGAGTTGAGATTAAAGTATTTTTTGGACACTCTTTGAACGTCAATGGGTTGAATGCGTGAAAGATCATCGATCAGAGTGAGACCCTTTGTGAAGTCGCCATAAAGTGATTGGGATTCGCCCAGGAAGTTTGCGATCTCTGCGTTTGAGTTGAGTCCTTCAAAGAGACTAAAACGGATTTTTTTGACCACTCGTTTTATTTCCGCATCTGAGACGAGCTCTTTTTGTAGGGTTTCCAGCTCCCTTAGAATAACGCTCTCTGCCTCCTCGGATTTTCTGTTCTCCATGAGAGAGGCTCCAATAAGAAAAAGAGATGGATCCTCTGCCTCCATCCAGTGCGAAAAGGCTCCGGCAGCAATACCTGTTTCGACAAGCTTCTTTTCAAAGCGACTGCTCTTTCCACCGCTGAGTATTCCATCCAATACAAGAAGTGCGGCCCGATCCTCGGATGCTCCAGGGGGAGATCGAAAACCAATCAAAAGCTTCTCGATTTGGATATTAAAAGGAATCTTTTTTTGTTTTAGCCCCTTTAGCTCAGCTTCGATGCTGCTTTTTCCGGAGGTTGCCGTATTTGAAGTTCTGGGTTGGATACTTTCGTAATAGGACTTCACGAGTCTTGCGACTTCGTCAGGATTTATGTCGCCTGTGACGACGATCGTAGCGCGATCAGGACGGTAGAATCGATCGTAGAATGCCCGGGCGTCAGTAGCAGTCATTCGGTTGAGATCTTCTTGGTATCCGATGACTGGCCAACGATAAGGGTGGGTTTGGTAAGCCAGGCCAAAGATCTCTTGGAACATCATCCCGTCTGGACTGTTTTCTGTGCGCAGTCGTCTTTCGTTTTGTACAACTTCTCGCTCCGTTTTGAAGGCCTCCTCGTCAATAATGAGGTTAGCCATCCGATCACTTTCGAGTCTGATGATGAGTTCAAGGCGTTCTTTTGGAAGCTCCTGAATATATACAGTTCGATCGTGTGTGGTAAAGGCATTCTGGCCCTCCGCACCTGCGGTGTCGAGAATCCGATCAAACTCTCCGTCGGCCAGATTCTTCGTCTTTTTGAACATCATGTGCTCAAATAGATGGGCCAATCCTGTATATCCGGGAGTTTCGTCCTTAGATCCTACGTCATACCAGGTTTGGTAGGCAATCGTCGGAGAGTTACGATCTGGATAAACAAGAAGTGTGAGTCCATTTGAGTATCGGTACTCTGACACACTTCCGAGGGTAAGTAGGGGTTTCACAGTTTTTTGGATCCCATCAATGTGAAGGCGGGTCGGAGTAGTGGCGCATCCACCGCTCACGAAAATATACGGCAGGAGAGGCATCAAGAATAAGTACAATGAGAGGTTGAGTCTCCGCATAGTGTTTCCTTTGCTTCGAGGTGGAGCAGACGAAAAAATATCATGGCAGTGGGCACTCGAATTTGTCACTCTATAAAAGATAGAATTGAATTCCAGGCGACAGGGAGAAGTTGCACAATGAGCCATTCAGGATTGGGGCTGGGTTTTGGAGTGAGTTATCGCAGGTTGCTTGGCCTCGTGATGATGGTCGGGGTCACGTCGACAGTTTTATTTCTGTGGATCGCTTCCTCTACGCTGCAGTTTCCATTGAAGCAGATCGTTTGGAAAGGAGACTTCGGGTCCGACAAGCTGGGATACTCCTTGGAGCAACACGATTTACTCACGCTCTCACGACTGAATCCTGGGGATGACGATCTTCTGTTTCTCTCGTTGAGTCGGCTTCGAAACTCCCTGAAGACGCATCCTTGGATCAAGGACGTTCAGATTCGTAAGCAGTTTCCACACCAGCTCGACATCGAGGTGACGGCACGTCAGCCCGTCCTGATTTTTCAGGCCTTGGACGGTCAACTGCGATATCTGGATGAGGACGGCGAGGTCTTTGGCGAGACCGACCTGAAGAAGCTCCCTTTGATTCCGATTGTTCAGGGGGTCCCTGAGACGGATCGACCTCAGCTGAGGGAGATCGTGAAGGTGTCGGCTCAGCTCAGAAAATCCCTTACCGAGTCTGGGGTTCAAGCGACCCTCGGCTCTTTTACCTACGATTCGGCTCAAGGCTACAGAGTGTGGATCTCTTACCCTTATATTCAGCGTGAGCGTCAGAAGTCTGGCGTCTCTCGATCTCTTGTTCTTCTGGGAAAGAATGAGGGCCTTGAGGCGATGGAGAATCTTGCGGAACGGGCAACGCGCCTTTCGTCTGTTCTGGCCTACCTTTCGAGCAAGGGAGTACCTGCTCGAGAAATCTATGCTGAGGAATCGAAAAAAATAGTTGTGCAGATTCGAACCGGTTCTTAGAATTCCTTAGGGGGAAATATTTGCCCAGTTAGGAAATTGGGTGGATGGCCTCTTGGACAGGGAGGACAAGGATGTCTAGGAAGGATTTCGTAGTCGGTCTGGATATCGGCACGACGAAGATCTGCTGCATAGTCGGTGAAGTGACGGATAACGGGGTCTCTACGTCGATTGATATCGTCGGTATTGGATCTGCGCCCTCCACCGGTCTGCGTAAAGGCTGCGTGATCAACATCGAGTCGACGGTCGAGAGTATTGCAAAGGCGGTTGAAGAAGCAGAGCTCATGGCGGGAGTTGAGATCTCTACTGTTTATACAGGTATTGCGGGTGGACACATTCGCTCATTCAACTCCAATGGAATTGTGGCCATCAAAGATAAAGAAATCACGAGTCAGGATGTCCAACGAGTGATCGACGCTGCAAAGGCCGTAGCAATTCCATTAGACCGTGAAGTTATTCATATCATCCCTCAAGAATACGTAATCGATGATCAAGATGGTATTCGTGATCCAATAGGGATGAGCGGGGTTCGCTTAGAAGCTAAAGTTCATATCGTTACCGGTGCAGTCGCCTCCGCGCAAAATATCATAAAATGTGCAAATAAGTCCGGACTGAATGTTTCCGAGATCTGTTTGGAGCCGATTGCTTCGAGTGAAGCGGTGCTTACTCAGGATGAAAAAGACTTGGGTGTAGTACTCGTTGATATCGGTGGGGGTACGAGTGACATTGCGATCTTCAAGGATGGGGCAATTGTCTATACCGGGGTCCTGGCTATCGGTGGAAATCACATCACAAACGATATTGCAGTGGGCCTAAGGACTCCTCAAGCAGAGGCTGAGAAAATCAAGATCCAGTATGGTTGCGCGATGGCGGCTATGGTTCAGCCCGAGGAGACGATCGAAGTTGTAGGTGTCGGCGGGAGAAAGTCTCGGGTTTTATCTCGGCGACTTCTCGCGGAGATCATTGAGCCACGAGTAGAAGAGATATTCTCATTGATTCAGCGTGAGATTGTTAAATCTGGCTTCCAGTCTCAACTCTCTGGCGGTGTCGTGATCACAGGCGGATCGACTTTGCTCGAGGGAATGCCGGAGCTTGCAGAGTATATCTTTGAGTTACCTGTGAAGCGTGGGGTCCCCCTCGCGATTGGTGGTCTCCGAGATGTTGTCAACTCACCGAAATATGCAACGGCGGTAGGTTTGCTGAAGTACGGTGCAAGAAACTCCGGTCGAAGTAGGTTTTCGATCCGTGACAAGAATATTTACGATAAGGTTCGGGGTTCAATGCGGAATTGGATCAAGGATCTATTTTAGTTCGAAAGCTGTTGTTTGTAGTGGGTAATGAGATTTGGAAAAACGGAGGTTTTCTCCTGAGAGTGCTGAAAGGTGTTTTTAAGGAGATTGAGTGAAACGGCAATCCGGAAACGGATGAACGAAGGGGACCATAAAGGGAACCCAAAACGATAAGGGAAGAGGATTTCTCAAATGATGTTTGATCAAATCAACGAAGCAGTCAGTCAAGGGGCTAGGATCAAAGTAGTAGGTGTTGGGGGCAGCGGATGTAATGCGGTCAACACTATGATCCGTATGGGACTTCAAGGCGTAGAATTTATCACCGCCAATACCGACCGACAGGCGCTTGAGGCGTCGCTGGCGCCGACAAAGCTTGCGATTGGTCAGGAACTGACCAAAGGGCTCGGCGCAGGAGCTAACCCAGAAGTTGGTCGTAAGGCTGCTCTCGAAGATTACGCAAAGATCTCTGAGCTTCTAGGTGGTTCAGACATGGTTTTCGTAACCGCAGGGATGGGTGGCGGGACCGGTACGGGTGCCGCTCCCGTTTTTGCAAAAATCGCAAAAGAGATCGGTGCTTTGACTGTTGGTGTGGTGACCAAACCCTTCCACTTTGAAGGTCGTAAGCGACTGAAGCATGCAGATCAGGGTATTTCTTGGCTGCGTGACAACGTCGACTCCTTGATTATGATTCCGAACAATCGCTTGCTCGCAATCGGTGGGTCTAGCCTCTCGATGTTGGATGCGTTTAAAAAGGCAGACGAAGTTCTTTTAAATGCGGTTCAGGGTATCTCTGATCTGATTAACCACACTGGCTTAATCAACAGTGACTTTGCGGACGTGCGTACCATCATGGGGAATAAAGGTCTCGCGTTGATGGGTATCGGCTATGGAGAGGGCGAGCATCGCTCTCTTGAGGCTGCGACCAATGCAATTTCAAGCCCACTTCTTGAGGACATCTCGATTAATGGCGCAACGGGAATTATCATTAATATCACGGGTGGATCGACTCTGACTATCCACGAAGTGAATGAGGCTACATCCTTGATTATGGAAGCGGCTCACGAAGACGCTGAGATCATTTTTGGTACCGTGATTGATGAGTCTCTGAAGGAACAAGTTAAGGTTACAGTCATTGCTACTGGTCTGGGTCATGTTGGAGTGAATTTGGGACTGGCTCCACAGCATCAGATGACTCACTCTTCAAATTCGAACCAGGCCAGCCATTCTGTTCAAGTTCCGCAATCCTACAATGTTGCGCAACCAGTTGTTTCTGCTCCATCGGTAGCTCCTATTACTCAAGCGCAAGCATCTGTGGTGCCTCCTCAGCCTAATTCCGAGATGCTCGCAGCGGCTGCAGCTATTGCGAAGAGTGCAAACCCAGTGCCTTCTCAGAACTACTCCCACGAGGCAGTTCAAGAATTGGCGCAATCTGTTGCAGCTGTTGCTGCTCAAAACGCACATGCGAGTGTCAGTAATGTTCAGGATTCGGGCGTTCCGAGTGGTGCAACTTCTCCCAATGCTCTTTTGAGTGCTAAGGGAATGAATCGAGCCGCGACAGAGAGTCCTGAGCTTCTTCGGGCACGAACTATCGCTCAGACTTTGGGAATCACTAATTTGACCGAAGATGAATATGATGTTCCGACTTATCTTCGTCGTAAGTCAGAGAAGGATCTCTAGTCGCTGCGATGAATACTGGCGAGTATGTAGAGGCTGATATCAGCGTATACGGCTAGCCGGAGTTGACGGAACGACTCCTGAAATATGAGAGGACGGAATCTCTCAAAGCGGGAAGGACAAGGATGTCCTTCCCGTTTTTATTTTTGGAATGCGACTGCGACTGCAGCGAGAATGATAAGAAACGAAACCGCATATTTTGGGGTTAAACTCTCGCCCAGACCAAGCCAGGCAAAACCCATAAAGACAACAAAGGTAATGCATTCCTGAAGGATCTTGAGCTGGTATGCACTGAGCTCACCGTATCCGATCCGATTCGCAGGAACTTGTAGAGCATATTCTGGTAACGCAAGAAACCAGCTGCCTAGGATCGCAGCCATCAGGGATGCGCCTTTGAAGCGCAAATGGCCATACCATGCCAAGGTCATGAAGATATTGGAGAGCAATAGCAGTCCAGCCGTGCGAAGAATCATAGAGTTTCTTGTGGTGGGTTGTTGTGGCAGATTTGCGGACTCTAGAGTGGTTCCCACGAGACACAATAGAGTCAAAAAAAATTTTTTTTCGCGTCAAATTTGCAAATTTAGATTCCCTCGTTACACTCCCAAGAACGAAGACAAAAGAAGGATTCTTTTGGAGAAGTAAAGTGCGACTTCGTAAACTAGTTTTTTGATATTCTTCGGGGGAAAAAGAAGATGCGGACGAAATTGGCCAAGGTAATGGCCTTTATGATCACGGCTGTTGTCGCACTGGGTACGGCAGCAGCTCATGCCACGGAAGCGCCTCATGAGATCATCGTCAAATACAGAGACGGATCAATGAGAACACGTCCAGCGATGAACTCGCTTTATCAAAACGCGGGTGTTCGAAAAGTGCGCCGCATGCGCGGCTTGAACACTGGTGTTGAGCAGCTTTACTTGAGTGACGCCATTTCGATGGATGAGGCACTTGATGCTTTGCGGAAAGACCCAAATGTCGAGTACGCTCAGCCGAACTATATGCTTTATGCACTTCCTATTCAGAAGACTTCTGTCGATGTAGGCGCAAAAGCAGGGGGCATTCCATGTATTCCAGGATTTGATATTCCGGGTTGTGATCCAGATGCGACTCTCCCATGTCTCATCCCTGGAATTCCATTTCCTCCAGGATGTGAAGATAGCGGTAATCCAGGTAACCCTGGAGAGCCTGGCGAACCAGGTCAGCCAGCTCCTGGTCGCCCAGAACTTCAGGACCCACCTGCTGAAGTAAACCCACCCGTGGCAGATCCTCAGCTCGCGAAAGCTTATGGGATCTCGAAGGTTGGATCTCCTCAGGTTTGGGAGACCCACAAGGGTAATAAGAATTTTGTGGTAGCAGTGATTGATACCGGTATCGATTATAATCACGAAGATCTGTCCTTTAACGTGTGGCGAAATCCAAACCCTGGCCCTAAAAACGATGTCGCAGGATACGATTTTGTACACGATGATGGCTTACCCTTTGATGATAACCAGCACGGCTCGCACTGCGCAGGAACCATCGGTGCGGTGGGTGGAAACGGTATCGGTGTGTCTGGTGTTGCGCAGCGAGTTTCCATCATGGGACTTAAGTTCCTCTCTGGAGAGGGAAGCGGTACCACCGCTGATGCGATTCGTGCCATTGACTATGCTGTTGAAAAAGGGGCAAAAGTCTTGAGCAACAGTTGGGGCGGTAAGGGTGATGATGGCAACCAGGCCTTGAAAGAGTCGATTGATCGCGCAAAAGCGAAAGATGTCTTGTTTATCGCTGCGGCTGGGAACGATGGGACTAACAACGATGGGAATAATCCTTCGTATCCAGCAGGCTTCAATAACGACAACCTGATCGCTGTCGCGGCAACAGATAAAGATGACAAGCTGGCTTACTTCTCGAACTACGGGAAGAAATCCACTCATCTTGCCGCTCCTGGGGTGAATGTCTACAGCACAACACCAGGAAACAAATATGCGCAGCTTTCTGGAACCTCGATGGCGTGTCCACACGTAGCAGGTGCGGCAGCCTTGATTTGGTCGAAGAATCCTTCCATGACCTACAAGCAGGTTAAGGCCGCACTTTTGAACAGTGTCGACAAGCTTCCTGCTCTTTCCGAAAAGACGGTCACTGGTGGACGCCTGAACGTATTCCAAGCGCTTCGATCGATGGAATGATGGGAAAGGTGAGGGATTCTCCCACCTTTCTCTAGCCAGGGAATAGGCTACAAAAAAGAAGGCCTGATCTCCTTCCATGGAGATCAGGCCTTCTGCTTTCTGACGGTCAGTAGGTTTGTTTAAGCTCTTTGCCACTATTCTAGGCTAATTTGATGAGTCTACCGATACTCTTGGGGCGACGTGAATCCATGTGGAGAGTCTCAGATCGTTCATTGTCCTCCTTGCAGCTCACGCAGAAACTGGTGATAGGTCTTGCCTCAAGGCGTCGCATTTCGATTTCCTCTTCACAGTTTTCACATAGTCCAAATGTTCCTTCTTCGATTCGAGTAAGAGCCGCATCGATCTTTTTGAGGTAAAGTGCCTCACGGTTTCTTAAGCGCATCCGCATGGATTGTTCGATGGCGCTGGAAGTGTGGTCACTTTCGTCCGCAAGGTCCTCAAGGTTTAGATGAAACGAATCATCGAGTAGGCCTTTTTGACTGAATGTGAGTGACGTCTTTTGGGTTTCGAAAAGTTTTCGGAAATGTTCGGCGAGTTCGAGTCTGGATCGGATAGCTTGAGTCATCATAGCCTTCTTTCTTCAAGTGGATAGGAGACGATCTAGTTTGATAACCTCATCTCGATTTCCCAAAGATTCCTTCCGATGGTTAGGGACGGCACATCCTTGTGCGATTTAATTCGAGTGAGTTGAGACGAGGGTTTTACCGAGTACTGGATTCAGTTAAGCGAGCATCGCCCAATGAATTTGCCAGCCCCAAATGAGATCCCAATGAGAGCGGTGTTGCCAACCCCACCGTTGAGACAGCTCGAACGCGGCGAAGACGAGCCATGCGACCTGGGTTTGCCCTGCCATAAGATAAAGAGCCATCAGGTTGATTTTCTTCATTTCGTTCTCCTTTCTGTTCTCAAGAATGATGTTGCAGCTTTCCGCCCACATGGATCCCTCGTGGATCGTTTTGTGAAGAAAGAAGATCTGATTGTTCGAGGCTTAAATCCTTTTAAATCTTTCACCAGGGAAATCCTTTCCCTCTCACACCTTCTGGGCTTGAGTATTGCGAGCGGCGTGCCAAGGGAATCGGACTATTTTCTATGGCAATTGGGGCAGTTTCGTCCCTTTATTGGGAAAGGGGAGTCTGGGGTGAGTCATTTTGAGACCAGTTTCGAGGACACAATTGGGTCGCTGCAGGCCCATTTCGGTCCGGACGGCTCAGAATGGGCCTGAGTTTTGAAAAGAAGTTCGAATATGCAAAAGACCTCATTTGAACCTTTGATTCATCGAAGATTCTTGAGTTTTTATCTGGAAGAGCCCATCGAGCGGGCGGCTCGCGCTATGAAGGAGAAGCATGCCGGTTTCGTGCTGGTGAATGATTCGGCTGGTAATCTTGCTGGGATACTGACTGACCGAGACATCGCTTGTTTGGCAGTGGCGGCAGGAGATTCCACACAGGCCCCCATCAGTCGTTATATGTCCCCCGAGCCCGTTACGATTGAGGAGGGGGACTCCCTTCAGGCGCTCTGTGACTTGATGGAGCGTCATGCTGTGCGAAGGGTGCCTGTGATTTCGGTGGACCCTCGCAGCGGAATGAGAACCTGCGTCGGAGTAGTGACTTTGGATGATCTCATCGTCTCACAGTGGGGGGATCCACGAGTGCTCTCCCGCATTGTGAAGAGGCAGTTGGGGCCTTGGACCCAGATGGAGCGCTCACAGGTGAGGCGACTGGTTCCCTCTAAGAAGGGATATGTCTCTCAGGTGTTTGAGAGTCGTGAAACGTCTACCAGGGGCGAAGCACACCAAGAGCAAACCTATGGTGAGTTGATGTATAAAATTGAGCGGGTTATTTCTCCTGGGGTTTCGAGTGATCGGGTGCCATCATTCGTCCGGAGAATATTGGGTGCTATCGTTCAGCGCATTACTCCGACAGCAGCATCCAACTTTATATCTCAGCTTCCTGCAAAATTACAGGGACCTATGTTGGACGTACCGAGTGGTCCTGTTCGTGATCTAAATTTCGATAAATTCATGAACGAGCTGGTTCGGGAGTTTGAGATCTCCAATGCGTTTGAGTCGAAACGACTAGTCGAAAGAACGTTGGGAGTTTTGTATCAAGAACTGTCAGCAAATGAGTTTGCTAAGCTTGAAAGTCAGCTCCCAAAAGACTGGAAAGAGGTACTCGTCATGGCCTCAACGAGTCTTGCTGCTTAATGACACGAATGGGGCGCCTCCCGGATCACTTGATTCTCAGAAACCGGCTGATTCGGGGGGTTCTCAGCTCGCTTTTTTAGGAGTCCAGCCTGTGCTGCAAAACTCAGCAGTGAAATGGAAAGCCATAGGGTGGCACTGATTTGTGGGGATACTTTTCGTTCAAGCTTTTGGCTGAGCCACTGAAAGGCGCCAAGGGCCGGCAAAGTGCCCAGTCCAAAGGCAATCATGATAGTAGCTCCTGCAATCGCTCCTGAGGAGGCAGCAGATGCGATGAGAAAGCCCCAGAGAAATCCGCAAGGCAGGAAAGCTGTTCCAATCCCAAAAAAGAGGCTCCCACGGTAAGACGTGCGGTCGCCCTGTCTGAAGAAAAATTCGCTAATACGGTGGAGTAACCTCGTCAGAGTATTGAGGGTAGGAGCCGGGCGAATGATCCGATAAGCA